>Ga0214544_1000287_pt1 | contig 85144 bp, 44 predicted proteins | sample CNSS3metaG_FD_160074 | JGI IMG/M metagenome (GOLD analysis project Ga0214544, IMG submission 160074) | Root nodule microbial communities from cowpea collected in UCLA plant growth center, Los Angeles, California, USA - CNSS3 | ecosystem: Host-associated > Plants > Roots > Nodule | place: USA...
AAAGACTACTCTAAGATACTAGGCATGATTACATGCAACAGTAGATATGGCAGTAGGTAGTTTCCCACACTCAACACCCTACACATAGGGTTAATGATACAATAGGTATAGGTAATAATTCTAACAGCACTTTCTCCTAATGTCTGAGCTATATGTTTTTTATAATTCTAAGATTAGTAGGTAACCATTTTTTAATGCTAATCATCTCTATTCGTGGTGTTGACCATTCAAATGGGATGCAAAGTCTGTCCAGCAAACCAGCTTCCGAGGTTTTTTGAAGTCGATTCAAAACTACAAGTGCAAATTAAATTTTTACTTTGGAGGGAACTTTGACCTTTGAAGACAAGGCTACATTTAGAACAACAATTTTACTATATAGGTTCCAAACAGTGGTGTAAACATGCAATCAGGTGAGAGATCCAGATCAATTAAAGGACCAGAAGAGTCGTTTCTTGATACTCTAAAGATAAACTGAGTAGATTTTCCATTATTTCCCAAGCATCCTAGTTTCCAAAAGTAATCGTCTTTTAGTCCAACGCCTTGCACTTCAATGAACCCAATGAGAAATATTGATAACAAAAATCTCAAAATTTCAATGTCAGATTAAATATTCCACTTTCACCGTGTCCATGTAATTGTTCAACAGTTCCAAAGGCAGTAGTAACTTCCTCCCCTTAGACATAGAAAACACTAGGTCCACTACATTTCTCCAAAATACTGCTTACAAGACCACTTAACTCCTTCATAACCATCGAAAAAGAATGATGCGGCACTAGTACTAGAGCACTCTCCCATTTTGACTACACACCTAACCAGTTGCGTTGCCTCTTACTACACCAACTGTCTTCAGTAAACACTCCTAACAATAGTTCAACAACACTTTCAACAGGCAAACAGGCCTACTAAATCATCAGCAACCATTTCAAGTGTCATCAGACAAGTAGTTCAAAACACACTTCTCTCTATTCCAACTAACAATATATCAGTAAGCGACTTACGAAACTCAAGTTACCGACTGCAGAGAAAAAAAAAGTACAAAAATAACTGAAGAACTTACATGAAGACGAGCCACAATGTAATCGAGAGTAGCAAGAATCCGAAGAGGAAATTGACCGGAGAAGCCGCCATTTAAGAAGGGAGAAACGAGTGGTTCGAGGAAAACGAGTCAATTTCAATCGAACTCTAAGAATTCCGCGAGCAGAAACACGTAAGCGGTTCTGTCGCGAGATTCCATCAAAGAGAAGACGACAAGAAGAAGAAGAAGAAGAATCAGAGAGAAAAGGAAGCGACAAGTGAAGAACCCTAGAGGAAGAAAAGAGAGTGACGAAGGGTTTGGTTTGGTGGTTGAGAGCGTCGTGATCGGAAGCGTTGCTGAGTGATGCTTTATAGTTGATTGCTCAGATCCGATCCGTGAGATGCTCGGTGATCCAGGGCGAGTTGGGTTGGGTTGGGTCTGTGAGAAAGTGGGGGGAGTGATCGGGTGCGACGCGGTGCAGGAGAAGCTGCAACGATTTATAACAGCGAAACTATGACGTGGCTCGCTGGTAAAACTAAACCAAAGCAAAGGGTCACTTTTTTTGCAACGCTCCGTTGCGTGGTGATGGCGGTTACTCGCTGCGAGGCTACGCTAAGCTTCTTTCTTTGCCCGCGCACTTTCCTCATCATCTCTGCTGTAGTTGAGTGCTTCAAGGTATCTTTATGTCACTTCTTGGACTTCCTACTACTTAGTACTACCATGTCAGTATTTTACTTTTCTATTAATTTTTTTTTTCCTTCCACTAATAATTATGGTTCAATTTTAGGACCAGGGCCACGCTACCACATTTTTTAAGTGCTTCGTGCTCTACCACAACAAACAAGTACCATTTCAGACTTCATTTTTTATTTCTATCTTTAATCACCTCAATTATAATTTTATCAAATTCTATTTTTTATACTTCTGATTTCATTTCATTGGGCCACTTACTGAGCATGATGCGATGCGTCTTACAAAAACAATAATTCACCAAATAAAAATAATAGTTTGGATTTTCATTTGATTGGCCACTTACTGAGCACGATGCGATGCTTCTTAACAATTTTTTTTTCTTTTTAGCTTATTACATGTTTATGTAAAATCTAAATTCTTTATTGCATCGAATAAAAAATATTTTATGTTTGTTATACTGTAAAAAAAATTATTATTAATATAAATTTCTTTTTTTGGCCGCCCAAGATACATCCTTGTTCAATTTACTCATGGTTTAATCAAAAGATGTTTGGAATTTGAAAATAAATTCAATGAGTTGTTGGGTGACGTTACACCTTAAATTATTTGGATCTGATTTAGTATTTCGTTTTCTTAAATATATTTATTTAATGAGTCTATGATATGATCAAAATATTTAATGAGTAATATTTTATCATATAATGTTATTTGTTTTAAGATACAAGGTTAAATATGTTTTATGTTTTAAGTTAAATTTTATATTTCTTTTATTTTACAATTTAACAATGAATAATGTTAATATCTTTTACGTTAAAATTGGGAATGACATGGTATTAATTTATATATGTTTTGAGATTCTTTTTATTTTACTTAGGAAAAAGACACAACAAAATTTCAAATAGAATTAGGATAAGTGTAACAGAAAATTTTCTCTTATTTTTTTCAAAAAAAAAAAATACTCCATATAGATCTTTTAAAAAATTAACATATTCCGTTGTTTACCGGGAAAAAGATTAGCTTTTGACAACGCGTTTTCACATTGACATTTTCTTGGTAATCAATAGATGCTGGAAAAACTTTTTAACTCTCGATCACATCTTCCGATAATTATATATAAAAAATAGGAGTGGTCATGTATTGATTAAACATGTTCAAGATTAAACATGTCAAAAAAAAAATATTAAAGAGTTGATCGAAAAAAAAAAGTAAAAGGTTTAATTATTATTTTATTTCTCTTATTATTTTTTTAAATTTTTTTAAATGTTTAATTTGGTCATTGTCGTTAAGTTGATGTTAACATTGTTTCGGTAGTATTATTTTTTAGAATTTTTAATTTTTAATTTTTTCTTAATTTTTAATTTTTTAAAAAAATTAAACTGTCACATGTCAGTTGTGCTACGTGTCAAACTTGAGTATTTTTTTTAATTGAAGAAAAGTGTCACACATGTCAAGCTAACCTTAGTTGTTTTCAATTTAGTTTCTTTAATTACAATTTTGATTTAATTTAGTTTTCAATTTTTTAAATTGTTCAATTTTGTTCTGATTTGAGATCAAATTAGTAATTAAGCTTAATTACAACTTATATATACATGTTATTTTATTTCTTGTATTTTTTTACACTTGAAATTTTATACACATGTAAAAAAATAATAATTTGAATAGTTAAGTGGAGTGATTTGATCTATAAATATATTAAAAAAATTATATAAGTTGTAATTAAGGTTAATTACTAATTTGGTCTCAAATTAGAGAAGTCAAAATTGAATTATTTTTAAAAGTTAGGGGACTAAATTCAATCAAAATTATAAATAGAGGGATTAAATTGAAAACAACCAATATTAGCTTGACACGTGACACAATTGTAACATGCCATGTGGCAATATTTTTTTTTAAATAAAAAATTCTCAAATTGACACATGTTATCACCATAAAGTGACACATGTTTAATTTTTTTATAAAAAAAAATTGAAAAAAAAATAAGAAAAAATTGAAAATTTCACAAAATGACACGTGACATGTATGAAAACGATGTTAATATTAACTTAACTACAGAGATCAAATTTAGCCTTTTAAAAAATTTAAAGGACTAAATTGAACCAAAAAAATAAGGAAACCAAAATGAATCAAACCAACAAATTAGTGGACCAAATATAAATAGATAAAACTTATTTTTCGAAGACTTATCTACTTTTTTTCTTAAAACAAGCCGTTTGATTTAAATCTCATATTTAAAATAAAAAATACAAACAAAAATTATTTATTGTATTTAATTATAATATTATATGTTTAGAATCTATTACAAACATGTGTCTTGACATTGCAAACGAGTCATAAGAAATATATTCAACAATTGAAAAAAAAAATCAAAAATAAATGATGGTGTGACATTACAGACATGCTCATTTTGTCATATGTATATGGTGTACAACTCTCGAGAAAAAACTAAGTGTGTAGATGATTTTGGTTGTTTTTACGTGTATTTAATTATTTTGTACATGATGTTCAACTTCTACAAAAAGGTTGAATCCAATATCTAAATAAATATACCCACAAGTTGTTATGGAGAAAAACGTAGTTTTACCAAAAAAACATTTGAGCAATTAGATGTACAAATTATTTTCTTCATGAAAAACTTAAATGTGAAATATATATCTCAAAACCATAATAGTATATAAAATAAGACAATTTGGTTTGTATCACCAGTGCAGTAAGGGCTTTCTGCCACGATTATTTTTCACATTTTGCCTCGGGTCTGAAACCGAGGCATATTGGGGCGAGGCCAAAAGGTACACCTTTTGGCCTCGGTTATCACTCGAAGCCATAGACCCAGTTTTATGTCTCGGTTGTTTTGAAACCGGTGTCATATACACAACGTTCTGCTAGTGCGTGCCCTTGTCGGTGATGCCCTGGGACTAATGGTTCAAAATTTAGCCACTGCTGCCATACTCTACGGCACCAAGGCCACGGCCACAATTGCCACCAACCAAGGATTCGAAGCTCCCTTCCCGCCATCCAATCCTCCACAAACTCCACACAATATCCAAGAACACTCGTTCTTTTCTCACACCGCGCTTCTCCCTCCGATCTTATCTCACCTTGGCTTCCACGAGCTGGCAACGGCGGCACCGTCGCTGTCTGACGCAGCAACCACCGCTTCCTCGGCCTGGAATGTTCCTTCCACAATCTTTGCTCCCTCCGATGCCTCTCTCCGCACCTGCATTTCTTGCTCCGTCCCGAACCTCCTCCGCGAACACATCGTTCTCGGCCTCTTCACCATCGATTATCTCCAGAAACTTGCTTTCGGCATCAAGATTGAGACCTTGAGTGCAGGACGTTGCATCACTGTTACCTCTGAGACGCATCATCTGAATACTAACACCTACACCAACAACAACAACACCAACTAAGAAAGAAGGATTCACGAATTTCAAACCCTAAATAAACCCTATGGCTTCGGTTGTTTGAGGAACCGAAGCCATTGACCCCCTTTTGGCACCGGTTTTGAGCGAACCGGGACCTATACCCCTCTTTGGCTTCGGGTATTTGGAGAACCGAGGCCTAAAACTTGATTCTAATTGCAAAAATGTCACCTCGTCATTATATGTTTTGGTTCCTGGCCAATCAAGACATATAAGGCGAGGTAAAATGAGAATTCTGCATTAGTGTATATCGGACAAATCTTTCTATAGTCTAAAGTATATGTCCAAGTGTTGGTACAATATATTTAATTTCTTCATTATTAATCTATGTTATAGCAAAATTAGTTTAGACCTATGTACCTACACTAGAATATGTTAGATAATAATGATTATATTATCAAGCTCGAATTCAATAGCTGAAGGCACAATTTGTTAAAAATACTCTACACAAAATGCTTGGGAGAAACAAACTATGTGTTTTAGGTGCAAATTTATGTATATTTATTTATTTTATGAATATAGAAGAATAAGTTAATACTATATGTTTTCTCATAATTTTCTTCGATTGTGATTTGATTATTATTTGGTTGTGTTTAGTGTATACATTTCTTAATCTTTGATTAGATTTGATAAATTATTGTTTATTTTTAAACTTTTAAAAATATATATGGATGAAAAAATAAAATAAAATATTATTTTTTAAAAAAATATGATATTATCTCATTCTTAAATCATTAAAACTCTGAAAAGTTTCATATTAACTTTTTGGTATATATATATATATATATATATATATATATATATATATATATATATATTTATATTATATTAGGTCTCTCTACTTATGGTCATATAATTTGTCTGAAAATTGTATACCTATTAAATTTTTATTCAAACTAAATACATTTTTTTATTAATTTTAACTATAAGGGCAAAAACATCATATTACATTTTAATCTATTAAAATATTTATTTTATCTATCATGTTTATAAAATCATTTACAAAATTTGATGATATTTTTTCTTCAAATCTTTTCGTCCCTAAAAACAAACAACATTATTTTTGTTTCTTTACTCGAAAATCTCATTCATTAAATATCCATGAAATCCATTTTTTGAAGCAATCAGAGCCTAAATGTCTTATCACTAGAGACTGTGTAATATTAGGTAAGACTCCAACCTATCTTAAAGAAATATATGTCTTATTGCTTGAGACTTGTGTAATACTAGGTAAGACTCCAACCTATCTTTGAAGAAATATATGTCTTATCGCTTGAGACTAGTGTAATACTAGGTAAAACTCCAACCTATCTTTGAAGAAATATATGTCTTATTGCTTGAGACTAGTGTAATACTAGGTAAGACTCCAACCTATCTTGAAAAAATATAGGGTTAAATATGTTTTTGGTCCCTCGAGTTTCAACGAAATTTGGAATCAATTCCTCAACAAAAATTTTGACCAATTTAGTCATTCATCTTTTAAAATGCATGAATTTAGTCATTTTAACCAAATTTTGTTAAGTTTATCTGACGTTTCAAGCGCATTTCATGATAATATTTAAATTATTTACACTGTTTGACACATTTTTGCTTCAATGTTAATTTAAATACTATCATGAGATGTGTTTGAAATGTCAGATAAACTTAACAAAATTTGGTTAAAAATACTAAATTCACGCATTTTGAAAGATGAAGGACTAAATTAGTTAAAGTTTTGATGATGGACTAATTCCAAAATTTATTGAAACTTGAGGGACCAAAAACATATTTAACCCAAAAATATATGATAGGTAGAATTGGACCTACCTCAAAGAAAAATGAGATGGATAATGTTTTAAACTCTCTTAAATTATATCTTATCGCTTAAAACTAATTAAAAAAACAATTATAGTGAATAAAGAATAATATATTTATCCTATACAAATAATATATATATATATATATATATATATATATATATATATATATATATATATATATATATATATATATATATGAAAACATATCTCCAAAACAATATAAATAACAGTAAGTAAGATTCAATAAAACCTTCAAATAAAAAAACAAGTAAATAAATACATAAATATTTAATATTTTTAAAAAAATATTTGAAAACTTAAGTCACATAAATAATTTAATATTACTTACTTTGCAGGTATAACAAGTTGAAATGTAGAGCATAAATATGTATATAATAAAATAACAGTATTTTTGTAATTTAAAAAAAACATAATTATTATTTAAATAATGATATTTTAATCTAATTTTTTTATTCATTTAAACATACCACTAAAAGAAATAAATAAGATAATTAGAATGATATGTTAAAAGAATTGGTCAAAATATTTCATTTATTTTTTAATAAGATTTGAAAAGAATTGAGTCAGAGTATAAGTTACTATTGTCTTAAAATCAGTTTTTCTATTTCGTAGACTATGTAAGGAGCTTTATTAAACCAAACCTATTTTGGTCATTTACTAGGAAAAATAAAGTAAAATGGAAATATTACTAAATAGAACGGGGGTGCAAATAGTAACATACTGATTTAGTTTTTCTTTTAATAAAAAAAGGTTTCTTTGGGCTTCATTCTTGCTCCGTTCTCAGTTTCGCAAATCCCTTCCTCCGCCGCAGTATCTCACTCTCAACACCATCCACCGCCAAGAAGCCGCCACTCACCTGCTCTCTGTCTTTGGTTGTTGCATCTTTCTCACTCTCTCTGCGCCTTTTTTTTCCCTTAACCTTTCTTCATCATCATTCAACATCTGTTGCTATCAAATATTAATCACTTACATTCATACAAAACAGAAGGTTCAGGATTGGAGATTATTGAAAATCGTCCCAAGTCATGGAAAACAGTGCGAATCATTTAGACGAGGACGTTAGCAAGAAAGAGTAGGTTTCTTTATTTATTCCTCTTCCTTCAACAGGCATCAATTTGTGTTTGCTTCAAATTTTCTGATACGCAAATAATAAATTGGAGCCTTTATCTTCGTTCAAAATTTTGTCGTTTTTCGCAGAGAATCACCTCAGCTTGCGGCGTTGTTGAAAGAAATGAAGGAAGGACTCGATACTGTGAGGCGTAAAGTTCAATCTTTAACTGCCAAAGTGAGTGTCCCTTTTTTCAATTCAAGCAATTTTTTTGAATGACTCCGTTAACGTAATTTCAAATTCGTTACAATTTTAAGAAAAGTTTTTCTGTTGTTTGAATATGAAGTTTCGCTATTTGGGCCATTCTGGGGATTCTATTAAGTTTTCTGTTCTAAGTAAATATACCCTTATATCAATGAATGATATGATTATTATTATTATTATTATCATTGTGTCTGTCTATGTTTCTTATATCAGGTGAAAGAAGGTGAGTATCCTACAGCAGATGGATTTAGCTACCTTGAAGCTAAGAATTTGCTGCTTTTGAATTATTGTCAATCCCTCGTTTATTATTTATTGCGGAAGGCTAAAGGGTTATCAATAGAAGATCACCCTGTTGTTCGAAGTGTTGTAGAGATAAGATTATTTTTGGAAAAGGTATAGTTTTATCCTTCTGTGTGTTGATCTTCAAGGGCTTCACGTGTATATTTACATTGTGTTATGTGTTAAACATTTGACTTCCTGGTTTCCATTGCAGATTCGGCCAATTGACAAAAAACAACAATACCAAATCCAGAAACTAGTGCAGGCCAGCGAAAATGCAGCCAAAAGTGATATTCAAAGTAAGGACCCAGTTGCGTCCAATAAGAGTGAGGATGCATCAAAGTATCGTCCCAATCCTGATATGCTTATTAGCAAAGTAGACTTAACTTCGCAGGTCAGTCAGTGTGTATATATGTGATATTATAAATAGTGTAAAATTTTGTGTATTGCATGGTGGTAATATCTTGAAAAAGGTGTTTTCCTCGTCTTATCTAACTTTTATTATATGATGCAGGATGGACATGATACATATCAACCTGTAAAGTTTGCCCCAACTTCTATGGATATAGAAAAACCTTCTAAGCATGAAAGAAATGCCTTGCGAAGAGAAAAAGAAATTCTGAAACAAGCTAAGCAGAGTGATTATATCAGGACATTGATGAATGATATGGAGGAAAGACCTGAAGAGGTAAAGTTATTTTTAGTGTTGAATCATTATGACTTATAGTATGCTTGGGTTTCAGTTAAACTCCTTTCAAAAGTATTTTCAGAATCAAGAGAGTAAAATATTTTTTAAACAATTATCTGAACTTGCATTTAATGATTTTACGTAATGGTTTGTTTTGGCTGCTCACTACTCTACTCAGGTGAGGGATTTTGAGGGAGCTAGCAAAGAAGTTGATAGATTTGTCTCCAAGATGGAGAAACGTGCTCAGCAAGAGGAGGAGATGTTCACTCGTGTTCCTCTTACGAAACAGGAGAGGAAGCGAGAAAAATACTTGAAGAAATCAAGAAATGGGTATGGGAAGTGTTTGGAATATTTTCCTTTTATTCTCCATTCGTAACAAGTAAAACGAATTAAATGTGTGATAACATTTTTGTTTAAATACCTTTTTCTCTCTCAGCTTTTGTGCTTTTTTCTATTTCAGGTTGCAAGGTCTAACAGAAAGTTTCTATGATGAAATCAAAACATTACCCTTTGAAGATAGAACCGAAGAGCAAGTAATGGGATCTGGTAATGGTAGCAGCAGAAAGAGCCGAGTACATAAGCGAAAGGTATGACATTTTATTCTTTTATTCTTTGAAATTATTATGTGGAAATTGTAGACTTCTTTTTCGAACTTCATATACGAAATTTTGTTTAAGTCGAATTATGTGGATGGGGTTTATGTACTGTTGCATCTGCATTGCATATGACTAACCAAATTATTTGATTGCTCTTTTGTCCATTTTGTGTAATAAAAAGTTATTTAAATAAACTAATGTCTTATTCCTCTGGAGTAAGCGTGTAGAGTTGGTTGTTTGTCGAATAGTTTTGTAATTTTCGAACCAATTTCTGGTCATGGAGAGTTTATACTATATGTACAGTTGTTTACTGATAGTTCTGAGTTGTGTGCTGAACACAGTAATAAAAATGATACTATGATATCCGCACAACACGAAATAAAGTTAAAATGCCCCTTGAGGTAATTTGCTCACCAACACAAATTTTGCATGTAATTGAAAATTTGAGTTTTATCCTTCAACAGATACACATTTTCCCTTCCCTTATGCTTGTCTTTTAATTTGAAAAAGGACTTTTTAGTGTATGCATTATCAACCGACATGGTTGCATTGTACTGTTACAGGGAACTAACAATTTTAGCTTCTTTGCAGAGGAAACACTGAAAAGAGGAGATTTAGGGGTTTGACCTAAAGGTTCTGGGAGGCTGACCACCACATGGTGTTGGAGGAAGTAGTAATATTAGGTTGAATGCAAAGGAAATGTAAAAGCTAGTGTTGGGTATTGGGGAATTCCTTCGTGTTTGTAGATTTATTTTTGTACTTTATTGCCATCCTAATCGGCTGGTCCCAATGAGGAACGTGGATCGGAGATTTTGGAAGAGATGAAAGTGTTTTTTGGTTTATTATTACGGAATATTTTTTTGGATAAATTTGACAAAATTTTCATAAATAGAATTAAAATAGATTAATTTTTATTTTTTAATAAAAGGAAATAGTAAAGTAGAATTTTTGTTCCGAGTAAGTAACTTGCAAAATTTGTTAAAAAAACTATCATTTTCCACGAAAATGATAGGTTTTTTGTACGTCTTTTTTGGTTCACTTTATGTCCGAGTGGAAAAATGCATGGATAATATATATATATATATATATATATATATATATATATATATTGTTATATATATATATTGTTATTTCACGGGTTTGTTGGTTGTTTTACATGACCAGGAGTTTCTCGTACTGTGCTAGATGATAATCAAATCTTAAGAGTTGGTTTGACACTCATGAGAAGATAACACGATATAATAAGATTTTCATAAACATTTAATATTTATTGTATATTATAATTGAGACAAAAATATGTTGCAGGATGGGTGGCAATAATAATAATGGTTATAATGATAAATATAAAGTTTAATTAAGTTTCAAATTTTTCTTTTAATTTGAATACTTTTAACTGTTTATTAAAAAAAAAAGTTTTTGAGTATTTAAACTTTTATATTTTTCGATTAAATTTTTAATTTCTACTTTTATTTTTCCAAATGGGTGACTTGATTGTTATTTAATTTTTTCATCTTGTTTGATTACAGTTCCTTGTAGGTGATAAGATGAAAATCATTAGAGAATATGATAACTTCGTTATTTATCATATTTTAATGAAAATGTAAGTTATTTGTATTTTATATTAATTATAATACTATTTTAAATTAATTACGATAATTAATTATAATAACTTATATTTCTTAACACGTGGATATGAGTAAGAAAAAAAACGAAACAATATAACAACCCCGTTACCTAATTAACTAAAAACTTAACATTCAATTTAAAAATATATACAAAAATTTGATCAAATAATAAATCGGACTTAAATTGAAAATTCTCCTATTTATGTGAAATTAATATAATAATGAGATGCTACAAAAAATAGTGAAAATACTAATGATAATGACGAGGGTAAGAATAATTGTGGAGATAATGAGAAAAAAGGGGTGAGAATGAGTATAGTAATATTGATAGATGTGATGGTTCTTATGATCATATTAGTGATATGCTTGTGGCCATGGTATAGTGACAGAGGGAACATGGTAACAGTGATAGTTAAGATTATACATGAAATGACAAACTACCGTGCAAAATAAATAACAAGACAATTAATTGGATAAGGTGATTATTATCCTATCATATTCTATCTGGACCTAAAATATTGCATTGTTTACCATGGCAGCTAACAAAACTTTTGCTTGGAATGCATATATGATTAACAGGGTGGCTTTTCATTGAAATACCTGTTCGGACAAGTTTTTCTATACATTTCTTAATGGAAAAATAAGAAAAATAAAAATAAATTTAATTTCTCTTCAACTAAAATTAACTTATACACAAGTTACAAGTAAAAGAATTAGAAAAACTATATGGAAAAAGTTATAAAATTTATAATTTAACTTACTACAAGCTAATTTTAATTTATAAAAAAACTAATTTCAACTTTTCTTTTTATATTTCTCTCCAAGAAGAAGATTGTAGAGAAATTTATCTAAACATGCCTCAACTCTAAATATTGTGTTAAAAAGCGAATTTAAAAGATCACTTAAAAATGTTCGCACCTTGCATTTCTCATTGTTCTGATATTTATTAATGTACATGGAAATATACCAGAACAAGTGATCAGAGATATATGCACAATCTTAAGTTATACTATGATCCAGTGGAAGAACGAGGAAGTGAGGCATCATAAAGAAACTAAGTGACACTCAAAAGTGGAAACCGAACAAATTTTCCGCTCAAAAGAATAATCACAATGATAGTATGTATAATTCAAGCACGTCAGAGAAAATATATTTCACCGTTTCAGTCCACTTCAGAGCTGTTCCTCACAGGTCGGGATGTGTTGTACAGTAAGAGACCACAAAGAAGAATTCCACAGCCAAGCAAAAAAAATGGGCTCAAGCTTGTTCCCTCGGGAAGATATGGTAATGGAAGAGAAAGAATATAAACAGATATGGGCACTGCAAAAATCATAAGCACACGTGAGCTAAAAAACTAATAAGAAAACCTGTACAAAAGACCTTACGATTCATAGTTTCGCTAGAATTAGAATGCAACAAAAAAATTCAAGTGAGATGCAATGATAACGAGTACCTGACAACATTACTAGAAGAGAAGCTACAACTGCAGAAGAAGTTTTTACTACATTAAGGAGGGATATGTTGAATGCCAAATTGGTAATTATGTAAAGCAGTGGAAGTAGGGGAGCGCCATCACAACCTGAGACAGAAATTGAAGACGAATACCTATTATATTAAAAGTTGGACACAAATTTAAACCATGGTTCAAAATCATCTAATGGGTACAAGACAAAACCTATATATAAATATGAGTTTTAATTGTTTTATTCAAAAAGGATAGAAATAACTAAAGTCCAAGTTATCTAGTCATAAATCATTGCTTATATACTATTCGGCCTTTTACCAGAAGAACTAAAAGCATCTATAATCCTAGTACATAAAGGGTAAGGTATCGAATATGACATGAACCTTGTGATAGCCAAAAGATCTACCCATCGAGATAAGAAACCCCAAGGACATATAGACCCACTTCAAATTCCATACTATTATTTAAAACTTGCCCTTGTGGTTTGAAAATTCAAGGTCATAAACCCAGGAAAATAATCATATACATAGTAACTAATCTTGATAGTGTTTTAACAGCAAAAGGTGTAAAAAGAAACGCAGACAAGAGCTAGAAAACCACGTGAGGATATATATAATTGCATTGCTACCAATTTATTAGAGCTTACCTGGTTTACCAGCTCCAAGGTTTAGGAAACAACCGGCACCGCTTTTAAAATATGAAGGAAGTTCAGCAAACGGTATGCCTCTCAAGTTTGAAAGTAAAGGCAGAGACAAAAATACGAAAAGAGCCTACAACAAATATCACGTAAATCATAAGTGTACCTTTCAACAATTAATCAACTAATAAACATAAACAAGAGACTGTCTGGAACTTGCGGCAATATACTGCAACCATTAGAAAAAATGCCTTGCCAATAATTGAGTAAACAACTTAATTAAGGACCTAATAAATAAGTATTTATAACGTAAATATTCAGGTATAAGTTGTACTTACAATTGAAGAAGAAATAGGAATAACCCGTTTTCAGGAGCTATTCTAGAAAATTTGTTGTCATAAGTTGAAAAACAGCTTATGAACATATCACTAACACCTATATAAATGATATACCCAAAAAAGTTTCATATTAGCTCTTCCACCCTAAAATGAAGGAGGATTGCTTATGAAAACTTCTTCACACGAAAAACACACTGCCTAGCATCGAAAACTGACAGAATATACATCTCCGTTTTGATCAAAATTGGAGACGTGCACAAACTAATCCAAATGAATTCAAACAGAAAAAATTGAACTCAAAAAAGAAAACCAACTTTTCCATTGGATTGGATAAACTCTTTTTTTTTTTTTCTTTATTGAAGTTAGAGGTGTGCATATATACCAATCCAATCACACACAGTAAAAATTGAACTAAAAGAAAGAAAGCCAACTTTTCCTTCGGATTAGATAAAGTCTCTATTTTGATTAAGGTTAGAGTAGAGATGTTCATATACCAATCCAACTGAATACAAACAGTAAAATGAATAAAAAATTGAGCTTTTTCATTTAGATTGGACAGGTATTCTGTTCCAATTTTAACTTGTGCATCTATTTACGTTTATTTATTTAATCGTTAAATTACCATATATAGAAATTTTAATATTGATTTGACTAATGATTTATAATCTGAATCTAAAAATTTATATAATATGACGAATGTGACTAACACATTGAATTATTTTTACAAAATCTACTGGGTATTCTGCGGATTTATTTACTGCCTCCTAATAATACCAAAGCTTGATCCCAATCTGATCCAAACCACTTTAACTAAAACGAAGCAAACTTTGGATAGAATCAAATGACTTTTGTTCTGATTTAATACAATCCGCATAAACCCTCGGTGAAAATGTATATGACTAATGTACAGAAAATAGATGAAAAAAAGGCAGGTCAAGCAGAGTCCCAGAACTTTAAAATAAATGAATAAGCATACTTATTCATTCATGTCTATTTCATCACGGATAGAAGCAAATAGCAGCAACTTATGCTTTAATGTAACTAATGGTGCATTGTTAGTAGTATTGGGAACTGAAGAATGGAACTTTGGGATTATTGTATACTATATCTTTTGTATGAAAGATATTCAATGTTTTTGAATTCAAATCTCTAGAATTAGCAATATAATTCTTACCTATAAGACAAATTTTAGATAACCTTTCCTTCATGTTCTTTTACCATTATATGTTTTGTTTTGGATGAAGAAGGAAAAAGAATATTTAAGTAACAGGGCCCTGAAAATTCTTGTGATGTTATAATATAAAATATAAACTGATACTAACATTTTAGGGCAAGTTCACATGTACTACAACCAGTACAAAAATAGCCTTACAATACTCTAATATAATAAGATTCATAACTCTACAACAAACCAAGTATTCTAACACTTACCGTTTGCCGTTTGTTAGGGGACAAAAAAGAGTAACACATTTTGAAATCATATAAAAAGATAGAAAGCAAGTAAATAATTTGAACTCGCGTAAGTCATTTCACAGTCATTCTTCAATTACGAGATGAAGCAAAACAACCAATAAGAAATCACCGATAAAGAAAGCAAAAACTAACAAAACACTGGAAATAAACGCTATTTACAGAATTTGAAACTTAATTCATTGCAATTTATGTTGCAAGATCTACCTGAAACCCAGATCCAAACGAATTGACCACAAATATGTCCAGAGACTTGTGCTGCAAAGGAACATGTAAGGGACTCCAAATCATGCCCATGAATGAAATGTCAATGGAATATGTAGTCCAGTGACCTTGTATACCACCTTCCCCCCACCCCCCCAAAAAAAGAGTAAAAGAAAGCATACCTTTAATCGAGTAGCCGAGTCAATGAAAATATGCTCCTGACATACAAGAAAACATTGATTATAATGTTTCACACGAAGGATTAACTAAAAGTCAACATCTGTTATTGGCTAACCTTGATTACAGAAGCCCAAGCTTGAAAAGAACATGAAATTATCATCAACGCTGGCCAAAAGAACTGAACTTCAGAGAGCATCTGACCAGCATTTGAGCCACTGCAATGATGGGAAACAAATTATTAGATGAGACCCACACCATTTGAAGTGAAAAAAGAAATTTCCTATCAATCTAGCCTGAGAACTTTACCCCAACAAGCACAACAAAAAACGTATGACAAATATCACATTTTGAGCTTCTACAGACTATTACAAGCAGCTACTGCCGTGGGCTGCTTAACATTTTAATGAAAGCATGCTTAAACTTTTACGTACAACAATATTACTCAGAAGGTTAGAAGCAATGAAGCTTTGATATAAATATTTCGAATTTAAATAAATTATTTTGGTGGTTAATCAATTCAACGAGTGGTTAATCATTCCTAAAATGGAAATATTTTGCTAAGAAATTTTTTATGGTAACTTTCCCAAAATTATGTACCCCTTCAGACCAAAAAAAGGAGAATAAAAGTACAATATTTTACACCAAAGGGGATCATGTACATAGTAAAATCTTTTCTGTTTACAACAATTATTAACTGATCACAAGTAATTAGTGTATCTTTTAAAAAGTAAACGATTTTAGCTCAACAAAAAATGAGACATCAATTGGTCATTCAAAGAAAGCTATCATCAATATAGTCCTTGAAGGGAGCAGATTCGGTGACTTTTTGGAGGGAAAAGTTACCTGACTTTTCAATTTTCATTTCTCAAAAAAGAAATAATAATAAAAAATAGATGAAAATGAACTAAATTTATGTAACTTTTTCCTCCAAAAAGTCACTGAATCCGTTCCCGGTCTTTGAACAATAAAAAAGTGACGTCAAGATGATCATCAAATTGTAAAGTTCATTAACAATGTTAATGTCATCCATTTACCAAAGGACAACGCTGATGTCACATTTTATGATTGCAGAGCTAAAATGACGCTACAGTGCTTGCAGAGGACCAAATTGATGTCACACATATATCTAGGGAATACAATGACGGTTCCCTCATTTTTTCTTTTTCAATTGGAAAGGAAGATTATAAGTTAAGTCCGATATTTTCAAGTCAATATCTTTTATCAAAGTTCATCACCGCACATTTTCGGGAATACTTGATTCACACGGGAATCTGACCTGATTAATGATCTTGACATGAGAAACTGAATATTGGAGAGTACAGATAGGAAATGTTGAATTTCTCCATATTATAAAGTCAAATTACCTTGTAATAGCCACTATGACACCGGAAGCTACAAGTAAGCACCCAACCAATTGATTGATTGTGTACTTTCTTTTCAAGAGAAGGGCGGTAAACATTAGCTGCCAAACCAAAAATGTCTGCAAAAGAAGAATTCATAAACAGTACTTTGAGAAATCAATATTACACATAATGATGCATTAAAACAACATAAGTAATAATAAAATCTCAGCCAATGCATAAGTCATGAATAGCCATCACTGATGAATGGGAGAAGATACTACAGATTTTACAGCAATGCTATCATTCTCTTCCTTCTTAGTTGGAATAAAAGGACAGGCCCAGAGCACAAACCACAAATGTAGCCGTGCCATCAGAACATACTGAATAAGTTTTAAAATGACAAGCCCCCAACACTTTAGAAGTGATTGCTACATGATACAATAAATATGACAATGAAATGCCCTACTTGCGATGCCATCAGTGTGAGAGACAAGGCAGCTCAATCCATGAACAAGAATGGACTACACTGTCCTTGAAAAAGTAAAATGGATGATGCTGGTTGTATCAAAATAATTTTGAAAGACAGAAGATGAGAATGATGAGTCTTAGAACACCTTAGGTCAGTAGTGAGAAGAAAATACAGTCTTAGTTTCTATGATGCTACAAGTTAATAAAAGTCAAAACCCTATGATTTATCGTTATTACCAATAAATTTGCCGGTTTAAATCATTAATCAGTGCTATAAGGTCCCCTATTCTGAATATATTACAAAAATACACCATGCTTCTCAGAAACCGTTGACTACACTGAATCAATGCCACAGCATTTCAATCAAATTCTCAAATCTCAACTGCTGCTGTGTAGCCTGACATCTCGTCATGTAAAACGAAAGCAAATTTTCTCAAATAAGACCTTACCGAATATATGCCAAAAGCAAATCAAAGAAGAAAGTAAACTCCACAGCTATATAAAATAAACGGCAAATGTATACTGTTTTAAAGAAAGAAAAACATATTTTTGTTTGTCACCCCCTCTCATCCTTTGATGGAAAGGGCTGCTCAAAATATTTCAGATACCTGATTCAATATGGGTATGACTGGTCCAGGAAGTAAGGCTGCAGAGGGTAATCAACATTCATTTCAGAAACATTGAAAGCATACAAGAAGGGTATGTTCGGTAGAAAATTGAGAGCAGAGTTAAAACAGGAAGATCTTGATTTTAATTCATTGTAGCTTGGCAGAAGGTGGAAACTCATTTTCAAAGTACTCTTAAAAAAAAATTGCAACCTCTGCTTTCGTTCTTTCCTCTAGAAACATTTCAAACGTCACAGTCACTTTTTTCATTTCACACTCCTCTATTACTATTAACACTATAAAACCTCACATATTATTTATTTAGATACGCAATTCAACAACTCCAATGGGATGTGCAACCATGGTACTCCCTCTGTTCCACATTGGCTACAGTTTAAGATATTACACAAGTATTAAGAGCAACAATAGCTATATCACTTTTTGAAACAATTTTACTGGAATAGTTTCGCTCTATCCGTAAGTATATTACTTTTATTAAGAAATAGAACTCGATTAATTTGAGGACATATCACGAAGAAAAGAATTAATAGTTCATTGAAATGTGAGAACATAAGTTAATTTATAACTTCTTTTTATGTGGATAAAACTGCAGTTATATTGGAAAGGAAGGAGTACAGTAGTTGTCTACACGCACACCCTCAGCATTATAAAAAAAAGGTCTTACAAATAGGAGTGCCTTAAGGACACTGAACACTCAGTAGACACCATTAAATGTTTTTAATCACTTAAAAAACCGCTAGAAGGAGTTTAATTTCATTCACAAAGTGACATATAAAAATATTTACGTTGTCATCTACAGTCAAGTATAGAAAATTTGTTGAGCTTTATAATAACTATTCTAAGATGATCTCTGCTTGATTGAAAGTATAAAAATCTTTGTAGCATGGAAATAAAACACGGTTAAAGACTAAAACACAAGCAAAGTCAGTGAGTACCTCCAGCAGACATTCCGGCAACCAATCCCAAAGCTTCCAGAAATCCAATGGCGACAAAGCGCGATTTCGGAATTGCCATCATCTCATCGGTTACTATTCTTGCCCGGTATCGAATATACAAGATGGAGAAATATATAACAACGTACCTACGTCACACAAAACCACAATTGTTCAACGCACTAAGAAATCCCCAAAATGAAACAAACAATTCTCCTAGAGTTAAGACAGCAAACAAATGCAATTACAAGCAGCAACAATGAGGTTTACCCAAAAGTTATGAACTGAGCGAGAAAAAAAGGGTATTCTTTCATTGGAACAAGGGCCAATTTGTAAAGCACGCGATTGGCTACCGCTGTTGTAACGGTGACAGCGGAGCTCAATAAGACGACGCTGGTCCCACTTCCCGATGAATTTGCGTTTGAAGCACGAATTCTGAGAGCGGTTGGGTGGTGGTGGACATGGTTGCGATTGAATCGAGCGTTGCCGGAAAAGTGCAACGGCAGCCTCGAAGAGAGTGACATTGAAAAGAGAGGTTGCAGCTTCGGATTGCGGAGCGCGAAACTGCAACGTAACGACGACGTTGAATAGAATGCCATGGCAAACAGTCTTGCTCTTACATTCAACTAACTTGAATCATTTCCGCTAAGTAAAATAAGTGCTCTTAATATTTTTTTTTTGTATAATTATTATTGGATGAAATTTATGAAAATATTTATTGAACAACTTCACTCTATCCTTTTTATCTATCTAAGTTTCACCTGAAAAATAATAAAAAGTGAAGTTTTCATCAAAATAAAATAGTATATCAATTTTTTTAAAATTAAAACAAGATCTTCAGTTATAAAGTAATAGCAAGATCTTTATTTTTATAGTGTGTAAGAGGATCCCATTTGAAGAAATATATTATGAGATTTTACTTTAATTTTTTGTTGCCGAATCAAATGTATCACATCACTCTTAAAAACTTTGTTATTTTTACTTTAATGAAAGTTCTTCATAATTATATGTTGTTTGATTATTGGTATGTGAAAAAAAATACTCTTTTTATTACTGGATCTTAAGTTTTTATTTAGATGCAGAGTTTTAAATTTTATGGATATCAATATCATATTTAAATAAGAAGGTTTCATGAAGTTTAGGTTTTAAATTTATGAACCAGATACTATCTTTATAATAAAGATATGCAAGTAGATGAAAATGATAGTAATTTAAAATGTAAGATTTAAGGAGGGTATTGTAATATATGTTTATGCATATGCATACTGCAAGCTGGTGTTTTAGTATTATTAATATATAGAATAACAATTTTTCTATAAATAAAGTTTATTAAAACAATAGATATGATCTCTTATAATATATTTATTTGTGTTGACAAAAGGAATGTATGATCTCTAATAATAAATGGTATTGATATGAACCTTTTGGATGGTGTGTGGGCATACATTTTTCCGATGATTATGTGTGAGCTACGATAGTGACATCATTTTCAATCTAATTTAGTGAAGAAATTTTTTCATACATATGAAAAATTGTGATGCTAAAAAAAATAAAATCAATAAAACACCATTGTAAAATAGGTTTTTAACGTCACCATTTTAATGTTAGTCTACAAAACAACCAACATAAAAAATGTCAGGTGAAACTTTTATAATTAAAATGTTAAAGTTAACGTTGACCCCTCACGAGACAGACGTCTAATTGTGGTTTGACATTGATGCCCTCAGCCTTCGCCGTCAAAGGATGTCGAACCCCTAACAACTGTCATCAAAGGACGTCAAAGTCCTTTAGATCCGCCATTAAAGGACATTAGCTCCCCACATATTCGACGTCAAATTGCTTTAAAATATAACCATAACACAACGCGAATACCAATTCCTTACATTGTTTCTCTGCGTTTTCTCTTCCAGACCCCACTTGATATGATCCCATAATGGATCCACCAAATTGGATTCCTATTACCACTGCTGCGATGACTTGTGCGACCACCACCTAAGGTATGTTGTGGTTCATTTAACGCAAATGCACGTTGCTTGGTCGCCTTGAACGTGATTCTTTTTTATTTTCATTGATTTTTTTCATGCAAAGAGTGTATTTTGAACCCCTTCAAGCGGCATGTGAATCCTCCGTTCTCCATTGTCAACGACGACGACTTCTCCACACTGACGATGGGGAAAGGGTATCATGGTTTTGTGATCCTGATACGTGCAGCTATTTCAAGATTCTTCTTCATGGACTAAGAGAGTTGGGACATGTTAATCCGAAAGAGTTGTGGTACTCTGTTGGAGGTGAGTCAGTGTTGGAAGATAGGTTGGTGTTGCTGGTTGATGACAAAGGGGTTATGCATATGGCCACCATATCTATGATAAATGGTGTTGTTCATCTTTATGTGGTGCACAGGATGACTGAACCTGAGGTTATTAACATGATCGAAGGGGTTGTGGTTGATAAGGAAGTGCATAAAGAAGTGGAGTGTGATGGTGAAATTGAAAAGGACTTGGATGATGGTGAAGTAAATGGAGAAGAAGAGATAGATAACCATGATGTGAAGGAGACTGATGCTGAATTGAAAAGGAGTTGGGTGATGGTGAAGTAAATGGAGAAAAAGAGATAGATAACGACGATGTGTAAGAGGCTGATGCTGAAGTTGAAGAGGACTTACATGAGGTGGATGAGGTTGAGGTTTATGATGAAGAGTCAGATGAGGAGGGTGATGATACAGCGACTGAGCTGCTGCTGAGAAGTTTTTTTATGAAGGGCTTGTGGATGTCAGTGTTGAAGGTGACACAACAAATGAGTCTTTGGATGGTTATGTGGAATGTGAAGTTGGAGGTACTCCAAAAAACATTGCAGGAGCAGGTTCTTCCGGTCAACAACAATGTAGTAATTCACATGAGGATGAGGTTGGAGGAGTAGGATCTGGTGACGAATTTTCTGATGTTGAGCGGTACTCAAATGAATTTTTTACTGCTACAGGCAGTGATGAGGAAGACAATGATAAAGAGAGTTATGGAAGCTTTCAAACCTTCTTAATGCCAAAAAGTATGGACCAATACAAATGGGAAGTAGGTACTTATTTCACAGAGAAAAAGGAATTTACTGAAGCCATTCGAACCTATGCATTGGCAAATAGAAAGAATTTAAGATTTGACCGAAATGACAAGAATAGAGTTACTGTCAAATGTGTTGGTGCCAAGGGAAAGTGTAATTGGTATGCTTATTGTGCATATATGTCTGCATTGAAGTCTTGACAACTTAGGAAAATAATTGATGAGCATAGCTGCAGTAGAGACTTTAATGTCAAGTTAATGAATGCAAAATGGTTAAGTAAGAAGATGGAAAAGATTGTTAGAGAAAACCCACATATGAAGGTGATGGATATTCGAGACAATGTCTCTAGAAAGTGGAATGTATGTATATCTAGAAATACGGTTTTCATAGCTAAAGCTATTGCAAGAGATGATGTTGATGGGTCATTCACAGAGCAATATAGGAGAATATACGATTATGCACATGAGCTATTGAGAGGAAATCTGGGTTCTACACTAAAGGTTAAAGTCGAAAACATTGATGGTGAAGTAATATTTAGTAGGTTTTATGCATGCCTGAAGGCATGCAAATATAGTTTTGCCGCATGTAGACCTATCATTGGAGTGGATGGCTGCTTTTTGAAAGGCAAGTATGGGCGAGAGTTATTGACAACAGTTGGAAGATATGTCAATGACCAAATTTTATCAATAGTATATGCGGTTGTAGAATTTGAGAACAATGACTCATGGAAATGGTTCCTGGAGCTTCTAATAGATTATCTGGGTAGGGATGCAGTAGGTGCATCATGCACCTTTAAGGGTATTTTCATAAAGATTCTTGCCCCTAGCCATAATCCGACCTTGCTGGATGACTTCCCTTTATATTGGACCAGATTTCCCACTCCTCAGACTGCTCGGCAAATGGAAGACTTGAACCTTGTTGAGAGAAAAAGCTGTGAAACACTGGAAGGTTTAGAGGTGATCTTCGACATCTGTAAGATCTTAGAGCTCGAGTGTCGGGAGGTAGACTTAAAGTTGTTCATTGGTATAATTTTCTGACTGACCTTGCTACCTTTTAGGTTTGTTTATTGTTTGCTTGTGGACTAATTTTATTCTCCGTCTTCTACAGATAGTCAGATGGCCCTCTCTCAAAGAGACTTGCTTCGCCGGATAAAACAGCAGGGATCGGGTAAAGTTGGTACAACCTCTCAGACCCGATCTTCTCCCGTTAAGGTGGTCTTGAAGAGTGATCCTGAAACCACTCAAAGCGATCCCAAGGCAAAACGCAAGAGAATCAAATCTAAGAAAGGTGCTCCTACCCGGTCCGAGACTTCAGAGTCGCGTGACCGACCTCCTTCAGCTGAAAAGGTCCTGCTAGGACAATCTCCCATCTTAACTTCCAACAAGAGTTTTTGGGGTGAGGATTTTGATCATGTTTCTCATGGTCGGAATTGCAATTATTTAGCCGTAGACGCATCGTTGTTGCCTGTACGAGCCTCGTCCTTTCTTCATGAAGATCTTTTCCGTGGTTTACACCAAGTGGAGGCTACATCCATTCAACTAGCAGATCGATTGATTATCACAGAACAACGAGAAGTTAAAGCTAAGGCTGATCTTGAACTTGCTGAAAAAGAAGTCCCTCAACTTAAATCCGACCTTGATCTCGCCCAAAAAGAGATATCTGCACTTAAGTCTGACCTTGCAGACCTGGAGAAACTTCGCAAGTCCGTTAAGGATAAGGATATTGAGGTTGTTAATCTCAAGAACGAGCTTGACGAGTTAAAACCAATGATGAAGTCTAAAGAAGACTCGGTGAAAGATTTGACAACCAAATGTCAAGTGCTGGAGAATGAGAAGGAACAACTGGCTGACCAGTTGTGTGCCACTTTGAAGCAAGGATTCCAACTCGCTCTTGACCAAGTCAAAGTTTTGTATCCCAATTTCGATGTTTCTAAGGCTGATATCACAAAAGAGGTCGTGGAGGGGCATCTGGTGGATATTCCCGACGTGTAATGTTTTGTTAGCTAGGAAAGAACTTAAGTAGATATGTTTTGTTGGCTAGGAAAAGACTTCTTGGCAGACTTAGTTTTACTCTTTTGGGATTTATGTATATGAATACGAGATGTCATGTCTTTATCTTGCAAGAATCTTGTGTTTTTATCTTGAACTCAACTTGTAGAACTTAACTTCTAGTCTACGCAAGTGACTGTATATTTATATCTACGATAATTCTTTCCTATACATAAATAGCCATGAATAATGAATGAAAAAATAAAGCATCAACAATGAATTATAAGCAATCAATAATGATATCAATGAGTCATGACTTCGATTTTTGACATAGTTGCGTTTGCGTACCTTAAAACCTGAAACTCAAACTTTGCTAAAACTTCATAAACTCTGTTCAAACTTCGGCTTGTATGGATAGCGTGGAACCAAAATAGGTCAAGGTTGGAACGAGCTTGAGCCCTCGCTAAAACTTCATAAACTCTGTTCAAAATTCGGCTTGTATGGATAGCGTGGAACCAAAATAGGTCGAGGTTGGACCGAGCTTGAGCCCTCGCTAAAACTTCATAAACTCTGTTCAAAATTCGGCTTGTATGGATAGCGTGGAACCAAAATAGGTCGAGGTTGGACCGAGCTTGAGCCCTCAGCGTACCGAGGTTTATTCTCGCACGTAGCGAGGTTGAACCGAGCTTTGAGCCCTCAGCGTACTGAGATTTTCTTCTCGCACATAGCGAGGTCGGACCGAGCTTGAGCCCTCAACGTACTGAGGTTTTCTTCTCGCACGTAGCGAGGTAGAACCGAGCTTGAGCCCTCAGCGTACTGAGGTTTTCTTCTCGCACATAGCAAGGTCGGACCAAGCTTTGAGCCCTCAGCGTACTGAGGTTTTTCTCTCGCGCGTAGCGAGGTTGGACCGAACTTTGAGCCCTCAGCGTACTAAGGTTTTCTTCTCGTACGTAGCGAGGTCGAACCGAGCTTTGAGCCCTTAGCGTACTGAGGTTTTCTTCTCGTCGTAGCGAGGTCGGACCGAGCTTTGAGCCCTCAGCGTACTGAGGTTTTCCTCTCGCTCGTAGCGAGGTCGGACTGAACTTTGAGCCCTCAGCGTACTGAGGTTTTCTTCTCGCACGTAGCGAGGTCGGACCGAGCTTTAAGCCCTCAGCGTATTGAGGTTTTCTTCTCGCACATAGCGAGGTCGGACCGAGCTTTGAGCCCTCAGCGTACTGAGGTTTTCTTCTCACACGTAGCGAGGTCGGTCCGAGCTGCAAGTTACATCGAAAAGATAATGGTTAAGAAAACATATAGGAAAAATTACCACCACCTCGTTAAAAAACCCTACGGTTGCCCGGAGGGAAAAAGAGTGTGGGGATTTTATTTAGAGATAATTCATGCATGTCCTACAAAAGAAAATGAAAAAATGTACTAGCTAAAATAAAATCGTAAGTTTGCAGCGTTCCATGTTCTCGGGATAGTAGTTCCATCTAATGTTTCCATCTGGTAAGCACCTGTTGGAAGAACCTCTCGAATTCGGAAGGGGCCTAGCCACTTTGGGGAGAGTTTATCTCCCGACTCCACCAAATGTGCTCGCCTTAACACCAGGTCATTCTCCTTGAAGCTTCTGGGTACAACTTTTGTTTTGTACTTGCGCTCCACTCGTCTTTTAGTTGCTTCACCGGTAATTCTTGCCAATTCTCGGACTTCTTCTAAGACATCAAGATTTGCTTGGATATCCTGATCATTTTCTTCTGTTGTAGATCGGTGTAATCTATCGGGAAGATTACCGACTTCGATTGGTAAGAGGGCATCAGTCCCATATACCAGGCTAAACGGTGTTTCGTGCGTTGTTTTTTGCGGAGTGGTGTGGTAGGCCCATAAGATTCTTGATATTTCTTCAGGCCATAGGGACTTTGTTGTAAGAATCCGACGTTTAAGAGCTCTAAGGATCACCTTATTTGCTGCTTCAGCCTGTCCATTTGTCTGTGGGTGTTCTACAAAGGAGAACTGTTGTTTAATGCCTAATTTGCGGCACAAGTCTCGTACTTGGGAGCTCGCGAACTGTGTCCCGTTGTCAGAAATTATACGGCGAGGTACCGCAAATCTACACACAATATTCTTCCAAATGAACTTTTTCACTGTCGAAGCTGAGATAGAACTTACGGGCTCAGCCTCTATCCATTTTGTCAGATATTCTATCGCCACGATTAGGAATTTCAGTTGCCGAGCTGCCATAGGAAATGGTCCTACTATGTCAATTCCCCATGAATGGAATGGTCACAGAGGGTTTATTGAGTGTAAGACTTCGGGGGGAGCGCGTTGCAGGTTTTCATGACGTTGACATTAATCACATCGTTTAACGTGGTTTAGACAATCCGTTTTCATGGAAGGACAGAAATACCCAGCTCGGACGATTCGCAGCATAAGGGCCCGACCTCCTATGTGCGAACCGCATATTCCCTCATGTAGTTCAGTCATGATCCTCTTAGATTCCTCTAAATCGATACAGGTCAAGATTGGTCTTGAATATCCAAAGCGAAAGAGGTGTCCATCGAGCAGGGTGTAACGAGAAGAATGCCTTTGAATCCTCTTGGCCTCCTCCGAGTCTGTTGGTAATATGCCGTCTGCCAAATATGCTTTGATAGGCGCCATCCAAGAATATGATGCTACCCTGTTACTAAGAATCATCACAGCTATTCCATCCAAAGTATCTACACTTGGTTTTACTAAGGTCTCCTTTATAACTGACTTTTGTTGACCTGGTTTGGTGCAACTGGCTAGTTTGGAGAGTAGGTCGGCACGATTGTTATGCTGCCAAGGTACGTGAATTAACTCAAAAGTCAGAAAGGCTTTGCTTAAGGACTTTACGTAGTCTAAGTATCTTGCCAACTGAGGATCCTTCGCAGAGAATTCACCATTGACTTGTCCCGTGACAAGGAGTGAATCACTTCTTCTTGCCATTCGTCGGGCCCCCATTTTTTTGGCCAATAACATGCCAGCTATTAGGACCTCATATTCAGTCTGGTTATTGCTGGCTTTGAAGGAGAATTTTAGCGATTGTTCGATGAGTAAACCACCGGGGCCTTCGAGCACGACCCCAGCTTTGCTTCCCCGTTGATTGGATGCTCCGTCGATTGATAATACCCAAACTGAGGGATCCTGGCCATCTCCTGGTATGAGAACATTTTCTGAGGCCTCGGGAAGCGTAAGCTCGGCTACAAAATCAACGAGAGCTTGAGCTTTTATCGGTCCTCGAGGTTCATATGCGATCTCATACTCAGCTAACTCTATGGCCCATTTTACCAACCGACCGGTCATGTCCATCTTTTTCAGAACCTGTCTTACAGGAAGGTCGGTTTTGACCTAGATACTAAAACAGTGAAAATAAGGCTTGAGCTTTCTGGCTGAAACGATGACTGCAAGGGCAGCTTTTTCTAAAGTAGGATATTTCTTCTCTGCTCCATTTAAGAGTCGGCTTACAAAGTAAATCGGTTTTTGTCTCTGTTCAATCTCCTGGACCAAGACCGAGCTGATCGCATGCTCGGTTACAGTGATGTACAACTGCAGATGGTGCCCCTTTTCTGGTCTACAAAGTACCGGAGGTCGGCCAAGATATTCTTTTAACTGTTGTAGGGCCTCTTCACACTCAGCTATCCACTGGAATTTGTCGTTTTTCCTTAAACACTGGAAATAAGGACGACCTCTATCTCCACTCCTCGACAGGAATCTGGATAAGGACGTCATCCTTCCTGTTAGTCGTTGAACTTCCTTGACGGATCGAGGGCTGACCATATTTATGATGGCCGAGCATTTATCAGGATTGGCTTCAATCCCTCGCTCCGTTAACATAAAACTCAAGAATTTACCTGCCTTTACACCGAAGACACACTTTTCTGGATTTAACCTTAATTGGAACTTGTTGATTGTGTTGAAAAGTTCTTGAAGGTCTTGGGCGTGGTTGCTGTTTGAGATCGAGGTCACTACCATGTCGTCTACATATGCCTCGACATTGCGATCGAGCATAGGTTGAAGGATTCAGTCCATCATCCTCTGGTATGTTACTCTTGCGTTTTTTAAGCCAAAAGGCATAACTTTATAGCAAAAGTTAGCCTTGATTTCCATGAAGGCAGTTTTGTCCTCATCTTCGGGGTGCATTCTGATCTGGTTGTATCCTGTGTAAGCGTCCATAAAACTTAGTAATCCACATCCAGAAACCCTATCAACCAGCACGTCAATATTTGGTAATGGATAAGAGTCTTTTGGGCAAGCCGAGCTTAAATCTGTGAAATCAACGCACATCCTCCATTTCCCGTTGGCTTTCTTCACCATGACTACGTTAGCCAACCACTCCGGGTATTGTATTTCCCTAATATGTCCTACTTCTCTGAGTTTTTTGATCTCCTCTGTCACTGCCTCTGCCTTATCCTTAGTGAGTCTCTGTCGTCTTTGAACTTTAGCCTTGGCTTGTGGTTTAACGTTGAGACGATGGCAGATTATATCTCGATTAATCCCAGGCATGTCCTTTGCCAACCAAGCAAATGATATCACATTCTCTCGAAGGACCTTGCGTAATTCCTCTTCTGTACGAGCGTCGAGGTCGACCCTATCCAGAGTTTCCGACCTGGGGCGACTTCAAACTCTTTTAATTCTCCTATCGGTTGAGGACCGTAATGGTCGGGTCGAGCTCGGGGGTCGAGCTCAGTGTTGTCATTGGCGTTAGGAGGGGAACTCACTGCGGATTGGGCTATGCTGTACATATTCCGTAGCGTGCGGAGACTATTTTCATAACATTTCCGAGCTACTTCTTGGTCAACCCTCATTGTTACAACTTTGTCATCGACTGCAAACTTCATCTTGAGATGGGCCATTGAGACTACAGCTCTGAGTTTGTTCAGTGATGGCCTCCCAGTAATAAATTGTATGCCGAAGGAGTGTTGACCACTATATATCGAATCGTGATTGTTTTTGCAGCATTCTTGTCCGAGAAAGTAGTTCTCAGGTCCACATAACGTTCTCCTGAGAAGCCTACTAGAATTCCATCGTAGGGGCGAAGTTGGTCTCGGGGAACTTGTATTCCTACGAAGGTATCCCAAAACATTACGTCCGCTGAGCTTCCTTGATCGATTAATACTCGATGTACATTTCTGCCTATCATTATGACTGACAACACAACGGGGTCATCCTCATGTGGGCTGACGTCTTCGAGGTCTTCTTCAGAAAAAATCAGCTTGGGTGCAGAAGTTTCGCATCTTATCATATCTGTCATCATGACACTCCGAGCATAACGTTTACGACCCGACCTTGTGGTTCCACCTCCTGCAAATCCACCCGCGATGGTATTGAAATCCCCTAATATTGGTATTTCGTGTTGCTCCCCCGCTAGGCTTCCACTTTGGCTATTCGTAACTTTTCTAATATTTTTCGGCCTCAGATAACTCTGTATTAGGCCTCGTCGGGCAAGGTTGGCTAGTTGGCTGGTTAACAAGAAACAACCTTCAGTATCGTGTCTGTGCGTTTTATGGAATTCGCACCATGCTCGGGTATCTTTTCCCAATAGTCTGGTAGTTTCACTGGGGAAGCGTAAATGTCTAACCATCTCCTTGTCTTTCAAGATATGGGACTTGGACTTGGTCAGCTGTGGGTATGTTGATTTTGAGAATCTCTTTTCGGGGGATCTTTGATCTTTGTAAGGGGAAAACTTGGTTCGACCCCGAGTACTTGAGGCCTCCAGTATTTGTCGTCGAGAATCTCTGCTTTTGTGATTGGCTATCGGACGTCTCCTCCGATCTTTTGCGCTGCATTGCCTCCTCTGTTTCAATATGGATTGCTGCTCCGCTTCGTACCTTTGCCAAAGTGATCACAGGCGATCTGATCAACGATTCACAGAAGAGGTTCGCTCGGAGCCCTTTGACAAAAGCTCCCACTAGCATCTCCTCGCTAGGATTTAGGAGTCCCACGCTTGCGTCGTAGAATCTATTGAGAAACTGCTTCAAGGTCTCCTCAGGTTTCTGTTTGATGTCAAACATATATGCTATTTGGAGTTGCTTTGGGCGATTAACAGAAAAACGATCCATAAATAATCGCGAGAAGTCCGAGAACGTGGTGATAGAGCCATTAGGAATTTTACTGAACCATTTTAGTGTCGTGCCTGTCAAAGTCCCCACGAACATTTTGCATCGAAGTGCGTCGTTCCCTCCTGATATGAGCATCTGAGCCCGAAACGCCTTTAGGTGAGACTCTGGGTCACCCTTCCCGGTGAATGGGGTTACTTTGGGGATGAGAAAATGTGGGGGCACCACCTCTTCTATGACTCGACGCGCCAGAGGGTGTCCTTTTTCAGTTTCAAGGTTTCCTCTGGACAAACCTCGATCTCGGAAATGGCCTTGATCCCTCATCTAGGTGCGCAATTCTTCATTATACTTATGCAACTGCTCTTGTCGACGTAGGGATTCTTCAAGGCGTTGACGAGATTCTACAGATTCTTTCCACAGTCTCTCGTGCTCGACCTCCAAATCTCGACGGCGTCTCTCCTCATCAGCTAGCCACTGAGTTCGTTCCCCTTCTACTTGTTGTCGCATGTCCTCATTTTCCTTCTGCAGTCTTTTGATATGTTGCATTACTTTTTCTATAGTAAGAGCCTCGTCTCCATTGCTTCCCGTTGGAATGTCCATGGCATTGTCTCAGGATAAGTGGTGTCGGTATCTAGTTTTACCGAGCCCCACGGTGAGCGCCAATGTTCTGTTCCTAAACTAAAAGAAGCGACTCAGTCAGGATCAAAACACAAATTTCTCTCACTATCCCTTTTCTCTCTCATTCTCTCTCTCTTTTCTGTCTTTCTCTCAGTGCCCCCTTCCTTTCTTCCTTTTTTCCTCTTTATCTTTTTTGCTTCCTATTTTCTCGTCACCTACCTTGCCAACCAAATCCTTTTATCTCGGCCATAATCCTTTATTTTATCTCCCTCATCCTCTCCGATCAAAACAATTTAGATCTTTACAATAGTTGCGGGATATGGGCCTGGTAAGCCTGATCTAGTCTGAAATTTATGAATTCCGACTTACCCGACCTACCCAACCTATTTGGTTCATCCGAACTACTTGGCCGAGCTGCTTTATGAAATGGGACTAGGTCAGATTCCGACCTGACGCGACAGACAGTACAATTTTCAAATTATAATAACGAATCAATATATTTATTTAGCTTGAGTTTCATCATTTGATCAACAAAATTATCAAATTATCAAATTATCATGTACTTTCTTATATGTCCTTACACTGTGAGTTGAATTTATTATAGATTTTTTTTCTCGAAAACTATAAAGGACTTTATACTAAACAAATACTTACGCTTTCAATTTTATATAAAAGAAAGAATACACATATTAAGGGTGACATTTTAATATAACTTCGATATTTAAAAAGGTAAATAATCACTTTATCCATTTCTCCAATTGGAAAGATTAAATAAACTTGTACATATTTTTTTTAGTTTCTTTTGTTATCGACTAAAAAATACTCTGTATAATGGAAAAATTACAGTAATAGCAAATAAAAAACAATTTTAGATGATAGTATACAAAGAATTAATGAGTTAAAAGAAAATTAAATAGGCAACATAGTCTAATAGTTTTAAAATAAATAATCCAAGATTCTTTATCGGATATTTTTCCTCAATTTTAATTAGTATAAAGATATTGTAGTTATAAATATTCAGCATAGAATTTGGAGGTAACATTTATCCAATTTAAATCAATACTCATTTTTTTCCTCTATATTAGGAAACTTTAAAATTAAATGGCAATTAGTAGTAGTTATCGTAATAAATCTTAAAATTCATGCATAACAAAATATTTATATTCTTTTGTTATTTTATAATTTTTCAAATGCCTAAGATTTGATGAAAATGAGATTAGAAGAAAAGAAATAAGAAAAAATGTACAATTTAATTTTATTATTGTTTTTCTTTTTCATTACTTTATTTCATTTCTAAATAAGTAGAAATAATCACACAATGAATTGTAAAAATACAGGAAACATTCTAATTATGACGTTCAAGAATAAAATACCAACACTAATCGGGAATCAATAATATATTTTCTTTGTTTTTCTTAAATCTAATTATACACGATTTATCTACATTATTCAACTTTACGCAAAACAACGTATTTAACACGTGCAGTTCTCAACATTAAAATTTCTACGACAAAAAAATAATACAGAATAACATGGCAATGAAGCAAAAATAAGATAAATAAAAACTAAAACAGAGAAAGAACGTGGTGCTTACCTTCCAAATACTAATAAATTTTAGGTCTGATAGAAACATTGAGGAGATCTACTTGTCGTTCTGGAAAAATGAGTGACCCGTCGGTGCCAAAGGCACACTGAACAGGTTATTGAAAAACCGCCGAAGCATTTCCCATTGCAAATATAGAACTGTACAGCATATTAACATGATATAATGTTGAAAATCTTGTGAACCCCCAGTAAAAGCTTTTAACCTAAAATGTAATACAGTTTGATTTCGTCACCCACCCCCTCCCAAAAAAGAAACAAAAAACTTGTCAACCAAATCCGAAGCCCTCATTTGCTTCATGAATGGCAAGCAGTAACCTCTTTTCCAAATGTTGTTTAGATGGGTACTCCGGCAAATCTAATTGATTGAAACTGCAAATAAAAGACTCCGTGAAACTAAGACATAATAATAATTGATCCAACAAGTGATTAAATATAGTTCAGAACTCTTAAAAAAAGTTGATTGAAGCTACAAGAAAATGAAAAGTTGAAAAAAGGTACCAAGTATGTGCAGAAGGCAAGTGATCAGAGCTGCCATATGCCTTGTGTATCTGAAACCTCTGGGCACCTGAAATTCCTTGAAGAGCGCTAAAACCCTCCAAAGGCACCTGAAATGTCGGTAGCGAAAATAAGACCCCCTAATTGTATAATGTATGATAAGATAAACAACACAAGGAACCATCATAATTTTTTATTATTATAAGAATGATATTTGATACTGTCTTTTGATGTAAACAAGTATAGATTAGATCAAGGGTGTATATTGACAGGAACAAAACAATCAACACGTCTTGTCTCCATCACAACTCAAATCACTAAATTAATAGTTCTCATGAAAACAAAGCCAACTACTTATACTTCTCCCTTAAGTTGTCTTTTGGAAACTTATCTACAAGAAACTTGACTATTGGGAATGACAATTGCTGCATTAAAAGGTAAAGGCAATTCCGAATCAAAAACTTGATTAATTCTGGAATGTGAATGTTGAGTTAGGAGAAGATAATATTAAGTATTGTGTCTATTGAGATATTGTAAGGATACAAAAGAGTTGTCACTAATTATTGTATTTATTTTCTATGGTGGTAGAATTCTATATAACGTATCCTCTTGTATTATTTAGACTAAGAACTTGCATCATAATTTCTTCCATATTTCGAAACCTTTTTCAAGTGTGTACATATAGGAAATCTGAGGAGTGTTTTTTCACTAAAGCATTTCCATTGAAAAACAAGTATTCAACATTCTCAATATTGTGAGACGTGATTCTCGATGTTTTGAAATAAACCCAAAGCACAGGAACTCGATTTGATTAATTGAATTCATTTTTGGATCTAAACACAAAGGTATTGAGAAGAAAAGATAATTATTCCAATGTAAAGGCACAAGCAGCAACGCGGCCATGATTCAAGATGGAAAATCACTGAAAATTGTTATTGTAAACAAAGACATAAAGATCATAAGGTTTAAAAACTCAAAACCAATACCTTGGATGTGCCTGTCACAAACTGGAGCAATCTAGCTTTGTCTTCTTTGCTGAAACTTTGAACAACTTCCCAAAACCATTGTATAACTGGTGATGCACCACTATACCCAGAATATTCTGTATTTGCTCTCAAGTCATCCACTGAAATGAAATGTAGAAAAGATTGTTAAATATTATTTTACAGAATTTGAACACTAATAAAGATAGCCAGCATTGAGAGAAAATAAATGTGTGGCATCAATAAAGGTGATGTTAATATTGAAAAAGACGCACAATCAATATCAGGAAGTCCATTGATCAATAATTCCAGCTCTTTGTCATTGAATATAGATATTAACTCCCTGGGAATCAATTCATTGAACCCTTCCAAGAAAGCATTTATTTGAGGACGAATAGCAGTAGTCAATCGATGCTCAACAACCAAATCAACATATTGGTGCTTATTCTCCTCTGTAACTTTCATATTCCGTCCACCAGGAATCAGCTCATAATCAGTCACCTAATACAAAGCTCATTAAAATTAGATCACAAATAATGTGCAAGTCCAATATATTAAAAAATCATCTCAATAGTTTTGAAATAAAGTCAGAACCTCTGTCCGCTCATACAAAATCAACTTTTCCTCATCTGCATCAATGCTAAAAGTAAGATCCAGAACATCACTGATATCATTCTGCAGTTATACCATAAACATGAGATAATTTTCACAATGAATACAAAAGTAACTATTGCGAAGACTGACAAGGCTATCGGAAAAACTACAAAAAGACACTTGCCTCAAGCATCCATTTCAAATTTCTGAAATAGGCAGGGTCAATAGCTTCAATATCATGGTATGTAACTTTGACCCCTAGGATGTGCTTGTAGAATGATCGAGTAAAATGGACGTCCAAGAGCTGACCATCAAATAAAGCTTTTCCAACCTGGATAGTGTAGAAAGGGATAAGTAAAAGGCATATGCAACCACTAAACGCATACATTAAGAACATTTGTAAGAAGAACTCACCACTCTACCAACAAATTTGAAATAAGATAGATGTTCTGTTTGGTAAACAGAGTTAGGGTTTGGCTGAAATGTTGAGTCATTGCCTACTGTAGTAAAGAGCAGTGCTCCTCTGTCAAAAATAACTCTGGACAACAATTGATACCATTCCCTTGTAAGCCCACCTGCATCAATACCTTCTTCACCTTGGAAGTGAACAGTCAACCTTCCCTTCAAATCTTGAGTTGATCTCATGCGAAGCTGGTTATATGAATCCTCAAGAACATACGCCCTTCTCACTGATATTCTTAATGGGCTGTGATGATGGTCATGTTGATGTTTAATTTTTGATCGGAAGTGGGATCGCTTGTTATCAAAATCAATAAATCTTGGAGTCTTCAGCATAAGAGAAAAAGATTTCTCCAGCAAGCCAGGATTTTGCCTGATAAAAGCATTCAATAGTTTCCTATGCGTTTCTGAAAACTTGGCAAAAGCAGCATGTTTCTCATCTAGTTTTGTAGCAGGTCCAGATGTTTTCTGCCGAGTACCAGATGTGCTGGCATCTTCCACATCAGATATTACAGGAACACTTGTAACAGTACTAGCATTTGGCTGAGCAGGATGTAGTTTCTCACAAAAAACAAAAAATGACTCTATGTATGGCAAAATATTTTGAGAACCAGCAGGAAGTGGAGGCATAACACTGGATGGTTTGGACACAGATGTTCTAGAAGGGGTAATAGACTCGGATACTGACTCAGAGTAGGCCTCTATCTTGCTTATACAACTGCTCAGCTCATGCCACAAGGGCTCTAAGGCTGAATTGATTCCCCAAACTTCAGAAAGTGCAGGAGTTATTCCATCATTCTCTTTCTCAGCCAATGAGGTAACAAGGGAACTCAAGGCTTGCAAAACTCTTAAAATTGCAGCGCCATCAGAAGATGTTGTACTGAGAAGAGCTTTCATTGCCTCACTAAAGGTGCGCAACTCGTCCATTGCAGATGAAGTCAAATTTCGAACTGCTTCTGCCAGATGAGTGACAAAAAACTTACAGTGAATTGGAGCAATGGCCACCAGCTTTTTCATTACCTCCGCAACAAGACCATATGCATTGTCAGACAAACTGAAAGGAATACAAGAAACATTAGATGAAATCTACATTGCTAAATTCTAAAACATTGTTTTTAGAAAAATAGCCAGACCCAATAGACTTTGAATTGTGGAGTAATAATAAAATAAAACATAAATTGGAACAAGCGCAAGACCCAAGTAATGAATGGTCTAATTAAAAAACGGAACCTCATGCCAGGAAAACTTATGACTCGTACCACTCTCCCAAAGTAAGAAGTTCAGATATCAAAAGTAAATACACCAAATTAAGGCAAAGTGAAAAAATCCCAGATAAAAGAATTAACTGTAATCTAAAATCATAATCATAACCATACCCTTCTAGAGCAAGTAACGAGCAAAGAAGCTGAAGTTCTGCTTGTGGTAGATCACACAATACTTGCTGAGCCTGACATTCCTTACTACTGGAAGTTGTGGGTTTGGAGGATTCATTGACTTGAGGAGACGCCTCTGAAGCAGAAGATATAACTGTATCAATATTCACGTCTACCTCCATTGCAGAAATTTGCGGACCCAATACTGGCTCAGTAGATATTTGAGACCTATCAGATGAACTAGACTTGCTTCTAGCACTATCAATGATAACATCCAGCAAATTTAGCAACTGAAAATGAAAATCATGTCAGCATTGCAAGCAAGTACACAAATGGATGTGCTAAAGATATCAATAAATTCAAATCATCACCTGCTCAAGATGAGCTATGCTCCTCAAATAAAGGGGTTGTTTCAAGAGACCCAAAAGCATTGCAATAGATATGTATCCTGCATTTGTTTCATCTTCAACAACCACCACAGCTTTGCCACGTGCAACATTAGCATTATCTGGTTGTCTCACTGAAGGATGATGCAGCCTAAACTGAAGCAAAATTCTTGCCACATATGGATGATGGCGAGCAAGATAGGTGAGTGTTTCAAGTATTCGCCGAGAGAGTAATGGGGGAACTCCTACACAATTAAAAATATACAATGTATTAATAATTATACACCATTGGAGAGTGGGAGGAGGGTGCGAGGAACATCTTTCAAATAACATCAACTGTCACTAGTTAAAACAAGCATGAACTATATAAAACAGAAGTCCCTTTAAGAAATTAAAACCAGGAAGATAAATTTAAAAGCTGTGCACTGACTAAATCTATAACTGTAAATACAAACAAAGAAATAAATGTTAATCAAGTTTTCTTACCATCAAAAGATTGAGGACGTGAGTACATTACATTGCTCTGACAACCATATAGTCTGTATGGAGGTTCAACTGCACTAAAATAACTAGCCGGCTTTCTTACATCAAGCAACAGTAAGTCCATCAGAATTTTCACCAGGGAAATTCTGGTTTCACTATGGGCACAAAGATTTAAAAGAAGCCTCTGCAATTGACCTTTATATAGTGGCTGAAAAAATTAAGAAAAAAATGTGTAACCAATGAAGTTGTGCTTATTTTGAAGGACTTCTTCCCAGTGCCTATTGGCAAGTAATACCTGAACTATGCGAAATAGCCTAATCATGGCATGCAGAGCTTCAGTGTCCACTAGAGGTGCTCCATCAGCTTCAACAAATTTAGCTCCAGCAGACCTGCGTGAAGTAATGCTTCCCCCTGCCCCATCTGGGCCAGAACCAATACCTTCACGCCTAGAAGTTTCACCTCTGCGACTTCTCGGATACATACCAAAGAGGGTGCGACTGTATCTATGTGCAAACCTTTCCCGCAACATATTTGCCTCAGCAACAAGAGCAGGTGTAAGGTTGGCAAGGATAGCATCAGAGGATGTTAATAGAACCTGAACAAAAAAAAAAAATCTTCAGATACATGCTCACTTTTAGCAAAAACTGGATTCAACAGACAAGCTTGCCTCTTCTCGTAATTCTGAAGGAAATGTTGCAATTATTGAGACAGTATCCATTTCAACAGGTTGCCCTTCCAACTCCTGAGATTGATGTAGTCTTTGTGCTTGTTGCTGAGCTAGAACTTCAGCTCGAATGTCTGGGGGAAGTGCTGCAAGGAACTCAGGATCAATATCCCCATTGTTTTGTGACTCAGCATTTGATGGTTGAGCTACTTGACCCTGCTGGGCTGAGAGAACTTCGGCACGCAGCTCCTCAGGAAGAGCATCCAGAAAGGCAGGATCAATTGCTGCTGATCCAGCATCACTGTTCACCTGCTGCTCAGCTGCTGGACCTTCCTGATCTGCATCTCGGCTTGAATTTTCTGAAACTTCAGTAACACTGTGGAGGGATGCATCTCTGACACCTACAGGAGAAGAATGACCAAAAGGCACAGTTGCTCTTCTTGTACGTGCAGCCTGTGAATCACCTGCTATTCTATCTGCAGAAACCTGCCTTTCTCCACCGTCATCATGACCATCGGCACTTCCAATCTCAACATCTAGGCTGCGAAGGCTTTCACCAAAAGTTGCCCCACTACCACTACTCTCCTGACTCACAGCTTCGACATCTCGCACGGCTGCATCATTATGCTCAAACTGCATCTCAACTGCCTGAGAGTGAGTGTTCGATACATCTGTTTGCAGAGTTCCATTTCCTACAGGTCTGATATCAGCATTGTTGTCAGTGTTATCAATTGATGCAGCAGTCACATTACCACCTCCCTGAATTGCATTGTTTTCTACTGGAATGTCTAGCTGTGAACTTGCAGGATTGTGCATCTGGTTGACCTCAACTTTATTCTGAGGACCTGCTTCTGCTACATTATTATCAGATGACTTGTCAGCAGTAGGTCGCCTCAATTGAGAGACAAGAAACTCCTCAAGACCCTGTGGTACAGCACCAGCATTTGACCCACTGCTTTGCGGGTTATTATCACTCCACAAGTTCAAGCGGTGTCCATGACGTCCACTCCGCAGTGATCGAAAGATATTATCCAAACCCGTTGAGCTCTCTGTTATACTATCTGTAAATTAGAAAAAATACATAATCGTGGCATTACTGAATCACTGAATCGAAAAACAAAAAGAAGGGGAAGACATTATTATAATAAAACATCAACAACAATTTGAGAAAGGAAGTGACCTGATTGGACAGTAGATGGGTGAAATGAGGAAGAAGGACCAACTAAAAGTGGATGGCGTGAAGGAGCAGCATTATCACCACTTCTGCCCAAAAGGCTGTAAATAGAGGTCGTACGCCCTGGACGTCTAGATCCAAAAACTTCAACTGGCATCACATGAAGAGATTCATTTGGAAAACTATTGTCTCTTCCAAAAACCTCAATATGATCAAAAACATTAATTCCATTAATTCCCTCCTCAAGTCTTAGTATAACACCATCTTCATCATCCTCATCCTCATCCTCCTCCTCCTCCTCCATCACTTCATCAAAATCATCATCAATTTCATGATCCTCGTGATCAGTGTCAGGATGTGGCAAGTGATGGACTTCATCTTCTTCCAAATCATTGTGTTCCTCATCATCTTCATCATCTTCATCTACATCTTCACCCTCATCTCCGGACATGTCACCCTCATCCTCATCATCAAGATTTTCTTGTCCATGAGATTGGATTTCAAATTGTAGCCCCACATTTTCAATCCCAGTTTGACGACCTCTAGCATCCTCACCAGTTTCATGCATGAACTCATCTTCATTAGTGGGAGCAAAGCCTCCATCAAGATCATGATCATGTTCCATATCATCAGTAACAGCTTCAGACCCACCATAAGACTGGATCACATTGTACGACCCAACATGGTCAACTTGAAGGGAATCGTGATTGGCCTGAGATATTGTTTCCATGGACTGAGACTGAGATGTGTGACCAATATTATCCATTCTTCCAGATTGACTAGGATCAGAAGGCTTTGTTTGATTATCACCCTTTCCTGCACTCAATTCAACTGAATGAACATGCTCCTTCGTTACTAATTCAAGAGCTTTGATAATACCAGTAGCAACTTTAGACGAGTCAGCATGGTCCAAGTCCAAAGCCTGTAATGTATGAGTAAAAGATTTAACTAGACCAGCATCCATGAAAGTTACAGAGGCCTCAGATGATATGCTTGAGCCAGCAGGTGTCCGAGCAGCCAAAATATCATTAAGTAGATCAACAAAAACCTGAATTTCATTGTCTGGTGGCTTTGGCATAATGCCATTACATGAATCAACAAATTCATTAATTATATTGCTAATCTCGGTAAAAACCCTCCTCCTTGCCTCTGAAGACCGAACACAAGCAGCTACCATAAACTGATTAGCCCTGGTTGCTAGTTTCTGCCTCCAATCACCATCAACTTTCTTGTCCTTTCTGGAATTTCGAGAATAAGGAAGAAAATTCCGAAGAATATGGTAGAATATACCTCCCGCACCAACACTAGAATGACTCTTTTGATTAAAGCCCCTACTGCTGCTCATTTCAGCATCCCGCCGAAGCAGAACATGAACAGACGATGAGTACATCAACAATATCTCCATCAGAAGCTTCAAAATAAATACTATCTTTGCAAGTGATGCAGATGCTTCCTCGCTGCTGGTTTCATTTCCCCCAGACACAGTGGCAACTGCTTTTCCTTTCCCCCTAATTGCAGAAACATCAATGTCCATCTCACTTGATGCAGGGGAGCCACGGGCGACATTTGAAACAATATCATTCTTCAGAGGGGGGGCAACAAATGTGCATATAGATTCAAGAAGAAGTTCTATCACATTGACAAAACTTTGAGTGGGCTTTTTGTATTTGACATTCTTTGAGTTTGAATCGTGAAGTTTTCCATGCACATTCCCGGGAGCTGTTGAGGTTGTACTTCCCAAACAAACTTTTCCATCATTATTATGTGATTTATCTTTCTCCAGTGATTTATCCTTCTCCTTGGACTTCTCTTTATCCCGATCTTTCAACAAGACAATGTAAGGTCTTTCACCCACCATTTCAATTTGGCAAACAGATTGAGCAGCTTGCATAAATATTATTGGATCCCGGGAAATTACCGAAGCCAAACTTAAAAGGAAATTTCGTGGATTGACCCTCCCATTTGGATGGCGGTTAGATGCAGCTACAAGACTGTGTTTTATCTCAGATTCCATTGCTTGCTGGAGTGTTAGTGGATCTTCAATAACATGACGGACAATACCAGCAGCAACATTGTCAAAACCAGGAAAGAGGCTACTGGTTGGCAGAGAAAGAAGTGAACTTAAACCACCAGCATCAAAAAAGGTAAGAGCAACAGAATGATTCCTCGTAAGATTGGAACAAAGTAGCAAAATAGCATGCATTGTATCTGAGGGAACTTGGTTCTTCATATAACTACAAGCTATCTCAACAAGCCTCTTCTGTTCATGTACATCTGCATACTTGGTAGAAAGTCCCAATGCAGATTGTAATTTGTGTTGCTTATCCTCATCAATGAGAACTGATGTCTGTTGAACATTCACAGCTTCCTTCTTCAACAACTCTGCAATTTCAGAATTCAATTTTTGATCAACTTGCAAAAGCCTCTCCAGTGCAAGAAAGGCAGCAGCAACCCATTTTGGCACCTGATTTTTCTCACTGCTACCAAGACTAGAATCCCACTGGTAGAGAAGATCTGAAGTAATATTTATCAAACCACTCATTGAAGCAGCTTCCCGTGAAACAGCATCCTCATTAAGAATCAAAGCAAGAACATGAAATAAAGCAGCAAGCATGGTATTATTTCCATTACCAGAAACCAATCCGCATTCTTTGATCCGATCAACAATAAAAGTGACAACATTGGATCTATATTGACCGTCATTCTGAGAGCAGATCATCATGAGCAAGTCACGGACAGGAAAAGCAAGAGGCTCCTTTTGAAGAAGTTTAGTACAAGTTGATAACAACTCACCAACAGGAGGAAGATGGACCACCTCTTCCTCAAGTTGAGGAATGCAGTCACTTGCAGCAGCATCCTTAGGCTCTGATTCAGAGTTTCCAAGGGACATGGCCAGTGCACGTGCAAGTTCATCATCTTCTTGAATGTCCTCTGGGTGGGAAAACAGCCACTCCATCGCCAATTCCACACTATTTGATCCAACATGCCTCAAAGCTTCTTCTGCTCTTGCTCTGGAAAATCCCATCTCTACAATGGTTGAAATTGCTGTTTCATTAGGAGGAGGCCCAGTAATACGAGCACTGCCATTTACATTTTTTACTTCAACCCCTGAATAAACATGCCTAATGATAGAGATAACATTAGAAATAAATTCATGACTACAATCAACGAACTGGGAATGAGTCCAAACGGGGAGCACAGCTTTCAACACCATAGATTGGAGGACTTTAACAAATATCTCAGCATCTCGTGGAAAGGGGGTATCACCACTAAGGGGTTGTGCAAGTAAAGGCTTTGTGAAAGAAGATAATATGAAAGAGGAGGTCACTAGATGGTCCATAAATTTACCATAACTAGCCAAAGAACCATATATCCACAAATGATCTGTATCTTCCTTGTCATCATACTGCTTCCCATTCCCATCATCAGTTTCCATTGGCGATGCAGGAGTCCGATTAACTGCAAATAGCAACTGACTAGTGGCTTCAAATGTAGTCAATACTGATTGAATAACTCCATGCCCATACAAGCAATTCAGTAAAATGGGATTGCAGGACTCGGGCCTTTCCATTAGAATCCCATCAATAAAATCAATGACTTTACCAAAATAACGACATTTTGTTGATATTGATGCTTCCTCAACATGGCCACCAAAATTCATGTGATCTAAAGCAATGATAGCAAAAGTAGAAGCCACTGATTTTGAAGCAGGACTCACACTCACAATATCATCACGACGGCGAGAAGGTTGCAGCATTACTTTTCCCAACTCTTGGAACAAATGTGTAATGTGAAATGAAAGTGATCTAACCATGTCACAACAGGAGGTATAATACGTTCTCTGCTTGTCACATTCCTTCTTATTCACAGCCACTGGGACATCTGCAGACTCGGAAGAATGCAACTGATTACTGGATCCTACCCGCCTGTTTGTAGCACCAACAGAATTTGATCGGTGCTGAGAACCAGGGGCACGTCCTAGATCTCGGTACAGGTTAATAAGGTCAAAAAATTGTGATTCTACACTCCATCCTGAAGTCCTCCTCCTCAGTAAAGGATCAAGAAATTGCCTGATAGAATTGTACCTTTGTTCTGCACTTTCGTTTGCATCAACTTCTGCCTGTTGTGAATCAGTAGTGGAACAAGAACCATCATCTTCTATATCAAGCTTTGCATTTTCAAGAAGAGCAATTTGCCACAAGACTTCACGGTGGATGCGACCAATGTTTTCAAGAACATCTTTATTTCCATTTCCAAATTCGGTAAGCAAAGCAGTCACCCACCTGTTGTCTTTGGATGCAGCAAGAAAGAGAAGAAACTCAACCAGGAAAAGTGAAGAAAATATGTTATCAGTTGTCATCTTTGGATCCAGTAACAAAGGTCCTGAAGATGCACCAAACCCAGTTAATGCTACATTCAAGTGCTCTCTAAGAGAGGTACAGAAGGCATGTGCCAAAGGAGTGGAGTGATGTTGAGCAAAACCCTTAAAGACCATGGTGCTATGCAAAGCAATAGACATGCCATCCGAGGATTGTGCAATGGTAGGTCGTAAAAGCAGCTTTAATAAAGCTTCAATTCCGGATTTTTCTACAAATAGCCGACATGTTTCAGAATTTTCCATAGTACGGTGAATCAATACCATCAAATGAAAAATGCAAAGCTGAATGAAATGCTCATCATTTATCCCCTCAGCAGTAGTTTCTGCGGTACCTACAAGGCAACAATGGCTTTCATTTTCTTTGTCTTCAGAATTGGTTTCCATTGCACTGTCTTCATTAGCTTTTCCTGAAGAAGATCCTGCGTCAATCCCATCTCCAAAGGATGCAATTTTATGGATGATTTCGATGATGATGTCAACACCAGTACTTCTCAAAGAAGACACATGTCGAAGAAGTTCTTCCACAGAATTTGCAAGAGGAACAATAGCTTCGTTCATGGCAAGGACATACTTTCTGCTTGTAAAGATGTTGGAAAGGAACTGCAGTGAAGAAGTTTCTCGAACAATCTCTAAGCCTTTGGCATTAAGACAAATAGCCCCAAGGCCATTCGGAATACATGTTAGAGCCTTTGAGGAAGGAAGTACTCCAGATACAACTGAAGATAAAAAAGCATTGGGAAGACCCATTTCATGCAAAGAAGAAAAGCATGTAGGATCCTTGTGAATTATTTCACTCATAACAGTAACAGCTGAGTAATAAATGTCACCTCCAAACTTATCTACATTCTGAAAAATCATTACTAAAGTTGCAGGTAATGAACTATCATGGGAGTGTTGAGATCTGGTAGAGTTTGCAGGGGCATACGTTGCAGAACCAAGAGCCTTAAGAGACACTTTTATCAGCCTCTTCTGAGAGTAAAGCTGATGAGTACTAAGCCTTGAGCTTTCACCTGTGAGCATCACATTATCATTCTCTCCAACCAACCCAATGACTCTGTGAACCTCTATCTGCAATCTTTGAGCCAAAAGCTCAACACCTCCCAGCTCTTTAAACAAAGATACAGCTGAACTACTACAATCCATAAGCTTCTGAAGGGTTTTCACTGCTAAACAAACAAGATGAATATGAGCAGGATCAGAATCTTCCAGAAGAGGCAAGAATGTGGGTACCATGCCAGAACCTCTGATGTTACTCCCAGAAGATGATGTTGACACTGCATGCAGCAGATAGAATTGAAGAAGTGCCTCAACAAAAGCAAAAGAAGTTGGATCATTAGAACTCTTTAATGACAAAATAGCCCTCTGAAGTACATTCAGTAGTATCATGCGGTTCCCTCCGGTGAAGTTCATACTAGATCCACTCAATATCCGTGCACGTTCATGAGATGAGGTATATGCTGCTAATTGGGCCCCTAATGCAAGCATTACAAGTGTTCTGATAGATCCAGATATGGTTTCTTCAGATCGTACAACTCTAATTAATTCATTGGTGTATTCTGGTTCATTAGCAAAAAAGGACACAAGCTCATCATGAGCATCACTTGATTGGACCAAAACAACAAAAGCAAGAAGGCAGATCCTGCTATAAAGCCTGCTTATTCTTGCAGACCGGAAGGCACGAGCATATCTAATTCTTGTGAGTAATGAAAATCGGAGCTCTGGGGGAACATTATATTGTTCAATGCATTGCTTCAACATTGTCAAATCATCTTCTTTGCGCAAATGCATATCTGCTATGTGAATAACTCGCAAACTTGAGGGAACTGTATCTACATTTTGTTCCTTGCTTTGAGCAATGGGTCCATGCAATTCAAAATAAAGAGTAGAACCCATGCAGTAATTGGATTGGTCACTACCATTCTCTACATCGGAAGGAAACAAACAGAGTGCTTCATCCTGAGCTTTCTCATTTGCCACAATACACGAATACAAACCCATGCCCTCCTCCTTGCTTCCCCAACCTTGTGCTAGGGACAGGAGATAGCTATTCACAGAACCACAGCCAACCATTTTCGCAGTTCCATGAAGCTTAGAAGGATTTATTTTTACAAGTGCTGCAAGAGTTTCTAATGTTGCAATAATAATCTCAGGATCTGTTGATGCTAGTAAAAGCTTGAAGTGCTGAAAACGAAGGAGATAAATTAGAAAACAATAGTATCAAATAATCCACAAATAAATCACTTGACTAAAAACAGATGACACAGAGTGAAACATGAAAATGAAATAAGATTATCTTAAAATAGGACCCAGTTTCTCTTCAAATTACCTCCAAGCCATCAAAAGAACTCTTGTTTGGACAGTTCTCTAAAATTATTTGTATCACCCGCAGTATTTGTAAAATTGCATGTTTTGGTAATGGAACATCAACTTCTAAATTATCAGACAATGTCAGGTCATTTCGACATGATAAATATGTCTTGAAATATGTATCAAAATGAAGCAGCAATGGTCTCCAGTGATGAAAATTCCCCTGTTGTAAAATAAATACGTAAGTCTATGAGAAGAAAAAGAAGAATACTATCTGCAGCAACTCGTCATTCTCTTACCTTATTATATTCCCAACGAAAGCCAAAGAGGGGTATAGCTATATCTTGTAATGGACACTGAATGACCTTCTCAACGAAGGCTTTGATCTTGGGAGGCTGAAATCAATCAATCACATAACTTATAAGCTAGAAAGGAAAGAAGGGAGATAAAAACAAAAAATTTAAGCCAAAAGAATTTCAGAGATGCACAACCATGAATCATCAGGACATGTGAATAGATAGAAGTGAACATGATGAACATATGTATTAATCATGGTGCATCTAAAAATGGAATTCGTGAAGCGAAGTTGAAGCGAATTCCTATCATACTTATTACATGTCTACAAACCATTAATGTTAATCAATTTCGGAAAAGGAAAAACAGTATTAATCAATTTAGCAGAATAATAATAATAATAATAATAACAATAATAGTAACACTCAGCTTTAGAATATAAAAAAAGGGCTTAGAAATATTAGTTTTACCAAAATGAACATGTGCACACTAGCATGCAGCATGCAAAATTTATAAGAACCCAAAGGACATTGTCACTGAAAACAATGAATGCACAAGAAAACTGGCTAGAAGATCCCATAGTTCCTCATATTCTAAGTAGACATGTTAACACTTTCGTACACATAAAGTCACAATCACAAAATGTCATCAAAATAAAAAATTCACTCAAATGTGAAATGCCACCATTAAGTTTAAGAAATATATGCATGAAAGGTTAAAAGTCCCTACAATTACCAGGAAGTAATGAAAGTATTCTATACTATAAGCAAATATTATCATCTGGTCACCACTTCTATTGGTAGTGTGGCACTCCAATTCATACACTGACAACTTACTACTGCTTGGAAACATAAGAATGATGTTATACCCCATCATCAATCATCAATAATATGCAAACATTCTATGGACAAAGTTTAGGCCATGCAACAAAGATGATACAGAAAGCGCCATTGCTAATTTAGTATTAACTATATAAGTTTAAGCCTGACACAAAGCTTTACCTCATCACTTATTTACATGCCGGTCAAGTAATAAATAGTAAGTCACTGAATGGCTAATGGAATAAGCAGCTAGTAACATCAGCAACACACAGTTACAACATATCTAAATCAAATTCTAAGGTAGCATAGCTTTTATAAGCTAGACAATCATACTCTAACTGACATTTTTGCTCTAGTGGATATTTCAAAAATATCCTTATTAGATTTTCTATTTTTCCCAATGTAAATCTTGTATAACATTGTTCTTTGTTGTGAAAGAAAGCTAAACTAAATTTATAAATAATGAATACAAGAAAAGGAAAAGACAAGATGAGATGCAAGTTTTGTGAAACTTCTTGAGCAAGCTCAGAAAGAAAGTAAAATTTACCCATAATTTTGTTTCACACACACTATGGTGGAAATAGATGGTTCCTTTCCTTTACTCATAATAGAGATCTTTTGAGAGAGAGAGAAAAAAAAAATCATTTCTCCAAAATTAGTCTTTCCCACAACAGTCCAGATATTCTGCTGAGATTCTGGTACTGTTTTCCTAGTAAGCCTTTAAAATACATAATATTAATATTATTAAAATAAATTTTAATATTTTTTAAACATCAAATTAGTGTCCATAAGTGTATTTTAAAGACTCAGCTTTCACACATGCAATTGAAGAATACAAACTTAACTCACAAGTTAAGTGTTATATTCAAATAGAATTGCACAAGTTCCTGTTAAGTCTATCTTCAGCCAAAATCAACTACAACTACCACATTCTGCTCTTCAAACCGAACTAAATTAAAACTAAAGCAACATAATGCAACAACCTATAGATTTCTACAACATACGATATTGATTTGATCATTTTCACTTAAAAACAGTTCACTTAAAAGCTAAAACTTCTAAAAACTAACAAGTTAATCTTTTCTCAAAAATACTCCTATTAAACCAAAAGACCTTAGCCAAATGCTCACTTAGGCTCCGTTTGATTCCAGCCAGTCATGGCAAAGGGAGTGCGCGGAGTGTGAAAATGGAAGTTTGGATGGTGTGATGTGCATGGAAAATGAGAGAGTCGAGAAGGATATATGCAATAAACTTTCTGCACACGAAATTGAAGAAAGATGACATAATAGATTATGTAGAAAATATTATTTTCTTGATATTTACATTCATTTTAAACACATAATTGATTATAACTTCTGGCAATCGATAATACTATTTTTCCTCATTTTTTTATTATAATAAATAATTACAATAGCTAAAATTATGAATAACATATAAAATCATCTTGCTTTCTACTTATTTTCACTCTTTCTAATAATTGAGACAAATTCATTCTCCCCTCGTTTTAACTCTCCTTCTTTATCTTTCTTCCCTTTTTCACTCCCTTACTTTCCAACACACCATTTCAATTTCTAACTAGAGCACATACTATCACAGGTCCACCATCCAATCTCCCTCACTCATGCTATTAGAGCATTTGAGGACTCAAAATCAATGAATTAGTGAGAACATGCAGACCAAACATAAACAACCAATAAAAAAAATCCACAAACATTACAAGGTTACAACTGCTTCTTTGTAGAATAGCAAAATAGACACACAATCAACTAAAGACTACACAAAAAAACTAAAAACACATTTACCAATTATGATAACAGTTGCATGATAACAGTTGAACGAGAAAACATTAAAATTAAACACACAAAATAATCAAAGAAAGTACAAGTGATAAAAAGACTGACAGGGTCAGAGTCGAGTTTAACGGAAGGACCAATGGAACCCTCGCTCGATAGAAGTTGGCGCAGTCTCGAAGGCCAACTCGATCTTACGCTTGCCATCTCCCCTCAGCTTCGCTACTTTGAACTGCAGATTTAATTACGATACAAAATTAAAATAAAAAATCACAAAACGAAAATAATTAGCAAATAAAGCAACGCAGAATCCACCCATTCCCCGCAGTATTCACAACCGGTGCAGAAATTGAAGGAAATCGAAAATTCGCGTTGGGAAGAAAACGCAGATCGTATTGGAAAAAAGAGAGAGAGAAAAGTACCTGAGAGATGAGAGAAGAGAGAGTGAGAGCATACACATAGGAGTGTGAGAGAAGAAAGGGTTGGGGTTGGGAATCGGCGTTGTTAGAATAAAATTGTTGTGTTTTGTAGAAGAGAAAAAATTAGCCCTTTTTTGTGAAGCAAAGAATAGAGTATAAATAGTGAGAGGTGGTGAAGAGGCTCTTTGTATTGCTTGCAGGTGCAGGCGGTGTTCCAAGAATGGACTGGCAATGTTTTTCCTTTATTACCCCTCCATGGATTTTCGGGTTTTCTTTTTCTTTTGCCATTATGCAATGTTAATAATGTTATATTTTCTACATGTAAATATTATGCAAGGGAAAATAATCTATGGTATTTATCATATGTAAGAGAATCAGGAAGATATATTCTAGAAAAAATTTGCACAACAATGTTAAACTATTTATTTAATCTTCATTAGTTATTTTATAAAATAATTATAATATCTGATGTTTTTGTAAATAAATATATATATTTCGGAAGAACTTTGCATAAAAATGTTAAACTAATTATTTAATCTTAATTAATTATTGTAACGAATTTATAGTATTGGATGTTTTTGTAACGTTAAGATCAGTTACATTTTGTATCTTTTATATTTGGAGGGTTTTCTTGGCATAAAATTCATGTAAAAGTAATTATTTACTGGAAGAAACTCATGCATCCAATTATAAATTTATTATATTATTAATATTATTAATTATATAATGGATTCTTCTTTTTACATATTTATCTTAGTTTGATAATTATATATAAAAAAAAATGACACAATAGAACATGTATTTTCACTCATATGGACTAATGATTTTTTTCTTTTTCTATTACTTAATAATACAGTAATAGTTTTTTAGCAATAATAATAATATTATTCAACTTTATTTATAAAATTCCTTCCTCTTTTTTTTTCACTCACAGTATTTTAAAATGATCAAGTTGTATTGTATTTATTTTTATTCTTGTAACATTCTTTTCCATTATGGGTTTTTTTTATCATCTTATAATTGTATTTTGTTTAGCAGTAATATGTTTCTTCTTGGTATTCTGGTTTTCCATTATTTTAATGATGTTTTTATGTTATATTATCCATCTTATGTGTTATCAACCGTGAAGTGAAATGTTATATACTTGTTTGTTTGATTAATTTTAGTAAAAACTATGTATAAAAAATAAAAGCAACCAATTTATGATATAATATTACATTTTAAAAAGTAAATTGAATAATAAAGTTGGTAATGGGAACCATATTACTAATTCAATGGCGAAAATAACCAGAGAAATTTACAGTGAAAATGATTTATTTTTATATACATTCCCGAAAACAACAGCATCATTTATTATTATTTTTGAAATGTAAATTCAGCAGCACCTGTTTACTATTTGTTTGTTCATTTTGAATATTCAATTAACAGATTGATATTATTTACAGTCTTCGGTTTTTCCTCTATAGTGTTGTTTTTTCATTTTTTTAAGATGTGGATATAGAACATATCTTTTATAGACTTCTTTTGTGTTCATGCAATTAAACAAAAAATAGTGAAACTATGAGAGTTTTTTTTTTTTTAATCTGACCTGGTTGGTTTAAATTTAACGGATAGAAATAGGTCCAGATAATTTTAGCAATGCTTGTTAGACTAGTGGGTCAATTAATTGTAATCATTTGTCTCCTATGAAGACAAAAATAATATAATAAGATGATAAAAATTACTTTAACTCATGGAAAATATTAGTATAATATTAATGAAAAAACACATTCAATATTTTTTATGATCATTTTTATTATATATTTAAATAATTTTTTAAATTTTATTGTTATTTATTTTTATTTATTTTGTAAATAATTTTATAATTAATAACTAATTAATTTTAAAAAATTGTGATAAAAAAAGGTTAAAACTAAAAAAAATCTCAAAATGTAAAATTAATTAAATTACTATTTTAATTTTAAAAAATTATTTAAAAGTAAAATAAAAAAACAAATATGTAGATATAAATAAATTATAAAATTAAATTAAATAATTTTTATTACTTCATTGCGAATAGTTTTAATTTATTTTATAAATTTATAATTGAATTAAAAAAATGGTCAAATTAAAAAAATATATTAAATTTAAAGAAACAGTAAAAAGAAATCTCAAGAGAAGAAGACAGAAAAAAATTCAAGTAATTTTCAGCGTAAAAGCTTGAATAACAATAATAAAACATATTTTAAATCCCACCAATAAATACTATTCCAAACTATAATATCCATTTTTTATTTTATACAAGAATATCAATTCTAAACCACCAATTTCATTTTAAATAAATTACAGTTGTCAATTAGATTAATGATCAAAACCTCTTTATTTTTCTAATAACTAAGAGAAACTCATGGATTTCTTTCTTTACCCGCTGACAACACTACATGAGTTCTTAGTTTTCTCCTGTAAACAATGTTAAGTTTTAGGAAAACTTTATTCTAGGTAATAAGTATACACACTCAATCTATTGAAGTTAATTTATACTTTTATACAATATAAATTTTTGTTTACTTAAAAAAAAATGACAAATGTTATTGTTAATATGTTCAATTTTGTTACGAGAGAAATTCAACCTAAAACCTATCCAAAACTTATCCTTTCAGCCGTTATATTTTTTCTATCAAATTAAGGTACATTTTTTCTTCTCCCGGTTTTACAAACTAATTAACCATCTAATATTTATAGTTTTAATTAGTTTTACATAATAACAATATTAGGTAACTCAACCATATTTTTTTGGGGTGAAGAATAAAAACACCTATTAAATAGAATAAAAATGTATACCACAACTATGAAAAACTAAATTTTAAGTATGTTGAATTAAAAATAAATATTAACTTTTCGTGAACACCATGATAATGCAATGAAAAAAATAATAATAATAATAATAATCATTAGAGTTAACAACTGAGGATATATATTTTTTCTACTTCAACCCGTGACAAAAAGCAATCTAATTTACCAATGGATCGGGTTCAAAGTGATTGGTGCAGATATTGTTCGACCTGCAAAATTCACACATCTCAATGTAAATTTATTATATGCATTGAATGTGTCCACATTTGACCAATCATGGTTTAATCTTTTGTTGAACCGGTCAGAGAGACTAATCTGATTTGAGTTTTGAAATTTGTTGTGAAATTAATATGTTTGAAATTTGTTTTCAAGCAAATAATATGTGTGCATTGAAAGATGGTGAAAAGTTCTTATACTATATTCATCCCTAAATATTGTATTTGAATAAGTTATTTACTTGTACAAGAGCTTTTTAAAATCGCTATAAGCATTAATTAACCACTGACCTAGTCTAATATGTTGAAAGTGGTGAAATGAATCAACATATCAAATTGTCTTCGAGCGAATATGACATTTGATGATTTATTAGACAAAAGCTGAGGCAAAAACACTAATACAAATACAGTGCAACTTATTTTAAATTTATTAAATGAGATAGATTTTAAAAAATTATGAAAGTGAGTAAATTGTGTCTGAGGGAAATAATTTTATAATGAAAAGAGGTTTTTTTTTATTTAGGGATCATTTTTAAATTATATTTGTAAAAAATGTTCCTTTTGTTGTTTTGCGAAACAGGGTCAAGTCATCAGGATGAAGGATGACATTAAAAGTGAAGTCATCCTTTATCTAACCGGTTTCATTTTAAAAATAAATAAATAAAGTAGTTAGGTGCTAGTACAGTTTGTGCAAATCTGAGGTTAAAGTCATCATGGTGGAGACCGGTTTCACTTTTTTTCTTTTTTGTTTTAACGTACCAATTTTACAAATTCGACGATGCAGTCTTCTCCTTCAGGGTTCATCAATTTGACGATGCAGACCACAAAGAAGTTCAGATGAAACCCTTGTTCTTCAACTGCTTTTTTTTCACCATTAACGTCAATGCAATCCTTGGAATTAGCTATTGGTTTACGTACAACAAGTTGTTGGGTTTCGTTGGAGTTTTGGAGTATCCGCAGCCACCGCATTTGTTCTATCCTTATCCTAGTTGTTAGTATCCCTTATTACCGTTTCAAAAAGCCAATGGGAAGCCTTTCACTAGGTTTCTTCAGGTTGTGGTAGCCTCCACCAGGAATCCTCTCAGGTTGAAATTGGTCTCTACTATGACGACTTCAACCTCATATTTATAGAAAACGTATTCGTACCTGACAACATTACATTTTAAAAAAAAATGAAATCGGATGGGAAAATGACGACTTTACCTTTAATGTCGTTCTCCCCCATGACGACTTGACCCTGTTTTGCAAAAAAAAAATTCACACGGCCCAATTATACAAATATATGGTCAAAAAGACCCAGAAATACAAAAGAGCCGTGAAAAAGATTATGTTAATGTAACATAATTTTTATTCAAATTTAGTTCAAGTCGTGCTAGTTCATTATATTTTAAATTGCAATTGTGTTATATGAATATAGCTTCGGTTTAAAATGCTTTGAAATGAAATCATTTTCTAAACGGCATATTTTCAACAAATTCATTAAGAAATCAACTTATCATTTTCTCTTTCAATACAAGTTAAAAGGAGTAGGAACAAGCGAATCCACTTTATTTATTTTTTCACTAACACTATTTTATTATAAGGAATAATGATTTGAGGGAGAATGAGATATTTGATTTGAATAGATTTGAGGGTGAGATTTATATTATTCTTTTTAAGAAATTTGAAAGTAATACTATAGTTGATTTGAGAATAAATTTTGTGAAAGTTAAAGAATGATTTAACTGATGTGACTAGTATATAAAAGAGTTGTCCTCAGACAATTTAAAACATAACAATTATAAGTCATACATAGACAAACTGTAATAATTCACATAATTGCACACAATTGACACTTAAAATCAACTATTCGGATACATGCATTTGGAATCAGAATCATTGCAGACTTTTACTTATAGTGGCCTCTATTGCTCTGCAAAGCCGTTGTCAATGGATTTTACCTTACCACACATAAGGTTAATCCATGACCGTCTAAGGTCATTATATTGTCAATGACTAAGACCTCCTATTCCTCTCACCACATGAACCATTATACTATATTTGAGTGTGAATGATGATTAGAGTTTCAAGATGTCACCTTACTTTAATTTATAGTCCAATACATACACTAAAATAACACCACCATAAGATCTCTCCATGAAATCCATGGTATTACGTCAAACACATACCATGTTTCTATATATCAACAAACTCATTATCATCATAGTTTCACAACAATACTTTCACAATTATATACATTCTTAATAAAATTTCATATTCATGTATCAATAATTCTATCTCACATTCCAAATACCAAACAATCACATATTATACAAAAACATACCAAGTCAAGTCTCAAAATACCAACATCATTCATAAATAACTTCATACCTCATATTTTTTAAATTATCTCAATCAATTACAGGTTAAAAATAAGAAATTAAAACTCTGAAGTATTATCGTTTGAGCTAGAAATTCTTGTCGCTTAAGCTAAAGATTCTTGTTTGAGCTAAAATTCGAACAAATAACAAAATGAAATTTTGGTCATTTTCGCTTGAGCAAGATTTATCTCGCTTAAGTTAAAAATGATCACTTGAGTTGAAATAACATATTTTCACCTATTGTCAGCATCCAAAAACTAGAACCACAAGCCACTAAAATTTCACATGCACTCATCAATTCAACACACAAAGACAACAATTTAGTCTATCAACTTATAAAATGCAAGACAAATTTAGTTCCATTAAAAGAAATAGTTTCTTTTATCTTAAACATAAACCAAGATTGAAAAATGAAAAACCCCAAAAATAATTTTTAAGCAGTAAAACTCCAATTCAACCTAAAAGAATCAAAACGAAGGAACGTATAAAAGAATTAGGGCTCTAATCATTGATCAAAGAAGAAATTCACAAGCCCAAACAAAAAGAGGAGACGAATGTTAGATTTTTAACTTAGGCGGATGAAAAAGTTATTCAAGCAAATTTGAAGAGGACCCTGCGATAATCTCAAATCTGACCTCTGATTCAAGAAAGGATGAGAATAGTAAGAGAAAAAGGGAGAACGAATATTGAGTTGGAAGAGAGAAAAATACAAAGTTGAGAAAACGTGTCTTAGAGAAAACTGGGTTATGTTTTCTTTTTAATATTTGAAAGACTTGTTTATGTTTCTCTTAGTAAATCATATTTTAATTAAAAGGGTTTTTACATTAAATGTTCATTTAAATTAATATTTAAGTTAATTTTTAACAAAAAAAAATGTAAAAAATATATGATATTTACGAAATTAAACTTATGATATATATTTATTTACTAGTGTAATAAATAATTTAAATTTAAATAACATCTCTAATTTTAGTGCAATGATATTTGTAAAATTTATTCTTGAAGTAAGATAAGAAAGCAGTGTTTTAAATAAAAAGAAAAATTAACAAAAACTTGTATAACATAAAAATAAATAATATAATAATTAAAATTCTTAAAATATTACAAACTTATTTTTAATAAATTTATTAAGATGATTATGAAATGTATAGAATAATATATTAAATAAAATTAGATACATTTGTTAGTAAAATGACAAGTTAAATTTATTTATTTTTAAAGTATATAACAGTGGTGGATCTTTAATAATATTTTAGATAGTATCAAAGTTTTTTAATATATATATATATATATATTAATCTCAAATATATAAAACATATTAAATTTTAAAAACATTTTAAACCCTCTTTATAATTTGGGAAGGGCCAAGCCTCTCAGTGCCTCCATGATCCGCCACAGCAGTATTGTCGAAAAATATGATTTTTTATAATGAAGCATTGTGATTTAAAATCTGTAACATTTAAAATATTTGAACAGTGAAAAATTTATTTGATAATACAAATTGAAAATTAATTTTGTAATTTAAATTAATGGTTTAAGATAATATGATAAATATGTATTTATTTTTTGAATCGAAATTTGTGACATCCCATTTTAATAGATTACACTACTAAATAAAATACCACACAGTCATAATAACGAGAAGCACTCAGATGAATATAAAACGTAGGGAGGTAACTATTACAGTCATCAGGAATTTACTTAAAGGAAAACTTAGGCGTACCACATAGTCCTAAGCAAAAGGAAATTCAAAATGGGGCAACAGTTTTGCAAAAAGGTTGCCAGTCGGGGCAACTAATACAAAAGGCCTCATGGCCATGAAACTACTCCTAAGACATCCAGACAAGAAGATCTAAGCTGCACCGCTGCTTCTCCCGGATCCATCTCGAACCTCCCTCTCATCTGCTCCTTTGGTGATCATCGCAAGAGAGAAAACATAACAGAAAACAAACACAACATGCAAGGGTAAGCTAGTGCAATATAAGACTTATCATGGTATAAAGGAATAAGTGCATAAACATTCCCAGACATACAACACAGAGGCACATAATTCATGTTATGACAAGCAAGCAAAACACTATGACTCGATTATCCGGATACATATATTAAGATCGGATTCACTGGACGCTTGCACTTGTGGTGGCCTCTACTGCTCTGCAGAGCCATTGCCAATGGGTTTCACCCTACCACACACAAGGTTAGCCTTTAAGCGTCTAGGGCCATTATCCTGCCAAAGACTAGGGCCTCCCGCTACTCTCACCACTTGGGTCAGATTTCTCTACCTGAGACTCACTGACCCCTTTAGAGTTTCGGGATGCGATCCTTACTTGAATCCATATCTTAGTATATACACTACACGCCACCATGAGGCCTCCCCACGAGACTCATGGAATTACGCCTATCACACCAAATTCATATTTCATACCATAACCACCACCTTTATCTTGAACATTCAATTCTCATGCAAGTTCTCAACCAACCAACCAAACAAAATCCATGTGTTATTCATGCCAACATACCAACTTTTAGTTCATAAGATTCAAGCAACCATATATATATATATATATATATATATATATATATATATATTCGCATGCTTTAGGTTTTGAAAGAAAGGGGTAAATAAATAAATCACACAATTCACTCATCAAACAAAGAGGAAAAACAAAATTGGAACCACCCGCTGCAGCAGCCTCGCTCAAGCTAGGAGTAGTCGCCCAGGCGAGAGAAGTTGTCTCGCTCAGGCGACTGACTCTCGCTTAGGCGAGCTTACAACAGTGGGTCATTGGAAGATTCACGATCTCTCGCTCAGGCGACGCTGTCTCGCCTGAGTGAGCTGGCCTGTCGCTCAAAACGCAGCCCCTCGCCTGGGCGAGTGCTCGAGGCAGAACCAGGGTGAGCATTCTAATACTCTCGCCTAGGCGAGACGAGCTCGCTTGGGCGAGAATAGCAGAGCTCACCACTCTCAACCCACCTGCAGTGGCGGAGACCGCCCAGATCCATTCCCAAACACACATGCAAGGCAGAAAAACGACACAGAGCAACATCCAGAACATAGCCAACCATTTATTTTCGCGATTCAACACCATTCAAGCACCCACAACATGGAACAGAACATGAGCATGCTACGATAACTTTAAACTTAAACACATAGCTCCCCTTACCTCTTTAAGCGCTAGCAAACACAACGGATTCACACCACCGAACACCACAGCTTCAGTAACTACTACAATAAGCTGCAACCACGAAACCATGACCAAACAAAGGTACGGAGTTAGATCCCCACCAAACTCATGTGCCCAACAACGGAAAAAGGGAAAGACCAGGAGAGTTCCCAGATTTTACTTACTTGAATGCCAAAACGAACTTAGCTAGTTCGAAGGGGGAAGATTCACCGTGCCCTAGCAGAGGACTTCTGCTTTCGTAAAGAGGTTGAGGGAATACTGGCTCTCTGAAAACAAGGTGATGTGAAACTGTGAGGGGGTTTGGCAGGGTAGGGTGCCCTTCTGAGGGCTGCCCTTGGTCCTACGAAGGGCCAGGCCCAAACCTCTGGGATAGAAAGAAAAGAAAAGAAAAAAAAAAAGGCTTACAAAATTAAAATATAAATAAATATTAGAGGGGCTATATATCAAGATGATAAGAAAAACTCACAATTTCAAATTAGAAAAAATAGTCAATAATAAATATAAGGTAGACAAATAAATTCATAACTTTATCAAAATAAAAATGTACTAATTAATTAGTTTAATAATTTATGTAAAATTTATAAAAGAACATTTTTAAGAAAATAAATTTCTCACCATTTAAACTTTTAGAAAAAAATTAAATTGGAAAATGGAGGAATCAAATTTTCACATAATGTTTTTTGATTAATCCTTGTAAATAACATCTTATTTAATTCTTTTTTCTAACTTGCTACTTTGGAAACAAATATTGTGTTTTTTCAATCAAAGTAAAAAAAAAACACGGAGTATTGTATAGAATTAGTGCGAATGACATTTTAAAAAAATATTAAGTTTACATAACAAAATTTAATATTAATACTTGAGAAATATATTTGGGACCATAAAGTAGTTGTCAAAGGACGTTTTACAAAACCAAAATTTACTTTATAAAGATTAATTAACTTGTACGAAAGAACAACTAGGTGACAAAATAAAGAATGAAAATTTATATATTTTCATATTCTACAATCTAACAAATTAAGGTGGACATGGTTGGGTAAATGTGAGGGTGCATTTGGGGCAGAATTGTAACTTGGAATTTGCAATGAATTGAATGCGTTGACACGAAACCTAGAAAGTTGAATTGTGTGCAACTCAGTTTTTCATTCTCTGAAATATTGAATTAATTTCTTGGGGTTTGCAATTTCCATTTCAATGTCCACCAATCCCCACAAAGGTGGCTCCTTCTACGGTGATGCTGCTCATTATCGATCCAGGTTTCGTTTTTTTCTCTCTCTTACATTCGTCACAAAGATTTTTTGCATCAATTGAATTTGCGACAATTGCAGTGAGGGACTTACCACCCGACCCGTTGCATCGTCGGATGAAATCCAACTGCATATCGACCCGGGCATCGACTTCGACGACGAAATCACCGGTCTTCGTGGCCAAGTTAGAAGATTGAGAAATGTATTTCACTATTTATATATTTTCCTATTTCTCTATCCCCTTTTCTCTTTTCTGATTCTTAAATGATGTTCGCGTGAAATTAAACTTCGTATGTTTCTGCCGCAGGTTGCTGAAGATATTGGTACAGAGGTCAAGTATCAGAGGGATTTTCTGGAACAAGTGGTATGTAATTTTTTCAGTTTTTGTTATTTTTTTTCTTGTTTTGAATTTTGGGGGGGAGAGGAGTGTGGTTTTGAGGGCCTTGGATTCAAGCAATACTTGTGCTTTAGGCGATTTAAATTCTACAGTTATTGAAATGTGAAATGAAAGGTGTGTCTGGCAGGAAATGTTTCTCAAAAAGAAAAAAAAAATGTAGCTTCTAGGTCCAATTTCTTATAATGTTGAGGATCAGACATGAAATGGAAAAACCATAGTGTTAATGGTGCTACTACACTTTGAACCTCTGACCTAAAAAACGATTCTGGATAAACATAGAATGGTGGTTGGTCGAGGGAAGGAGGGTGTGGAAGTACTGCTGCAGTTAAACAGTGGTGAGGGAAGCCAAGCTTAACCGAAAGACCACAACGTCAAATGATTTCTGAGCAAGTATTAGACATAGCTCTATACTCAGATTCGATTGAGGACTTAGAGACCGGGGAATGCGTTTTACTCTTCCAAGAGGTTAACATAGAACCAAGAAACACACACCAACCATTGACTGATTTCCATGTATCAAAACAACCAGCCCAATTTGTATCATTATAGCCAACCAAACTGAGAGATTGCGTAGTAGGAAAGATTAGGTCTCAAGTATAGGTGCCTTTCAATTCCAAATGAAGATGGCGAGGACTCTACATAAATTGACTCACTTGCTCGATAGAAAAGGCAATGTCAGGGTGTATAATGATTAGATAATTGAGGCTACCCATCAATTGACCGAGGAATGAACATCTCAAGCATGGGATTACATATTTGTGAGTGGTCTAAAAGAAGCCTAATGATGAATGGCAGAACAACCCCAATGAATTTGACTGAGATAGGCTTTGAATGATTTTGATAAAGTTTATGTTTAACTCAACTTCATAAAATCGACTTGTGAGATTTGGACCACTCTTATATATTGTAATTTGGCCTTATTCCTAGTTAATGTGAGATTTTCAACATACCCCTTCACCTCAAAGAGCGAACATCTCGAACATGTGATTAAATATTTATAGGTGGTTCATCAGGAGCCACACATTAGGTAGCATAACAACCCCAATGAACTTGACCAGGACAAACTTTGATACCATCTGAGCAAGTGGGTATATGTCTAACTTAATCTCATAAAACCAACTTGTAAGATGAGATCTGCATTCCACTTACGTACATATATATATATATATATATATATATATATATATATATATATATATTTGATGTTAGATCTCTAACAATTTTCAAGAGCAACCAAATGGGCTTTACAATGATGATTAAGGGTGTTGTCAGAATTCAATGAATAAACCCATTTGCAACCAATGGGCTTAACTCCTGAAGGTTGAGGAATAATGTCTAGTGAATTTTTCATGAAGGGCTCTGAGTTAACCATTCATTGCGTTGACCCAATCAACATCTTTAACTATCAGGGAATAACATGTAGGAATAATTGTGCCAGATTAAATAATAAGAAAATAAATTGGTCCAAATTCGTACCTATTTAGCTACGAGAAACCTGTTGTGAGCGTTACAAAACTACTGGAGCAAGGATGGGTGATGGATCAGGTGTGAGAAGGGACATACTAGGATTTCACTTGGCATAAACTTTGCCCAGTTTAGACCATTCTTAAAATGAAAAACACCAGAAAATTCGGAAAGTGTAAACAACCAATCGAAGAACAACTAGGACATGGGACAATATGTCGGTGGTCTGGTCAGAGAAAACAACATTCAGAGCTGTGTATACAATTAACAGTAGCATCATAACATAAAAGCCCTTTGTGAATGGTACTATAACCTAGAAAAGGACACTTGACATATTAAGCCCCTAGCTTATTACGTTCAAGTGGTGGAAGGTGGACAAAACATAAGCAATCAAAATGGTGAAGATTAGCGTGATTAGGATATGCATGAAAACAAACCAAAGAAAGGGAAATCATACCCAAGAGCCGGGGAAGGAAGATGATTGATTAGAAAAATAGTTGTTGATAGATCTTCAACCCAAAACTTGGGAGGGATAGAGGCTGCAAGAGGCAAGGGAAGTGTGAACTCAATGAAATGCTGATTTTTATGTTTGTCAATGACATTTTGCCTAGGCGTGTAGGGACAAGAATGCCGAGACAAGATGAAGCGGTCATTGTAAAAACTTCAGCTTTAGAATGAAGAAAGTAAACCCAGGTCAAGCGGTTGTTGTCATCAATAAACGTTACAGTATTTATAATTTGCATGAGATAAGACAGGAGAGACATCACTATGAATAATTCGAAAACATTTTTCAGCTCGATGAGCATGGGTGAGAAAGGGAAGAATCTTGTTTTTGGTAAGTTTGCACATAAAACATTTAAATGATATGTTAGAAGTTATATATTTATCTCCCAACGAACCAGATTTTATTAAATGGGTTAAAACAATAGAGAGAGAGTAAAACGTTGGGTTTGATGGAGATTATATAGTTTTGAAGTTTTACTTTACCTTTTGGATTGCCTAATCCGAAAACTTCAGGATTGCTCAACTTGTAATGCTTCCGGATTAAACAAAAGATGTTTATGTAGTGTTTTTTCATAAATTGATGAACACTTTTGTCCAATATTTTATATTTTTCGTAGTAGTGGGATTTTCTACTTGCGAAAATGAGTACAGATGAAAGTCTTTTGGGTGTTTTCTGTTGAAAGTTTGTTTTATAGTAATTGATCATACATTGACACATTCTCTCTTTTTTGGCAAGGAATTATCAAACTGTCTCATTAATATTTTGATTGTGTCTGTTTCAATACAGCAATTGACAATGATAAAAGCTCAAGCTGGAGTGAAGAATAATTTAAGAAGATTGAACAAGAGCATCGTCCGAAATGGTGCCAACCATGTTGTTCACGTGATTGTTTTTGCATTAATCTGTTTCTTTATAGTATACCTCTGGTCAAAGGTGTCCAGAAAATGATGGCTCGTACCTGAAAGATTTTACTCAGGGCCTTCTTGGGATTACTCACCAGTCACTGTTATGCCCTAATCTTCTTGTACATAAAAGCTACTCTACCTGTTGCAGTTTACTGATAAAAATTCTTCGACTTCCGAATTATGTTTCTTGGTCGAAGCAGTAATTTCTTTAAGCTGTGTAACAGAAAGGATAATTTGTTTGTTTAGTAGATCGCAAAATCCTCTTTTCTCTTCAAAATATAATGTTTATATTTGATAAATGCAGTTAATAGCATCCTTGAACTTTACTGAGTTAATAGTGTGACAATAGATAATAACCTGTTTGGATTTAAAGCCCTCAAAATGGAGCTATCTGGTTTGTTTTTGTTGCCAAGTGCACTGTTGCGTGCTAAAAGCAAATTGCGAATCTTTGTACCACGGGAATGAAATCTTTATCCAAAACTTTGAAAGACAGGGGTTTTTTATTTGTTTTTTAAATAAGATTTATTATTTCTCCAAATAGATGATAAATAGATGGGACGTATTCAATATACAAAACTTGTACTTAAGTAAGTAACATATCTGTTCCCGGCATTCCAATCTTGATCTTATTAAATAAATTTTGATCGAAGGAAATTAAAAAAAAAAGCAAATGTACTAATGTAAAACAGTTTTAATTGTATGTCGTTTTAATTGTATGTTCATAGGTAGAGCTGTCAAAATGAGTAATTCGGTACAGTCCGGTTCGATCGGATTGGTCACTTAGTGAATTAATCTAATCTGACTCATTTATTAACGAATCAAAAAAAATTGAATCTGGTCCGACCTACAATAAGTTAGTGAATTAAACGGATTGATTCTTTAACTCAATTAAAAAAATACATCTTTTATTTATTTTTTCAATCAAAACTAAATTATAATTTTGATTAAAATATAAATAAACTTCATTACAATCCAAAAATACATTCCAAATTGATGTCAGACTCCAAATACAAACCAAAATCACAAAAATACAAATTATCAATGTATTGACTAAAAGAAAACCTAACCCGATTCAAATACAAAGTCCAACTTAATAAAGAAAACACTTGTATGATTTTCTGTTTGAGGATTGATGAGACAAACCAATAAAAAAAATTTCTAAAAAAATTTCAATTCAATCCAACTCAATCCCGTAATGGGCTAGATTAGCTCGCATATTCCAACTTATTTATTTTGACAGCTTTATCCACATGTAACTGCTTAAAAAGTTCTAATAAAAGTTTTTTGAAAATACATTAGTATAAACATGCATAACCATTAAATTCGGAAATCATTGGATAATGCTGCGATCACGGAAAAGAGAAAATAAGCATCCACCACCATAGCACAGATGAAGAAGAAAAGTATTAATTACCAATTCGTTTTTCTTGCCTTAATAAGAACTTCATTGCAACTAAATTTTGTATTTCTTGTTCAGGGAATGCAAGTCTCACGATATGTAAGGAAGATATGTCAATAGGTTTCTATAACGAGAAAGGATAAAATATTCAATTTGCAAGAAAATGATACATTACCCTTCTATTCACAAATACTGTACAATTATTTCAGTTAATCATTATTAGTTTATCAAGCAAAGGGACAAAAAAATATTGAAATTAGATCTCACTATAAAGGAACTTGGGGAGGAAGCGGCACCCAGGCCAACCTACCACAGGAATCAGCATGAAAAATTCGGTTTAGCCCACTGTGTGATGTGTTGAGGAAAGTAGATTCTATAATCCCAGCAAGAACAGTCAAGGAAGTGGTATATTTGGTGTCAGCCTGTCAGTAGGTTAAAATGCTTTACAAAGGTTGTTAGGCTTCATGTTAGATGAACCTTGTTGAACTATCGGACCTGTGGGACCACACACCCTGCTCCTCTTTGGTTCAGATATCCTCACATGCGAAATTGCAGAGGCAAGCACATCAATCAACACACATTCATCCTGATCATCTGAAGTGCAACTTTCGGAGAATGAGCCCTCGCTAAGTGAGTAATTATCTATCCTATTTCCTCCTAACCCTGGTTCAGGAACAGCAACAAGCGGTTGAGTTGTTGCGCCAATTTGGTTCTTCAATCTTGATTTGATGGGCAGCATCGTCAATGAATGTGCCGTGTAGAACAGCATCCATGGATGTCCTGAGAAATTAAACCATAAGGTTAATATAACACGCAAACAGTCAACTTAAAACTATCTCAAACATTGAAGGTATTGTAACTTCTCGTCCACAAAATATTAGACACACTTTTGAAAGAGCACCAAAATATTAGGGTACAATCATTTAACAGAGACTGATAAACAAGGCTATTTACTTAAAGTTATTGTGATATCAAAGATAAATTTGAAGTGATTATTTCAATGATAAAACAGGAAATCTGCAATGCATTCATGATATATCATGAACTTACTAAGTACTTCGTCAGCTGATATCCTGGCTGAAATATCCCTTGTCAGCATTCTCCCAATAAGATCTCGCGCAGGTTTAGATATTGATTCCCACATCCCAGTTTGGAAATCTAATTTGACGGTCTTAATAGCCTCAAAAACTGCTTCCAATGAATCTCCTTGAAATGGAAGACTGCCAACCAACAGAGCATGCAGAAGCACTCCAGCACTCCATATATCTACCTTCTCAGAGTATCTGCCTAACAATACTTCTGGGGCAACATAGGCAGGGCTTCCTGCCAAACCAGTCAAGTTCTGACCTGATATATAATACAACTTTTTAGTAAAGAAGACATGGATAACTGTTTGATGTATGCAGCCAGAACGGACAAAAATTGCCAAACAGAAAAATGATATTTGCAATTGCTTTAAATGCAAACAATGCGGACCCTATCGCTTTCAAAATTCGTCACTGTTTTAAGATGAAAGTTCATTTCGGTGAATTCCTTCAATTAATGAACATGTGGTTGGAACAGCAGCATCTACGTAAGCCCCATACAATTTTTTTTTTCTTGATACATACTGAACTGGATATATTTTCACAAAAGGCAGATTGGAATCAAGGTTAAATAATCAACACAAGTTTCACATGTTACCTTCGGAAATTCTCATGGCCAAACCAAAATCTGCAAGCTTTATTTTCCCAGATGCTGTGAGCAGTATATTCTCAGGTTTGATATCTCTGTGCACAACTCCCATGTCATGACAATAGTTGATGACCAACATCACTTCCTTGAGTACATTAGCAGCCCTCTGTTCTGAATAAGGACCATCCTTAACCATCTGATCGATTAGTCGTCCCCCAGAGCACAATTCCATTACAAGATGAAAGCAATCAGCTTCCTCATAAACTGCTTGTAGTGTCACAACCCCAGAATGACCAGACAAGTGTTGCATTATCTCAACCTCTCGGTGAACCGTCTCCTCCCCCTTCCTCAAGGTCTTACATGCATATTCTGCTCCGCTAACCCTGGACCGACACAGCCAAACAGACCCAAACTTGCCTTGCCCAATCGTCTCACCAGTCACATAATCATCCTCAATCTTCTTCTTCCTGCCCATCTGGGTAGCAACATCGATGCATCCAATCTTCCTCTTAAGCCCTCGCCCCGGCGTGATCAACGAAGACGTCCCACAAGGCGGAGCAGTGGCAATGCCGGCGAGTCTCCTTTTAAAGGAAGCAGCTGGCTCAGTGGCAGCATCCTCCTCCTTACAACACCTCTTCTTCAGCCTAGAACAATCCTCTAGCGAGTAATGGGACTTCAAATTCGACGAAGCAGAGCCAAGATTTGGAGACAAAATAACAGGCAGATCCGCAGACGCATCACTCTCGCTTCCTTTCCTTTTCTTCCTCATTACATATGTTAACGTTAACAGAGTATCACCACTCTCAAAAATCTCAAGATCACAACAACCCCATCCCCCAAGCAAACCCCTATTTCACACTCTGATCCGTCTTCTACAATCAATACAGAGAGCATCAACAAAAATCGAAAACCCGTCCGATACATACATACATACATACATATATATATGTATTATATTCGCAATCAAATCCAATTTCAAGAAAACACCACCATTATTATACGGCACGCAAAAAAGGGAAAGGCAGAGGGAAAAGGGAAAACCCCCGTTCCCCCGCCACCAGAATGAGGAAGAGAAGAACCAGAAACTTTTTGGTTGCGTGTGAGAATTAACATTTTCCCAATGATCAAGCGTGGCTTACTAATAATAAAACAGCAATAATTGGACATAAGAAAATTAGCGCGAAAAGAACGAACCTCTTAAGTTTGGAGCGAACGAGTGTCTCCAATGGAAGATAAGAGAGAATCGGAAAAAAGGCGTTGAAGAAAGAATAAACGGGAAAAAGGAAGAATGGCGAAGAAGATTGGTGCAGAAACCCTAAAAATCTTGGATCCAAGAATTGGGGGAAATAGGTGAAATAAGAGTTATCTTGATGGTGTTATGTTTGGTGAAAAAGGGAACTCTTGGTGTCGTGTATGGTGTGGTGAAGAGTGTTCTTTTTTTTCTTTTCCAAAAACCAAACCTAACTTGCTTCAAGAGAGGGTTATCTTCTGCTGTGGCCGCATCCACAGTAAGTCCTTGGGCCCACACCTCACGTGACTCCACTCTCTCCTCCACCACCATTCATGCGTTTCTATTAATCACTCTCAATATTTCACAAAATACGGTAAGATGAATTAATATATTCATTTTTAATATTATATTATTATATATTTAAATTAAAACTGTATATTATATATTCAAGTTTTTATTATCAACTATAATAGTAGGTGATGAACTCTCATTAGAATTTACATCAATACTATTATAACGGCTTTCATATATTCATGCTGAATGTGACATTTTTCTCCACTTGTTAAAAAAAATATATCTGAATAACGTTTTATATAGTGTTAGATATGAAACTCTTCAGATTGTGTATGTGGAATGTGGTTTTCTATGGCTTAGTTGAGACACTACACTTTTAAATTTAAGTTAATGGTTCTTGGTAATTGAAATTGAGGTTTGAGCATGTTCATTAATTGTGGTGGTGAAAACACCATCAATACATCATTAAATTTGGGAGTAGCCAAATTGGCATAAACAACCCATATGGCCAACACATGCCTAAAAGAGGTAAAATTACATTCACATGGAGTGACTCACTCTAGAAAGAAATAGAAAGCTTATCACATTAAAAACAATTGAAATAGAGAAAGAAAAAAAAGGAATTGAGCTTAATTAGAAATAAAATTGACGTTATTCACAAGTTGGATTTAAGAAAAAAGTTGTAGTTAGGGAGTTTGTGTTATGATTTGTATGACAAACGTAGTGAAAGAGATATTTTCATAATGTCTTTAAATTGTATTGATTGTGAGTATATTTTTCAATCCTAAGTTCAAGTCTTCTCCAAAAATACATAGATAAAAATGTAATTATGAAAATTTGGTATCTTTCTAGTTATTAAGAATTGTATGTCTTAAAGAATTCAAGACCTTTTAAATAGTTCTAGAGGAATTAGTTTTAAATATTTTTCGATTAAAGTATGTCGTGTTCAAGAAAAAAAAAAAGGAAAAAACTAAATATGAAAAAAAAGTAAATGATGAATTGTGAGGTCCATCTCAAATTTAATACAAGTATAATGTGACCATAAATAAAAAAGAAGTTTGCATAGTTCAAATTTTTCCATTGCCCTTATGATTATGAAAATAAATTTGAAGGAAAGTGAATATATGAATATAAGGAGATTTGAGAAGAACGTTTCTGAAAGTTTGTAAATGATGTGGTGGGATGATAGATTAAAAAATTTAGATAATAAATAAAATCATATTATATCATTCTACCATTGAAGATAAATGTAATATAAGTTTAAGGTGTGAATGAAATTACAAATGTTATTTATAATTAAAAAAACAAGTTAAAATTGAAAAGATAAAAAAAAATGAAAGAAAACTTTAGGAATAAATTTTAACTACATTCTCTTTTGTTCTAATGTGGTACTCAATCAATTTGGTTTAATTAGAAACCTTACAAATGTTACATTTTATCTGAGTGGAGGATCCTGTTCTTCATAATATGTGTGATTGTAGCTTCTCTAATTATTGTTTCCCCAAATGAAAGACATGGAACCAATTTCACGTCCACAAAAATGGATTTGAGCTTCCAACACAAAAAATAGAACTGATTCCACCTCCAAAACAATCAATTAAAATCTCTTTCAAACACAACAAATCGATTCCAGAACCACCATAATCAATTCCAATCCATCTAAAACACACCTAGAGTCGTTTCCAAACGCTATTTAACACGCCAATTATTGATTCTTTACTTGCATTCAACACCTGCAAAAATATTACTAGGTGTAAAATTTAAACTTAAAGTGAAGGATGTTTTGGTCATTCACTCGTATATGAACACTCTATCCCCCCAGATCTCATGCTTCAAGTGTGGATGCTTCATTTCCCTCTCTTACAAATCGTCTAAAATTCATTAAAACAAACATATCACCCACTGACAAATGCATCAAATGCATCCTCATACTTTTGCATTAACAATGTCATCCTCAAATACAAACAATGCATTAAAGAATTTGAAGGTGAAAATGAATGAATTTAAAAGTGACGTTTGTGAGTAATTTGATTTATTTGACTTATTTGACAGATAAAAAAGTTTTAATAAATAAAAAAAGAAAGATTACAAAATTATTTTAATATTAAAATAATATGAAATGATTTTTAGATGAGTTATGTTTTTTAGGCTTAAATACCGTTTTCGTCTTTATTTTCATACATTTTCGCAATTCGTGTTTTAGTTGGTGTGACGCCGTTTAAATCAGTAACAGAGCACTATACAGGTGACACTGTTTGTAGTACTATACAAGTGTGGTAATTTAGAAACCATGCAGAACATCACAACAATCCAAGCACAAACAAACTCCAAAATAGAATTACGAACACTCTAACCCACGAGCAAACACAACCCAAAATATCCTAAACTCACTTACCTCGTTGATGATAATTAACTGCAAAATTGAAAATGAAGAGTGCGACTCCAATCCAACCCAATGATGAAATGACAAGTATTAGCTGCTTCCTCTGCAAATCCGAACTCAAGAAAGACGAAAGAAATCGCCTCCAACGATGAAGAGCGCGAATGCAATCAAACTCAAGACCTAATTACAAAATTTCCCCCAAATTGAGAGTTAACGTTAATTAACCATCTGTACAGTACACGTAACACCAATTTCCCCCAAATTGAGAGTTAACATTAATTAACCATCTGTACAGTACACATAACACACCTTGATGCAACGTAATACAAACAGTGTCACTTGTACAGTGTTTCATTTAAACGACATCACAAAAAAGAACCAAATAAAACACGAATTACAAAAATGAGGGTCATTTTAAGCATTGTTAAAAAATGAGGACCATTTTAAGTATTCTTTAACAAATCAGGACTATTTTAAACATTCTGTCATAATAAGGATCATTCACAACAAACACTAAGAACATGAAGACAAAAAAGGTATTTAAACCTTTTTTTTAATTGTTATTCAATAATTTTGAAACCAAAAATTAATAACAATAAATAAAGAATTAAATTTATTTCGTATAAAAAACACAACAAACGTCACACTTTCTCTCTTTTACTTCCTCCTTTTAATTTTCAAAACCTTTAAAACCACTAATCTTCCACAAACACAAATCCCATATTCTTCTTTTTGTCGTTACAATGTCAGATACCAAAACCACACTGAACCAACACTTTGTTCCATCGCAAACAGAGGCTATGTCGCAACCATACCCCTTCGCCCCCCTTTTCTTCACCATATAGCCCCCACCAAGCGCACCCGTGACGCCGTCAACAACCGCCTCATCGAGGCCTTCACCACCCTTTTGTACTTTCCAAACGCTACGACAGTCTCTCTTCTGAGGGTGAAGCCTTCTCAGTTGTGTATGCCTCTGTCGCGACCTCCATCTATGGCATTAAGACCCTCCATGCTTACACCAATAATCACATCCTGCAAAACAAAAACAAGGTTAAAGACCATTTCTCACACACACTAGAATCAGTTCCATCGACAAAAGAACTTATTCCTACACATGCTTGGGTTCTTGGAATCGGTTCCACCACACCCAGAACCGATTCCTTTCCCCTTTGTTCAGTCACACACTCCAACGCGCAACCATGCATTCTACAACCATGCATTATGCAACCACCTTCCTTGACCACCATAGGTTCACAACACACCCCATACTTTGCGGCTATTGGGTTCTTCACCATCAACCATGCAGCCCACACACTATTCAGATTAGGCGATTCATAACTCACCTCAAACAACCAACGACAGAGCACTCTCTCCATAGCAGAGCCACAAAGACAAAAGTCAAGTTCTCCACCTTTTACAACTAATAAACTCGATCAACCGGCTCAACCAACCACCTCTCACACATGCGTCTTAAAGGTGTTGAAAAAGAAAATGAAAAAGCATAACACTGCATGCACATGATTTAAACGAGGGCATTATCATAAAAGCTCATATATCACCCTCTAATAGTCTCATATAAAACAAGATCCAAAAACCTCATCCCGTTGATCCGCTATTTCCTTCGCCTTTAAATTTATGGATACGAACACAAATTACCCACAAATCCATCACTCACAATCACTTAAGTAGAAAAATCCTTAGAAGGGAACACAACATTACTTTTATACTACGTAATATTCAAAAAAATTATATATCATTTATGTGTTTATTATAGATTAAATTGAGAATACATTTTTTAAAAACTTATAGATTGTACAATCTAAATAATTTTCATATTGTAAAATCTAAATATTTTTTCACACACAAAGTGATTTATGAATTGCGAAACTTGATAGTAAAAATAACTTCCAAATTACATAATTCACAAGTAAGTTTTTACATATATGTAATGAATGAAAATGAGGTGGGACCCAAAGTAGGGGCTGAAATGCCAATAAAAAATCAAGGGCACGTGACACAAGATCTTCCAGAAGATAAGTGCAGGAAGAGCACACGTACAAAGTTTGTTAGCTCAAAATTGCGTGAATTTGAGTGATGCAAAAAGAGGAGTATAAGTTTTCGGTTAGAGGAGAGAGAGGAGGGGGGCTGGCAGTTTTCTTTTCTCTCTCTTTTGGAATTCTGTTTTTGCTGTATTCTCTGTGCTTTGTTACTGTGACTATGCAGACTCCACTATTCTGACTATGAGAGAATAGTTTTATGCATGTTTATAATAATATCAGTCACCTTGACTGACGTTTTAATAGCATTTCTGTTCATTATTTATTGTGTGCACTGTTAGTCCTTGTTATTTCATAACAATATACCACAAGTGAAAATTTTATCATTTATGAGATTGTAAAGAGAAAGTATAAGGGTATAAAAAGAAATATCCCTCTTAACAACTTGCATGAGTTGGGTCAGCCCTGGGACCCAATTTCCTAATTAGAAAAAAAAAATACTAAGGGGATTGACACTTAAAATCCCATGCAAGAAGCATTGAATTTCTTACCATTTGACATTGACATCAGTTATAAATATTAGAAGAGAAATAAGATCCACAAATGACCATTTTGCAATTTCATTAAATTTAACTAACTCACAAGGCTCTGATTTTATGTATTAAGTCATTCAAGTTATTTAAAAAAAAACAATTCTTATAATAATTAAAAACTAACTTAAATTCAAAAACTACTTTTAAAAATCATTACAAATTTATCCCATTTCAGAGACTAATTTCTGAGATATAATTATTGTTACGGAACGAGCTGTCTTTAAAATAAAATGCAAAAACGCTAATGAGAGTACTAAGACAAAAAAAGATTGAAGGTTGTATAAAATGAGTTGATACACTTGAGTCATTTTTTTCTTCCAATATCTACTTTCGTTTACTCTTAGATAATTTATTTATTTGAGCACTTATTCCAGCCTCGTTGTGATCACTCATTTTCTTCTCAAATCAACAGAATATCCCTCATCCTGTACAGGTGTATGCTACTTCTGATTGATTGCTTATAATAAATAACTAAATAATACCTATATAGACACGAGAATGAAAGAATTGCAAGTGTTTGGATTTTAATTCGCAAGTCAAAAAGAAAGAAAAAATGGCAGAAGTATCAGTGAAGTTATTAGGGTTATGGGGTAGTCCATTTACTCTCAGGGTCAAGTGTGTTTTTCAGAACCAATATGTGGAAGAAGGTCTGAGCAACAAGAATGCCATGCTCCTGCAGTATAACCCTAAAGGTAAGTCCCCGGCAGAATCACTATTGACTACTAAGTATATTAATGAGACCTGGAAGCAAAAATCCTCTTATTCCATATGATCACTATGAAAGGGCCAAGGCACGATTCTGGTCCAGATATGTTGATAAAAGGTAGTAATAATTTAGAACACTGCAAGTTATGTTGAAAGATATTTACCAGTATGCTGTAGCTGATTGATGAATGGATGAAACTTCCCCATTGATGTTAAGACCTAAAAGCTTTTGTGAATACTGATTCAGATCCCATAAAATCTTTCAGCATCTGTCAATTCGCATAGTGCTCGTGCTCCGCTTATTTTAACTTAAACATTGTACATACTCGATGCATGAATCCGATTTTTCTTAGAAAAGACATACGTGACGTACAGAAAACAAATACGAATTACTCCATGAAAATGAGCCCTGTCAAATGATAAAAGATTAGAAGGTTCACAACACTTTTCAAACAATATAAAGATGGAAAGGCTAGTTCATCGTCAGAAAAATGTATCCTAAGCAATAATTTGTACAATTGAGAGACCAAAATTGTCAAATCTAATATTCGTTTGCAGTTTGACCTTCAACATGCTACCCAAAAAACTGTGCTCAGCAAAAACTACAAAAAGTCACATTGAGCCCTGCAATCATGCCTAGGCTCTGCCAATCTTTCTAGTTTTCTATCACCTCTGATCTTTGAATGAATTTCATTTGGCTGTGTACCTCAACTTGACAATAATGCTGAGGTGCAACTCATAAATATATGCATGAACATTAAAAACAAAAACGAATATTCATCTATATAGAAATAGGAGAAATGTGAAAAGAACTAGGAGGTAGAAAACTCGAGAAAAAAAGTGATCAACAAAATGGTAGAAACAAATATCTACACCATGACTGACCTTGTACCTTTATACAACTGGTGCAATCTGGAATGGTAAGATAAAAACAATGGGTGTAGCAAATCTTGGTTGTTTGCCATATATTATTCATACAATAGACATATAATAAAAATTTAACATTTCGATCATATGTTAAAACCCTATAAAATCAGTATGATTGGCAAGCATACCAATTAGCACAGTAATATTCAATGAGTAAGTGATAGTCTCTATGGTGACTCGCATGATACTTTGCTAAACACACCGTTCACTAACTACAGTCATGAGAAATATGATTTCAATTGCTTTGCACGAATTTAAATAAACAAATAAATTAACAAGCAGAAATGATGTAAGTTATAAAGGTATTTTGTAAAACATGTGGCAAGTAGCAAAACACGAATTCACCATGGCATTAGGATGTTAGAGTTTAATTTCACCAAACCCTATCACTGTGCAGTAAACCAGTTCCAACAAGTCTAAAGTACACTTTAGCATCAATCTATAATATATCTCAAACCTAATCCATTCGTGAGATAGCACAAGTTTTTTAATTAAATTGTAAATCCCTTGAATGGAAAAACCAAACAACTTGCATTAAGAATAACGGTTTTCCAAAAAAAAACTAAAGTTTTGCTCTATTCCTAGATACAAAACCTATTAGGAACTCTTCATCAATCAAGATTTAAACACAATTTTCAAACCATAAGCCACGGAACGGACATCAACCTGAAAAAAGCAAAGTGAATGAAGACTAATAAAGAATACTAAATCTAGATTAAATCTTAGAGTAGATGTATGAGTAAGAGTCTAGCTTCGTAAAATCCTAACAAATAAGGTTTAGCTACCTGGTTATGAAAGAAGAAAAGTTGGTGTAAAAATGAGGATAATTGGTTGAGCAATCATAGAAGTCCAAGGGAGCACTCACGGCAGTCAAAGTCTGTTTCAAGAGGTTCTTTCCAATTTGGTTTTTCAAAAATCCACTATTTTAGGTTTTTATTCCCTTCTTTTAAATGGTAGTGCTACTGCATCACTATTTTTTTGTCATCCCAACATCAATGACTACCTAAAGACAAGAGTGTTTTTTGCAATCTGGAGTATAGCCAGTGCATCAATATTATTATAGAAGTTATCTAGTTTACCATACATGGTGGTTTGTGATTGGATGACTCAGCATGTGCACGACATATTTCCTTTAAAAATATAGATATTTAATTAAAAAAAATTTAAATTAAAAAAAAAAAGTTTTGAAAAAATAAATGAAAGTATCTAACTATAAAAAGTGTAAAAACTTTTCAAAAAATTTAGTGCTTTTCTAAAAACACAATAAATGCTGAAAAAAAAAAACCATTATGAAAGGCACTTCCTTCAAAGCATAAATAAATGGGCCTGAGCCATGGCATACTGAAACTAATGTTCTATAATTACGAAAATTATATTTCAACAAGTTCAAAAATAAGGGAATTGAACATCAATGTGATTACAAAAAAGCTTGCTACTTGTGGAACTTACAAAACAATATAACTAAAGATGTTGGGGTATCTAGTAAGCAGCTAATCTTCAAAAAGAACACACGTTTGCTTCTTTGTCTGATTAAAAAATGGTCTTATCCTTCTTAGGTAGGAAAAAGTTGAACCTTTTCTTAAGGAAATGATTACCGGAGAATGGAATTGACTTTCAGGTTACCGCTCCACCTCGGAATTTTTTGGCCTGAACACATCCACAAAACAAGAATTATTCTTAGGAGGGAAAACTGCTCAACTTGTAATAAGCAATCAGGAAAACGTAATGTAACAGATGCTACCTACAAAGTGAAAGCTTTAACAATGGAATGTGTCTCATCATCCATCTCAACCTTCTCTTCATCCATCATTTTAAGGATATGGAAAGGTGGTTTGTTGGCATAAAGGTGCATTCTTAGTAATATTTTATACAATGGTAAACTAGCAAGACCAAAATTATGGATATCTGTAATATACTTATTGGCATATTCAAGATTCCCATCTTTCTCCAAACTCTCCACAATAGCCAACATAAGTCCATGTGGTGGCCTCCAATGACAATTTTTTGTCATAGACAAAGCTCTTTTCATTGCAATTATAGCCTCGTCTATTTTTTTCCTATTCACATATCCTTCTACAAGAATTTCCATTGTCTTATAGTTTGGACAACCACCCTTTTGCAATGTGTGGAGATGTAATGATTCAGCTTCTTCCATTAATCCATCCCTCACATATGCACCCAAAAGAACATTAGAAACTCTGATATCATACTTCTGACAATTAGATTCCCATTCTGAGAAGATTCTCTCGGCTTGTAGAATGTCCCCAAGCTTCACCAAGCATGTTAGTATGCAAATGTAGTTAGCACAACTGATTCTTTCACCAACTGCCTTACTAGCTTCCCATAACCGCAAGACTCCCTCCTTATCCTTCAAAGAAGCATATAGTGTTATGAGGAAGAAGTAACCGAGACGATTACATGTAGATAGTTTCTTTTCAGCATCTTTGAGAACCAGAATGGCTTTCTTAGGTTGCTCTGCTTTCTTGTAAACATTGGCTAATGTGGCAAGACTGCTCCATCCCACTTCAACGTTCTTGTCATTCTGCATTTGTCTAAAAACTGTCTCTACTGCAGCAATCCCGTACCCTTCTTCCTCACTACAGGCATTCATCCAAAGATTGTAGGAGAGAACATTGCAGGGTATTTTATTCCGCTTCATTTGCTGGATAACAAGGGGTACCTTCCTGTACTCACAGGTCAGTAGATACAGCTTCATCATCTCATTAAAAGGGTGAGGACTCGCAACTAGCCCCAAATCATAGAGCTTCACCATTAAAGCCTCAGCCTTAGTGGTATCCCTATATCTTACATATCCACGAAGAAGCCCGAGATAAGCCGCCTTCTTTGCAGCCGAGTCAGGTAGATTCATAAAATATTCTTCAGCTTCCATTAAACCATAATTTTCAATGATTAACTCCAATTTCATAGCATGATCAACTGGGATCATACGGAAATTCTTCTGATTTTCTATCCACTTAAATAACTGTAAAAAAATAATTGACAAATTTAAATTGCTAATCTAATTTACTATACACTATCTCAAAACCTAATTGCATTATAATGACATGCTTGCCACAGACTGAAAGAATCCTTTATCAGAAAATGTATGGTATGAAAAGCCTTGCGTAGTAAATCCTTGAAAGTGGGCAAGTGGCTGGCCCAAAAGCATTAATGGTACAGTGGAGTGCAGAGCAGTCAATGCAAAAATAGATGACTTAATGCAAATAATTTATATACATGCAAAGTAATGCACTTTAAGACATTCTCAGCCCTAATTCTCAAAACGCATTATTTAAAAGGCACAGTCATAGTTAATCTATGGCATTATAAAAACAATAAGTCAATACAACAAGAGGCATGAGAAATAAAGAATGCAACACCAAATCAATTGCTAAATAAGTTTAGGCCTCTAAGGCATAAGCTAAAGACTAGATGCCTAAAAACAAATATAAGCAACAATTATCCTTATTTGTCAATCAAACTCGTCATCTCCAATATATCTTGAGCTTTCTTAAAGATTATTGCTATATCAATAATATACTCATATCTCATCCTCTTTCTTTTCATTGCTCTCGACCTTCTACATTTTGCATTACTTTTTTCCTCTCCATCTTCAACAATATCCCCTGCGCTAGAGCTTGAATGCCTCGAAGTTGCTCTCTTCAATTTTGTTTGTAGTTTAGTAAAGGTCGTACCCTCCCAAGCCCCAATTATGTGAGTAAAAATTTCCCAAGTGAAAAGTATTTTCACAAAAACCCAGTTCCTCTTTATCAGTTTCTCCCTTCCACCCATTTCTGCAACCACTCACTCATAATAACTATGAACAACCTCATTTAGTAGAACGGGACCATTCATATCAAGAATGTCAAATTGGATTCCAGATGGGTTTTTTTGGTGTTGTCCTCCGGACATTAAATACACTGATACTTTAAAAATATTTTTAATATTTTAAAACATCAAAATGAATGTCAGTATTTTGAAGGTAAAGGTAAAATAGAATAATAATAGCATAGAAAAACCCTTAAGAGAATCTAAATTAGACAAATTGTTGTATTCAGAGTTTTGCTATACTAGATGAAAACTAAGTGTTCCATCTGCTGCTGCTCAAAATTGCTTCTCTTCATTATATGAACCTATTGTATAACTTCAAGAATATTTGTTTCACAAATATAAGAAACTTAATAACGTAGACTAATTTAAAGCAATAAACGGCAGAAGAAAACCGAACCGAACCTCAAGGGCGTGGTGGTAGCGCTTCGATTTGACTAGGGTTCTGGCGATGCTTCTGAACTGGGAGGGTGAAACATTGTTGCCTTCGTCCACCCAATTTTGAAGCACCAGCAATGGATTCTGCTTTGGGGACTTGAGCTTGCGCAATAACGGCGCGTGCAACGTCGAAGCGCGTGAAGCAACGGTGCTGCAAAGAGTTCGTGCCCCGAACACAAAACTGATGCAGTGAAATTTTCTGTGTTAAGAAGGTTGATGGTGATGAAGAAAGCTGAGAGCGAAGAAGGGATTAGGCTTACCGTCTTATTCCGGCGGAGAGGGGGTGGTTCGCCATCACCGGGCAGATGAACGGACGGTGCTGATTCGTTCTATAGGAATCAATGGGTTTGCCTCCTTTCCATTTAATATAAAAATTAAACCAAACTGTAGTGTTTTATTTTTGTCCTAGGTTTAAAACTGTTTTATTAACCCAAGTGCAACATTTTTTAATGAAATTTATGTAATAAATAAATATGTTGTGATATTTTTATGATTATTATTATGTTCATAATTTTATTTTTTTATCACAATTATAAATAAATTACTTAATTTTATGGTTAAATGAAAATGCAGTTAGCTAGTATACATTTGATAGAAATAAATGTATTCTTTAATTATAATAAAATGAAATATACTTATGTCAAAAATCTTCTATTTATTATTTAAAATTGTTTAAATATAATAGATAGTTTTATTATTAATTTTCTGAATATTTAATTAGATCACTTAATTAATATAAAATTTTTAAAACATTAATTTTATTGATTTTTTATCTTTTATTTTTTTTACTTGTTTGATTATAAACATTAGAGCTGTCAAAATGGATAATCCGACACGACCCGGCTTGACCTATCACGGGTTGATGATTTAGTGAGCCAACCCAACCCGGCTCACTTTTTACCGAGCCAAAAAAATTCAAACCTGGTCCGACCCACCACGGGTTGGCAGGTTAAACGGGTTGGCTCATGGGTTTACTTAATTAAAAAAAATACAATTTTTTTATTTTATTTTAAGTTAAAACTAAATTATAATTCTAATTAAAATCTAAATAAACTTTAATACAAACCAAAATAAATAAAAATACAAATTATTTATGTGTTGGTTAAAAAAAACACTAACATGACCCAAATGTAAAGCCCAACTTAATAAAAAACATTTGTATAACCCTTTTATCTGCGGGTTGGTGAGCCAACCCTGCTTACCACGGGTTTAACCCGAATGAGCCAGATTTTAAATGAGTCGGGTCAAAAATAAACCCGTATTAAAATTTGTAAAAAAATTTCAACTCAATCTGAACCCGTGATGAGCCGGGTTGACTCGCGAGTTCCAACCCATTTTGACAGCTCTAATAAACATCTATAACAATATGATATTTCTTTTTATTTTTTATAAAAACTTGTTTTCATGCGTGTTATTTACAGGTAATAAATAAATTTAATTTATATTAAACTTAACCTATTTAATAATATATTTAACATGTATTTGTTTTGATTGGGTGATGTGGATGATAAATGGTTTTTAGATTATGAGTTGTTGAACTTTTATACAATCTAGGCACGTAACAAATACAGAGTGAACTTAGAATTCTTGAACATCAATAGAATCATTTATTTTTTCCTTTATTTTATTTTATTTTTTTATTTTGTATTGGAACTGTGTCATGTAACTTTTTGGTGCAGAAAGACAAGTGAAAATCGTTTAAATTATATGATTTTGCAAACTTTAGATTTTTTTTTATTTGTATTCTTTTTCCTGGATTTTCAAAATATTTTAATGATCATTAATTCTAAAATTTTAAAATATTAATATAATGTATTTTTAATTCATCAACTCCAACCAATCTAAAAAAAAAGTGAAAAGTGTTAATTAGTTTCTTAAAAACATCCATTAAAAAGTAATTAATGTTTATTGATTTTATATTTTTAAATAGAAAATTAAAATAATTAAGCTCATTAATTAAAAAAATATAAATATATATAACAAATGTTATAAAAAAAATATTCTTTGAAATTTTTAAGTAATAATTTTATGATACAAATAAGCACTTTAATTATTTAATTATTTTTTCTTTTACCTTTTAGATATTCTAACACTGTTTTTTTATTGACTTTTCTGTTAATTTAATTTTTTATGTTTAATTATATTTTAATTTTTAACAACATTAAAATATAATTATTTAATTATTTTTTTATTTTTTGTTGATAGACATTAAATAAAATATTAAACATAATTGTTCAATAATTATAAACATTTTTTTACTTTAAATAAAATAAAATTATATCAATGATTATTAGATTAAATTTCTTTTAATATAATGTATATTAATTATTCTTACCTTTAATTTTAAAGCATCAACAAAATCCATAAAAAAATGTGAACTTGATTTACGTGGATAGAAATGTAATTGTCTTCAGCTTGAGTTACTAGCAAAGCACTTTAGATTTTCATATTTGTCCGTTTTAGTTGAGTTTTTTGTATTGTCCTTGGAAGTATCAATGTTTGTGTGACAGTGGGAGCAATAAGAGGAAACAATCATATAATATTGGACCAACCAAACTCAACTACTTAAACATAGAAACATTCATATAATTTAAAGTCATTTTAACTATAATGTTTTATATGTCACCATCAATAAATTATTTATAGCTTAAAATCAGTTCAAACCTAATTCAAATGTCATCACCAATTAATCACAATAAATACTATAGTTTAGTAACATATAAAAAATCTAACTCCAACAATTTTTACTCCAACAATAAACTTCAAAACATATCATACATTTCAAAATGAAATCAAATAACTTAATGTAAAGGAATTAACTCTCATTACTTTGTAATCATTTAGGAAATAATTCAAAAGTTAGACAAATTACGAAAGTTTTAAAATGTTCAGAAGGAACTTAATATTAAATTAAACATATTAGTATATATCTAAATCCATATAAACTTGTTTATTTAGTTAAAATCTTACATAAATTTTGCATATAATAATAACAATAATAGTAATAATAGAAAAATAAATAAAAAAGTCATTTTTTGTTAAATGATAATCTAATGATTTTTGTTAACTAAAAAAATTACATTTTAAAAAAAGAATTTATAAATATGTATGTGTTAATTTAAATGTATTAATTATTACTATGATCAAAAAATTATTTTTAAATCTCAAATTAAATACTAACATATTCTTTTTTATCTTTAAAGGGTTATAATAAGGAGCGTTCAGATGTAAGGGAGATCCGAAAAAGATTTAAAAATTAAACTTTTTTATTTACTAATAAAATAATTTATTTAAAGTATATCATAATTTTATTTAAAAAAATATTTTTGAAATATTTTTTATGCAAAATTATATAGTAAATTCTTATAATTAATTTTATTTAATATTTTTTTAAAATATTAAGGCTAATATGTTAATAGCTAACTTTTTCTTTAAAAATATTATGATTTATTAAAAATGGTTGTTAAATCATTAAATATAACTTTTAATAGCAATAAAATTTAATAGTCACCGATAATAATTTAATTATATTTTATTTTCAAACATAATTTTCTAATTATTTTTATAAAAAGACATTAATTATAATTTGAGTTTGGAAGATTTTTTTTAAGGCCCAAAGCCTGAGTTTTTTTTTTCTGTCTAGAACATAAGTCGGCCATGTATATAGTTTTGACCATTATTTCATTTAAAATAAAATTCAAATTAAAATGAGTGAAAAAAAAACTAATAATTTGGAATACAAAGTTCTTTAAAAATGTAAAATTGTTGATAAGTAATCGATATTTAAAATTTTTTTACAATATTATATCATTCTGAGTTAAGGATATTAAAATAGGTCAATTTAATTCACTCTAACCAATCCGTTCTTGGTTCACCAAAAATGGACCAAACAAAGCTATATATCACTAAAAAAGAGTCAAGAATTACAACTCGTCCTATCATAGGCCGAGCTAACAAATTGGTCCACCACTTTTTTTTAATTTTTATTTAATTTTTATATATATATATATATACACTTATAAATGAGTATTTAAAACATATTTAATCATATAAATATTTTCTAATTTTTTAATTGATTAATTGATATTTTTAATTAGATAAATAAAAATAAATTTTACATTTACATGTTAAATTAATTTTTTAATTATTTTTTAATTTAAGAAAATAAAAGAAAAATAAAAATAAGTTAGCGGACTAATAATAAACTAATCTAACTTTGATCCACAAATTTAATAGATTACACAAATCAAACCAAAACGAAGCAGAACGAACTAATGAGTTTAAAATTTAAATCCAATCTGCCCATGTTTCCGGAAAGGTAAGTTAATCCGTCTGTTCATTTTACCACCCATATTCCCTGTCATAAGGTTATTGATGAATTATTGTATTTTCTTTGTCATAAGGTTACCATGATTTATTGTATTTTCTTTGCAGATCATCTAATCATAAGGAAATGCAAAAAGTCCAATTAAGAATGTCAAATATATACGACGCGTGATTTTATCTTATCGTCACCTTTTTCATTCACGTACGGACAAAAAACCCGATAACTTTTCTTAGATTAGTGAAGGTAGTTATTTGGAGATCGTAATTAATCTTAATTTATTGATAAATTAAAGTCGGATCCAAAAGAGAAAGTACAATAATAACCATTATATATATATTTTTTGTAGTAACACATCATACATTAACTTTTAGTACAAACATAGTAAAATTGATTTGAATGAAACTTTTATGAAACCTTCGAGCGGGAATAAAAGGGTTGACGTAGTACGAACATTAAATTGTAGTGGGACAAAGATGGCATCCATTGACTCCTTTGTGACCACACCTTTTATAGACGAAACCACAACCAAACAGTCAAAGAACTCTACTATTTCACAACAACCAATAACCTAAAAAACATTCTCATTTTTCAATCATTTCCCAATTCAGACATGGCTGTTGCTGTTGCTTCCATGTCACTGCTCTTCTCTTTCTTCATCTTCTTCTCATGTTTAATCTCCCCATACAAGTAAGACACCATGCCCCAGAGCGATAGGAACAGAGAAACACCCTTCTCCGCCTGAAACTTCTCTTTGTAGAAAATAACCGCCAACACCTCCGTTATGGGTAGCAACACCGCAATTAAAACACCAGAAAACAAAGAAGATGCACAAAAAATAACCCCAACAGCTCCCAAGAAAAAAGCTTGCCATATTATTGCAGTGCCCACCAACACAGCGTAGTAATTAACTTCCCCGTGCTTGAAAGTTTTAGCTTCTCTCGGAATCACCTGCGATAAGTTCAGATCATTAATAATAACAAAATTAACTGTTTTATTGGGTAATATATTGTTAAGTATATACCTTAAAGTCGTTGTTAATGATCATGCCGATGAAGCAGAAGAGAGTGGCGGAGAAGCTCATCACCAACTGAATCTCCATGACAAGGGAATAGGTAATAGGTTGTTTGGTTTTTTTGTACACCAACTCCACCAAGGGTAACACCAAGCCGTACAATGCTGCAGCAATTGCTGTCATCACGAACCCCATGACGTAGTCCTTCATGGACTCGCCGTGGGGGCGGTCTCCCTTGGTGTGTAGCGCCAGAACGCCGGCGCCGGCGGTTAGCAAAACGACGGCGTTCACGGAGTACGAGGTGAACTTCTGGCCCACCAACAGGAACGCGAAGAGCGCGGTGAAGCCGAGTTGTGAGGCAATGATGAGTACTGACGTGGACACGGGGAGGCGCGCCACGCCGTAGGCATAGAGGTAGTCGTCGAGGCCGGTGATGACTCCGATGAAGACGGAGGCCGCGAGGAGAGGGGTTTTCATCGAGACCGGACTGGGTTTGGCCGTTCTCTCTGCCGCTGCCGCTGCGCGGCGGCGGAAGTAAGAGACGGCGAGGGGTAGTAGCATGAAGGGGAAGCCGGCTGTTTGGAGGAAGCTTGAAAGCCAGACGCGGTTGCCGCCACGGAGGAAGTAGAGACGCATAACGAGGGGGCCGCCGGCGGTTCCGACGGCAAGTAAGAGACAGTTTATTATGAGAAGAAGCCGTTTCATGGTTCTGTTTTTCTCTCCTTCGCTTCCTTCCGCCATAACTCTTCTTCTTCTCTAGTGTTGCCAATGATAGAACTTCTGATAGAACTTCTCCAACAATGTTACATATGTTGCATGCTTATGGATATGTTTTAGGGTGTTATATTAAGAAAAATGATTTTCTCATAATTTCGTGTTTTTAATATAATCAATGTCTTTTCTTAAATATTCCGTATTTTTTATTTTTTATTTTTTTTTCTGGACAAGTACGTACAACTACTGGAATAACTAACTTTCTAAATTATGGATCTGATTATTCATATTTTATGTAAAAATTGGATCAAAATTAATTTTTGTCTATAAAAAATGTCAGTATAGGTAATTCACTAAGTGTTATATATAAAATAAAAAATGTTATATCCGTATATATATAATTTATTATATCTTTTAGTGTTAATAAATATTTTTTAATGAAATTTATGAAATAAATAAGGATTAAATATATTTTTGGCCCTTCAAGTTTCAGTGAAATTTGGAATTAGTCCCTCTTTGAAATTTTATACCAATTTAGTCCTTCATCTTTAGAAATGTGTGGATTTAGTCCTTCTTATAAAATTTTGTTAAGTTTATTTGACGTTTCAAGCGCATTTCATGATAATATTTGAATTTTTTACACCGTTTGACACATTTTCGCTTCAATGTTAATTCAAATATTATCATAAAATGTGTTTAAAATGTCAAATAAACTTAACAAAATTTGGTAAGAAAGACTAAATCCATGCATTTCTAAAGATGAATGACTAAATTGGTATAAAGTTTCGAAGATAGACTAATCCCAAAATTTACTAAAAGTCGGAGGACCAAAAACATATTTAACCCAATAAATAAATATGTTGTAAATATTTGTATAATTATTGTCATGCTTATAATTTTATTTTTTCTTATAATTGTAAATAAATTACTTAATTTTACAGTTGAAAATGAAAATACAGATAGCTAGTATACTTTTTATAAATAGAAATATATTATATAATTATAATAAAATCAAATAAAAAACAAATGAAATATAATTATGTCAAATTCTTATATTTATTATTTTAAATTATGTTTAGATATAATAAAGAGTACTTGTTTGATTATAAACACCTCTAACAATATAATATTTCTTTGTCGATGATGAAATATTTTTTAGATTATGAGTTGTTGAACTCTTGTACAAGCTGAGCATAGAACAAATACAGGGAGTGAGCTTTAGAATGATTGAACATCAATAGAAGCATTTATTTTTCTTTTCTTTTATTTTGTACTGGAGTTGTGACCAATGGAAGAGTTTGCATGGGTAGAAATCTAGTTGTTTTGAGTTACACACAAAGTACTTTGAATGTTCATTATTTATCCTCTTTAGTTGACTGTTTTTTGGATGTGAATATATATATATATATATATATATATATATATATATATATATATATATATATATATATATATATATATATA
>Ga0214544_1000288_pt1 | contig 85073 bp, 74 predicted proteins | sample CNSS3metaG_FD_160074 | JGI IMG/M metagenome (GOLD analysis project Ga0214544, IMG submission 160074) | Root nodule microbial communities from cowpea collected in UCLA plant growth center, Los Angeles, California, USA - CNSS3 | ecosystem: Host-associated > Plants > Roots > Nodule | place: USA...
GCAGGCGAGCACGTAACGTGAGGCCTGGTCGGTGACCGTCAGGGGGTAACAATAGCGGCCGTTGCCGAGCTTGAACTCGCCTTTGAAATCCGTGCACCACAAGTCATTGGGGGCGGCGGCTTGCGACAGCGCCGTGCCCACGGCCTTGTTTGCCCGGTTCCTCTTGCGGGCCTGGCTCACAAGGCCGTGGCGATCAAGCACCGCATGGACGGTGCTCCTGGCGGGAATCCGCACGTCGCCGGCGAGCTTGCGGACCAGCAGTTCCCTCCACGGCATCAACACCCTCCGGCCAAAGCGGAAAGTGTTACCCATGTGTCCGGTACAAAACGTCACCTATGTCTCAGGCCGGTCAATAAGCGCTTTTTCATATCGCGCCTCGGAACCATAAAGCTAATGAATTCGTCTCCTCTTTGCTCTGCAAGGAAGGGCATCCTGCCGTCTTGCAGCAAGCACCCCCGCGAAAAAGCGCTCCGTCCAAACCGACTGACAAAAATAGCGGGTTGGCAGGATTCACCACTCGCGATACTGCTTCTCCATAAATGTACATTTTTGCAGATTCGGGCGCATGACCAAAGAGCGTATCGTCTTAGAGACAAGCAACAAGAGAAAGAGCGCGCTGGTCCAAAAGCTGGCGCTGCAGGGTGACACCCTATCTGATTGGCTTGAAGAGCAACTCACTTTGAGTGTTGCTGATGGTGCGGCACCGGACCACGGCTCTTTGCAGCCGGTATCGCTATTTCGCCAGGGTGCGGAGGCGAGCGAGGTCTTGGCACGCCTTAAATCACAAGATTGGTCATTCACTCACGATGATACTGGCTATCTGACGCATGACCTTCACCCATATCCGGCTAAGTTCATCCCCCAAATCCCAGCGCACCTAATCGCGAATCTTTCAGCGCATGGTGATGTAATTTTCGATCCCTTTGGCGGCAGCGCCACAACGGCAGTCGAAGCCGTGCGAATGGGCAGAAGGGCAGTCTCTATTGACGCGAATCCGCTCTCAAGCCTGATTGGACGCGTAAAAACGGGTTACATGACACCCACGGTGCGCGCCGACTTGGATCAGCTGAAAGCTGCCGTCGAAAGCTACATCATCAGTCCAGCGATGAAGGAACCTGGATGGGTAATGGCGACCAAATCTCGCTGTGATCGGTTTGTTCCAGACATTCCGAATATGCAAAAATGGTTCGCGGATTCAGCAATAGCGGAACTTGCTCTTATTCGATTCCTGATCGACGAGACGACGGATGGCCTCGCGTCAGATGCTGCTTTGCTTGCACTTTCGAGGATCGTTCTCAGAGTTTCATACCAGGATTCAGAGACACGCTACGTTGCGGGGCCAAAAAACATTGAGCTCGGCTTGGCTTTAAGAGCTTTCATCGAATCATTGGCAACTATTGTCCGTCGATTGGAGCGCTCTGCGGCAGAACTTCAAAGGGCGGATGCGCGCTTTATTGTTGGAGATTCGAGAACGGATATTGCCAATCAGATAGGTAGTTGCTCCGTCGATCTGATCGTCACATCACCTCCATACCCAAATGCCACTGATTACCACCTGTACCACCGGTTCAGACTGTTTTGGCTTGGATTCGATCCACGAAAACTTGGACAGATAGAAATCGGGTCGCATCTCCGACATCAGCGCAACGGCTCGGGCTTCGAGGAATACCAGAAAGACATGAACGCGGTTATGGCTCAATGCCACTCCGTTTTGAGGCCGGGGCGCTATGCAGTGTTTGTCGTAGGAGATGCTCTTTTCAAGGGAAGCGTGTTTTCAACAGCTGAGGCGATTCTAGAAGCCGGCTCTCAGGTTGGATTTGAGACAGTTGGCACTATCGAGCGCCCGATACACCAAACGAAGCGATCCTTCTCAGCCCCGGCCCGCCGCGCACGAAATGAGCATCTTGTGGTCCTTCGAAAGTCAGAAGAAAGGGTGGGTGTTACCCTTTTGCCGCCTTCATACCGCATGTGGGATTATGAAGTAGCCCTGCGCAAGATGGAGACAGAAGCGATCTTCGGGCCGACCGAATGCGATTACAGCGCTTCAGTTGAAGTGAGTGCAACGCCCTCACAGCTGGCAGCCGTTCGGCGCCTTACCTTCAGTCGCGAGTTTGTTGTGTCTGGCTCCAACCCGATTTCACAACCGACATGGCAGAAGGTTTTGGAGAACGGAGACGCGGAAGGCGGTAAGCGGAAAGACCCGAAATATGCGACCCACGGGATTCATCCTTACAAGGGGAAATTCTACCCGCAACTGGCAAAAGCGTTGATGAATATATCCGGTGTTGAGGCGGGCGGCCGGATATTAGACCCCTATTGTGGAAGCGGTACTGTTCCCTTGGAGGGGATGCTGAATGGATTCGCCACATTCGGCTGCGACCTAAATCCTTTGGCTGCAAAGATCGCCCGAGCGAAAACGGGAATATTTAATGTAGATCGCTCAGTTGCGGAGCATGCGCTTAGGTCTCTCGTCGAGCGCCTTAAACGCAGTCCCGAGCGTTTTTCCTCGACGCGGGTTCAGTTCGTCCACTCTGTCCAAGATGAACTCGAAAGTTGGTTTCCACGACCTGTACTCGACAAGCTGGAATGGGTGCTCGCACAGATTAGACTTTTCGGGGATCCGACGCTAGTAGAGTTCTGCGAAGTTATATTAAGCTCCATCATCCGCGACATTTCACAGCAGGACCCGTCTGACTTAAGAATTCGACGCCGAAAAACGCCGATTGGTGACGCACCTGTCATCGAGCTGTTTTGCGAGAGACTGGAAGCTCAGCTCAACCGTCTGATCAAGTATTGGTCAGTTGCAGGGAGGCTACCTGGGGCGCTGATTGCGGCCGTCGTAATTGAAGGCGACAGCCGTGACTGGGCAACTCTCCGGTCCATGGGATTGGAAAAGAAGACGGTTGACTGCGTGGTGACCAGCCCGCCCTATGCGACGGCGTTGCCGTATATCGACACCGATAGGCTTTCTCTGATGGCTATCATGGGAGTCAATAGCTCCCGTCGATCAGTTCTCGAAAATGGCCTCACCGGCTCTCGCGAAATCCGTCGTCGGAATAAGGAAGCTCTGGAAGACACGCTTCTCAGTCAGGCTGCTTACAAAGAGCTCCCCCGAACGGTAGTCAACGCCATTAGGAAGATTCACTCAGCTAACCAGAGTGAGGGCGTGGGGTTCCGGCGCGACAACATGGCTTCGCTTCTTTGGAGATACTTCATCGATATGCGCGAGAATCTAGCGAGGGTGCAGGATACGATGAAGTTCGAGGCAAAGGCATATTACGTTGTCGGGGATAGTAAGACAAAAGCTGGCGATGAGTGGACGGCCATCGAAACTTGCAACAACATCTGTGATATAGCCTCGTTCATTGGCTTTGGCGCGGGGCGATTGCTAGAAATTTCCGTAACGACCGAGAACTATAACCATTTAAAGAATGCGATCACCGAAAACGCTGTGCTCGAATTTACTCGCGCCTGCGATTAGAACCATCCGAATTTGCGAGGCGTCTTCCCGCCACCCGGCATAGTTTGATTACAGGCCGCGAGCCAAAGTGGAAATTCAGGGCTATCCGGGGTGTGAATTGCTATGTCGTAGTCAATGCCAGGAGTCGCGCTACTGCGCATGACCATGATCGAATAATCCGGTACCACATCTACGAGCGGCGACGCGGTGATCCTGATTTCGCTCCTACTACTGTAGTAAACGGTGTTTAGCCGATATGCGGGTAAAATCAGCAGCGTCGCCAACGCAGCTCCGAACACCGTGATACTTACGATAGGATCAGGCGCAAGTTGCGGGTAAGACGGGTTGCCCGCTTTTTTGGGTACGGTTAGCCCAGTGAAGGGCCAGCGAAAAAATGCTGGATTTTGCAACGCTGCTGTCACACTCAGAAAAATCTCGCCGTTGTGATGCGGCTTTATTTGGATGGCCAATCCCTGAGCGCCATAATTTGCAACTGCAGCGCCTCCTCCGGCTGGGGCGACAACCGCTACCGCAGGTGCACCTTTGGGAACCTTCTTAGGTGGGAGAGCGCTTGGAGGTTTGACGGGAAGCCCCGATTTTGGTGGCTTTGGAGCTAATCCTTTAGCGGCGCTTGCGGCTTCTTTGTTGCGCTGGGCGATTGCTTCGTCCGGAACTGTACCGTCAGCGATGTAAGAGGCCAACAGGGCGCTCGTTAAAACTGTAGTTGCCGGGCAATTTGCAGGAAGTAGCTCCGCCCAACAGTTAAGGAAAGGCTGAAGCGAATTGGCTTCTCCGGGCAATTCCAGCTGCATTTCTACACCAGCTTCGAAATTTGTCTCCGTTCCACCGACTGTCAAGTTGTTTGAACCAATGAACAGTTTAGCGGCATTAGAGCCGATGAAGGCGTACATCTTGGGATGAAAAGTAAGGTTTGGCTCGCGGGTGACATATGCTTCGGTGAAGTACGTAAGTGCGAAATCTAACGCTTGAGCAGTAGTACCTTGTTGATCGAGTCCAAATATCCCATGAATATTAAACCCTTCCGCGCGGCGTTTTTGAATTGCCGACTGAAGCCGTAATAAAGGTCCTGACTTAGCATAGGCTACTATCAGATAAAATGTCGTGAAACGCGGGTCTTCAAGGGCCGCCTTTAGGTCGTGCAGCAGTCGGCGCCGGCCGGTGGGCTGATCAATTGGCGTAATTAATGAGATATTTACCATATCGCTATTCTCCCGGGCGCGGAATTTGACTGAGTCGCGGGAGTTTTAGAAGGGACAATTGATGGTTGCGCGTACGATTTTTTCCGCGCCCGTTTCGTCGTTTTCAGTGGTGGCGCTTCATCTTGTCGCGGTGCCACCCAGCCGATGCGATTCGGATGCAGAAACTTCCGAACGGGCTAAACAAAGTGGGAGCGCGCGTGGGGTTGAAAATAACGTTCGTGGGTAGAAAATGCCCCCGGCTGTGGGGGGCCAGGGGGTTAGAGGTCAACAGACCACACTTGAACGCCGTCCCGTTCGAATGCAGGCAGCCGCTTATTGCCTGGGAATGCGGGCGACATGAAAAAAATGTAGCGGTGGTGCTCGGTTCTGGCTGACAGCTTAGCGAGGTCTTTGGCCAGTTTGTTATTGTTCCGGGGTGTCACAGCGGCAAAAGTCTCCGCTCCTATAAGCCCCTCAACTTCGCTCATTATGTCCAGTGGCTGCGACGCGTGCGCACCGGGAGCCAAGTGGAAACCGCCAGCTTCCGGATGCAGCGACAGTAGTTGTCGTGCTGCCAACAGTGCGACATAGAATGTCCATGTCTGGTTGATTTGCTCTACGACGTTAAGTGGATAGTGTGCGAGGGGATGCAGCCCCACCGGATCAAACTTCATGTGTCGCAGCATCTGCAGCGGGTTGCCTTTGAATGCGGCCATCCAATCGTGCACGCGCGCTGCGGAATTTTTCACGCGCTCAAGCAGGAGATCGACGTCCGCCATTGATCGGACCGTGACCAGCGCTGCGCTAAAGGCGTTATCTTCCACTTTCCCCCCAAGTCTATGTGCAGTTCTGCTTTCAACATTTCTGTGCACCCGCTCACTAGAGCCCCGTTGCCTCGACTTCACTAGCTGTTTCGCCACAGCCGGATTTGACCCCGATTAAAACGGACGTGCCCTAATGTCACACCCACTGCTGGAAGCGATAAATGGCGGTCGCGGTTCTCATAGGGATGCAGTTATACTCATTCTGTCCCCGCCAAAGGCAACACCCTGCGTTCATAGCTAATTACAAATCCATCCGGCACTGGCTTGAAAGGCTTGTCGGGCGAACGATGACTGCTCTGAAACTGACGCAACGCTTGAATGTCGATCTCTCCAATTACGCAGTAATCAGTTATCCCACCCTTGACCCGCAGCACGTCGCGTTTCCAGCTGTCCTTGAACGGCGCGCGTATACGGCTGTCGCCATACTGCCGATCGTTGCACTGGATGATGTAGGCGTGGATATCCAGCGCAGCGGATTCGACCAGTGCGTTGAACGTTTCAGTGTCTTGGTTCCATTCTGGCACGAAGAGTGCATCCACTCGGCCGCGTAAGGCAGCACGGTGGCTGATGTTGGTCAATTCGCTGCAAACCAGCAAGGAAAAGCGGAAGTCACCATGCTGTAAGATGGGAGGGGTCTTCCAGACTTTGTCCGGCTTCATTTCCAGTCCGGCCAGACGTTGAAGCTCCCGCTCCTCGTGCAGGGCCGGCCGTTGTTTGTCTTGACGGTAGATCATGATTGAGGAAAAACCCAAGCCGTCATGCGACAGGGACGCCCAGATCTGGTTGTGCACCCGCGACTTCCTTGCGTGGAGATATTCGATCCCGGCAATCAGGGAAATTCCCCGCCCATGCAGCTTGCGCGCAATGCGGACAAACCAGTGCGCCGGCAGCGCCAGCTCCGGCAGGATGAGATAGCGGCTGTCCTGAGGTTGGGTGATTACTCCATCCAGCAATTGGTTTAGCCGAGCATACCGATCGATGTCCGGATCAGGCGAACTCGTAACGGCGGCCGCCCAACTGTCCAGGCGTGTCTGCCAGCTGGAAACGGCAATCCCGTATTTGCGGCGCACTTTGCCGTCCGGAATCTGAAGCACGCCATGCTTATCAAAGCGTGGCGTCTTCTCGTAAAGGTTGAAACCGCGCAAAGCCAGCACCACAGCGCCCATGGAAGTCAGGCCGCGATCGGCGTAGCCTTCCCTGTTCAGGACGAACAACTCGGCTAGATTATAAGGGCGTGTGGCAAAGAGAAGCGCATGAGGGAGGCCCTTTAGCCTGATCCATTTGGTAAGCTGCTGAATGCCTTCTACAACAACATTCGGCAATAGTTCAGCGGCTTGGCTACATGTGGCAATGGTCTTTTTCGCAGGAATGCCGCGCTGGGCCACCATCTCGGCTGGTAGACCTATGAAGCGGAACGGCATATGCGCTAAATCGAACGAAAACAAGCGCGCCTGATGAATTTGGAAGCCTTTGGCTGACAGGGGCCAAGATGACAAAACTTCTAAGTCGAATGTGGGTTGGTAGCCGGCCAGATGCTCCTGCCACGCCAGCTTACCCGCCTTGGACAGCGCAGTGGGGAAAGATGCGGCTACACTCTCGCGAACCGTCTGAAAAAGCTGCGTTCGCCAACGAGCGATCACCTCAGCGTCAGGCGGCTGATTGTTCGGTGGGCAAGCTTTGACGCTGACCGTGCATTGTTCCGCGATTCGCTTACAAAGTTTTTCCAGCGCATCGATGATTTTTCGTAGATCGCTAAAATCTTCGCATGCGGTTGCTAGGCGAATTACACGCGGCAGGTAGACAGCCAGGTCAAAGAACTGCGGTAGTACCAATACATGCTGAACAAATGCGCGGAAGAAGGCTTGGCGATGTTCCCTCCAAGCATCAGGCGGCAAGTCGCGCTCATAGGCTTCAAGGTCGCGTAGCTTGATGGCGAACCCTGCACGACGCATGGTCAGGGCATCGGCCTTGCGCAGGTTGTCGGCGACTTCGCCATCGCTTTGTGTGGCGGCCAACAGATCCGTGCCGACATAATTTGCAGAACGAGGCAATCGGGGCATGGCCCGCCACTCGCTAGCGCGCTCATGGATCTGGTGGACAATGGCACCTACCAGTATCTGACCGGGCTCGCCGGCCAGCACGAATACCTTATTCTTGGTGTTTGCGAAGTGAATCTGACTCTTGCTCTCACCGTGTCGCAGATAGGCGGGCTGGAAGATGATTTTCTTTTGCTCTTGATCGGCCCATGCAAGCTTTCCATTCGAGCGGGCAAACAACCATTCCCACAGATCGGCCGTGGAGCGAAACCCGGCGCCGTTTTCCATGACCAGCAGGATGTCGTCCACGTAGCGGCCGTAATACAGCGGGACCACTTGCTGTTCGACGACACGATCCAGTTCGAGCAGCGCAACGTTTGCAATTACAGCCGAAGCCGGCAATCCGACCGGAAGACCTTTCTTAAGGGGTGTATTCGCCGCCCATGCCTGCAAGGCCTGGATAAACACGCGGTGAAGCTTGGCCTGTTTAACGGTAAGCTCAAGGCCTAACACTCCCTGCACAAAGGCTGGATCGAGCATGAACGCAGGGTTGAGTTCATGATAAAATGAATCAATGTCGGCTGTTATTGCAACGATCTTTTTGCCCGCATCCAGCGCACTGCGCATGGCCTCAATGCCATTGTCGCGCCAATCGCGGAAAGGTTTCAAGTACGGAGTAAACGAGCCCAGCGAAAACGAGTTAATTTGCTGATTATCTTGTGTGCGGCGCAGCCGGTTACCGTAGGCGCAGTCCGTCAGCTCGGCATCGAACATGTGTCCCACCTGCAGCATCCAGAGCGCAGACAGCACGTGAAGATCCAGACTGCATTGAGCCATCACCCGGAACTCAGCGTTAGGCTTTGAAGGCGTATCCTCATTAGTTAGGACGGAACAGACATGTTCCCATTCTTCTGCTGGAGACGAAAATATCAGCCCATTTCCGTGCGCTTCGCGGTATCTTTTCCAAGCGGACATATCCACGGATTTTGTGGCCAGCGTCCAAGTGCCGACGAAATTCCGCGAAGTCACCCATGCTTCATCCTTGATGTTAAGTAGTGTAAGCAAGGCAGAGAGATTTTTATGGAGATTCGCTTCGTAGTCCGCAATAGCATCCAGGGAAGGATGGGATGAGTAATAAAGATCAACTTTGGCCTTCCTATAGGCCAAACCCAACTCTCTTAAATTAAACATTGATCCCTTCTTTTACTCGCTACTAATTCGGACTGGATGCCGCCCCCCCGCTGGTCATACTGGGAACGCCCATTCCGAATGTCGAATTGCTAGCACTGCAACCGCGCTGTTCTATTACAGCCCTGTCGGCGGTCCGGTCCGTACGTCTTTCTAGATTGTCCCTCACTCCGAGGCATACACCATATACTGGTGAGAGCAAATAAAACTAGCCGCCGCTGCACTCGGATGTTGCTGTCTGAAGATGTGCTTTTTGATACCCGCGTCCCGCCCAATGGGATCCGGATGTTGAAGCAACACACGCATCTCATCGCAGACGACCTAGTCGCCCGTCAGGCTAGCCTCGATGAACTACAAGAACGCGCCAGCTTCACGTGACAGCCGCCCCCCGTCCATGCCATAGGGGTGCCCGCAACCAACCAGGCCGTCTTCCCCATGATCCGTATCGATAATATCAGCAAGTCCAACAGTCACCGCATCCTCTACATCGAAGCCTCGGCGGCGTTGAACCGTGGCGAGAAGATTGGGCTTGTCGGTCCGAACGGGGCGGGAAAGACAACGCTCTTTCGGATGATCACCGGCGAGGAACTGCCCGACGAGGGACAGGTCTCGGTCGAGAAGGGCATGTCGATCGGCTATTTTGATCAGGACGTCGGCGAGATGGCCGGACGGTCGGCCGTCGCCGAGGTGATGGAAGGGGCGGGACCGGTGAGCGCGGTCGCGGCGGAGCTGCGTCAGCTCGAGGCGGCGATGTCGGATCCGGACCGCATGGATGAAATGGATCAGATCATCGAACGTTATGGCGAGGTGCAGGCGCGCTACGAGGAGCTCGATGGCTATGCGCTGGAGGGGCGTGCCCGCGAGGTTCTGGCGGGATTGAGCTTCAGCCAGGAGATGATGGACGGCGATGTCGGCAAGCTTTCGGGCGGCTGGAAGATGCGCGTGGCGCTCGCCCGCATCCTCCTGATGCGCCCGGACGTCATGTTGCTCGACGAGCCGAGCAACCATCTGGATCTCGAAAGCCTGATCTGGCTCGAAGACTTCCTGAAAACCTATGACGGTGCGCTGTTGATGACGTCGCATGATCGCGAGTTCATGAACCGGATCGTCACCAAGATCATCGAGATCGATGGCGGCGCGCTGACGACCTATTCCGGCGATTACGGCTTCTATGAAGAACAGCGGGCGCTCGCCGAGAGGCAACAGCAGGCGCAGTTCGAGCGCCAGCAGGCGATGCTCGCCAAGGAGATCAAGTTCATTGAGCGCTTCAAGGCCCGCGCCTCTCACGCCTCGCAGGTTCAAAGCCGGGTGAAGAAGCTCGAGAAGATCGACCGCGTCGAGCCGCCGCGCCGGCGCCAGACCGTCGCCTTCGACTTCCTGCCGGCACCGCGCTCCGGCGAAGACGTCGTCAACCTCAAGAATATCCATAAGGCCTATGGCAGCCGGACGATCTATGACGGGCTCGACTTCATGGTGCGCCGGCGCGAACGCTGGTGCATCATGGGGATCAACGGCGCCGGCAAGTCGACACTGCTGAAGCTCGTCACCGGCACCACCACGCCGGACAAGGGCAGCGTGTCGCTCGGCGCCAGCGTCAAGCTCGGCTATTTCGCCCAGCACTCCATGGACCTGCTCGACGGCGACAGCACCATATTGCAATGGCTGGAGGAACGCTTTCCGAAGGCCGGCCAGGCGCCGCTCCGGGCGCTCGCCGGCTGTTTCGGCTTTTCCGGCGATGACGTCGAGAAGCGCTGCCGGGTGCTCTCCGGCGGCGAGAAGGCGCGGCTGGTGATGGCCGCCATGCTGTTCGACCCGCCGAACTTCCTCGTCCTTGACGAGCCGACCAACCACCTCGATCTCGATACGAAGGAAATGCTGATCAAGGCGCTCTCGGCCTATGAGGGCACCATGCTGTTCGTCTCGCACGATCGCCGTTTCCTGTCGGCGCTCTCCAACCGGGTGCTGGAGCTGACCCCGGAGGGCATCCAGCAATATGGCGGCGGCTATGCCGAATATGTCGAGCGCACCGGACAGGAGGCGCCGGGCCTGCGGGGGTGACTTCGCGCGTGGGCTAAAAGCCTCCGCGCGTTCTCTCGACAATCACATGAGAGGCGGTTGCGTCTGCCGTGCGGCCCGGGCCAATGGCCGGCTGCACATTTGAGCCGCCCTGCTCTCCGCCAGAGCCCGCCTCGCCCAATCCGCCCAGAGCTCCGCCGGCGGCAGCCAGATCCAGCCGCCGGCCTCATCGCCCACGGCCTCCGCCTTGCCGGCCGCAGCACATGCCGCCGTCAGCAGGCAGATCCACGCGGCCCGCCTTTCATGGTCGCGCTCCTCGATAACCCTCTGAAGCACGCGGTCGTCATTCCAGCCGATGAACTGCAGCAGCTTCGCAAAAACATCGCTCGCGACCGCGTGGTCATAGAGCCAGTCGAACTTCCTGCGCTTCGCCGCCTTCGACAGGGCAAACCGCTCGTCCGCGAGAAGGACGCCGAGGAAGGCATTCGGAAAGGCCTCGACGATCGCCGCGCCAGGGATGACGGTTTGGCCGATCGGCGTTGCGGCGGCGAGGTGGGAGACCTGGGCGGCCGTCTGGGCGGCGGCTTTTCTCAAGGTCCGGCCGTAGCCGTGATGGCTGAGGCCCGGCTTGCAGCGCGATTGGAATGCGCCGCGGATGAGGAGGCGCTCGCAGAGGCGGGCGAGATCGTCGGGGGCGTCGGGCGGCGTCAGCGGGCCATCGATGGCGATCACCGAGAATGTCGTCGCGGGCGGGATCTTCTGCCGTCGGCGCGCCCAATCGGTATGGGTCTTCGCGGCGCCGAGTTCGCCGGCAAGGCTCCAGGCGATGCCGGTGGTCGGCCGCGATTTTGAAAAGCCGACGTCGATGCCGAGCAGTCTGTGGAAGCTCATGGCTTTCCCTCGGAGCCGTTACCGCTTATTTCACTTCCCCCGCATTCTCCCGCAGCCAGCGTTCCAGTGCCGCGATCACCGCCAGCCGCAGGCTCGCATTCCAATTGAGCGCGCGGGCGAGCGCCCGCCCGTCGGAGGCAAAGCCTATTTCGTGCATCACGTCTTCCGGGGTGATCTTCCGTCGCGCCATGGTCGCCCTGATTTCGGCGATTGCCGTCGGAAGCAGGTAGCGGCCGCTGGCGATCGGCGTCTCCTCCGGTCGCGCCCTTTCGGATCGGGATCCGCGTGCAATCTTGCTCTCGGGCAGGGCGCCCCTGCCGGCAAGCCAAGCGAGAAAAGCGTCGCGTTCGGCATCGGTCGCCTTCGTCCAGGAGTTCTTGAGCTTGTCGAGCCGGCTTCGCTCCGGCTTCACCCCGGCAAGGACGAGCGCCTTGCGGAGCGATGGAATCTTGCCGGCAAGAAGGGCGTCGTGGACGTCCGGAAACTCGGCCTTCAGCCGCCGAAGGTCGTCATCGTCGCGCTTCTTCGTCATTCTCGTCTTCCGATCGGGATTTCTTGGGTACGCGCTAAAGCATTTTGTTGTGCATGTCGTTACCCCAAAACCGCTGCACACTTTTGGGCGACATGCATTAGCAGGCGCGAAACCGCTGTAGCACTTTGAATGGCTGCATGTCTTTGTTCTTGCATCGGGATCGATAAGGAGAGATGTGGGGAGGCCTTGCCCCTCAAGCTCTGCACAAGTCAGCCTTCCTAAGGTCGCGCCATGAGCCGCAATGGGCGCGGCCAAGAAGGAGACGATGAATGTCCAACGACGTGGAACATTTTAGCGACCCGCAGGACGCGATGATCGCCCAGTTCCTCATGCACAATGACGGCGACGAACTGACGGATATCCTCGTCGCCGCACTCGAAGACGCCTTCCGGATCCTCGGCGAAGAATTCCAGACGATCCATTGAGCGGCCCGAGAGGCGGGCGTTCGGCCGACAAGGCTCCGCCAGGGGCTGGCCGCATCTGTATAAGGCGGTGCGATTGTTATAGAATGGCAAGCGACTTCTGGCGCATCGGCCCGAAAATCGGAACCGATTTTCGGAAAGCTCGATGCGCAGATTCAAAGTGTTACAGCGACCTTTGCGCGTCTAAAAAGACGCGCGGCGCTGTAGACTCCAATCGGGAGGACGCCGATGCCTATAGTCAAATCATCCGCGGTCCTGGACTCTTCCGCCATCCACGACGTCGCCTATGACGTGCGCACTCGCACCTTGACCATCTGGCTCCTCGGCAACCGCCGGCCTTATCACTACCTCGATGTGCCGCTGGAGGTTTACGAGGAACTGGTGCACGCGGAATCCGCCGGACACTATTTCAACGAGCACATCCGTCATCACTACAAGTACATGCATTGAAGGTCGCTGACCGGCCGCTCGTTCACAGAACTGTCGCCAAACCGTCCGAATAGTTTCATGCCGCTGTTAAGCCGCTGACATGCGGCTCGCCAAAGGTCCGCTCGCGAGAACCGACGATTCGCGAGATGGCACCGGAGGCAGAGTTTGGCGGCTGTTCGAAATAGGCTGACGCGGCGTTCCTTCCTCTTTTCCGCCGGTGCGGCGGGATTTGCAGCCTCCTCCGGGCTTGCGACTCCCTTCTACGCCCGCGGTTTTGGCCGGCCGGAATTCCTGCACGGCGTGCAGTCCGGCGATGTCGACACGCAATCGGGGATGATCTGGACGCGGGTGGACCGGCCGGCGCGTGTCTCGGTCGAATATTCGACAACCGAGAGCTTTGCCAATGCCGTCCGGCTTGCCGACATCGATGCGACGCCAGGAACCGACTGCGCGGTCAAATGCCGGCTCGACAATCTGCTGCCGGACCAGGACATCTTCTACCGCTTCACCGCGACCGATCTCTATGACGGCAACCGCGTTTCCGAGCCGGTCGTCGGCCGCTTCCGCACCGCGCCCTTGCGCCGGCGCTCGGTGCGCTTCGCCTGGTCCGGCGACACGGCCGGCCAGGGCTGGGGCATCGACGAGATCGGCATGAAGACCTATTCGACCATGGCGTTCCACGAGCCGGATTTCTTCATCCATTCCGGCGATACGATCTATGCCGACAATCCGATGCCGGACGAGATCAGGCTCCGCGACGGCGGCATCTGGAAGAACCGGATCGTCACGCCGGAGAAGCGCGACGTCGCCCGCACGCTCGAGGAATATCGCGGCCAGTGGAAATACAACCTGCTCGACGCGCATGTGCGCGGGTTGAACGCCGTCTGCCCGACCTTCTATCAGTGGGACGACCACGAGGTGCTCAACAACTGGTCGGCCTCGACCGATCTTCGCGACGATCCGCGCTATCCGGATAAGGATGTTGCCGTCTATGCATCGCGTGCGGCGCGCGCCTTCCACGAGATGACGCCGATCCGCAGCTTCCCCTCGCAGCCGGGGCGGATCTTCCGCAAGATCGCCTACGGGCCGCTGCTCGATGTCTTCTTCGTCGACCTGCGCTCCTACCGCGGCCCCAACCAGGGAGAAGGGGACAACGGTCTCTTCGGCTGGCGGCAGGCGGACTGGCTGAAGCGGGAGCTTTTGGCCTCCCGCGCCACCTGGAAGGTGATCGCCTGCGACATGCCGATCGGCCTCGTCGTCTGGGACGACCATTCGCAGAAGCGCGGCTCGGACGCGATCGCCAATGGCGACAACGGCACGCCCCAGGGCCGCGAGACGGAATTCGCCGATCTCTTGCGCTTCATCCGCGACCAGGCGATCGAGAACATCGTCTGGCTGACAGCCGACGTGCATTATACGGCGGCGCATCACTACGACCCGTCGCGGGCGGCCTTCAAGGATTTCCTGCCCTTCTGGGAGTTCGTCTCCGGGCCGCTCCACTCCGGCACCTACGGGCCGAAGGAACTCGACCGGACCTTCGGTCCCGAGGTCCGCTTCATCAAGGCCTCCGGCGGCGGCATCGACAGCAACCTGCCGCCGTCCGCCGGCCTGCAATTCTTCGGCCTCGTCGACATCAGCGGCCAGACGGGCGAAATGACCGTCCGGCTCATGGACCGGCAGGATCAGGAGCTCTGGCGGGTGACGCTTGAGCCGGCGGCCGTTGCATGACCCAGGCTTTTGCGCAACCCTCATCTGCGTGCCGGCCCCTTTCGCTTTTGCGAAAAAACCTGTATGAGCCCGGCAACTGAAAAAGCGGTGCCCGCCCTGTCGCGCGTGCCTGAACCCTTCCGAGAGAAAAAATGAGCATTCGTAACATCGCGATCATCGCGCACGTCGACCATGGCAAAACGACGCTCGTCGACGAGCTCCTGAAGCAGTCTGGTTCGTTCCGCGAGAACCAGCGCGTCGCCGAACGCGTGATGGATTCCAACGATCTCGAAAAGGAGCGCGGCATCACCATTCTCGCCAAGGCGACCTCGGTCGAGTGGAAGGGCACGCGCATCAACATCGTCGATACCCCCGGCCACGCCGACTTTGGCGGCGAGGTCGAACGCATTCTGTCGATGGTGGACGGCGCGATCGTGCTGGTCGATGCCTCCGAGGGTCCGATGCCGCAGACCAAGTTCGTCGTCGGCAAGGCCCTGAAGGTCGGCCTGAAGCCGATCGTTGCGATCAACAAGATCGATCGGCCGGACGGCCGCCATGAGGAAGTCATCAATGAGGTCTTCGACCTCTTCGCCGCCCTGGATGCGACCGACGAGCAACTGGACTTCCCGATCCTCTACGGTTCGGGTCGGGATGGCTGGATGAACGTCAATCCCGAAGGTCCGAAGGACCAGGGAATGGCACCGCTGCTCGATCTGGTTCTGAACCATGTTCCCGAGCCGACGGTGGCGGAAGGACCGTTCCGCATGATCGGCACGATCCTCGAGGCGAACCCCTTCCTCGGCCGCATCATCACCGGCCGCGTCCACTCCGGTTCCGTCAAGCCGAACCAGGCCGTGAAGGTTCTCGGTCAGGATGGCAAGCTGCTCGAAACCGGCCGTATTTCCAAGATTCTCGCCTTCCGCGGCATCGAGCGTCAGCCGATCGAGGAGGCCCATGCAGGCGACATCGTCGCAATCGCCGGCCTCACCAAGGGTACCGTCGCCGACACCTTCTGCGATCCTTCCGTGGCCGAGGCGCTGAAAGCCCAGCCGATCGATCCGCCGACCGTCACCATGTCCTTCATCGTCAACGATTCGCCGCTTGCCGGCACCGAGGGCGACAAGGTGACCTCGCGCGTCATCCGCGACCGGCTGTTCAAGGAAGCGGAAGGCAACGTCGCGCTGAAGATCGAAGAGTCCTCGGAGAAGGATTCCTTCTTCGTCTCCGGCCGCGGCGAATTGCAGCTGGCGGTGCTGATCGAGACGATGCGCCGCGAAGGCTTCGAGCTTGCCGTCTCGCGTCCGCGCGTCGTCATGCACAAGGACGAGAGCGGCCAATTGCTGGAGCCGGTCGAGGAAGTCGTCATCGACGTCGACGAGGAATATTCCGGCGTCGTCGTGCAGAAGATGTCGGAGCGCAAGGCCGAGATGGTCGAGCTTCGCCCCTCCGGCGGCAACCGCGTCCGCCTCGTCTTCTTCGCGCCGACCCGCGGCCTCATCGGCTATCAGTCGGAGCTTTTGACCGACACGCGCGGCACGGCGATCATGAACCGCCTGTTCCACGACTACCAGCCCTATAAGGGCGAGATCGGCGGCCGCATCAACGGCGTGCTGCTCGCCAACGAGCCGGGCGAGGCGGTGGCCTATGCGCTCTTCAACCTCGAAGACCGCGGGCCCATGGTGATCGAGCCGGGCGAGAAGGTCTATGAGGGCATGATCATCGGCATCCACACCCGCGACAACGACCTCGAGGTCAACGTCTTGAAGGGTAAGAAGCTCACCAACATGCGCGCCGCCGGCAAGGATGAGGCCGTGCGGCTGACGCCGCCGATCAAGATGACGCTCGAGCGGGCGCTCTCCTGGATCCAGGACGACGAACTGGTGGAAGTGACGCCGAAGTCGATCCGGCTCAGGAAGCTGCATCTCGACCCGCACGAGCGCAAGCGCTTCGAGAAGGCCCGCACCGCAGGGGCGGCGTAAGGCTTGGACGATCACGGGAAGGGGCGAGCAAGGCCGCCCCTCCCCCGACAGCGCCGCGTCTTACTAGACGCGCAAAGGCCGAGCTCGCGGCAGCGGGATGATGGGCTTTCCGCCGCGAAAGCCAGCTCCTCGTGACTCGCGGCCGAAACAATGCTAAAGCGCCTCGCAAATTCGCAAGCCCGCGCGCCCTTCGAGCGCTTAATCGAGGGAGCGCTCGATCGCGGCTCGCCAGATTTCAATTCGCGCATCGGGAGAGAAGCCGGAACAGCCTTCCGGACGGCCCTTCGCTATACGACAGGACATCACGCGCATGCCGGCGACGGAGATCTTGAACAGGGCGGACATGGTCAAGGCGCCGGAGGGGCGGGCTCTGCCGCAAACGGAGAAGCCTTCGCTGATCGGGCTGTTGCGCGAGGAGATGGCAAACGCGCTCGTCGAAAAGGGCGTGCCGGAGCGGCAGGTCAAGATGCGGGTCAGTCAGCTCTGGCACTGGCTCTATGTGCGCGGCGTCTCCGATTTCGACGGGATGACCAATGTCTCCAAGGACATGCGCGAAATGCTGAAAGAGCATTTCACGATCGCCCGACCGGAGATCGTCGAAGAACAGGTTTCCAATGACGGCACGCGCAAGTGGCTCCTGCGTTTTCCGCCGCGCGGCGCCGGCCGGCCGGTGGAGATCGAAACCGTCTATATCCCCGAGGAAGGCCGCGGCACGCTCTGCATTTCGAGCCAGGTCGGCTGTACGCTCACCTGCTCCTTCTGCCACACCGGCACGCAGAAGCTGGTGCGCAACCTGACGGCCGAGGAAATCCTCGCGCAGCTTCTGCTCGCCCGCGACAGGCTCGGCGACTTCCCCGAACGCGACACGCCGCAGGGCGCGATCGTGCCGGCCGAAGGCCGCAAGATCACCAACATCGTCATGATGGGCATGGGCGAGCCGCTCTATAATTTCGAGAACGTCAAGACGGCGCTCTTGATCGCCTCCGACGGCGACGGCCTGTCGCTGTCGAAGCGCCGCATCACGCTCTCGACCTCCGGCATCGTGCCCGAGATCTATCGCACCGGCGAGGAGATCGGCGTCATGCTGGCGATCTCGCTGCATGCGGTGAAGGACGAGCTGCGCGACATGCTGGTGCCGATCAACAAGAAGTATCCGCTGAAAGAGCTGATGGAGGCCTGCCGCGCCTATCCGGGGCTTTCCAATGCGCGCCGCATCACCTTCGAATATGTGATGCTGAAGGACGTCAATGACAGCCTGGAAGACGCCAAGGAACTGGTGAAGCTGTTGAGGGGCATTCCGGCGAAGATCAACCTCATCCCGTTCAACCCCTGGCCGGGCACCAATTACCAGTGCTCCGACTGGGAGCAGATCGAGAAATTCGCCGACTTCATCAACCAGGCCGGCTACGCCTCGCCGATCCGCACCCCGCGCGGCCGCGACATCCTCGCCGCCTGCGGCCAGCTCAAGTCGGAATCGGAGCGCATGCGCAAGGTCGACCGCCTCGCCTTCGAGGCGATGATGATCGCCAACCACGGCGAGGATTGAGCGGGCATCATACCCCCTCCGGCCTGCCCGTCCTCCGCAGCAGCTGCGGAGGGTGGACCGGCCAGAGGGGGCTATGGGGCGAATGCGGATGAATGGGTGTAGGATCAAGAAGTTTGATGGGTGAAGCTGTCCCCGTCGATTGATTCAGCCCTCCCGCTCTCCTAAGAAGCGGCCAGATCATCCTGGACAGGACTGTTTTCGCCCGCTCGAGCAAATAGGAGGACCCCCATGCGTTCACTTCTCATCGCGCTTGCCGCCACCGTCGCCATCGCGCTGCCAGTGCGCGCCGAGGAGGTGACGGTTGCCGTGACGGCAATCGTCGAGCATCCTGCGCTCGATGCCGCCCGCGACGGCGTCAAGGAAGCGCTTGCCGCCGCCGGCTACAAGGAGGGCGAGAACCTCAAGTTCGTCTATGAATCGGCGCAGGGCAATCCCGCGACCGCCGCCCAGATCGCCCGGCAATTCGCCGGCGACGCGCCGGACGTGATCGTGCCGATCTCGACGCCCTCCGCCCAGGCCGTCGTCTCGGCGATCCGCGACATTCCGGTGGTCTTCACGGCCGTCACCGACCCGGTCGGCGCCCAGCTCGTCAAGGACTTGGAAAAGCCCGGCGGCAACGTCACCGGCCTTTCCGACATGTCGCCGATCGCCGATCATGTGGCGCTGATCAAGGAAATCCTGCCGAATGCCAAGTCGATCGGCTATCTCTACAATTCCGGCGAGGCGAACTCGGTTTCGCTGCTGGCGGTGCTGAAGGAGGAGGCCGAAAAGGCAGGCGTTACCGTGGTCGAATCCGCGGCGACCAAGTCGGCCGAGGTCCAGGGTGCGGCGCGCGCCCTCGTCGGCCGCGCCGACGTGATCTACGTGCCGACCGACAACACGATCGTCTCGGCGCTCGAAGGCGCCGTCGCGGTCGCCGAGGAGAGCAAGCTGCCGCTCTTCACCGCGGATACGGATTCCGTTTCCCGCGGCGCGATCGCCGCGCTCGGCTTCAACTATTTCGACGTCGGCAAGCAGACGGGCGAGGTGGTCGTGCGCGTCCTCAAGGGCGAAAATCCGGGCGATATCCCGGTCAAGGTCGCGGCCGGAACCGACCTGGTGGTCAACAAGACTGCCGCCGGCAAGATGGGCGTCACCCTGCCGGAAAGCGTTCTTTCCCGCGCCACCCGCGTGATCGAGTAACGGTTTCCGTCTGCCGCCCCGCGCCTGCGGGACGGTTCGCATGAAGAAAAATGAGGTTCCGCGGCGTCGCGGAACCGAGGAAGAGGACTACCGGCGTTGAGTCAAATCGCTTTCTGGGGAGCCGTCGAGCTCGGGCTCGTCTATGCCTTCATCGCCGTCGGCGTCTTTCTCGCCTTCCGGGTGCTCGACTTTCCCGACCTGACGGTCGACGGCTCGTTCCCGCTCGGCGCGGCGGTGACGGCGGTGCTGATCATCGCCGGCGTCAATCCGTGGCTCGCCGCGGCCGTCGCCATGGCCGCAGGCGCTGCCGCCGGCCTCGTCACCGCGCTCCTCAACGTGCGCTTCCGTATCCTCAACCTGCTTGCCTCGATCCTGACCATGATCGGGCTTTTCTCGATCAATCTGCGCATCATGGGCCGGCCGAATGTCGCGCTGATCAATGCCGAAACCATGCTTTCGCCCTTCTATGGCCTTGGCCTGAGGGACTTTTACGTGCGGCCGCTCTTCGTCGGCATTCTGGTCGTCGTCGCCGTCGTCCTCGTCTGGCGCTTTTTAGAAAGCGATGCGGGCCTGGCGATGCGGGCGACCGGCGCCAATGCCCGCATGGCGCGGGCGCAAGGGGTCGACACCAGCCGGCAGGTCTATCTCGGCATGGCGATTTCCAACGCGCTCGTCGCGCTCGGCGGGGCGCTCTTTGCCCAGACCAACGGCTTTGCCGACGTGACCTCCGGCGTCGGCACCATTGTCGTCGGGCTCGCCGCGGTGATCATCGGCGAGACCCTGCTCGGCGCCCGCGGCATCCTGATCGCGCTCGTCGGCTGCGTCTTCGGCTCGATCCTCTATCGCATCGCCATCCAGCTCGCGCTTTCGAGCGATGTGCTCGGCCTCCGCGCTTCCGACCTCAACTTGGTCACCGCCGCTCTCGTCACCGTCGCCCTCATCCTGCCCCGTCTCCGCCGTCGAGGTGTCGCATGATCAACTTCAAGGACATCCAGGTCGTCTTCGGCAAGGGAACGCCGCTTGAGAAGCAGGCGCTGAACGGCGTCAGCCTGACCATCGACGAAGGCTCCTTCGTCACCGTGATCGGCTCGAACGGCGCCGGCAAGTCGACGCTGCTCGGCGTGCTCGCCGGCGATGTGATACCGAGCGGCGGACAGGTGACGATCGGCGACACGGACGTGACCCGCAAGGGAACCGCCGCGCGTGCCGGCCTCGTCGCCCGCGTCTTCCAGGACCCGCTCGCCGGCAGCTGCGGCGCGCTGTCGATCGAGGAAAACCTGGCGCTTGCCGCCCGGCGCGGCCAACGCCGCGGCTTGACGCCGGCGCTCGGGGTCAAGCGGCGCGAACATTTCCGCGATCGCATCGCCGAACTCGGTCTCGGGCTCGAAGGCCGCATGGGCGACCGCATGGACCTGCTATCCGGCGGTCAGCGGCAGGCCGTCTCGCTGGTAATGGCGACGCTCGCCGGCTCGAAGGTGCTGCTGCTCGATGAGCACACCGCCGCGCTCGACCCGGGCATGGCCGAATTCATCATGAACCTCACGCAGAAATTCGTCTCGGAGCGCAAGCTGACGACGCTGATGGTCACCCATTCGATGCGCCAGGCGCTCGATTTCGGCCATCGCACGATCATGCTGCACGCCGGCGAGATCGTGCTCGACGTCGCAGGCGACAGCCGCAAGACGCTGCAGGTCGAGGACCTGATCGCCATGTTCCGCCGCATCCGCGGCCAGACGCTGGACGACGACGCGCTGCTGATCGGGTGAGTCGACTCGGGCGATAAGTCGCTACTGTCGCAGTCTCACCGCGCCTGGGTCAGGAAGATCTTCACCGCGAAAATCGAAAACACGCCGGCGAAGCTGTAGTCGATCGCCCGCATCACCCGCTTGTTGCGCTGCAGCCACGCGGCAAGCCAGTCGGCGGCGAACACCACGAGCGCGTTGACCGGCATGCCGATGACGATGAAGAAGAAGCCGAGGAACAAGAGCTTGCCGGTGACCGCCGGATCGTCGGCGCTGACGAATTGCGGCAGGAAGGTCATGAAGAAGATCACGACCTTGGGGTTCAGGATGTTGACCGAAAAGCCGGTCGCGATGTTCGAAAGCGCGGTGCCCTTCGCTTCCGTGACCTTCGTCACCGACAGGCTGGAACCATAACGGATCGCCTGGATCGCGAGCCACAGGAGATAGGCCGCACCGCCGGTCTTCAAGACCAGGAAGGCCGTCGGCGAGGCGGTGATCAGCGCCGAGATGCCGAAGGCGACGAGCAGCGTGTGCACGACGATGCCGAGGCCGGTGCCGACGACGACGAACAGCGCCGCCTTCTTTCCCTGCGCCAGCGCCCGGCTGATCGAGAGCGTCATGTCGGGCCCCGGCGTTGCAGCGAGTAGCAGGCTGGCGGCGGCAAAGGCAAGGAGGGTCGGAAGGCTGGGCACGAAATCCATGGCTAGTCCTCGCGGATGATCTTTGCTGCTACCGCAGGATGGGGGCTTTTGCCAGCAGATTCGTCCGAACGCCGCTGGTTCCGCTTGTATCGCTTCGAGTTCTGGCTAAAGTGCCGCAGATTTTGCACGGGCAGCACCGCCCTTGAGAGCAGACGGACAGACATCATGACATCGCACAAAGACGTGAAAAAGGTCGTTCTCGCCTATTCCGGCGGCCTCGACACCTCGATCATCCTCAAATGGCTGCAGACGGAGCTCGGCGCCGAAGTCGTTACCTTCACCGCCGATCTTGGCCAGGGCGAGGAATTGGAGCCGGCGCGCAAGAAGGCCGAGATGCTCGGCATCAAGGAGATCTATATCGAGGACGTCCGCGAGGAATTCGTCAAGGATTTCGTCTTCCCGATGTTCCGCGCCAACGCGGTCTATGAGGGCGTCTACCTGCTCGGCACCTCGATCGCCCGTCCGCTGATCTCCAAGCACCTGATCGACATCGCCAGGAAGACCGGCGCCGACGCGATCGCCCACGGCGCGACCGGCAAGGGCAACGACCAGGTCCGTTTCGAACTTTCGGCCTACGCGCTGAACCCGGACATCAAGATCATCGCTCCGTGGCGCGACTGGTCGTTCAAGAGCCGCACGGAACTGCTCGAATTCGCCGAGAAGCACCAGATCCCGGTGGCCAAGGATAAGAAGGGCGAGGCGCCCTTCTCCGTCGACGCCAACCTCCTGCACTCCTCCTCGGAAGGCAAGGTTCTGGAAGATCCGGGCCAGGAGGCGCCGGAATATGTGCATATGCGCACGATTTCGCCCGAAGCCGCCCCTGATCAGCCGACCGTCATCAAGATCGGCTTCGAGCGCGGCGACGCGGTCTCGATCAACGGCGTGCGCCTGTCGCCGGCAACGCTGCTCGCCAAGCTCAACGAATATGGCCGCGACAACGGCATCGGCCGCATCGACCTCGTCGAGAACCGCTTCGTCGGCATGAAGTCGCGCGGCGTCTACGAGACCCCCGGCGGCACGATCCTGCTCGCCGCCCACCGCGCGATCGAGAGCATCACGCTCGACCGCGGCGCCGCGCATTTGAAGGACGAGCTGATGCCGCGCTATGCGGAACTCATCTATTACGGTTTCTGGTTCTCGCCGGAGCGCGAGATGCTGCAGGCGGCGATCGACAAGAGCCAGGAGCATGTGGAAGGCGAAGTGACGCTGAAGCTCTACAAGGGCAACGTCATGGTCATCGGCCGCGAGAGCGACAAGTCGCTCTATTCCGACAAGCTCGTCACCTTCGAGGACGACCAGGGCGCCTACGACCAGAAGGATGCCGCCGGCTTCATCAAGCTCAATGCGCTGCGTCTGCGCACGCTTGCCGCCCGCAATCGTTGAATTCGGTAGAGATTTGGAAAGCCGCGGCGGAGCGATCCGCCGCGGCTTTTTGATTGGCGCCTATTCCGCCGCGTCCTGCAGAGGCTCTTCGGCAAGCTCCGGTGCCGTTATTGGTCTGATCCGAACGGCTCTGCGATACCACAGATAGCTGGCTATCGAGATCAGCCCGAAGCCGGGGATGATCGTTCCGAGCGCCAGCACCGGCGCGCCGACGAGAGCGGCGAGCGCTCCGCCGACGAGCCCCGCCCCCATCTGGATGAAGCCCATCATTGCCGATGCAGTGCCGGCTATATGCGGAAAAGGCGCCATCGCCGCCGTCATCATGTAGGGCATGACATAGGCGATGCCGAAGGCATAGAAGCCGATCGGCGCCATCACCGAGAGAAAGCTCGGGGTGAGCCAGTGCATGGTGAAAGCCAGGCCGAGGCTCGCCGCACCGATTGAGAAGAGGCCGACTGGCACCAGCGCCTGCGGCGTGAAGCGCCGCATCAGGAACCGCATGGTGACCGTCCCGGAAAAGAAGAGCCCCGACTGCATCAGCATGCCGATGCCGAATTCGGTCGGCGTCAGGCCCACGTCGCCGATCAGCACGAAGGGCAGCATCGTCGCCCAGGCATAGAGCGCGCCAACCGCGCCGCCGATCACCAGCGTCGAAGAGATGAAGCGGCTGTCCCTCATCAGTTCGCGGTAGGCGCCGAGGATCGGCCGCAGCCGCCCCTTGTCGCGGTCTGGCACCGCCGTTTCAGCCATGAAGAACTGCACGATGAAACAGGCCATCAGCGCGAAACCGACCATCAGCAAGAAGATCGACTGCCAGCCGAAGAGCCCGAGCGCGATACCGCCAAGCGTCGGCGAGACCGCGGGACCCAGCGCGAGCATCATGCCGATCATGTTCATGATGCGCGCGGCCGTGGTTCCGGTGAACTGGTCGCGAACGATGGCGCGCGCCACCGTCATGCCGACGGAGGCGCCGATCCCCTGCACGAGCCGTCCGGCAAGCAGCACCGCAACCGAGGGGGCAAAAGCCGCCATCAGGCTGCCGGCGAGATAGATCGCCATGAAGATCAAGGTCGCGCGGCGCCGGCCGATGACATCGGAAAGCGTGCCGGAAACGAGCTGGGCAAAGGCGAATCCGCCGAAATAGAGCGACAGCGTCATCTTGATCGCCGCTTCGCTCGAGGAAAAGGCGCGGACGAGCTCCGGCATTGCCGGGGTATAGAGCGCCATCGAAACGGGACCGAGCGCCACGAGGACGGCACCGATGACGCTCGTACGCCGCTCGCTCATCCTGAGGGTCACGCGTGAACTCCTGTGCCTTTCGGGAGGACATTGGGCGTGGATACGGCGAAAACGGCCCGCCCCTTTGTCTTGCCGCGTTTCGTGCGACTTCGGGTGGTCTAACCGCCCAGATGCTCCACGCTCGCCTCGATCCGCTCCATGTCGTCGTCGGAGAGGCCGAAATGGTGGCCGATCTCATGGATCAGCACATGGGTGATGATGTCGCCGAGCGTTTCCTCGTTCTCCGCCCAGTAATCGAGGATCGGCCGGCGGTAGAGGATGATCCGGTTCGGGAATTCGCCCGTTTCCATGGTGAAGCGTTCGCCGATACCGCGGCCTTCGAACAGGCCGAGCAGATCGAAAGGCGTCTCGAGCGCCATGTCTTCGAAGACATCGTCGCTCGGGAAATCGGCGACTTCTATGATGAGGTCCGTCGTCAGCTTGCGGAATTCCTGCGGCAGGTGGCTGTAGGCTTCAAACGCAAGCTGTTCGAATGTCGTAAGCGTCGGTGCGTGGCGTTCCCGCCAATCTTCGGTCTGGTCAATGCGGGCCATGGGCACTCCTTGTTGCCCTCATATAGCCGTTTCGCCTTTGTTTTTCGAGTGTTGAATTCCAGCGGCTCGCTCAAGGAATAAATTCTTATATCATTGCTGTTGACTCTTCCGGCAAGCTCTGGAATCCATAAGAACATAACATGAACAAAAACTATGGGAGTGACCGTCATGGCCGACAACGCCGTGCAACGGCAAACCATTCTTTCCCTTCGTGAAACCATAGCACGGATCGAAAACGGTTGCCCTCCCGCCGCCATGCCGACGACCCGGGAGCCCGATCCTGCCGGCTTCCGCCGCGACCGGGAGGGAGCATCGCATCGAAAGGCCCTGCCCCTGGGCATTCCGCCGCTTGACGGGGCGCTCCAAGGCGGGTTGCCGCTCGAAGGCCTGACCGAAATCCGCAATGCCGAAACCCGCGATGCGGGGGCGGCTGCCGGCTTCGTCACAGCGCTTGCGGTGCTTTACCAGCAGGAGAGGAAAAGCAAGGGCCATCTGGGCCCGGTCCTGTGGATCAGCCAGGCGCTCGCCGCCCGTGAGGCCGGGCATCCTTATGCGCCCGGGCTCAAATCCTTTGGGCTCGATGCCGAGCGCTTCCTCTTCGTCTCCGCGCGTACGGTCAAGGATGCGCTTTGGATCACCGAGACGGCCCTTTCCGTGCCGGTCTTTGCCGCAATCGTCCTGGAAATCCGCGGCAATCCCGCCTCTTTCGCCTTGAGCGAAAGCCGGCGCCTGCACGTCAAGGCGCGGGCAGGCAAAGTGCCGCTTCTCCTCTTCCGCCAGGCGGGCGAGGAGGAGGCAAGCAGTGCCTTCTTCCGCTTCCGGATCAGGCCGGCTCCGGCCGGCGAGCGTCCCCTCCCCGACGGCTCGGTGCTTTGCGGCAGCATCGGCCACCCCGCCTTTCACCTCCTTGTCGAAAAAAGCAGGTTTCACGCCTCTGCCGACATTTTTCTCGAATGGAACGCCCATGACCGCCGCTTCTATCTCATCGACGAACGCCGGAACGCCGCTCTTCAGGCAAACGATCAGCCAGAGAATCCTGTCGATCCACTTTCCGCATCTGCCGGCCGATCGCGTGGCGCGCAGCCGCTGGGGCGCCTCCTGGCTTTCGCGCGGGCGTCCTGATCATCCGCCGGTCGTTTTTGCCGCGAAGATTGACAATGCCATGCGCCTCGTGGCGCTCGATGCGCTTGCCGAGCGGATCGGCCTGAAGCGCGGCCAGGGGGCGGCGGAAGCCCGCGCCATGTGTCCGTCGCTCGACGTGATCGCCGCCGATCCTTCGGCCGACCTGGCCTTTCTGGAAGCGCTTGCCGACTGGTGCGACCGTTATACGCCGCTCGTCGCGCTCGACGGCAAGGACGGCCTGTTCCTCGACATCACCGGTTGCGCCCATCTTCATGGCGGCGAGAAGGGGCTGGTCAGCGATGTGCTCTCGCGGCTCTTTGCCCTTGGGGTCGAGGCACGCGCGACCGTCTCCTCCTCCGCCGGCCTCTCCTGGGCGGCTGTGCGCTATGGCCATGTCGACGTCATTGCCTCCGAGGAGGCCGATCGGGTGCTGGCGCCCTTGCCGGTTGCAGCACTTCGCCTGCCTGAGGAAACCGCCGCCGCACTCGAGCGCGTCGGGCTGAAGGAAATCGGCGACCTTCTCGAAGCGCCGCGCGCGCCCATTGCCCGCCGTTTCGGTTCCCTTCTTCTCCTCAGGCTCGACCAGGCGAGGGGCCAGGCGGACGAGCCGCTGTCGCCCCGTCTGCCAGTACCGAGCTTTTCCGCCGAGCGCCGCCTTGCCGAGCCGCTGATCGACGAGGAGCATGTTCTCGAACTCACCCGGCATCTCGCCAAGGATGTCCGCTCATCGCTCGAGCGGCAGGGCGAAGGCGGGCGGCTGTTCGAGCTTCTCCTGTTTCGCGTCGACGGGCGGGTGTTCCGTGTCAAGGCGCATGCGGCCGTTGCCTTGAATGACGCGGAGCGGATCGCGGCGCTCTTTCGCGAGCGTCTGCAGGCTGTCCATGACGATCTCGACGCCGGATACGGCTTCGAAATCCTCCGGCTTGCCGTTCTGAGGAGCGAAAGGCTCGATCCCGCCCAGAAGGATTTTTCCGGCGTTCCCGACGAAAGCCAGCCGCTTGCCGCCTTCGTCGACAAGGTTTCCGCCCGCTTCGGGCCGGATTGCCTGATGCAGGCGGCCTTTGCCGAAAGCCATCTTCCGGAGCGGGCGGGCGGATTTGTTCCCTTGCGGAATATCGCGGCCGTCATGGATGCTCCCGCGCAAGGCAAGGCTTTTCCGGAAGACGGGGTTTTTCCGGAAAACCGCCCCTTGCGGATTTTTGCCCATCCCGAACCGGTGGAGGCGACGGCCGAGGTGCCGGAAGGTGCTCCGCGCAGCTTCAACTGGCGCAAGACCCGTTACCGCGTTACCCGGGCCGAGGGGCCGGAACGCATCGCCGCCGAATGGTGGATCGTCGGGGAAGACCATCCGACCCGCGATTATTTCCGGGTCGAGGATCAGGAAGGCCGGCGCTTCTGGCTTTTCCGCGAAGGCCTTTACGAAAGGGAAGTCACCTCAGCCCGCTGGTTCATGCATGGAGTTTTCGCATGAGCGCGGAGCCGATCTTCTACGAGCTTGGCGCGCGAACGAACTTCTCCTTCCTCGAAGGGGCGGCGCCGGCCGAGGAGATGATCGTCTTTGCCAAGAAGGTCGGGCTTCCAGGCCTCGGCATTGCCGACCGCAACAGCGTGGCCGGCGTCGTCCGGGCCCATGCCAAGGCGAAAATGGAAGACTATCCCTTCCAGCCGGGCGCCCGGCTCGTTTTTGCTGATGGCACGCCGGATATCCTCGCTTATCCGAGAAACAGGCGGGGCTGGGGACATCTCTGTCGCCTGCTCAGCGCCGGGAACCTGCGTTCGAAGAAGGGCGACTGCACGCTCTATCTTGCCGATCTCCTCGAATGGCAGGAGGACCTTCTCCTGATCGTCCTGCCGGGCAAAGCGCGGCCGGAGCCGCAGTCCTTGGAAGCGCTTCTTGAAAAATTGCAGGAGCCCGCGGGCAATCGGCTCCATCTTGGCCTGACGCCGCATTACGACGGCTTCGACCGGCATGATTTCGCCGTTCTGGCAGCCATCGCCCGCAAGCGCGATGTCCGGCTCATCGCCACCAATGACGCGCTCTACCACGATCCGCAATACCGGCCGCTTGCCGATGTCGTGACTGCCATACGCGAGCATGTGACGATCATGAGCGCCGGCTTCCTCATCCAGAAGAATGCCGAAAGGCATCTGAAGGGCCCAAGCGAAATGGCTCGGCTTTTCAGCGATCATCCCGAGGCGATCGCCAATACGGGCCGGTTTTTCAAGCGGCTCTCCTTCAGCCTCGACGAGCTCAGCCATCAATATCCGGATGAGAATGCCACGGGCAAGACACCGGCCGAAAGCCTGCGCAGGCTCGTCGCGGAAGGGGCGGTGGAACGCTATCCCGCGGGTGTGCCGGAAAAGGTGAAGCGCCAGATCGCCTACGAGCTCGAGCTCATCCACGAGAAGAAATACGAGCCCTATTTCCTGACCGTGCACAAGCTGGTGAAGTTTGCCCGCAGCGAAAACATCCTCTGCCAGGGGCGAGGGTCGGCGGCCAATTCCTCGGTCTGCTTCTGCCTCGGCATCACCGATGTCGATCCGCAGAAGTTCACGCTGCTCTTCGACCGCTTCCTGTCGAAGGACCGCGACGAGCCGCCGGACATCGATGTCGATTTCGAGCATGAGCGGCGCGAAGAGGTCATCCAATATATCTACCGCACCTATGGCAGGGAGCATGCGGGGCTGACCGCCGCGGTGATCAGCTACCGCTCGCGCTCGGCGGGCCGTGAGGTCGCCAAGGCCTTCGGTCTTTCGGAAGACGTGCAATCGGCACTCGTCAGCTCCATCTGGGGCTGGGGAACCTCTCCCTTCACCGAAGAGCAGGCCAAGGGAGCAGGCCTCGACATGGCCGATCCGTTGACGCGGCGCGTCCTTGCCTATGCAAGCCTGCTCATGAACTTTCCGCGCCATCTCTCCCAGCATGTCGGCGGCTTCGTCATCACCCGCGACCGTCTCGACGAGGTCGTGCCGATCATGAACACGGCCATGCCCGACCGTTACATGATCGAGTGGGACAAGGACGATCTCGATCAGTTGAAGATCCTCAAGGTCGACGTGCTGGCGCTCGGCATGCTGACCTGCCTCGCCAAGGCCTTCAAGCTTCTGGAGGCGCATTACGGCGAGCCGAAAATTTTGGCCGATCTCTACCAGGACCAGAAACCGGCCGTTTACGACATGATCTGCCGGGCCGACACGGTCGGGGTTTTCCAGATCGAAAGCCGCGCGCAGATGAGCATGCTGCCACGCCTCAGACCGCGCGAGATGTACGATCTGGTGATCGAAGTCGCGATCGTCCGCCCCGGACCGATCCAGGGCGACATGGTGCATCCCTATCTTAAGCGGCGCGAGGCCGAGCGCCGGGGCGAGCCGGTCGAATATCCGAGCCCGGAATTGAAGGCGGTTCTGAAAAGGACGCTGGGCGTGCCTTTGTTCCAGGAACAGGCGATGCAGATCGCGATCACCGCCGCCGGTTTCTCACCGAGCGAAGCCGATCGCCTGCGTCGTGCCATGGCGACCTTCAAGCGGACGGGCACGATCCACACCTTCGAGCGGAAGATGATCGATGGCATGGTCAAGAACGGCTACGATCCGGAATTCGCCGAGCGCTGCTTCAACCAGATCAAGGGCTTCGGCGAATACGGCTTTCCCGAAAGCCATGCCGCCTCCTTCGCCTCGCTCGTCTATGCCTCATCCTGGTTCAAGGCTTACTATCCGGATATCTTCTGCGCCGCGCTTTTGAATTCGCAGCCAATGGGCTTCTATGCGCCCGCCCAGCTCGTGCGCGATGCCCGCGAGCACGCGGTCAAGGTTCTGCCGGTCGATATCAATCATTCGAATTGGGACGCCCTCCTCGAGGGCGAGGACATGTTCGACAGGAATGCAATCGACCCGCGCCATGCGCAAATGCGGGACGTCATCAAATCCCGGAAAGCCGTCCGGCTGGGTTTCCGGCTGGTCAAGGGGTTGAGCCGAACGGATATGGAGGCGCTGGTTGCCCGTCGCGGCGAAGGGTACCGCTCCGTCCACGATCTCTGGATCCGCTCCGGCTTGACCCGGCCCGTCCTGGAGCGCCTGGCAGATGCCGATGCCTTCCGCTCGATCGGGCTCGACCGGCGGGTAGCCCTCTGGGCGGTGAAGGCGCTCAACGAAGCCTCTGCGGTCGAGCGGCTGCCGCTCTTCGATGGGGCAGGCTGCGAGGACCTGCAGGTCGAACCCGCGGTCGCCCTGCCCGAGATGCCCGCGGGCGAACATGTCATCCATGACTATCGAACCCTGACGCTTTCGCTCAAGGCCCATCCGGTCTCCTTCATGCGCCAGGATTTTGCGCGCATGGGCATTACTTGCAACCGTGATCTGGCGAAGGCGCCAGCGGGAAAACGGGTGACGGTGGCAGGCGTCGTGCTCGTTCGTCAGCGCCCGGGTTCGGCCAATGGCGTCATCTTCATGACCATCGAGGACGAGACCGGCGTTTCCAACATCATCGTCTGGGAAAGGACGTTCCGGAAATATCGGCCTGAGGTCATGGGATCGCGGCTCGTGAAGGTGCGCGGCCGCCTGCAGAGCGAAAGCGGAGTCATCCATGTCGTTGCCGAATATATCGAGGACATGACGCCGATGCTCGGCCTGCTGCGGAAAGAGGCGCGGCGGTTCGGCGCGAGCGACCGGGCGGACGAGACCCTCAGGCCAACGGCAGATGCCCGCGACAAGAGAAAGCTGCAGCAGCTGCGCCCAGTCCAGCCTACCCCCGAACGGCAACCGGATGCGGCCTCCGACGTGGCCGAGGTGATGCCGAAAGGGCGCAATTTCCACTGACGTGCCCTGGCCGGCAATGGACAACGGCATCCGAACCCACGCAATATCGAGCCACACAACATCAGGCTCCCTTCACAGCCAAGCGGCTGTGTAAAAATGTCGCAGGCCGAGCCCTGGGACCTGTCGACCCATCCGTTAGGCAGTGTGCCTTAGAATCACCCGATAATTGAAAACACGTAGCTTTTTGCCAAGTTTAGAACGACTCTAATGCCAGACCCTATCCTTTATCTGGCAGTTTTTTGTTGACGGAAAACATCCTCTTTTGCTTTATAGAACTGTTCAGGGCGTTGCGTTCCACGGGCAAGACGAAATGCTGGTTTGCAGTTGCAATTTCATCACCGACAAAGACATCGAAGACACGATCGTCAGCCTCCTCGACGAGGACTGCTGGCAACTGATCGTGCCGGCGAAAGTCTATCATGCGATGGAAAAACGCGGCCGTTGCTGCGGCTGCTTCCCGAACGTCGTCGATATCATCATCCGCACCACCGAAGCCTATCACGCCCAGCGCGACTCGACGGAAGCCGAAGTTTTCGACTTCCTGACCCGCCTCAAGGAATTCCATGAGGAAAATCGAAGGGCGGATCTTGAAAGGCGACGCAAGGCTCATCGAGCAGCCTAACGCAGCGCTCCTCTCGACGCAGCTTTTTGAGCGAGGCGGAATATCGGCCCTCAACGCGCCAAATGCTGAAAGGCGGCGACGACCTCCTCATAGGCCTTGCGCTTGAACGGCACGATCAGGCCGGGCAACTCGTGCATCGGCTTCCATTCCCAGGCATCGAATTCGGGATCGTGGCCGCCCGGCGGCGGGTTGATGGCGATCTCGCTCTCGTCGCCTTCGAAACGGAAGGCATACCAGCGCTGCGTCTGGCCGCGATATTTGCCCTTGAGACCGATGCCGACCAGGTGCGCCGGCAGGTCGTAATTGATCCAGTGCGGCGCTTCGGCAAGAAGCGAAACCGTGCGCATGCCGGTCTCTTCATAAAGCTCGCGATAGGCCGCTTGGAGCGGATCCTCGCCCTCGTCGATGCCGCCCTGCGGCATCTGCCAGAGCTGCGGCGAACCGTCATATTCCGAATTGCCGGCGGCAAGGCGATGGCCGGCCCAGACAAGGCCGGCCTGGTTCAGAACCATGACGCCGACACAGGGGCGATAGGGCAGGTCCCCTGCATTCACTATCTTGCCTTTGTGCTTGCCCATATCGTCCATCCTTTGAGTTCCCACCGGTTGCGACACGATCAGGGATCAGTTCTGTTGCGGGTCGTTGACGAGCGCCGAAACGCCGACGAATTCGATGCCGCGCCCTCCGGCCTCTTCCATCCACTTCGCGATCGCCGCCACGCTTTCGTCGAAAGCCGAGGCGACGCCGATCGCCGCGCCATTGCGCCGCGCGATGCGTTCGAGCTCGTCGAGCTTGCGCAGGATCGCGTCATCGCTGAGCTCGGCGTCGAGGACGGCATCGGCGAAGCCGTGCGGCACGTCAAAAGCGCCGGCGAGCGTGCCGGAGAGGGATTGCGCCGCTGTGCCGTCGTCGAGGAACAACAGGCCGCGCTTGCCGAGGTCGCGCATGACCGGCTCGAGCGCATCCGCGTCGGAGAGAAAGCGTCCGCCGAGATAGTTCATGATTCCGGTATAGTTGGTGATGTGTCCCATGCTTCGGTGCAGTTCGGCGAGATTCTTCTCGGCCCCGCGGGATACGATCAGCGCATGTGGGCCCGGATCGCTGTCGGGATAGTCGAATGGCTCCATCGGGATCTGCAAGAGAATCTCGTGGCCGTCACGCCGAGCCTCCTGCATCCAGCGCTGCAGGCTGTTACCGGCGGCGGCAAAAGCGAGGGTCACTTCCGGGGACAATTCGCGGATCGCGCGCTGCGTTCCCGTCTGGCTCAGTCCGAGGCCTCCGACGACGAGGCCGATGCGCGTGCCACGGGCGCCGGACCAGGCGCGTGCATATTGATCCATCGGCCTCAGGCCGTCCGGACCGACGATCGGCAGCCGGCCCTCCAGCGTGTCCTCGAGCAGATCTTCATTGGGAATAGCGGCCATGCGCGGGTCCTGCCCGCGCGTCGGGAAGGCACTAATCAGCGCCGGACCGCCACCGTCGCGTGATCGCGGCGAATATTTCGTGACCATCGTGCCGTCACTCGTGAGCATTTCCTCGATATGCGCGCCCGAGAGCCCGCCGGCTCGCCGCATCGTTCCGGCCTTATCCGCCCTTGCGTCGCCGGCCCGCCCCGGAGGAGCCGTCTCCTGAGAGGTCGCGACCGCCGCCCCGCCTTCAGCCGGGTCGGAGGTGCGGATCAATGGATCAGGGGCGAAGGCGCTCCAACCCGAAAGCGCGATGACGGCCAAGGCGCAAGCGGCGAAGAACATGCGGGCGAGCATTCGGCGTGGATTACGCTTGCGCGGGACGCTTTGCTTGCGACCCCGGCCAAGGGGAGCATTGAGATCAATTCCCAAACGGAGCCTCGGTCGCCTCGAATCGCCGGTAAGGTGTGCGCCCGCGAAGAATCATCGCATCGCGGGCGGCATTGTCGATCCATAATATAAAGGCGCCGGGTTGAATAGCCCGGCGCCAAACTTCTCTCACAGCCTCGGCCGCAGACTTACTTCTTCAGTTCGGCCTGCTCGGGGTTCGCTGGGAAGGCCGGATCGGTCTTCTTGCCACGAAGCAGGTCGAGCGCGTAGTTGAGCTGGATGTCGTCCTTGGCCTCCGGCGGCACATAGGCGACCGAACCGGATCCTTCGTCCGTTTCGTTCTGCCCCGGGATATGGCCGCGCAGATCGGATTCGCCCTGCGCCTCGATCTTGCCCAGAAGCTCCGGTGGCAGCGGCTGCTCGACCTTGATGTCGGGCGTGATGCCGGTGCCTTGGATCGACTTGCCTGAAGGCGTGTAGTAAAGCGCCGTCGTCAGCCGCAGAGCACCGGCGTCACCGAGCGGAATGATCGTCTGCACCGACCCCTTGCCGAAGGAACGCGTGCCTAGAACGGTGGCCCGCTTCATATCCTGAAGTGCGCCCGCCACGATCTCCGATGCCGATGCGGAGCCGCCGTTGACGAGCACGATGACGGGCTTTCCGTCGGTGAGGTCGCCCGGGGTCGCATTGAAACGGCGGGTCTCGTTCGGATTGCGGCCGCGCGTCGAGACGACCTCGCCGCGCTCCAGGAACGCGTCCGAAACATTGATCGCCTGATCGAGCAGGCCGCCCGGGTTGAGGCGCAGATCGAGAACATAGCCCTTGAGCTTGTCCGCCGGAACTTCCGCCTTGACCTTCTCGATACCCTTCTTCAGGTCATCGAAGGTTTTCTCGGTGAAGGAGATCACGCGCAGATAGCCGACGTCACCCTCGACGCGGAATTTCACCGCCCGTACGGCGATGATGTCTCGAACGATCGTCAGCTCGATCGGCTTGTCCGCGCCCTTGCGCAGAATGGTGAGTTTGATCGGCGTGCCGACGGCGCCGCGCATCTTGTCGACCGCTTCCTCGAGCTTCAAGCCGCGAACGTCCTGCCCGTCGATTTTCGAGATCAGGTCACCGGCAAGCACGCCGGCACGGGCGGCAGGGGTATCGTCGATGGGGCTCGTCACCTTGACGAGATCTTCCTCCATCGTCACCTCGATGCCGAGGCCGCCGAATTCGCCGCGCGTCTGCGTACGCATATCCTCGGCGTCCGTCGAGTTCATGTAGCTCGAGTGCGGATCCAGCGACTGCAGCATGCCGTTAATCGCATTTTCGATCAGCTTGTCATCCTGCGGCGGCGTCACGTACTGCGCGCGCACGCGCTCGAACACGTCGCCGAAGATCGCCAACTCCCGGTATGTCGACGAATTGGCCGCCACGGCCGGGATGGTGGCTGAATAGACGACGCCCATCGCCGTCGCCCCCATCAGCGCCCCGACCAGAACAAGTGAAGCCCTACGTATCATTTTGCGCCCTTCCAACCTCTGCTGCGGTCCACCATGGTCGGGAATCAACCGGTTTCCCGTCTTTTCGAAACTCAATGTAAAGTGTCGGCCGGTCCGTTTCCAGCGTTAACGCCGCCGCACTTGCCACTCTTTTTGCCCCCATTGCCGCAACCGGTTCGCCGGCTACGACGAATTGCCCCGGGCGGACGCTGACGCTTTCCATTCCGGCGAGCACGATATGATAGCCGTCGCCTGGATTGAGAATGATCATCTGCCCGTAGCTGCGGAAACTGCCGGCATAGACGATCCATCCATCCGCCGGCGTGGTCACCAGCGCGCCCGCATTGGACTCCAGCATGATCCCCTGCAGCGAATGCCCGGTGCCGTCGGCGTCGCCAAATTGCCGCAGGAGCGAACCTGCAACCGGATAGCTGAGCTTCTCCCGCAACTCGGAAAACACATATGCGGGGGCAATGCGGTTTTTGTCGGGCACGGCGCTTTTGGCAAGCTCCCGCGCCGCCTCGCGCTCGGCCTCGCTCATCCGCCGGCGCTCTTCCTCCTCCGCCTTCGCGGCGGCAGCCGCCTCGCGCACCGAGGACATCTCCCTCTCGAGAGACGAAATCAGGCCTTCGAGGTTTGTCGCTTGCAGCGCGAGCTCCTCGGCCCTGCGTTGTTCGGCGGCGAGCTCCGCCGCGTTCTGTTGGCGCAGCTTCTCCTTCTCGGCGGCAAGCATCGTCATGCGCCGCTCTTCCTCGAGATTGGCCGTCATCGCCGCCGTCAGCTCCTCGCGCTGGCGGTCGATGCCGCTGCGGATATCGGCAAGCGCCTTCAGATCGGCTAGCAGACTGTCGGTTTGCTGCCGGATTTCCGGAACCACGGCGCCGAGCAGGATCGCGCTACGGACGGATGCGAGCGCGTCCTCGGGCGTCACCAGTATCGCAGGCGGCGGATTGCGCCCCATGCGCTGAAGGGCGGCAAGCACTTCGGCAAGCACGCCTCGACGTGCCCTCAGCGACCGCCTGACCGCGTCTTCCTTGACCCGCAACTCGCCGAGCTTCTTCTCGCCATCCGCGATCTGCCGCTCCAGGTCCTGACGCTTGCGCGCCGATTCGACGATGGCCGCACGCAGCGCCGCATTGCTCTTGTCGATATCAGCGATGGTCTTTTCCAGCGCCTCGGCGCGCTCAACCGACAGCGTGATCGTCGTCGACAGCGCCTCGAGTTCGCTCCGCGTGCTTTCGCGCCTCAGAGCAAGCGCCGCAGCCGGGTCCTCATGCTCCCGCACTGCTGCGGGCTCAGCAGCACCGGCAACGACCGCATCCTCGGCGAGCGCCGGGGCAATTGTCGACAGGAGAAGCGTCGACAGGAGAAGTATTGCGATTGCGGCATCCCGCAGCGCCCGTGCGCTCCGGCTCAAATCCGCATCCTCCCTTGCTCGTCTCATCCTGCATCCGCGAAAATCGGTAGGAGATCCCAAAGCGCCACGCGTTTCATCAGACGCGCAAAGATCGCTGTAGCATTTTGAATTGCTGCATCTCGTTTTCCTTGGATTGACGTCGATTCAAGGAGAAATGCAGTAGGCTCGAGGCCTGCCAAATTCATCCATTACTGTTCCTGTCCATTCAATAGGGCGCGGCGGCTTTCGCTCCTGACCGCGTCGGAATAGATCTGAAAATCTCCGAATTTCCCGCATCTTTCCTCCTATCAGACACGACATCCGCCGCAGAGAATGATGAATTCGGTAGGTCCTGAGCCTAATCTGATTTGGCGGACCCACCAACACATATTCTCGTTATCGCTTAGCGAGCCTGGACGCGGGGCAGCCGAGTTCACTCGGAGATGATCTTCACCTTGTCGCCTGGCCTGACGGTGGAGCTTACCTGCATCGCATTGATCAGCCGGAAGAGATCGAGCTTCCGGTCCGTCCCCATCATTCGCGACGCCAAGGTGGCGATCGTATCGCCGGGCCTCACGGTAACTACGCGGATGCGCAGCGGCCTCAAGGCCTGGATCTCGCTCGTCGTCATCCGGCGGAACGAGTTGCGCAAGTGGCTGGCCGTCGTCTCGAGCGCCGTCGATCCTTTCGGCACGGCCGTCAGGAAGCGGTAGATGCGGTCGTCGATCCGGATCACCGTGACATCGAAGTCCCAGCGGTCGGCAGAAGCGCGCGCAGTCGCCGCTTCGAGGCCGTTGAGGGTGATCGGCTTTATCGTATCCGGCTGCAGACCGGTCACCCAGCCGCTGGCGATGTAATCCGTCAGGCTGCGCCGGTTGGCGTCGCCTATGCCGTCGAAGCGGATGGCGATCTCGCCTGGGCCCGTGGCGAGCACCGCCTCGGCCTTGTTGTCGATCTGAAAGCCCATGGGCACGTCGAAGCGAATGCCGAGCTGCCCGTGCAGGAAGGTCTGGCCGCGGACATAGCCCTCCTGCGGGCTGTCTCCATAAAGCAGCCCGTCGATACCGGCGAGATAATAGTCGCGTCCGCGGTCGCCGCTCGTGCCTTCGGGCCCGAAGGCGCGCGCATGCCGGCGCGCGAGTTCGACGCGTTGCGGCGCATTCGGGTGGCTCGAGAGGAAGTCGAGGCTCTGGTCCGCTTCCGGGTCGACCGAGGTAAACCGGCTGTAGGCTGCCATGGAATCGAGGAAGCGTGCCGCCGAGTAGGGATCGTAACCGGCCTCACCCAGCATGCGCACGCCGATGACGTCGGCCTGCAGTTCCTGGTTGCGCGAGAAGGCGGCGAGCCGAAGCTTGCCCCGGGCGAGCGCCTGCTTGCCGGCGAGATCGGAAGAGAGCACTTCGGCGACGACTCGACTGGCAATGACCTCGGCTTCTTCGCGCTGCTGGCGCTGGATGCCGTGATTGGCCGTGACATGCGCCATCTCGTGCGAAAGCACCGCTGCCACTTCCGAGGCGTCATTGGCCAGCGCAAGCAAGCCGCGCGTGACGTAGAGATATCCGCCCGGAAGCGCAAAAGCATTGATTGCCGGGGAATTGAGTATGGTGATGCGATAGGACTGCTGCGGATTTTCCGAGACGGCCGTCAACGCGCCGGTGATGCGGGCGACCAGCCGTTCTGTTTTTGCATCGCGATATTCGCCGCCATAGCTCGCGACGATGCGGGGATGTTCGCGCGCGCCGAGCTGGGCGCGCGGATCGTTCTTCTGCACCTCCGCAACGATCTGCGGATTGGAGGAAGGCGAGACGGTCGGTTCATAGGTTTGTTCGATCAGTGACTGGCAGGCCGAGAGAAGCGCCCCGGCGGCCAATACAACCACAGATCGTGATGCCCTGCCCCCGCGCCACGCCGGAAACCAGTCGTTTGTGACTGCACGCCTCGTCATACCTCAGCCCACTCTCACCCGCCGATGCCAGCCAGCCTCGCCCGCCGGTGATCATCAACGTTGAAAAATCCTACTTTTTCAGCCGGATAGGGTGGCCGGCGTAGGTCCTTCAGCTACGATTCCTGCTGTACCGATTTCAGCATCGTCTGCCTAGCCGATCCCAATAGAAATAGTTGCCCCGTGATATCGTAGCAACGGGCGCGCGAGTAACGCGCGCATCCGCCCGATGTTCCGCGGGTCGCACAACGTGACGGTCAAATTGTGGCGAAGGGCGAAGATCGCGCTATGAATTGCCGAGAAAACGGTTGATTGCCGCTGTATCGCGGCGCTCGAGGAAGCGGTCGAGGGGATCATGGACGAGAATATGCCCCTGGTCGAGAAAGAGCACGCTGTCGGAGAGCTGCCTCAAGTCTTCGGGATGATGCGTGATCATCAGGATGGTGTTGCCTTCTTCGCGGTGGAGGTCGGCAAGCAGTTCACGCATTTCCGCTCGCATACCGGGATCGAGGGCGGCGAAGGGCTCGTCAAGCAGGAGCAGCGGCCGGTGCCGCACCACGGCGCGGGCTAGCGCGACCCTCTGCCGTTCGCCTCCGGAAAGCGTCGGCGGCAATCTCCTGCCGAAGCCGGCGAGGCCGACTCGTTCGAGCGCCTCGTCGACCCTCTTCAGATCGACACTGCGCAAGCGGAGTGACGGGCTGATGCCCAGGCCGACATTGGTGGCGACATCGAGATGGGCGAAAAGGTTGTTTTCCTGAAAGATGACGGAGACCGGCCGTTCGGACGGCGGGCGCCCAGCCATTTCCTCACCGAAGATGCGGACGACGCCCCGGTCCGCCGCTTCAAAGCCGGCGATGACGTTGAAGAGCGTCGATTTCCCCGAGCCGGAGACGCCGGCCACGCCGACGATCTCGCCGGCCCGGACGGTGCAGTCGAAGGCAAGCACCACGGTTTCGAACCGCACTTTCACGCCTTCCAGCCTGACGGCGACGGAGCTCATGGCCGCGCTCCTTCCGGCGATCTCTGCTCCCCCGCCGTGCCGAGTATGGTGAGGACAAGACATATGATCCCGAGCATCAGCGCCAGGCCGGCCGCATCGGCGGTTCGATAGCTACCCATGCGGCTGTAGAGCAGCCAGGGCAGGGTCGCGAGGTCCTGCGAGCCGAAGAGCGCGATCGCGCCCAAATCGCCGAGCGACAGCGCGAGTGCGAAGGAAAGGGCCATGAAAATCGGCTTTTGCAGCGGCGGCCAGTCGATCCATCGCAGGCGATGGAAACCGCCGATGCCGAGGCTCGCGGCGAGCCGCTCCGTGCGCGCGGCATGGCTCGCCATGGCCGGGGCGAGAACCCGATGGACGAAGGGCAGCGCCATCAGCGCGTTGATGGCGATGACGACGAAAGGAGCGAAACGGGAAACGTCGCCGAGAGGGCGCAAGAGCAGGAACCATCCGGCGCCAAGTACTATGGGCGGAGCCAAGAGGACCAACGATGTGCTCGCACCGATCGTGCCGGCGAAGAGTCGCGCCGACATGGGGCGCCTCCTTGCCGGGGTTGTTGGTGCGAGCAGCAAACGTTGCGTGCGGATCATCAGGGCGGCGATCGTCACCGCGATCATTGCGGAGGGCAGCGCGATCAGCACGCTCGTCGCAAGGGCATGATGGAAAGCGCTTTCGCGGACGAGGCGGCTGAGGTCCGCCTGCATGCCGGACGTGACAACGGCGACGAAGGGCGTGCCGACAAAGAACAGCGCGATGACCAGCCAGGCGCGGTCCGACATGCGTGACAGCCGGCTCCGCCCATCGAAACGTCGCACCGCCTTGCCGCTCGTCTCGGCCTCTTCGGGCGGCGGTGCCACGAATTTCAGGATGAAAAGCAATGTGCCAGTGAGCAAAATCTGAAGGCCGGCCAGGGCGATCGCCCGCGGCGGGTCGAAATCGAAGCGCAGCGCCTGGTAGATCGCCACTTCGATCGTGCTTGCGGCGGGTCCGCCGCCAAGCGTCAGTACCAGCGTGAAGCTGGTGGCGCAGAGCATGAAGACGAGGCCGGCGATACCCGGCAACAGCCCCCGGATTACCGGCCATTCGATGAAGCGGAAAACCGCGAGCGAGCCCATGCCGAGATTGGCGGATGTACGCCAATATTCGGCCGGAATGCGCTCCAGTCCGGCAAGCATCAGCCGCGCTGCCAGCGGCATGTTGAAGAAGACGTGGGCAAGCAAGATGCCGAAAAGGCCATAGATACTGATCGCCTCCACCAGTCCGGTTGCGGCAAGCAGCCGGTTGAGGGCGCCCTGCTTGCCCCAGATCTCGATCAGACCGAGCGCGGCCACGAGTGCGGGAAGGCCGAGCGGCAACGCCATCAGGCGCAGCATCCATACCCGGCCGGGAAACGTTGGTTGACGGGCAAGCGCACGGGCGACGGGAATCGCAAAAAGGATCGACAGCGCCGTCGAGAGGCTTGCCTGCAGCAGCGTGAAGCGGCTGACGCGCCAGACATAGGCGTCGAACAGGCCATTGCCGTCGCCGCCGCCTTGGACGAGCAGTGCTGCGGCGGCAAGACCGACAAAAAGCAGAATGCCGCAGAGGCTGAAGCCACCGACGGCAATCGTCAGTCTGTTTTCACGAGCAGCCAATCCAGCCCTGCCCCGCCTCAGTTCGTGCTCATGGCCGCCAGCCATTCATCGACCCAGGCCTTGCGGTTGGCGGCGACCTCTTCCGGCGAAAATAGGAAGGTCTTTTCCGGCTTCACGAGCTTGTCGAAGGCCTCCGGCAGGGGCTCTTTCGTTTCGCCGACCGGCATCATCCAGTTGGTCGTGGGGATGATCGACTGGAATTCGGGGCCGGTGATGAAGGCGAGAAACTGTCGGGCCAGTTCCGGTTCCTTAGCGCTCTTCGTCATGCCGGCCACTTCGATCTGGATATAATGCCCCTCGGCGAAGGCGGCGGCCTGGTAGCGATCGGTGTTTTCGGCAACCATGTGGTAGGCGGGAGAGGTGGTGTAAGAGAGCACCATCGGCGCTTCGCCCTTGGTAAAGAGGCCGTAAGCCTCCGACCAGCCGGGGGTCACGGTGAGCACGCGATCCTTGAGTTTCGCCCAGGCCTCGCCAGCCCTGTCGCCATAGACGGACTTCACCCAGAGAAGCAGGCCAAGACCTGGTGTCGAGGTACGCGGATCCTCGATCACGATCTTCTGGGCGGGATCGCCTTCGACCAGTTCCTTCAGGCTCTGCGGCGGGTCCTTCAGGGCTTCGGTGTCGTAGACCACCGCGAAGTGGCCGTAGTCATAGGGAACGAAGCTATCGTCGGAAAAACCGCCGGGAACCTTGAGGCTCGCGGTGTCTAGCTGATGCCGCGCAAAGTAGCCAGTGGCCTTGGCTTCCGCGACGAGGTTGGTGTCGAGACCGAGGACGATGTCGGCCTTCGAGTTCTCGCCTTCGAGCCTCAGCCGCGTCAGCAGCTCGACGCCATCGGCAACCCCGACATAGTCTACCTTGCATTCGCAGGTCTGTTCAAAGGCATCGGCGACCTTCGCCCCCGGGCCCCACTCGCTGATAAAGCTCTCATAGGTGTAGACAGTCAGCGTCTTCTCGGCCGCCAAGGGACTGGCGGCAAAGGGTAAAAGTGCAATGGCGGCGATAGCAAGCCGCTCGGGTATCTTGCGGTGTAGTGTATTGGACATGTTCGGGCACCTCTCCCTTGTGGTTTGATGCTGTACGGGAAAAGCGCGTATCGGTCCGATCGCTTCTAATCCCTCCGCCGGTATGAGCCGGATCAGGTTCCGCGGGTTGGCTCGTCGCCTCTCAGCCATGGTTCCGGAAAGTGGACCGCAGGCACCCCGTTAGAGCACCCGAGATTTAGCGCCCGACGGCAGCCAAGGCAAGCGGGGCAGAAGCATTTGCTCTGCATGCGGTCTGCGCCTATCGTCAAACGATCGTCGGCGGCATCTTGTTCGCCCAGCGGAGTCATTTAATGCCGGACATGCTCGTTCGCCTCTATGCCTTGCCCGAGAAGCGCAGCTCCCGGCTCGCTGACGGCATCAGCATCCGCCGCGCCTTGGCGCCCGAGCGCCGCCGCGTCCTTTCCTGGGTCGAGGAGCACTTCGGTGCCGGATGGGCGGGTGAGGCGGAAGCCGCCTTTTCCTCGACGCCGACGCGAATCCACATCGCGCTCGACCAGGAACGGCTCGTCGGCTTTGCGTGCCATGACGTGACGGCGCTCGGCTTCTTCGGCCCGACAGGGGTGGAGGGCATCATGCGCGGCCGGGGCATCGGCGAGGCATTGCTCATCGAAACCCTACTTGCGATGCGCGCGACCGGCTATGCCTATGCGATAATCGGCGGCGCCGGCCCGACCGATTTCTACGCCCGCACCGTTGGCGCCGCGGAAATCCCGGATTCGACCCCCGGCATCTATGCGGGCATGCTGTTGCCAGACACCCGGACCGAAGGGACCTGAGCGGCGCAACGCTTGCGAAATGCGCGCGGCGTTTCGCTCCACCCTTTTCCTCCGGCGCCGGTTTGCGCTATGGGCTTCTCCATGAACCAGATCCCCTTCACCATTCTTCTCGGTGGCACGCTCTCGCTTACGGAACGGTTGTCAGCGCAGCTCGCCGAAAGCCGGTTCATCGCGGCCGACGGCGGCATGCGGCATGCGGTTACGCTCGACGTCGTGCCCGAATTATGGGTCGGCGACTTCGATTCGACCGATGCTGCGCTGGAGGCGAAATTCGCCGGCGTGCCGCGGGAGCGCTACCCGGCCGCCAAGGCTGCGACCGACGGCGAAATCGCTGTCGAGGCAGCACTTTCGCGCGGCGCGACTTCGCTCACCTTCGCCGGCGCCCTCGGCGGCACCCGCAGCGATCACGCCTTCCTGCATCTCCTGCGGCTCGCGGCACTCGCGGACGAGGGCTATTCGGTGTTCATGACCTCCGGCGAGGAGGAGGCTTATCCCCTCCTACCGGGATCGTGGCAAATCGACCTGCCGAAGGACAGCCTGTTCTCGATCCTCGGTTTCACCGAGCTTTCCGGCCTCACCATCGAAAACGCACGCTATCCGCTCGATGGTTTCGCTCTGCCGTTCGGGTCCTCCCGGACGATTTCCAACGTCGCGGAAGGTCCGGTGCGCATTTCGCTCGAAACCGGCCGGGCCGTCGTGCTCGCCCGCCCCTACGACATTTCCGGAGCCTGACGCCTTGGCGCCCCCTATCCTGAAGCTTGACGACATCTTTCTCACCTTCGGCGGCGCGCCGCTCCTCGCCGGCGCCGGCCTGCAGGTCGAGCCCGGAGATCGCATCTGCCTCGTCGGTCGCAACGGCTCCGGCAAGTCGACGCTGATGAAGATCGCGGCCGGGCTCGCAGAACCCCAATCGGGCGAGGTGTTTCGGCATCCCACGGCAACCATACGCTATCTGCACCAGGCGCCGGATTTCGACGGCTATGATACGGTCCAGACCTATGCCGAAGCGGGGCTCGGTCCCGGCGATGATCCCTATCGCGTCACCTATATCCTGCAGCATCTGGGGCTGACCGGAGAAGAGGACCCGAAGCGGCTGTCCGGTGGCGAGGCACGGCGCGCGGCGCTTGCCCGGGTCATGGCGCCGGAGCCCGACATCCTGCTTCTCGACGAACCGACCAACCATCTCGACCTGCCGACGATCGAATGGCTCGAAGACGAGCTCGTGCGCAGCCGTTCGGCTTTGGTGCTGATCTCTCACGACCGGCGCTTTCTCGAAAAGGTCTCGACCGCCACCGTCTGGCTCGACCGCGGCCGGTCGCGCCGGCTCGATCGCGGCTTTGCCCATTTCGAAGCCTGGCGCGACGAGGTGCTGGAGGCGGAGGAACTGGAACAGCACAAGCTCGGCAAGGCGATCGAGCGGGAGGAGCACTGGCTGCGCTACGGCGTCACCGCCAGGCGCAAGCGCAACATGCGCCGTCTCGGCGAGCTGCAGGACATGCGCGCCCGCCATCGCGGCCACAAGGGACCGCAGGGCACGATACAGGCAACGATCTCCGACACGAAGGACTCCGGCAAGTTGGTGATCGAAGCGGAGAAAATCACCAAGTCCTATGGCGAGCGCACGATCGTCGCGCCGTTCTCGATCCGCGTCCACCGCGGCGACCGGATCGGCCTCGTCGGCCCGAACGGCGCCGGCAAGACGACGCTGCTGAAGCTGCTGACCGGCCAGCTCGAGCCGGATTCGGGCAGCGTCAGGCTGGGCACCAATCTTGAGATGGCCACGCTCGACCAGAAGCGCGAGGACCTGAAGCTCGACGATACGCTGGCCCATTATCTCACCGACGGGCGCGGCGAGACTCTGCTCGTCAACGGCGAGCAGCGGCACGTCACCGGCTACATGAAGGAGTTCCTGTTCCAGCCGGAGCAGGCGCGCACGCCGATCCGCGAGCTCTCCGGCGGCGAGCGGGCGCGGCTGATACTTGCCCGCATCCTGGCGCGCGCCACCAATCTCCTGATCCTCGACGAGCCGACCAACGATCTCGATATCGAGACGCTCGACCTCCTGCAGGAGATCGTCGCCGGTTTCGCAGGCACGGTGATCCTCGTCAGCCACGACCGCGACTTCCTCGACCGCACCGTGACCTCGACCATCGCGCCAGCCAATCCGGAGGCGCCGGACGGCCGCTGGATCGAATTTGCCGGCGGCTATTCCGATATGCTGGCGCAGCGCCGGGGCGCGATCGAGGAAAAGCGCAAGGCGGAAAAAACCGAGAAGGCCAAGAAGAGCGATGCACCCGCTGAAGCCGCGGAACCGCAGAAGGCCAGGGGCAAGCTTTCCTACAAGCAGAAATTCGCGCTTGAGAACCTGCCCAAGGAGATCGCCAGCGCCGAGGCCGAGATCGCCAAGCGCGAGGAGAAGATGCACGACCCCGATCTCTTCTCGCGCGATCCCGAAGGCTTCGCCAGGCTCGCTGCCGAGCTCGAGGGGCTGAGGGAAAGCCTGACACGCATGGAAGAGGAATGGCTGGAGCTCGAGGTGCTGCGCGAGGAGCTCGAGGGCTAAAGGTGAACTTTCGATACGGCGCTATTGCTCGGAGAGCTTCATGTCCGGATGATAGTCCTTACCTTCCACGACTTTGACCACCGCCTGGCCGCATTGCATGTGCTGGGTATCGGCGTTGAACGCATAAGTGGGCGCACCATAAAGTTCCCATCCCTGGTTCAGGACGGCCGTCACCTTGTGGCAGAAGGACGCATCGTCGGGACCGGTGAGGAATCGATAGAGTCTCAAGATTTTGCCTTTCGCTTTTCGATGAGGTCCGCCTTGGCGGCGAGCCTTTGCGCCTCGTGGAGATGGAGCCGCTCGACCATGCGGCCGCCGAGATTGATCACGCCCTTGTCGGCATTCTCCGGGAGGCCGAAGGCTTGCATGATCGCGCGAGCTTCCTCGAGCGCACTCTCGTCGATGCCGAATGAGTGATTGGCCGCCTCAATCTGGGCGGGGTGGATCAGCATCTTGCCGTCAAAGCCCATGTCGCGGCCCTGCCGGCATTCAGCCTCGAGGGCTTTTACGTTGCGAAAATCGTTGAAGACCGCATCGATCGCGTCGAGACCGCTGGCGCGCGCAGCGAGGAGGACCTGCATCAGCCAGTGCGAGAGGTAGGGACGGCCGGGGAGGTCGGCAACGCCCGTCTCTTTCCTCAGGTCATTGAGACCCACGACCAGGCAATCGAGCCGCGCAGCCGAGCTGCGGCCGATTTCCGCGATGGCCGGCGCATTGATGACGCCGCGCGGCGTCTCGATCATGGCCCAGAGCCGCAATGAGTCCGGCGCGTCGTTTTTGGAAAGCCAATCGAGCGCAGATCGAATGGCGGCGGGCTCCTCCACCTTGGGCAAGAGGATTGCGTCCGGCTTGACGGCGAGAACGGCCGCGAGATCCCGTTCGTCGAAACCTCTTTCCGCCACATTGATGCGGATGATCGCTTCGCCATCCGGCCGACATGCGGAAAGATGGCGGACAAGGGTATCGCGCGCCTCGGCCTTGCGCTCCAGGGCCACCGCGTCCTCGAGATCGAAAATGACGGCATCCATCGCCAGGTCGTTGATCTTGGCGAGCGCACGACGATTGTCCGCCGGAACCGAGAGCACGGATCGGCGCAGCCGCACGGGGTGATGATCGGCCGGTCGCATCATGCGTTCGTTGTGCCCGCCTTTGCGTCTTCGCGCAAGACGGCGTGGTCGAAAGCTCTTGCAAGCGGCCTGCCAAGCACCCACATGGCCGATAGAAAGGTGACGAACATGCAAAGCATCCGCTCCGTTCTTTTTACAGCCGCAGCCATCGCCCTCTTGCTGGCGGTTCTCGTTCTCACCGCCTCGCTGGCCCTGGCGCTCGCCGGCATCGCCGCCGTGGTAGCGATCGGCAGCGCGATTGCCGCAAGGCTCAACGGCCGCCCGGCGCAGGCGCGCGCCCGAGCGGCTTCGCCCCGTCAGGCGCGGGAAATGCGGATCTGGAACGACGGCCGCGGCACGATCATCGATCTGTGATTCCCCGGGGAGCGCAGATTCCCCTTCATTTCGGCGCAAGACTGGGCTAAACGCTTCTGCCAATATTCCCGCTGAAATCGAAGGCCTGGACATGGAAAAGTTCGTCAAGCTCACCGGCGTCGCTGCGCCCCTGCCCGTCGTCAACATCGACACGGACATGATCATCCCGAAGGATTACCTGAAGACGATCAAGCGCACCGGTCTCGGCAAGGGGCTTTTCGCCGAATCCCGCTACAACGAGGACGGCACGCCGAACCCGGATTTCGTACTCAACAAGCCAGCCTACCAGAACGCCAATATTCTTGTTGCCGGCGACAATTTCGGCTGCGGCTCGTCGCGCGAGCATGCCCCCTGGGCACTTCTTGATTTCGGTATCCGCTGCGTCATCTCGACGTCGTTCGCCGACATCTTCTACAACAACTGTTTCAAGAACGGCATTCTGCCGATTGTCGTCAGCCAATCCGACCTCGACAAGTTGATGGACGACGCCAGCCGCGGCTCTAACGCCGTGCTGACGGTCGATCTCGAGGCGCAGGAGATTACCGGCCCCGATGGCGGCACGATCAAGTTTGAGATCGACGCCTTCAAGCGCCACTGCCTGCTGAACGGCCTCGACGACATCGGCCTGACGCTGGAAAAGGCGGGCGCCATCGACAATTTCGAAAAGGCAACGGCCGCGTCCCGCCCCTGGGCGTAAGCGCTGAAAATGGCGACCAGGCGCATTTCCTCGGGTTCCCCTTTTGAGAAGGCGGCAGGCTATTCGCGGGCCGTCGTCAAGGGCGACTGGTGCTTCGTCTCCGGCACGACCGGCTACGACTACGCCACCATGATCATGCCGGAGACGGTCGAGGAGCAGGCGCGCAATTGCCTGAAGACGATCGAGGGCGCGCTCGAGGAAGCGGGCTTCTCGCTTTTGGACGTCGTGCGCAATCATTATTACGTCACCGACGCGAGCTTCTCCGATCGGGTCTTTCCGATCTTCGGCGAGTTCTTCGGGGACATCCGTCCGGCCGCGACGATGGTTGTCTGCGATCTGATCCGGCCGGAAATGCTGATCGAGATCGAGGTCACGGCGTTTCGGGGTTAAGCGGGACGGAAATGTCTCGCCCCCGCTCGTCGCCTGCACGACGACAGGGACCGGTGCGCTTGCCCTTCGCCTTCTTGCGGGGAAGAGCTGGCGGCAGGCGGATGAGCCCCCCGCACGCCGAAGACTCCTTTTTCATTGACCGCACGGCGTCCCTCGCGCTATCAGTCAACTCGTGGTGATTTGGCCGGCCGGCTTGCAGCCACGTTAAAGAAGTCGCTAAAGGGCCGAGGAGAACGGATTTTCCGAGGACCGGCCGCGATGATCTCGCCGCCGGTTTTTTTGTATTGATCGAGTGGACCCATGCCCATCAAGATTCCCGATACGCTGCCCGCCTTCGAAACGCTCGTCAACGAAGGCGTGCGGGTGATGACCGAGACCGTGGCGATCCGTCAGGATATCCGGCCGCTCCAGATCGGGCTTCTCAATCTCATGCCGAACAAGATCAAGACCGAGGTCCAGATGGCGCGGCTGATCGGTGCCACGCCGCTGCAGGTCGAGCTGTCTTTGGTCCGGGTGAATGGCCATCGGCCGAAGAACACGCCCGAGGACCACCTGCTCGCCTTCTATGAAACCTGGGAGGAGGTGAAGGGCCGCAAGTTCGATGGTTTCATCATTACCGGCGCGCCAGTCGAGACACTCGAATATGAAGAAGTCACCTACTGGCAGGAGCTGAAGCGCATCTTCGACTGGACGGCGACCAACGTGCATTCGACGTTGAACGTCTGCTGGGGTGCGATGGCGGCGATCTACCATTTCCATGGGGTTCCGAAATATCCGCTGAAGGAAAAGGCCTTCGGTGTCTACCGACACCAGAACCTGAAGCCATCCTCGGTCTATCTGAACGGCTTTTCAGACGATTTCGCCGTTCCCGTTTCGCGGTGGACCGAGGTGCGCCGCGCCGATATCGAGCGTGTGCCCGAACTCGAGATATTGATGGAATCGAAGGAGATGGGTGTCTGCCTGGTGCATGAAAAAAGTTGCAACCGGCTCTATATGTTCAACCATGTGGAATATGATTCGACGTCGCTGTCCGAGGAATATTTCCGCGATGTGGATGCCGGCGCGCCGATCAAGCTGCCGCACGATTATTTCCCGCACAACGACGCGACGCTGCCGCCGCAGAACCGCTGGCGCAGCCACGCGCATCTTTTCTTCGGCAACTGGATCAACGAGATCTATCAGACGACGCCCTACGAACTTGAAAAGATCGGCACGGCCGAGCACTAGCTTTCGTTCTAAACCGGGAAATCGCCGCGGATATTCCGGTTGCCGTGCCGATTGAAATGAAGCAGTTTGTCGCCGGTTCCGCGACGTTCTGAGCCGGGGTGCGCATTGCCGCTTCCGGAGGGGGAGACAAGATGAGCACCGATACGGAAATCTTCGGCTACACGGCGTCGGGCGAACCGGTCTCGCGCGTGACGCTCAAGGGCGGTGGCTTGACCGCGAAGGTCCTCACCTGGGGATCGGTCATACAGGACCTCAGACTCGAAGGCCATGCGCCGCCGCTCGTGCTCGGCTTTGAAGACTTCGACAGCTATCCCGTCCATTCCTCCTATTTCGGCGCCACGCCCGGCCGCAACGCCAACCGCATCGGCGGCGGACGCTTCACGCTTGACGGCAAGGCCTATCAGCTCGAGCTCAACGAGAAGGGCGTCACCCATCTGCATGGCGGCAGCGACAATATCGGCAAGCGCAACTGGACGATCGTCGAAAAAACGGAGGACAGCCTGACGCTTGAAATCACCGATCCGGACGGCCGTGCCGGTTATCCCGGCAATTGCACCGTCACCTGCACCTACCGGCTCGAGCCGGGTGGCGTCCTGAACGTCGTCTACACCACCGTGACCGACGCGCCGACGCTCGCCAATGTCTGCCAGCACAGCTATTTCAATCTCGACGGCGGCATCGATGCGCTCGGCCATGACATCATGATCGCCGCCGACCACTATCTGCCGGTGGACGAGCGGCTGATCCCGACCGGCGAAATCCGTCCGGTCACGGGGACCGTCTTCGATCTCAGGGAAATGACGTCAATGCGGCGACAGATGGACGGTAATGGAATTGCCTACGACCACAATTTCTGCCTCTCGCCGGAGCGCACGCGGAAGCGCTCGGTGGCGCTCGCACGCAGCATCAATTCCGGGCTTTCCATGGAAGTGCTGACCACCGAGCCGGGCGTTCAACTCTATACCGGTTCCAAGCTCGACGTGCCGGTTCCCGGCCTCGAGGGCCGCCGCTACGGCCCCTTCGCCGGCTTCTGCCTGGAAACCCAGATCTGGCCCGACGCGATCAATCACCAGGGCTTCCCGAAGGCGGTGCTCCGGCCGGGCGAAACGCTCCGCCAGGAGACCGATTATGTCTTCAGCAGGAGCTGAGCAACGAGGTCTTCGGCGGCTTGCCGCTCAACTGGAAGCCGCCATTTCACCTGCGACCGGTTCGGCCATGCGGCTGCGGATTTCCTGGACGGGCAGCCCCTCGGCGATCAGCACATGCAGTTTGGCGAAGGCGGCTTCCAGGGTCGTGTCGCCGCCTGAGACGACGCCTATGCGGGCGAGCGCCGCGCCGGTGGCATAGGTGTCCTGCGCGACCGCGCCGATCACGCATTGCGTCGTATTGACCACGGTCACGCCGCGCGCCACGGCGTCGCCGAGGGCGGTAAGCAGCCGTGCGTCCGCCTCCGGCACATTGCCGACGCCATAGCTGCGCAGCACCACTCCGCGGAGTTTCGGATCGGCGAGCACCGCTTCGACGACTCGTGGCGATAGACCGGGATGTACGGTAAGCACCGCGACCGCTTCCGGATCGAAATGCTCCGGCAGATAGAATGCCCTGGGGCTTGCAGCGAGCAGCAACTCGCGATGCAGCACGATCTTGATGCCGGCTTCGGCGATCGGCGGATAGTTGGGCGAATCGAAGGCATCGAAGCGGTCGGTTGCAATCTTGCGGCTGCGGTTGCCGCGGAAGAGCTTGCGGCCGAAGCAGAGGCCCACCTCGCGGATCGCGTCCTGCGCGGCGAGGATGAGCGCCATTTCGAGATTTTCCAGCGCATCGCTACGCGGTGCGGTCAGCGGAATCTGCGCCCCGGTCAGGATCACCGGCTTGTCGAGGCCGGTGAGCATGAAGGAGAGCGCCGAGGCCGTCCACGCCATGGTGTCGGTTCCGTGCAGCACGACGAAACCGTCATAGGCGTCCCAGCGGCGGACGAGCTCGCCGGCAATGATGGGCCATTGCGCCGGCTGGAGATTGGCGCTGTCGATCAGCCTCTCGAGCTCGACGATGTCGCAATCGGGGAGCGGCGCGGCGGAGGCCGTTTCGCCAAGCCGGCGCTTGAGCAGCGCGCCGAATCCCGCCATGGGCCTCAGCCCGCTTGGGCTCGCCTCCATGCCTATGGTGCCGCCGGTATGCAGGATCAGGACGCGGCGGCTCATGCCAGACCCGCTCCGGGTTTGAGCATCGCCTGCGGGCTCAGCAGCCGCTCAAGTTCCGCCGGCGTCAACAGCCCTTCGGCGGCCACCAGTTCGCGCACGGTCGCCCCGCTTGCGAGCGCTTCGGCAGCGATGCGCGTTGCATTGGCGTAGCCGATATGCGGCACCAGGGCGGTAACGATGCCGATGCTCTGTTCGACATGGCGCCGGCACTGCTCACGATTGGCGCGGATGCCGCGAACGCACCGCTCCTCGAAGATGGTGCAGGCGGTCGTAAGCATTTTGATGGACGAGAAGAGATTGTAGACGATCAGCGGCTCCATGGCGTTCAGCTGCAGCTGCCCGGCTTCGGCGGCCAGCGTCACGGCAAGGTCATTGCCGATGACCTGATAAGCCACCTGGTTAACCGCCTCCGGAATGACCGGATTGACCTTGCCCGGCATGATCGACGAGCCGGGCTGCATCGCCGGTAGAACGATCTCGCCTAGACCCGCGCGCGGTCCGCTCGAAAGCAGCCGCAGATCATTGGCGAGCTTCGACAGCTTGATCGCCAGCCGCTTGAGGAGGCCGGAGAAGAGCACGAAGGCGCCCATGTCGGAAGTCGCCTCGATCAGGTTGGCGGCCGGCACCACCGGTTTGCCGGATATCTCGGCAAGGTAGCGGACGGCGAGCGCCGCATAGTCCGGATGTGTGTTGAGCCCCGTGCCGATCGCAGTTCCGCCAAGATTGACCTCGCAGAGGAGACGCAGGATCTCGCCGATACGGTCTATGTCCTCGCCGAGATTGACGGCGAAGGCATCGAATTCCTGACCGAGCGTCATCGGCACAGCATCCTGCAGCTGGGTGCGGCCCATCTTCAGGACGTCGGCGAATTCCCGCCCCTTCTCCGCCAGCGTGTCCTTGAGCAAGGCGACAGCGGCGACGAGCGGCTCGGCGGCAAATTGCAGCCCGAGGCAAACGGCTGTCGGATAGGCATCGTTGGTCGATTGCGACCTGTTCACGTCGTCGTTCGGATGTAGATGCGTGTAGGCCCCCTTCGGATGGCCGAGCCTCTCGAGCGCGAGGTTTGCGATCACCTCGTTGGCGTTCATGTTGGTCGAGGTGCCGGCGCCGCCCTGGATGAGATCGACGACGAACTGGTCGTGGAGCCGCCCGGCGGCGATCTCCTCGCAGGCGGCGATAATCGCCTCGGCCTTGTGCGGCGCGATGAGGCCGAGATCGCGATTGGCGCGGGCGGCCGCCGCCTTCACCATGGCGAGCGCTGCGACGAAGGGCGGGAAGTGACTTATCGGCACTCCGGTGATCGGGAAGTTCTCGACTGCTCTAAGCGTCTGGATGCCGAACCAGGCGTCCGCCGGCACTTCGCGGTCGCCGAGCAGGTCGTGTTCGATACGTGTGTCCATGTCTTGCTCGCAAATAGGGGCGCGCCGGGTCCGCCCGGCTCGAGGATGTTACTACAGCGCCGCGCTTCTGGCGCGCGGCGCTGTAGAGCGGTAGACGGAAGACTCTGCTGTTTTCCGCCGCCGTTCGACACATTCAGATCCGCGCGTTGGATGCGACAGCTCCATCGGGGCGATAGTCCCAGGCGTCACCCTTCCAGGCTTTGCTGTCGATGCCATGATAGCCGAACTTTTCCGGGTTGAAGACCGGTTCCGACGCGCCCGCCTCTATCTGGCTGTCGTAATCCCGCATCAGCTGCAAGGCGGGTTTGAAGAGCATGACGAGGGCGAATAGGTTGACGAGCGCAAGCAGGCCCATGGTCACGTCGGCAAAGGCGAAGATGGTGCCGAGGTCGGAGGTCGCGCCCCAGCCGCAAAGGGCGATCACTGCCACACGATAGAGGAAGATGAGCGGCTTGTTGTTCCCGCCGATCCAGACGAGGCTGTTTTCGCCGAGATAGTAGTTGTAGATCATCGTGGTGAAGCCGAAGAGCATCATCGCGATGCTGACGAAAATTCGGCCCCCCTCGCCGATGTGGCTTGCGAGCGATGCCTGAGCGAGGGCGACGCCGCCGATTTCCTCCGCGCCCGGGCGATAGACGTCGCCGAGCAGGATGATGAAGGCGGTGCAGGAGCACACGATCAGCGTATCGATGAAGACGGAGAAGGCCTGCACGACGCCCTGCGATGCCGGATGCGGCACTTCAGCCACGGCCGCGACGTTCGGCGCGCTGCCGAGGCCGGCTTCGTTGGAGAAGAGCCCACGCCGGACACCCATGACAATTGCCGCGCCGATGCCGCCGCCGATCGCCGGCTCGAGGCCGAAGGCGCTCTTGACGATCAGCATGAGCGTGGCGGGGAGCGCGTCGAGGTTGAGCGCGAGCACGACAAGCGCCATGGCGATGTAGCCGAGCGCCATGACCGGCACCAGCACGTCGGCGATGCGGGCGATACGCCGGACGCCGCCGGCGATGATGACGCCGACCAGGACGGCAATGCCTGCGGCAATCGCGACGACCGGCACGCCGAAGGCATCATTGAGCGAGGTGGCCACCGAATAGGACTGCACGCCATTGAAGCCGAAGCCGAAAGTCACGAGCAGCAGTACCGAATAGAGGCCGGCCAGCCATTTCCAGCGCTCGCCGAGGCCATGAGCAATGTAATAGGCCGGGCCGCCGCGGTAGGTGCCGTCCGGCTCGGCCCGCTTGTAGGCCTGCGCCAGGGTGCATTCGAAGAAGCTCGTCGCCATGCCGACGAGGCCGACGAGCCACATCCAGAAGACCGCCCCCGGCCCGCCCAGCGTGATGGCCACGGCAACGCCGGCGATGTTGCCGCCGCCGACGCGGCCGGCGACCGAAAGCATAAGCGCCTGAAAGGACGAAAGATGGCCATCGCTTCCGCCGGCGAAGACCTGCCCGGACCCAAGGATGCGGAACATGCGCCCGAAATAGCGAAACTGCACGAAACGCGAGGCAAACGTGAACCACAGGCCAAGGCCGATCAAGACGACGATCAGCACCTTGCTCCACAAAAGATCGTTGAGAAAATCGAGCATAAGTCTCCTCCGTTGGCGCCCGGTACGGCCCAGGCGAAAGCTCCCGAACTGTCGACGGAGCGTTAGAAATCTCCCGCAACGGCCTATGCCTGCTACCACGGCGCGAGGCAATTTGCCGGGCTGTTGCCATTTGGCGCAGATTGGTGCAGTCTCAGCGCCAAAAAGCGCTTTCGCTTTTTGGCGCTAGAGCGCGATGCGTGCAATGGGCGGAGGCGGTGCTGCTTGTGGCTTCCACCGCGGTTGAAATATTGGATCGAAAACGGATGCACGCGGACTTCGCCGCCAATCTACGGCTTCTATGCAGCTATCGAGGTTCGATCGCGGAAGTCTGCCGGCAGTTGAAGATCAACCGGCCGCAATTCAACCGCTATCTCGGCGGGCGCCATCTTCCTTCCGCTCATATCCTGCGCCGGCTCTGCGATTTTTTCGGTGTCGACGAGCACGAGATCTTGCTTCCTGCCGCCCGCTTTGCGGAGCTCGTGCGGCTGCGCCCGCGTGCACCGCGGGTCGAAGCGCCGGCGTCGACCCCTGAGGCCGACCACCTCGCCCGCCTGAAGGCGATCGGCAGTCCCGGTCTGGAGAAGTATCTCGGCTACTACTTCGAGACCTACGGCTCCATGGCTTACCCGGGAAAAATCCTGCGCAACCTCGTCCGCATCGAGCGGCGCGGCGACGGCGTCTGTTACCGGCGCAGCGAGCGGCTTGTCGAACGCGCGGGCGAAAAGGCCTATCGCGCCGTCTATCGCGGCGTTGCGCACTTCCTGACCGACCGCATCTTCCTCGTCGATTACGAAACGCTGACGGGACTGGAGATCAGCCAGACGATCCTCTTCCCCTCCTTCAAGAACCGCATCACCCGCCTTACCGGCCTCAAGCTCGGCGTCTCCGGCAGCGGCGAACGCATGCCCTGCTGCGCCCGGGTGGTCTACGATCATCTCGGCCCCGCCGTCGACCTGCGTCAGGCACTATCGCTCTGCGGCCTTTACGAGCCGGACGACCCGCGCCTCGACACGGCGCTGCGCTCTGCGATCACCAACGACATCGCTCCCGGCGAGGCGCTGTTTCGGGCAAGGTTTGTTTGAGCGCGTGGCTGAGCCAATCGACGCTACACGCAAACTTCAAAGGACTGATTTTACTGGTGAATTGGAGCGGGCGAAGGGATTCGAACCCTCGACCCCAACCTTGGCAAGGTTGTGCTCTACCCCTGAGCTACACCCGCTCATCAGACCCAGGCCCGGGGTAGTCGGTGGACCGTGGGCGCCGCCCGTTTCGCGGCGACGGGCGGTATATGGCCTAAGCCATTTTCAAATGCAACAGGGAAATGACGTACATGCCAAGATTTTTTCGGCGCCGTTTCGAACCCGTGGTTTTCGCCGTGTGGTCGAGAGGCTCCATTTGTTGGAATGTAGGCTGAGCCATCATCCCGTCTTCGATGGCGCATGCCGCTTCAGGACAGGCGAATCGCCGCGCCCGAGATTGCGGAGCGGGACCCTTCTTCGTAAGGAGAGGAAAACATAAATCCTGAAAGGACCACAGCATGAGCGAGTCACAGCCGAAGACCGCGGAAGACCTGTTCCGCTTTCTCGACGAGCTTGGGATCAAGCACGCGACCAAGCGGCACGCGCCCGTCTTCACGGTTGCAGAATCGGTCGCGCTTCGCGACGAAATCCCAGGGGGCCATACAAAAAACCTGTTCCTGAAGGACAAAAAGGACAATTATTTCCTCCTGACCGTCGAGGAGAACGCGACGGTGGACCTGAAGACCATTCATCAGACCATCGGCGCGGCGAGCAAGGTCTCCTTCGGCAAGCCGGAGAAGCTGATGGAATATCTGGGCGTAGTCCCCGGAGCGGTCACCGCCTTCGGCGCGATCAACGACAGGGACGGCAAGGTGAAGATAATTCTGGACGAGACTTTGATGGAATTCGATACGATCAACTGCCATCCGCTCTCGAACGACCAGACGACCTCGATCGCCTCGAAGGACATGTTGCGCTTCATGGAGGCGACCGGGCACGAGCCGCTTGTCTTGAAAGTGACGGCCTGACATACGATGTTTGGCGCGAAAGCATGAGGTCGGGCGGCACGCCCGCAAGGAGTGAAGAATGGGCGGTAATGACAATCCCTATGCGGGTTCCTTCGGCAATCAGATGACCGGTTCGGCTTCCTTCGGCGGAGAGCCGGCACCGGGCGCCGCGGGTGGCCCGGGCGACCTCATCAAGGAGACCACGACCGCCACCTTCGCCCGAGACGTTATCGAGGCGTCCCGCCAGCAACCGGTTCTGGTCGATTTCTGGGCTCCCTGGTGCGGGCCTTGCAAACAGCTGACGCCCGTCATCGAAAAGGTGGTCAGGGAAGCCGCCGGACGGGTGAGGCTCGTCAAGATGAACATCGACGACCACCCTTCGATTGCCGGCCAGCTCGGCATCCAGTCGATCCCAGCGGTGATCGCTTTTGTCGGCGGCCGACCGGTCGACGGCTTCATGGGCGCCTTGCCGGAGAGCCAGATCAAGCAGTTCATCGATCGCGTGGCCGGGCCGGCGGTAGACGACGCCAAGGCGGAGGTCGAAGCCGTTCTCGCCGACGCAAAGGCGCTACTTGATTCCGGCGACGCGCAGAACGCTGCCGGGCTGTACGGCGCGGTGCTGCAGGCGGAACCCGAGAACGCAGCCGCGATTGCCGGCATGGTCGAATGCATGATTGCGCTTGGGCAGCTGGCTGAGGCGCGTCGGGCGCTTTCGCAACTGCCAGAAGAGCTGGCCAAAGCGGCGGCGATCGGCGCCGTTTCGAAGAAGCTCGACCAGATTGAAGAGGCTCGAAAGCTTGGCGACCCGCTGGCGCTCGAGCACCGGCTCGCGCTCGATCCCGACGATCACGCGGCGAGGCTGAACCTTGCCAAGATCCGCAACGTCGAGGGCGACAGAACTGCCGCCGCCGAGCACCTGCTGATGATCATGAAGCGCGACCGCAGCTTCGACGACGACGCCGCCCGGCGCGAACTTTTGTCGTTTTTCGAGGTGTGGGGGCCGAAGGACCCGGCAACGATCGCCGCCCGGCGCAAGCTTTCGGCGCTGCTCTTCTCTTGAAGGATGGGGCGCCCTCGCACCGTGCGCCACCGCCCATCGGTTTTTCGCATTTGCACGGCGGCAGGTGAACGCAAGATGATATGGATAGGGTTGGAGCAAAGCCGCCGATCCGCCCGCTTTTGAAGCTCGGTTCCAGCCTTCTCTCTTGAGATTCGGGCCAGGTGCACCATCTCTTGGGCGAGGGTCCGCGCTCTCGAACCAGCGCGGAGGAGCCGCTATCTGCAGGATCTGCCAGAAATGCATGTCGGAAACGCGCGCTATCTCGGTCCTCAGGACTTGCCGGAGGTTCTTCCGGTATTCCCGCTGACCGGCGCTCTCCTGCTTCCCGGTGCCCAGCTTCCGCTCAACATCTTCGAGCCGCGCTACATTGCGATGTTCGACGATGCCCTTGCCGGCAATCGCCTGATCGGAATCGTCCAGCCCTCCTTTGCGGAGGGACGTAGCGACATCAGCTCCGGTCCTGTGCCGGCGCTCTGCCAGGTCGGCTGCATCGGCCGGATCACGTCCTTCGCCGAAACCGGCGACGGCCGTTATATCACCTCGCTTACGGGCGTGTGCCGGTTTCGCCTCTTTTCGGAAGTCGCGAGCGTCCGTGGCTACCGCCGCTTCCGCATCGGCCCCTTCGGCGCCGATCTCGAAGGTCCGGATGACGAGAGCCTCGTCGACCGCAATGCGCTTCTCGCGGCCTTCCGAGCCTACCTCGACGCCAACAAGCTGGAGGCGGACTGGGAAAGCGTCGAGCGAGCGAGCAACCGCACGCTGGTGAACTCGATGGCCATGATGTCGCCCTACGGTCCGGCGGAAAAGCAGGCGCTCCTGGAGGCGCCGGACCTCAAGACGCGAGCCGAAACGCTGATCGCCATCACCGAGATCGTGCTCGCCCGCAACTTCGGCGATCCCGACAACATTCTGCAGTAAAGCCATGGACGTAAACGCCAGCAGGGTCGATCCAAAACTCCTCGAACTTCTTGTCTGCCCGCTGACGAAGGGCCGGCTGACCTACGACGCCGACGCCAACGAGCTGGTTTCGGAAAAGGCACGCCTTGCCTATCCGATCCGCGACGGCGTGCCGATCATGCTGGTCTCGGAGGCACGCAAGATTGAGGATTGAGATCCCTCTCGCTACAGGAGCCTCCCGCCTACGTAAAAGGGGCCCTTATCGACCGGGCCTCCCGAAAATTGGTGCGCCGCGCGTCTTGGCAGACGCGCGAAGTCGCTGTGCTGCTGCTGATTTCGCCCTTAAATCGAGGTCCGCTTAGGAGACATGCAAAGGCCTACTGGCACGCCTCGATCTGCTTCAAGGCGGCCGAGATGCCGGAAAGCGAGTAGGAATAGGAGGTTTCAGTGCCGCGACGCGACCTGGCGTTGACCGACATCGCCTTGCCGTTCTTCATGGCGGCAACCATCGCCGGTTCCTCCGCAGCATTTTCCACCCAGGCCGAGTTGCCCTTGGTGAACATGACGAAGGTCCGCCCGTCGATGACGACATTGACCTTGGAATTGTCCTGCAGAGGGTAGCCCACCATCACCTGCGGCTCGTAACTGATGTTCTGGCCCGGGCGCTGCGAGACGAGGAAGAAGATGTCGCCATGGTCGACACTCGCCGGGCTCTTCTCCTTCGGAACGGAAAGAACATAGCACACCTTGCCGTTGCCGGACTGATAGGAATAAGCGCCCCAGGCATTGAACTGCTGGATTCGCGTCGGCGATTGCGCGGAAGCCACGCCGGCTGCAGCCATGACGAATGCGAATGCAGTTGCGATCTTTCTTACAAACATGAGTTCCTGCCGCTTTTCTGGTCTCGCTTGCCCGCAACAGGCTTACACGGGCAACGCATAGTCACGATTTGAATACAATTTGACTTAATTCAGGTTACCAAACCGTCAACGATCGCCCATTCCGATGCCAGTGCCACCGAAGGCTGGCCTGCGCAATCTGCGTGTCGTCTCGCAGGCCCTGCCAAAGTCTTCTTCGTCGAAATTTTCGCTGCGGGAAACCCTGACCGGTCGATATCCTGCCTCAAATCCCTCATACGCGCCGCCTATAGCCACCACTTCCGCGCGGTCGCGTCGCGAAATCTATGTCACAAAGAATCAGGCAAGAGTTTGTCTTTCCGGCCGAAATGCGGCGACGGCGTCATGTCGAATGGCGAATGGCGAATATAGGTGCCCGGCTCTTTGCGGCGCGGCGCGTCAGATGCGCGCGGCGCTGCAGCCTGTTGAAGGGCCACATGTCTCTTTCCGTAAATCAAGGTCGATGGAAGACGGTCCGACGCACACTGGCCCAGTCAGTCGCCCGGCTGGTCGCGCATGGCCTCGTCGGCTCTCTCGTAATGCCTTTCCTTGATCTGGCCGCTGATTGCCGCAAAGGCGGCGGTCAACACGGCGATATCATCCGAAAAACCAATGGCAGCCAACATGTCGGGCACGAAATCGAGCGGCAGCACGAAATAGGCAAGCGCTGCAAGCAATATGCCGCGCGTGCGTCTCGGGGTTTTAGGATCGACCGCGCAGAAATAGGCGGCAACGAGGTCGCGGCTGAAGGGAATCTGCCGGACGGCGCGGCGGAAGGTCAGCCAAAAACCTCGGCGCACCCGGCGTTCGCGGCGCTCCTGCTCCGATTCCTCGCCGGGGAGGAGAATTTCTCCAATCTTGATATCGTCCATCACGTCTATTCCGCTTTGGCTCAGGACCGACTAGCTTGCGCATTCGCGGCAGATTTCAGGGTCTTGCCTTGCGTCTACCTCATCCAATCCCATGGACCGGAACAGAGGCCCTGGATCACGACCCCATCCCCGATGCGCGCCACAATCTCATATGGGATGAGCGGAGGTCATTTCAAATGATCGGGCATGCGGCCTGCGGCCGCCTGGTCCATTTTGGCCGCCAGCTTGAAATCGAGCTCTGTCAGCCCTCCCACATCATGCGTCGAGAGCGTCACGTCGACCTTGTTGTAAACATTGAACCACTCCGGGTGATGGTCGAGTTTTTCCGCTGCAAGCGCAGACTGCGTCATGAAACTGAATGCTTCGGCGAAGGTCTTGAAACGGAAGGCCTTCCAGATCGAGGCGCCGTCCTCGGCGAGAACCCAACCATCCATTTTGTGCAGATGTTCGGCGATGACCGCCGTGTCCAATTTTTCCGGACGCATCCTGTCCTCCTTGCTCCGGCCGTCAGCATGCCTCCATGACCAAGCTAAATCTAAGGAAAAAAGGCATGCAGCTACTCAAGGTGCTATAAACGCGCGGCGCTTTAGCTAAACAACGATGCGGGCACGCAAGAGGTTCGACAACACTCCTGCATTCAGGCACAACGTCGACGATCTCCCGCGTCGTGCTCCACTGGATACCATGAAACCCACGAGAATTCTCTTCGTTTGCCTCGGCAATATCTGCCGTTCGCCATTGGCGGAAGGCGTGATGCGCGCTGTTGCCGAAAGGGCCGGCCACGGCGACGCAATCCTGGTCGACTCCGCCGGCACCGGCGACTGGCATGTCGGCGATCCACCTGACCGTCGATCGATTGCGATCGCGAAGGCATATGGCATCGATATTGCGAATTTCCGCGGCCGCCAGGTCGCTGCAGCGGATTTTGACGCCTTCGATATGGTCCTTGGCATGGACGGCCGGAATGTATGCGATCTGCGTGAACGCATGCCTGCCGCGGCACACAAGGTGCACCTTTTCATGGAATACGCCATGGACAGGGACGACGATGTCCCTGACCCCTATTACGAGGCGGAGGAGGCGTTCGAGCGGCTTTACCAGATGCTGGAGGCCGGCTGTTCGTCGCTGCTTGCGAAGCTCGGGCGCGCCTCCTGAAGCGGAAAGATCTCTTCCGTCAAATAGGGCCCGCCGCCGACGGAATCGCGCGAGGACATGAGCACGAAACGGGAGACGGTGTAGGGCGCAGTGATGAAGTTGCCGCGTCCGGAGAGGTATTCGACAACGTCCTCGACGCGCGAGGAACGCAACCTCGCGAGCGTGACATGCGGCGTGAACTTGCGCGGGTCCGGGGCGAGGCCGAGGCGTTGGCAGATGCGCTCGATCTCCGCTTGAAGCGCGAACAATTCCGGACTGTTGCTGACACCCGCCCATACGGAATGCGGTTTCTTCGACCCGAAGGCGCCGGTGCCCGTCAGTTGCAGCTGGAATTCCGACCGTTCTATCCGGTCGAGGCTGTCGATGACATCATTGGCGGTTCGCCAGTCGACGTCGCCGATGAAGCGCAGTGTGATGTGGTAATTCTCCACATCGATCCATCGAGCTCCGGGAAGGCCTCCGCGCAGCAGGGAAAGGCTCAATGCTGCATTGCGCGGAATTTCGAGGGCGGTGAATAGTCTCGGCATGGCGAGCTCCCCGAATCTCTTGCAGATGTTAAGAGCGAATCACGCATCGCACCTGCACGCAACCAATATTTGATAGTATTGGAAATTAACATCACCTTAATTGTGGATGTCAGTCACTCTCCCTTCATGAGCGATTTAACGAATTGCTCGGCCGTTGGCAGGAACCGCTCGACCATGACGCCGATACCTTCGCCGTTCGGATGCATGCCATCCTCGAGCTGCAAATTGGCCCGAGTCACGACGCCGTCGAGGAAGAAAGGGTAGAAGAGGAGATTGTGTTCCCTCGCAAGCTCGGAATAAATCGCATTGAAGCGCTCGGCGTAGTCGGATCCGAGGTTCGGCGGCGCCAGCATGCCAACGAGCAGCACCGCGATGCGGCGTTCCTTCAGTCGGATGATCATCGCCTCGAGATTCTTGCCCGTGTCCTCGGGCGGAATTCCCCGGAGCGCATCATTGGCGCCGAGTTCCAGAATGACCCCCTTGGTTCCATCCGGCACCGACCAGTCGATGCGGGCAAGCCCCCCTGAGGTCGTGTCGCCGGAAACGCCCGCATTGGCGATCGTGACGTCAACACCCTTGTCCTTAAGCGCCTTTTCGAGCCGAGCGGGGAAGGCGTCCTCCGGCGCGAGCTGATAACCCGCCATCAGGCTGTCGCCAAAGCCAACAAGGCTCACACTTTCGGCGCGAGCGGCCGCTGATAACGCGATTGTCATTGCAAGGCCGAAGAAAAAGGCCAAGAAATCTTTTAAAGCCATGCGCTCGTTCCTAAATCCGCCGGCAATCATTACGTTCTTCTATCTGCCTTTATATAGGGTCATTGCGCATGGCAAAAACCATCATCGAGTTGAAAAATGCGGATCTGACCCTCGGCGAGGCCGCCGCCTCGGTGCATGTGTTGAAGGGTATTAGCCTCACGGTCGACGCTGGCGAATCCGTCGGTATCGTCGGCCCCTCCGGTTCCGGAAAATCGACTCTGCTGATGGTACTCGCCGGTTTGGAGCGGCTCGATGGCGGCGAGATCTACATCGACGGCACGCCGTTGCATCGGCTCAGCGAGGACCAGGTCGCCGAATTCCGAGGCCGTAACGTCGGCATCGTGTTCCAGTCATTCCACCTCATTCCCAACATGACGGCGCTCGAAAACGTCGCGGTGCCGTTGGAACTCGCAAACACGCCCAATGCCTTCGACATCGCCCGAGAGGAACTCATCGCCGTCGGCCTCGGTGAACGGTTGGGGCATTATCCCGGCCAGCTTTCGGGTGGCGAGCAGCAGCGTGTGGCAATTGCCCGGGCGCTGGCGCCGTCGCCGAAGCTGTTGATCGCCGACGAGCCGACCGGCAATCTCGATGCCGAGACCGGACGTCAAATCGCCGACCTTATTTTCTCCGAGCAGCGCGAACGCGACATGACGCTGGTCCTCGTCACCCACGACGCAGCGCTCGCGAAGCGCTGCCGACGGCAGGTGCGAGTGCGATCCGGCGAGGTCGTGTCCGGCACCGACACCGAGCTTCTCTCCACCTCGGTCCGGCAGGAAGCGTCCGCATGAGCGAGACTGGCATTCCTGGGCGCTTTCGTCCGCTGCTCGCCCTTCGGCTTGCGCTACGGGAAATGCGAGGCGGGCTCAGGGGCTTTTACATCTTCCTTGCCTGCATTGCACTCGGGACGGCGGCGATTGCCGGCGTCAATTCCCTGTCGCAATCGATAAGCGGCTCAATCGCCGCTGAGGGCCAAAAGCTTCTCGCCGCGGATATCCGCTTCGAGCTCGACAACCGCGTGGCGACGCCCGAGGAGCGCGCCTTCCTCGATGGCCTTGGGCACATATCCGTCTCGGCAGGCCTGCGTTCGATGTCACGCCTTCCCGACGGCTCGAACCAGGCACTGGTGGAACTGAAAGCCGTGGACGGCGCCTACCCGCTCTACGGCAAGCTCGAAAGCGAGCCTGAAAGGCCGATCTCCGAATTGCTGGCAAGAAAGGGCGACGTTTATGGCGCTATCGCCGCGCCGCTGCTTTTGGAGCGCCTCGGCGTCTCGCCCGGCGCGGAGTTGCTGATCGGCAAAGCGCGCGTCCGCGTCAATGCGACGATCGCCAGGGAGCCGGATGCTGTTTCCGACGGCTTCGGATTTGCGCCGCGGCTGATGATTTCCAGCGAGGCGCTGGCCGCGTCCGGGCTCGTCCAGACGGGCAGCCTCGTCGAGCACATCTACAAGATCAGGCTTGCGGATCCCGCCGAGGTCGCCGCGATCCGCAACGAGGCGCAGCGCCGCTTTCCCTCCGCGGGCTGGTCGATCCGCACGAGCGGCAATGCCGCCCCGTCGCTGACTGCCAACATCACCCGCTTTTCGCAGTTCCTGACGCTCGTCGGATTGACGGCGCTGATCGTCGGCGGTGTCGGCGTCGGCAATGCCGTTCGGTCCTATCTTGACGGCAAGCGCAGCGTCATCGCGACCTTCAAGTGCCTGGGCGCACCCGCCTCGCTGGTGGCGACCGTCTACCTTACGCAGATCCTGATGATCGCGTCGATCGGCATCGCCGTCGGTCTGGTGCTCGGGGCGCTTATTCCCTTCGTTGCCGCCCAGCTCCTGGCGGATGTCCTGCCGGTCTCCACCTCTTTCGAGCTCTACCCTTCGGCGCTCGCCTTGGCGGCATTGTTTGGGCTGCTGACAGCCATCGCCTTTGCGATTCTGCCGCTCGGGCGGGCGCGAAAGGTGCCGGCAACCGCACTTTTCCGCCAACAGGGTTTCGAGCCGAGCGGCCTTCCCGCCTGGCCTTATCTCATCGGCGCTCTGGTCTGCCTGTCGGCACTGGCCGGGCTTGCCGTCTGGACCGCCTATGACCGCTACATCTCCCTGATCTTCCTCGGCGCGGTCGCCTTTTCCTTCATCGTGCTCAGGGCCGTCGCGCTGCTGATCGCCTGGCTGGCAAGGCGTAGCCCGCGGGTGCACTCCCCGGCACTCCGGCTGGCGATCGGCAACATCCATCGGCCCGGCGCGCTCACTCCGTCGGTCGTGTTGTCGCTCGGCCTCGGGCTGGCGCTCCTGGTGACGCTCGCCCTGATTGACGGCAATCTCCGTCGCGAACTCACGGGCAACATGGCGGAGCGCGCGCCCAACTTCTTCTTCATCGACATCCAGAGCAGCGAGATCGACGGCTTCCGCTCGGTTCTCCGCCAGGCGATGCCCAAGGGCAAGATCGTCGAGGTGCCGATGCTGCGCGGGCGCATCGTTCAGCTCAATGGCGAGGACGTGAACCGGCGCAGCGTGCCACCCGGCGGACAATGGGTCCTGCGTGGCGATCGCGGCATCACCTATGCGAGAAACAGGCCGGAGAATTCGACGCTGAAGGAAGGCGCCTGGTGGCCCGCCGACTACGATGGCGAGCCGCTCGTCTCCTTTTCGGCTGAGGAGGCGGGTGAGCTCGGCCTGAAGCTCGGCGATACCGTCACGGTCAACGTGCTCGGCCGCAATGTCACCGCCCGCATTGCCAACTTCCGCGAAGTCCAATGGGAATCGCTGGCGATCAACTTTGTGATGGTCTTCTCGCCCAACACCTTTGCGGGCGCGCCGCATGCCTGGCTCGCGACCATTATCGACCCGCAAGCAACCGCGGCGGAAGAGGCGGCGGTGCTGAAGGGCGTCACCAATGCCTATCCGACGATCACCAGTGTCCGCGTCAAGGACGCGCTCGATATCGTCAACCGCCTGCTCGGCCAATTGGCAACGGCGATCCGCGCGGCCGCCGCCGTTGCGCTGATCGCATCGGTTCTCGTGCTGGCGGGTGCGCTCGCCGCCGGCAACCGGGCGCGCATTCATGATGCGGTGGTCTTGAAGACGCTCGGCGCCACCCGGGGGACGCTGATCCGCGCCTTCAGCTATGAGTATGCGATCCTCGGCCTCGCCACCGCGCTTTTCGCACTGTTTGCCGGTAGCGTTTCGGCCTGGTTCGTCGTCAGCCGCATTATGACGCTGCCGTCGAGCTTCCTGCCCGACGTCGCGGTGACGACGATCGCCGTTGCGTTGCTGGTGACCGTCGGTATGGGCCTTGCCGGAACCTGGCGCGTTCTTGGGCAGAAGGCTGCTCCTGTGTTGCGCGAACTCTAAAGCATTGAACGTCGCCCTTGCGATACGCTTGCCGATGTCGCAATCGGCGAAGCTGGCGCGTTTCGCTCTACGTCGTCGTCGCATAGCCGCTACGCTTTTTTAACCGTAAATCACTCTTGTTTGATGCTCCGAAGGCCCTGTTTCGTGCGATTCCGGTCATTCCGCCCTTGTGCATGACACGTTTCAACATCATATTTCGTGCAGGCATGCTGGAGCCCCGCAGCGGCGCCTGGGCACGTCAGGGAAGTCTGCCGCCCGACACCGTTCACTTCAACCGGGGCTTGAATGAGGAAACAATGGCTGATCTGAGAAATTATCAAACCCGAATGTCGCCCGCTGGCGTTCAGGCGGGTGCCGTGATCGACGAAGGCCTTCGCGCGTATATGCTGAAGGTCTACAACCTGATGGCGCTCGGCTTGGCGATCACCGGCGTGGCAGCTTACGGGACCTTCGCGCTTGCCGTCTCCAATCCGGCCTTCGCGCAGCTCATCTTCGTGTCGCCGCTGAAGTGGGTGATCATGCTGGCACCGCTGGCGCTGGTCTTCTTCATGAGCTTCCGCATCCACACGATGAGCGTCTCCGCCGCCCAAACGACCTTCTGGGTCTACGCCGCTCTGATGGGCCTTTCCTTGTCCTCGATCTTCCTGGTCTTCACCGGTCAGAGCATCGTGCAGACGTTCTTCGTGACGGCCGCCGCCTTCGGCGCCCTCTCGCTCTACGGCTACACGACAAAAAAGGATCTGTCGGGCTTCGGCACGTTCCTGATCATGGGCCTCTTCGGCCTGATCATCGCGTCGATCGTCAACATCTTCCTGGCGTCTTCGGCACTCGGCTTTGCCATCTCGGTAATCGGCGTGCTGGTCTTCGCCGGCCTGACCGCCTACGACACGCAGAAGATCAAGGAAATGTACTACGAGGCCGATGATGTCGCGGTTGCCGGTCGCAAGGCGATCATGGGCGCACTGACCCTCTATCTCGACTTCATCAACCTGTTCATGTTCCTGCTTCAGTTCCTTGGCAACAAGAACGAGTAGTGCGAACGGTACCCACGAAAAGGCGGCTTCGGCCGCCTTTTTTGTTGCGCTTGGATCGAGCCTTGATCGCCTCGGTCACATTGTGCAATTGAGCTTTCAGTGATGTTTCCAGCGCCTTGAGAAACTGCGGGCGCATCGCGTCGAATAGAAGAAACAATGACCTTCACCCTCCGCGAGGCTGCCGCCGCCGACCTTCCGGCAATCACCGATATCTATCGCGAATCGGTCCTGAACGGAGTCGCGACCTACGAGATCACGCCGCCATCCGAGGCCGAAATGGCCATCCGCTTCACGACGATTACCGGCAGCGGCTATCCCTACATCGTCGCCCTGGATGAGCGGAACGCGGTTCTCGGCTATGCCTATGCATCTGCCTTCCGCACCCGCGCCGCCTACCGCTTTCTGGTGGAGGATTCCATCTATCTCGCGCCGGAAGCGCGGGGAAAAGGGATCGGCAGGGCCCTGCTCGAGGAATTGGTCGAGCGATGCACGGCACTCGGTTTCCGCCAGATGGTGGCGGTGATCGGCGGCGCGCACCCCGCCTCGATCGCGCTCCACAAGGCCATTGGTTTCGAGTATCAGGGATTGATGAGGGCAACCGGGTTCAAGCACGGACGCTGGCTCGATACGACCATCATGCAGCGGCCGCTCGGCGAGGGAATGGAAACGGCGCCGCCGGAGGGCCACTATCCGGACACCCTCTATCGGAGCTGACTCCGATCGCGATTGCCCCACAGCCTCTCCCGCGAAAGACCGCCAATACCGGCGAAGAGTCCGCAAGCGGACGAGGGGGCAATCCCCATCGTCTCAGGTCTCGACGAGCTTCAGCACCTTGTCGAAAACCTTTAGCACCTGACCCAGCTCATGGCCGCGCTTCAATATCATGCCATTGGCATTGGCCACGCTATAGGCGCCCTGTTTGGCGGCCAGTTTCGGGTTTTTCTCGATCCGGTAGAGCGGTACCTCTCCGGCGCGTTTGAACACGGAGAAGACGGCGCGGTCCCTCGTGTGGTCGATCGCGTAGTCGCGCCACTCTCCCTCGCCGACCATCCGCCCATAGACCTTGAGGATCTGATCAAGCTCGCGGCGGTGGAACGTGACCGGTGGAGGGTTCTTGGCTTGCTTGTATTCGTGAAAATCGACGACCACCTCGGAGGTGGTCTGGCCCTGGTGATGCGCTTCGTCTCGCGGAAAATCCGGTTGATCGGTCATCGGCATTTCGGCCTTCTGATGTGACAGGACCATGACAGTGTGCCTAACACGAGCCGAAAAGCAAGACGGATGCTGTTGATTACTGCCGGCAATTCTTACCCTTGCCGCAATTCAGTCAAACCGCCGCCCCAATTGGCCGCAAAACTCCGTGGCGCTGCCGGACAGAGTCGTTGCCACCGTATGTCCGGACAGGTCGCCATACTGCGGGAGGTTCCCGAACGCAGGCATGGCCGGTTCGGTCCGGTAACTTCGAACCCTCAGCCCCAGCCCCTCGATGCTGCCGGGCCGAACCATCCTCTTGCGGTTTCCGACTGCGAGCCCCCCGTCACCTTTGTTGCCGTCACCTTTCTCGAGTCGGGTACTTTCCTGCTTCCGGCCTATAGCTTGCCCTGCGGCCCCGCGAGAACGGTTGCCGCGCCAAGGATCGCACCTGGAGTCTCCTTGTCCTTCATCGATTGCAGCAGGACGGCGCAACCGCTATTGCCGCGTTCCTCGATCAGGACCGAGGCCGGCAGGGTGAACTGGGCAGGCTTGCCGTTCCACATACCGATCGTCTGGATGTCCTTGACGGCATGCCAGTAGGCGATCCGCTTGCCCTTGTTCTCGCCCCGCTCGACATTGACGACCCTCGCCCGGTCGAAATAGACGACGACGACATTCGCCTTGCCTTCGCCGGCACCGACCTTGATCGTGATCCCGTCTCCGGCCATCGCGGCTTCGATCGGAACGGCAAGCCCCTTCCCTGCGGCACGCATCGACTCCAGTCCACCCTTGATCGCCAGGAGGTCGGAACCGTTCATATGGTCTCGCCCGTTCAGGATCACCTGGGGCGTATAGACGCCGTTGCGGCCGAGCATCCGGGCATAGGCATATTGGCGCTCCGTGTTTTCCCTGGAAGCGAGCGTGTCCGCCCAGCCGAGATAGTTCCAGTAGTCGACGTGATAGGCGAGCGCCACGACCTCGCCCTCGTCGATCAGCGACTTCAGCGCCGCATCCGCCGGCGGACAGGACGAGCAGCCCTGGCTGGTAAAAAGCTCGACGACGCCCTTGACCGCCTTGCCATCGTCCGCCGCAGCCGCGCCGCTGACGGCGCCGAACAGTCCCATCGCCAGGACGAGGTGCCGGATCATTGGTCTAAGGGCTGATGTCATGACTTGCGATCGACGCTCGTGTTCCTGTGGGGCTGTAACCTTACATACGACGGCCGGACCTCAACAAAAAGTCACGTTGGAGTGACCGCTGGAGGCATTAGGGACGCCAAGGCATCGAGAGTCATGTAGCGCCGCGCTTCTTGTGACACGCGCAAGCATTGCTGTGGTCCCTTGAACCGCTGCATGTCCTTGCCGTCCCTTGAACCGCTGCATGTCCTTGCCGTTAATCGAGGTCGTTAAGAAAATATGCGCTGGGCAGGCTGCCAGCGCTGATTGCGCACAAGCGAAAGCCGGGGCATCGGCGGACGCCCCGGCTTTCAGGATTGCTTGTCTCTTTAGGCAGCGAGATCGCGCAGAACCGTCTGCAGGATGCCGCCATTGTTGACGTAAGTGACCTCGTCCAGCGTATCGATACGGCAGATGAGCGGGACCTCCTTCACCGTCCCGTCGCCACAGGTGATCTTCGCCACCCGCTTCTCGCGCGGCTGGACATTGGCGAGGTTCTCGATCGTCACCAGTTCATCACCCTTGAGGCCAAGTGATTCCCAGGTCGTGCCTTGCTCGAAGACGAAGGGGATGACGCCCATGCCGACGAGGTTCGACCGGTGGATGCGCTCGAAGGACTGCGCGATCACGGCCTTGACGCCAAGCAGGTTGGTACCCTTGGCCGCCCAGTCCCGGGACGAACCGTTGCCGTATTCGACGCCGGCGAAGATGACGAGCGGAACGCCCTCTTCCTTGTACTGCATCGCCGCGTCGTAGATCGACATCTCCTCCTTGGAGGGATTGTGGATCGTATAGCCGCCTTCCTTGCCGTTCGGGCCGAGCATGTGGTTGCGGATGCGGATATTGGCGAAGGTACCGCGCATCATCACTTCATGGTTGCCGCGGCGGGTGCCGTACTGGTTGAAGTCTGCGACGGTGACGCCGTGCTCGAGCAGGTAGGCGCCCGCGGGCGAGGCGGCTTTGATCGAACCGGCGGGAGAGATGTGGTCGGTGGTGATCTTGTCGCCGAAGAGGCCGAGGACGCGCGCGCCCCTGATATCGGAAATGCCGGCACCCTTCTTACCCATGCCGACGAAATAGGGCGGGTTCTGGACATAGGTGGAGGCCTCGTCCCAAGCATAGGTCTGACCGGCGGGAACCTGGACCTCCTGCCAGTTGGCGTCGCCCTTGAAGACGTCCGCATATTTTGTCGCATAGAGCTCGCGGGTGACGTATTTGAAGATGAACTCCTGGATCTCCTGGGAGGTTGGCCAGATGTCCTTCAAATAGACCGGCTTGCCCTCCTTGTCCTCGCCGATCGGCTCCTTTGTCAGATCCTTCTGCACCGAACCAGCAAGCGCATAGGCGACGACGAGCGGCGGCGAGGCGAGGTAGTTCGCCTGTACGTCCGGCGAGATGCGGCCCTCGAAGTTGCGGTTGCCGGAAAGCACGCCCGCGACGATCAGCCCCTTTTCGTTGATCGTCTTGGAGATCTCCGTCGGCAGCGGGCCGGAATTGCCGATGCAGGTGGTGCAGCCGAAACCGACCAGGTTGAAGCCGAGCTTGTCGAGGTCCGTCTGCAGACCGGACTTCGCCAGATATTCGGCGACGACCTGCGATCCAGGCGCGAGCGAGGTCTTGACCCAGGGCTTGGTCTTAAGGCCCTTGGCGACGGCGTTGCGGGCGAGCAGGCCGGCCGCGATCAGCACCGAGGGGTTGGAGGTGTTGGTGCAGGAGGTGATCGCCGCGATCGCGACGTCGCCATGGCCGAGATCGAAATCTGTGCCTTCGACGGCATAGCGGTTCGCAAGCTGGCCGGGCTTCTTGTAGTCGTTGTCGAGTGCGGTCGCGAAGCCGGAAGCGATGTTTTCGAGCGCGATGCGGCCCTCGGGGCGCTTCGGCCCGGCCATCGACGGCACCACGTCGCCGAGGTCGAGTTCCAGCGTGTCGGTGAAAACCAGATCGGAGCCGTCGCCTTCGCGCCACATGCCTTGAGCCTTGGAATACGCCTCGACCAGCGCGATGCGGCCCTCTTCACGGCCGGACATGGTGAGATAGTTGACCGTCTCGGCGTCGATCGGGAAGAAGCCGCAGGTGGCGCCGTATTCCGGGCCCATGTTGCCGATCGTTGCCCGGTCGGCGAGCGTCATGTTGTCGAGACCGGGGCCGAAGAATTCCACGAACTTCGAGACGACACCCTTCTTGCGCAGCATTTGCACGACGGTAAGGACGAGGTCGGTTGCCGTGACACCTTCCTTGAGCTTGCCGGTGAGCTTGAAGCCAACGACCTCCGGCAGGAGCATCGACACGGGCTGGCCGAGCATTGCCGCTTCCGCTTCGATGCCGCCCACACCCCAGCCGAGCACGCCGAGGCCGTTGATCATCGTCGTGTGGCTGTCGGTGCCAACGCAGGTGTCCGGATAGGCGATGATCTCGCCGTCCGCTTCCTTGGTCCAGACGGCCTGGCCCAGATATTCGAGGTTCACCTGGTGACAGATGCCGGTGCCGGGCGGAACGACGCGGAAGTTCTTGAACGCCTGCTGGCCCCACTTCAGAAAGCGATAGCGCTCGCCATTGCGCTGGTACTCGAGTTCGACGTTGCGGGCGAATGCGGTCGGCGTGCCGAATTCGTCGACGATGACCGAATGGTCGATAACGAGATCGACGGGAACGAGCGGATTGATTTTTTCAGGGTCGCCGCCGAGCGAAACCATGGCGTCGCGCATCGCCGCGAGGTCGACGACGGCCGGAACGCCGGTGAAATCCTGCATCAGCACGCGCGCCGGACGGTAGGCGATCTCGTTCTCGGCCGTGCCCTTGTCACCGAGCCAGGCGGCGACGTTTTCAATGTCCTGCTTGGTCACGGAGCGACCATCCTCATTGCGCAACAGGTTTTCCAAAAGCACCTTCATCGAATAGGGAAGCTTGGAAATGCCGGCAAGACCGTTCGCCTCCGCCTTCGGAAGGCTGTAATAGACATAATCCACGCCATTGACCGTGAGCGTGGAGCGACAATTGAAACTGTCTAGGGATTTGGACACTGGAAAATACCCCGTTCCGTCTGATCGCCAAAAGCTGACGTACGAACGCCCGAGCGCCTGTGGGGCGCGAAATGGGATGCGGGTGCGGCCATTTCCGCTGTCCGCACGTGGAATGTCATTCCATGTTCGGCGCTTGGATGAAATTCACGCCGACCGCTGGCGTGTTGGCCGCCTTATAGATAATTTCTCGAAATCGTGCCAGACCAACCAAGGTCCAAAACGGAACTTTTTTTGCTCTGCGGCAAGAGCGTCGAGGAAAGCTGAATATTCATGCGCCTGCTGGTTGAAGGTCTGAGTGCAAGGCGTGGCGAGGAGCTGATTTTCAACGGTATTTCCTTTGCGCTGGCGCCCGGGGAAGCCCTGATCGTGACAGGTCCGAACGGCTCTGGAAAATCGACCTTGCTGCGTGTTCTGGCGGGTCTGCTGACCGCTGAATCCGGCGGGCTGTACCTCGAGGGCGGCCCAACAGGCTTCAAGCACCCGCACGAGCTCAGCCACTATCTCGGCCATCGCAACGCAATGAAGCGCGAGCTTACGGTCGAGGAAAATCTTTCCTTTTGGCAACGCTTCCTCGGCGATTCACCCGGGGGCGCCGGCATCAGTACTGCCGCCGCCGGTGAGGCGGTCGGTCTTGGCGGCATCACGCATCTCCCCTTCGGCTATCTCTCGGCCGGGCAGCAGCGGCGCATGGCAATGGCGAAACTGCTCGTCGCCCATCGGCCGATCTGGATTCTCGACGAGCCGACAGCGGCGCTCGACGCGGGGGCGGACAGGCTCTTTTCCAAGCTGGTCGCCGCCCATCTCGAGCGCGGCGGAATCGTGATTGCCGCCACCCATCAGCCGCTCGGGATCGGCCAGTCGCAGGCCCTGCAGATGAAGGGTTTCGTCCATTGATCGCCCTCTTCTTTCGCGACCTGAAGCTCGCCGTGCGCGCCGGGGGCGGCGCCATGCTCGGCGTGCTTTTCTTCATGACGGTCGTTGCCGTCATTCCCTTTGGCGTTGGACCGGACCTCAATCTGCTGGCGCGTATCGGCCCTGCCATCCTCTGGATCGGCGCGCTGCTCGCCTCTCTCCTCGGCCTCGACCGGCTTTTCCAGGCGGAACGCGAGGACGGCTCGCTCGATTTGTTGCTGATGCAGGAGACGCCATTGCTGCTCACCGTTTTCGTCAAATGCACCGCCCACTGGTCTGCGACCGGCCTGCCGCTGGTCGTTGCCTCTCCCTTTCTCGGCCTGTTCATGAACATGAATGAAGTCGCAATCGGCGCCACCATGGCGACGCTTCTGGCAGGAACGCCCGCGATCACCTTCATCGGCGCCGTCGGCGCCGCGGTTGCCGTAGCGCTGCCGCGCGGCGGCCTGCTGGTCTCGATCCTTGTGCTGCCGCTCGCGGTCCCCGTGCTGATCTTCGGCATCAGCGCGGTTTATGCGGCAATCGAAGATCCCGCCCCTTTCCTGCCGCCCTTCATGATATTGATGGCGATAACTCTGTTTTTTGCCGTAATCGGACCCGTGGCAGCGGCTGCGGCACTAAGGCACTCGGCTGATTGAGCGCAGTGTCCAATAGGGCTAACTTTTTTAAGTTTGCTCGCGTTTATGATTTTTTGAAGCGACGAGCTAAAATCATCGTGATTAACGTGATTGACCAGGGTCAATTGCGGAAGATGGGCTTCCGCGTTAAAGAGCCGTCATGAATGAGACCAGCCTGGCCATCCGCAAGTTCAGCGATCTCGCCAACCCGACCCGGTTCCTGGCACTGGCCGCTCGCGTGCTGCCTTGGCTTGCGGTGCTGACGGTCGTTTGCTTCGCGATCGGCCTGTGGCTTTCCTTCACCACCGAGGGCGATTATCAGCAGGGCGAGACGGTGCGGATCATGTATGTGCATGTGCCCTCCGCCTGGCTGTCAATGATGTGCTATACAGTGATGGCGATCTCTGCCCTCGGGACGCTCGTCTGGCGTCATCCGCTCGCCGATGTTTCGGCCAAGGCGGCAGCTCCGATCGGCGCCTCCTTCACCTTCCTGGCACTCGTTACCGGTTCTCTTTGGGGTAAGCCGATGTGGGGCACCTGGTGGGTGTGGGATGCGCGCCTGACCTCGGTCTTCGTGCTCTTCCTCATGTATCTCGGCGTGATTGCGCTCAATCGGGCGATGGAAGACCCTGCCCGCTCGGCGCGCGTCTCGGCAGTGCTGGTGCTCGTCGGCTTCGTCAATATCCCGATCATAAAATTCTCCGTCGACTGGTGGAACACGCTGCACCAGCCGGCAAGCGTCTTCCGCCTCGACGGGCCGACCATCGATCCGGAATTCCTCTGGCCGCTGATGGCAATGGCGATCGCCTTCACGCTTTTGTTCTTCTCGCTGCATGTTGCAGCCATGCGCAACGAAATCTGGCGCCGTCGGGTGACCTCGCTCCGGCGTCAAGCGGCGCGCAATGCCGGACGGGAGACCTTGGCGCCATGATGAGCCACGCCGCCTACGTCCTCGCGAGCTACGCGGTCGCCGTCGCGACCGTCGCCGGGCTCGTTCTTTGGGTCGTCGTGGACGGCCGCTCCCGCCAGCGCGAGCTCAAGGCACTCGACGCCGCCGGCATCCGTCGCCGTTCGTCCGAGGCGCCCGCTGGAGAGAGCAAATGACGAGCACGCCAGCGCCGCAGCCGGACGAGCGCAAGCCAGGCGCTCTGCGCTATCTGCTCGCCGCCTTGCCGCTACTGATCTTCGCGAGCCTCGCGCTCGTCTTCTGGAGCCAGTTGAGTTCCGACCGGGACATCAGCGAAATCCCCTCTGCGCTCATCGGCACGAAGGCGCCGAAGCTCGACCTGCCGCCACTCGAGGGCGCGACGACGCCGACTGGGCAGCCGGTGCCGCCGCTGACTGATGCGGCGGCAAAGGGCAAGTTGACGCTCGTCAATGTCTGGGCCTCCTGGTGCGTGCCCTGCCGGCAGGAACACCCGGTCATTCTCCAATTGTCGAAAGATCCGCGATTGACCGTGGTCGGTATCAATTACAAGGATCGGAACGAGAATGCGCTGAGATTTCTGGGCGAACTCGGCAACCCCTTCTCGGCGATCGGCGTCGACCCCAACGGCAAGGCGGCAATCGACTGGGGCGTCTACGGCATCCCGGAATCCTTCCTGGTCTCCGCCGACGGCACGATCATCTACAAGCGCGCCGGTCCCTTCGACGAAAAGACGTTGAAGGAAGGACTCATGCCGGCGATCGAGAAGGCCTTGGCCGGTTCCTGACGATCGAACCCTAAACCCCCGCCTGCCACGCCTTTACCGCGTCGAGCGGCCAGACGAGCATCAGCACGTTAAGCATAAGATTGTCGCGGATCATCCAGCCGGTGAACAACTCGAGCAAGATCGCAAGGGTGACCGTAACCGCGACCGGCAGCCGCGCGGCGATGAGGAAGCCCGTGGCCATGGCGAACGTATCCATGGTCGAGTTCAGGATGCTGTCGCCGAAATAATCGAGCGAGATCGTCGCGGAGCGATAGCGGTTGATCACCATCGGGGTGTTTTCGACAATCTCCCACGCCGTCTCGATGAGCGTCGCCAAGAGCAGGCGTGCGCTCAAGGGCTTGCTGCGCAGCAGTAGATGGCCAAGGCCGTAGAAGAAAAAGCCATGGATGATATGCGACGGCGTGTACCAGTCGGCGATGTGCTGGGAATTGCCGCTGGAATTGACGGCGCCCTCCCATAGCTTCACGTAGCCGCATTCGCAGATCCAGAGCCGCCCCATGAGGTGCTGAACCAGCGCCTGCACGGCGAGGACGCCTAAGCAGGCTGCCAGCCAAATCCATGCGCGTTGGCCCCGGTCGCGGGCACCGCCAGCAATGGTCATTCGGCGCCTTCCTGCTCCAGCGAGTGGCGCATGATCAGCGGCATCTGGAGGAGCGTGAACACAATGGTGATCGGCATCGTACCCCAGACCTTGAAGGCGACCCAGAAATCCGTCGAGAAGGAGCGCCAGATGATCTCGTTCAGGACCGCGAGGAACAGGAAAAACACGCCCCAGCGGATCGTCAGCTTGCGCCAGCCGGCATCATCGAGCTTGAAGGCGGCGTGGAAGACATAGCCGAGCAGCGACTTGCCGAAGACGAGCCCGCCGAGCAGGATCGCGCCGAAGAGCGCGTTGACGATGGTCGGTTTCATTTTGATGAAGGTGTCGTTCTGCAGCCACAGCGTCAGCGCGCCGAAGACGAAGACGACGATACCGGAGACGAGCGGCATCATCGGAAGCGTGCGGGTCATGACCCAGGAGGCGACGAGCGCCACGGCCGTCGCCACCATGAACAAGCCTGTCGCGATGAAGATCGGCCCCCCAAGCTCACCGAGCATGGGAAAGTGACTCGCCAGCCATTCGCCGCGCGAATTGGCGAAAAAGAAGACCACGAGCGGCCCGAGCTCCAGCACCAGTTTCAGGAGCGGGCCTACCTCGGTCTTCGGCTTCGTCGCCTCGATTGTCGACATGTGCGGATCCTGTTCTGTCATCTTCCGCCGCTCATAACACCAGCATTGCGGCAAAACCATATCAACTGCCGATTCGGCCGCAGCATGCCTCGCGCGCTCTCGGTATTCAGACGCACAACGGAAATCCAGGCCGTTGGCTAGGCAAACACGACCAGCAGATCCTTGGCATCGATCTGGTCGCCGGCTTTGACCAGCACCTCGGCGATGACGCCGTCCTTCTCGGCATGCAGCGCCGTCTCCATCTTCATCGCCTCGATCGACAAGAGCACGTCGCCGGCCTTGACAGGCTGGCCGGTGACGACCGCGACGGTGGAGATGACGCCCGGCATCGGCGCGCCGAGATGGGCGGCGTTGCCGGCTTCGGCCTTGCGGCGGATGGCGGCGGAAGCGCCGCGGTTGCGGTCCGGGACCTTGATCGAGCGCGGCTGTCCGTTCAGTTCGAAGAACATCTTCACCATGCCCTTCTCGTCGATCTCGCCTTGGGCCTGGTTGAGGATGACCAGCGTCTTGCCCTTCTCGATATCGGCAAAGAGTTCCTCGCCCGGCGCCATGCCGTAGAAATAGGCGGGCGTCGGCAGCACGCTGACCGGGCCATAGGTCTCGCAGGCGACCGCATAATCGGTGAAGACCTTCGGGTACATGAGATAGGAAGCGAATTCGAAGTCATCGACGCTGCGGCCGAGCTTCTCCTCTATCGCCTTGCGTTCCGCGTCGAGATCCGCATCTTCCAGGAGCGACCCGGGACGCACCGTATAGGCCATCTCACCCTTCAGCACCTTCTTCTGCAGCGACTGAGGCCAGCCGCCCGGCGGTTGACCGAGATCGCCCTTGAGCATCGAGACGACCGATTCCGGGAAGGCGATGTCCTTCGCCGGATTCTCGACATCGGCGACCGTCAGGTCTTGGCTCACCATCATCAGCGCCATGTCGCCGACGACCTTGGAGGACGGCGTCACCTTGACGATGTCGCCGAACATCCGGTTGGCGTCGGCATAGGCCTGCGCCACCTCGTGCCAGCGCGTTTCGAGCCCGAGCGCGCGCGCCTGTTCCTTCAGGTTGGTGAACTGGCCGCCCGGCATCTCGTGCAGGTAGACCTCCGAGGCGGGGCCCTTGAGATCGCTTTCGAAGGCCGCGTATTGGTGACGCACCGCCTCCCAATAGAAGGAGATGCGGCGGATCCATTCCGGGTTCAGGCCGGGGTCACGCTCAGAGCCGGAAAGCGCCTCGACGATCGAGCCGAGGCAGGGCTGCGAGGTGTTGCCGGAGAGCGCATCCATCGCCGCGTCGACGATGTCGACGCCGGATTCGACGGCGGCAAGAACCGTCGCTGCGGCAATGCCGGAGGTATCATGCGTGTGGAAATGGATCGGCAGGTCGGTCGCGTCCTTCAGTGCATTGAACAATGCCCGCGCCGCGGCCGGCTTCAGGAGCCCCGCCATGTCCTTGACGGCGATGATATGAGCGCCGGCCTTCTCCAGCTCGGCGGCGAGCGCGGTGTAATACTTCAGATCATATTTCGGGCGAGCGGAGTTGAGGATGTCGCCGGTATAGCAGATCGCCGCCTCGCAGATTCTGTTCTCTTCGACCACCGCGTCCATCGAGACCCGCATGTTCTCGACCCAGTTCAGGCAGTCGAAGACGCGGAAGACGTCGATGCCGCCCTTCGCCGCCTGTCGGACAAAGTACTTCACCACATTGTCCGGATAGTTCTTGTAGCCGACGCCGTTGGCTCCGCGGAGCAGCATCTGCAACAAGAGGTTCGGCGCGCCCTCGCGCACCATCGCCAGCCGCTCCCACGGATCCTCGGTCAGGAAGCGCATTGAAACATCGAAGGTCGCGCCGCCCCAGCATTCGAGCGAGAAAAGGTTCGGCAGCGCCCGCGCATAGGTGCCGGCGATCCGGGCGATGTCATAGGTTCGCATACGGGTCGCGAGCAGTGACTGATGGCCGTCGCGCATCGTCGTATCAGTGAGCAGCACCTGCTTTTGTGCCTTGACCCATTCGGCGAATTTCTTTGGCCCGAGTTCATCGAGAAGTTGCTTCGTGCCCGGCTTCGGCTCGCCATCGATGAAGGGCACCACCGGGGCGGCGATGTCGTCCGACGGCTTCGGCCGGCCCTTGACCTCCGGATGGCCATTGACCGTGACGTCGGCGAGATAGGTCAAAAGCTTGGTGGCGCGGTCCTGACGCCTCACCTGCTGGAACAGCCCCGGTGTCGTGTCGATGAAGCGCGTCGTATAGCTGTTGTCGCGGAACTTCGGATGGCCGATGATCGCTTCGAGGAAGGTGAGGTTGGTGGCGACGCCGCGGATGCGGAACTCGCGGAGCGCCCGGTCCATGCGGCGGATCGCCTCCTCCGGCGTCGGCGCCCAGGCGGTGACCTTTTCCAGGAGCGGGTCGTAGTAGCGGGTGATGATGGCGCCGGAATAGGCAGTGCCGCCGTCAAGGCGGATACCGAAGCCGGTGGCGCCGCGATAGGCGGTAATGCGGCCATAGTCCGGGATGAAGTTCTGCTCCGGATCCTCGGTCGTGATGCGGCACTGCAGCGCATGCCCGTTGAGGCGGATCTCCTCCTGGCGCGGCACGCCCGATTCCGGCGTGCCGATCGGGTAACCGTCGAGAATGTGGATCTGCGCCTTGACGATGTCGATGCCCGTGACCTGCTCCGTCACGGTGTGCTCGACCTGGATGCGAGGATTGACCTCGATGAAGTAGAACTTGCCGGTATCCGCATCCATCAGATACTCGACTGTGCCGGCGCCGATATAGTTGGTCGCCTTGGCGATCCTCAGCGAGTAGTCGGCGAGCTCCTGGCGCTGCGCCTCCGTCAGGTAAGGCGCCGGCGCGCGCTCAACGACCTTCTGGTTGCGCCGCTGGATGGAGCAGTCGCGCTCGAAGAGGTGAACGACATTGCCATGCGTGTCACCGAGGATCTGGCTTTCGACGTGGCGGGCGCGCTCGACAAGCTTTTCGAGATAGACCTCGTCCTTGCCGAAAGCAGCCTTCGCCTCGCGCTTGGCCTCGGTGACCTCGCGGATCAGGTCCTTGGGGTCGCGGATCGCCCGCATGCCGCGGCCGCCGCCGCCCCAGGAGGCTTTCAGCATCACCGGATAGCCGATCTCCTCGGCAAGCCGGGTGATCTCCGCCGGATCGTCCGGCAGCGGATCGGTCGCCGGCACGACCGGCACGCCGATGGAGATAGCGAGATTGCGGGCCGCAACCTTGTTGCCGAGCTGGCGCATCGTCTCGGGCTTGGGGCCGATGAAGGTGATGCCGTTTGTCGCACAGGCCTCGGCGAACTCCGGGCTTTCCGAAAGAAGCCCGTAGCCCGGATGAATGGCGTCGGCGCCAGACAGCTTGGCGACGCGGATCACCTCGTCGATCGACAGGTAGCTCTCGATCGGACCGAGATCGCGCGCAAGATGGGGTCCACGGCCGATCTGATAGCTTTCGTCCGCCTTGAAGCGATGCAGCGCCAGTTTGTCCTCCTCCGCCCAGATCGCGACCGTTTTAAGCCCCAGCTCATTGGCGGCGCGGAAGACGCGGATGGCGATTTCGGATCGGTTGGCGACAAGGATCTTCGAAATAGACAAGTCGGACTCCTCAATGGACTTGAAACACGGGAATGCTGCACCCGCGAAATGGAGTATTAGCGAGTCCCGGAATGAAGCGCAATTTCAGATGCGACGTAGATTCGCCCGTGGCGCGGATGAGGACTGGGCGCCGTCTTCCGCCATGCCCTTGAATCAGGAAATCAGGCCAAGTCGAAATGCAATGGCCACGGCATGATGGCGGTTCTTCGCCTTCAGCTTTTCCTGGATGCCATTCATGTACCAATCGACCGTATGGCTGGAAATGTCGAGGACCTTGCCGATGTCGTTGGAGGTCATGCCATCGGCGAGGTAATTCAACGCCTCCATCTCTCGCCGCGTCATCTGCACTTCCACTCGCGAAGCGAGCTCGGCCATGATTTCCGGATCGGTGAGTTCGAGCAGCTTCCAGAACAGCCGCTTGGCAATGGCGTCGAAGAGGCTCAGTTCCACCGGCGTCAGGTCGACCACACGGCCGCCGACCGTCAGGTTTCCCATGAGCCCGCGCCGCCCGTGCACCGGGAAGATATAACCGTCGAAGAGGCCGTGGTTGCGCGCCTCGACCATCATGCTTTCCATGCGCTTGCGGTGGGGATCCGAGCGGAAGGCTACGAGCGTGTCGCGCCAGCGGAAACCACGCTGCGCGTGCCCGAGATAACGGATCGTCGGATCGATGACGACGTATTTCTTGCGTATATAGATTTGCGGCCAAGCCTCCGGCCAGCGCCCGGCAAGGAGCAACCTGAGCGGGTTCTCGTGAGGCTTTGGCTGACGAACCACGCCATAGAAGTCGAAACCGCAGCGATCGAGCAGCCGCTCGAACTCGGGCAGGATCTCCTCGCGCGTCCTCATCTCCTCCAGGAGCGCCAGAAACTGAACGAGCAAGGTAATATTCATGGAACACCTTCAGGTCGGAATGGCAGCAAAATCCGCAGAAATTCTCGACATGAACGTCGTTCAGAAGCCGTTCATGTTGCAACCGCAATAATCCTTCTTACCACGCCCGGTCCTGAACGAAACCTGCAAAAAATCGGAATCGGGGCAAAAGATAGCGAGCTATGGACCGTCCGCCATCCTCCCATGGCGCCGGGTGGTCGGCCCTCTGATTTGCCTCTGCCGCATTTTCAAGCAGGTTTTTTCACGAGACCGGTTCCGCGCGGCTCGGCCGGCTCCCGCATGCGAAACCATGTCGCCGGGGCTGGCCAAGACGCACCGCAGATGCCGCATTACTCTGAGCGGCGCAAAATCCGATGCCCAAGGGGTGAGACAGTGTCCTTATTCCAAGTGTATGCAAGAGCGCTCCAGTACCTTGCAGTTCACAAAGCCCGCGTCGGGGCGATCGTCATTGCCAATATCGTCCTCGCAATCATCACCATTGCAGAACCGGTCCTGTTCGGCCGAATCATCGACGCGATCTCATCGCGGAAGGAAGTCACCCCGATGCTCCTCCTTTGGGCGGGCTTCGGTGTGTTCAACACGATCGCCTTCGTCCTCGTCGCGCGCGAGGCCGACCGCCTGGCCCACGGCCGGCGGGCGACGCTCCTGACCGAGGCCTTCGGCCGGATCGTGTCGATGCCGCTTTCGTGGCATAGCCAGCGCGGCACTTCGAACGCGCTTCACACGCTGTTGCGAGCCTGCGAGACGCTTTTCGGGCTTTGGCTCGAATTCATGCGCCAGCATCTGGCGACCGCAGTGGCGCTTGCGCTGCTCGTTCCGACCGCCTTCGCAATGGATGTGCGCCTGTCGATCGTGCTCGTCGTTCTCGGCGTCGCCTATGTGCTGATCGGCAAGGCGGTGATGAATCGCACCAAGGAAGGCCAGGCCTCGCTTGAGAAGCACTATCACACGGTTTTCTCCCACGTCTCCGATTCGATCAGCAATGTCTCCGTCGTTCACAGCTACAACCGCATCGAGGCGGAAACCCGCGAGCTGAAGAAATTCACCGCGCAACTGCTCTCCGCACAATATCCGGTACTCGACTGGTGGGCGCTGGCGAGCGCGCTCAACCGTATCGCCTCGACCATCTCGATGATGGCTATCCTCGTCATCGGTACGATCCTGGTGCAGCGCGGCGAGCTCGGCGTCGGCGAGGTCATTGCGTTCATCGGTTTCGCCAACCTCCTGATCGGCCGCCTCGATCAGATGAAGGCGTTCGCCACGCAGATTTTCGAGGCGCGGGCCAAGCTCGAGGACTTCTTCCAGCTCGAAGATACGGTGCGCGATCGCGAGGAGCCGGCCGGCATGAACGAACTGACGGGCGTGGTCGGTGAGGTGGAGTTCCGTGACGTCTCCTTTGACTTCGCGAACTCCGCGCAAGGCGTGCGCAACGTTTCCTTCACGGCGAAGGCGGGCCAGACCGTCGCCATCGTCGGCCCGACCGGCGCCGGCAAGACGACGCTCGTCAACCTCCTGCAGCGGGTCCATGATCCGAAGCACGGGCAGATCCTCGTCGACGGCGTCGATATCTCGACGGTCACGCGCAAATCACTGCGCCGTTCGATCGCCACGGTTTTCCAGGACGCAGGCCTGATGAACCGTTCGATCGGCGACAACATCCGGCTCGGCCGCGAGGACGCCTCGCTCGAGGAAGTCATGGCCGCGGCGCAAGCCGCAGCCGCGACCGACTTTATCGAAGACCGACTGAATGGCTACGACACGGTGGTCGGCGAGCGTGGCAATCGGCTTTCGGGCGGCGAACGCCAGCGCGTCGCTATCGCCCGCGCCATCCTCAAGAACGCGCCGATCCTGGTGCTCGACGAGGCGACCAGCGCGCTCGACGTCGAGACCGAAGCCCGGGTCAAGGAAGCGATCGATGCGCTGCGCAAGGATCGCACGACCTTCATTATCGCCCACCGCCTGTCGACGGTGCGCGAGGCCGATCTCGTCATCTTCATGGATCATGGCCGGATCGTCGAAATGGGTGGCTTCAACGAACTGAGCCGCAGCAATGGCCGCTTCGCCGCGCTGCTGCGTGCAAGCGGCATCCTGACGGACGACGACGTCCGCAAGAGCCTCACGGCCGCTTGAGTTTGCCTGCGACGGCGCCGACAGCGGCGCCGTCCGCTTTCAACAACAGGGTGGGGCGGGGCGCCAAACCCCGGATAGGACGCATGCTGCAAAAGACCGTTGCGGGCGAGCGAGAGCGAATGGGCGCCGCCCGGCCCGTTTCAACCGAACGCGACACGCGCCTCGACGTCTTTCGGGCGCTCTGCCTGTTGACCATCTTCATCAACCATGTGCCTGGCCAGTACCTCGAATACCTGACCCACAAGAACATCGGCTTTTCCGATTCGGCGGAAGCGTTCGTGCTGATCTCCGGTTTTGCGGTCGGCGCGGCCTATGGCCGCAAATTCGTCGCGGGTGCGCGCCTGGCCCTGACGCTCAAGGCCTGGCGGCGGGCGATGACGCTCTACGTCGCGCATATCATGACGAGCATCGTGACGCTCGCGATCTTCGCGGGCGCCGCCCTCTATTTCGGCCGTCAGGAACTGATCGGCGAAATCAATATCCGCCCGATCGTCGAGCAGACGGAGCAGGGCATCGTCGCCATGGTGCTGCTCGGCCACCAGCTCGGCTACAACAACATTCTCTCGATGTACGCCGTGTTGCTTCTGATGCTTCCGGCCATGCTCTGGCTGAACGCCGTCAGCCCCCGCTTGCTGTTTGCAGTTTCGGCAACGCTGTGGCTTGCCGCCGGCAGCTTCAAGCTGGTTCCATCCAATTTTCTCGACGAGGGCTACTGGTTCCTCAACCCCTGGTCCTGGCAGTTCCTCTTCGTGATCGGCATTCTCTGCATGAACCGGGTGCGCGCCGGCGGCCGACTGCCGCGCAGTCCCTGGCTCGTGGGGCTCTCGGCAGCCTATGTCCTTATCTCCGCCTGCTGGGTCCTTTTCTCCTGGTGGAGCATCGACATCTCCTTCGGCCTGCCGGCGGTCCTGACCGGCTTCGACAAGACGTTCCTGTCGCTGACGCGGCTCCTGCACGTGCTGGCGCTTGCCTACCTTCTTGCGGTCATTCCCGGTTTGAGCCAGCTGGCGCGGCTCCGCGTCGATCATCCGCTGGTGATGATCGGCCGGCACTCGCTCCCGGTCTTCATTTTCGGAACGATCCTCGCCATGGCGGGACAGGTGCTGCTCTTCGTCACCGACAAGGACGCCATCGTCGGCACCCTCTTCGTCATCGCCGGCATCGGGCTGCACTTCGTCTACGCCTATTATCTCGACTGGCTGAAGGAAGTGGCGGTGGCGAGGCCGCTCGCGGCGGCCTAGGAGTTTCGATCAAATCGGCGAGCTCGATCGATTCGATCAGCGCCGAGCCAAGGTGCGTCCGGCCACTCGGTTCGCGGAGGTGGGGGAGCGTATCGTGCCTCCACAACCAATTTATCTCCGATTTGCGCGGTGGGCCGGTTCCGCGGGACATGCCCGGCATGGGACACCACCCCTCTGTTCCCGATGTGCTTCTCGTGCGTCCGCTCGTACGCCAACAGCAGTCGCACGACAGTGTCCGATGGGTGGCTGGAATCGACCCATTTGTATGGACCGGTATTGAGCAAGCTATCGCGCAAACTCACTCAAGGCAGACGTTCCCAGGGGTTGTGGTGTGCGGCTTGGGAGCGGGAGACTCTGGAGTGGGCGATGAAGCTCTCTCCCGTATTCCGCTCTTGCTTGAGCCGGCGGTGGCATGGCCCTCATTCACATGAAGCGCGAATCCGGTTGCGCCCGGATCGCCCAGCTCGGGGCGGAGCTGCATCCTTGGGATCAGATAGTCGCCGCCATTCTGCTGCCGGTAGGGGATGGGGCGGGT
>Ga0214544_1000289_pt1 | contig 85060 bp, 38 predicted proteins | sample CNSS3metaG_FD_160074 | JGI IMG/M metagenome (GOLD analysis project Ga0214544, IMG submission 160074) | Root nodule microbial communities from cowpea collected in UCLA plant growth center, Los Angeles, California, USA - CNSS3 | ecosystem: Host-associated > Plants > Roots > Nodule | place: USA...
ATATTTTTTTTTTTGAAATTTATTATATATATATATATATATATATATATATATATATATATATATTGTATTACAATGAGAGTAAATTGACTTAATTTATTTTTTATAATAGTGAAATTAAAGTGTTCACTTGATTATCAAAATATTATTATAAAGATAATAATTAAAGATTAAAGTATCAACATATATAACTTGACAAACAACTTAATTAAACATTCAAACTATTCAAATATTATTGAACAACATTCTAGCATTTAAAAATATGAAATTGTGAATCTATATAATTAGAAGTAGTAAATAATTATAAAAAAATAAATTTTAAAATTGTAAAAAAATGTTTGTGGGTTAAGTGAGTCAACCTATCTTTAACCCATGAGTTAAGTGAGTCGATTCAGTTCAACCCACTTGTGAAAAAACGAATTTTTCTCAACCTAAACCGGCTCAAACCCCGTGGTGAGTCGGGTTGACTCACGGGTTGGAAACCATTTTGACGTATTTAATCTGGTGGAGTTTCCATCTTGCCAAAACAAAGATATAGAGTTATTCTAGCCATAACAAAATAAAACCTAAAACACCTATTGGTGACACTCACCTTGCTGGATGAATCTAAGCCCTTAAAATTCCATAGTATAGCCTTTGTGGTAAACATAACTGAACCACATCTACATACACAAAATACTAATAACATTTATGGTAAACATAATTGATCCATATCTACATACACAAAATATTGAGCTAATTTGTTCCCTCTAAACAAAAGTTACTACAATTTTAAGCCAAATTAGCCAATTTGCATCCTACAAAAGGCATAACACATCTGCATATCCTTTATAATGTATAAGATAAAGAAAAAAAAGGGTAGAAGCATGCCATAAAGCACCAAAAATTTTAAGAGCAAAATAATCAGACATGTATAAAGAATTTCATATAGGGATTTCTTATGCAAAAAACAAGGCTAGAAATATTTTTCATTAAAAAATAACAGTACAAATACAATCTCCCCAAACATTGAGAGGAACATTATGTTAAAACATTAAAGACCTAGCAATGTTGAGAACGTGCAAATGCTTTCTTTCAACTACACTATATTTTTTAAGGTCTTTCAACACATGAAAATTGATGTAAAACACCTTTCGTTGAAAAGAAATCAGTAAAAGATAATTCTCTAGCATTATCAAACCTAAAAACTTTAATAATAGTATGACATAAATTTTTGATGTAGTTAAAGAATTTTGGAATGACATTAATGTAATCAGATTTTGTTCTTAAGCAAATAAATTCGTGTAAAATGACTTTTGTCATCTACTAAGGTTAAAAAAATATCTAAAACCATCATAGTTAGTACATCCAAAGGGCCCCATATATCAACATTTAGAATGTCCATTCAGTTAACACTAAAATGATTTTTAACAAAAAAATATAATCTATTTTGTTTAGAGATAGGACAAATGCTACAATGTTGAATATTGTCAATAATAGCTAAATAATTTTTGGAAGCAATAAGATTGTAAACAGGACTAGAAAGATGTCCTAAACGTTTATGTAAAGTATCGTAGTTAACATTATTACAAGAAGTGAAATTAACATTTGACAAAGTATTTTTAGGAAAATCAAAAACCAGTACACAATGTTGATTCTTAGCAATGGCAATCATCTTCATGGTGTAGAGATTCTGCAAAAGAAAATATTAGGTTCTAGTATAAACCAAAAATGGTCAGCTTTGAGCAGAATAACTAAGGATAAAAGATTAAATCTGAATGTTGGATTATACATAACATTGTGTAAGAAAATATCCTTAGTAAGTCTGATGTTACCTATGCCTTTAATAGGATTTTTCACAAAATTTGGAAGAATAATATGTGAACCAGACATAGGAATAAGTATCATATAGATCTTTATAGCAACATATGTGAGATGTGGACTAGAATCAATAATCCATTTGTAAGAATTGACATGGAGGTTAATGTTCAAGATATTACCTACAACATTCGTAGCTATGTCTTATGGAGATGAGGTGTTTGAAATTTTGGCAATAAGGAATTGAAGCAATTATTGACATTAAGCAGTGGTTAAATTTGAAGAAACAACATTGCCAAAGGAATTTTTCACATTATTAACATTGTGTGTTGGTCGATTGTTGAAATAATTTGGAGGATAACCCACAAGTTTGTAACATTTTTTTTAGTATGCCTTAACACATCACAGTGACTACATTTAGGTCCAATTTTCTTAATAGATTTTTGTTTATCAAATTGGGGTTTTTGAGTGGAAGGAGCAACAAAAGCTAAAAGTCTGTAGATTCGTGATCAATGACCTCACGTTAAACTTCTTCTTACAACACAAGGGAAAAAACATTATTGATTAAGGAATGAGGGCCGAAAAGGAGTATTATACCACGAATCTGAGAGCATAAGTCATGTAGACCCATGAGGAAGGACATGACATAGTCAACTTCAGTTTGTTGTTGAAGATGTTGGAGGCCACCACAAGAATAGTTGAACTGAGGTTTGTAGCTAAAGAGTTATTCCCATGCAAACTTCAATTTCGTGTAATAAGTATTGACAATGTCTGACCCCTATTGTAATGACATGAGTTGACGCCAAAGCTAGAAGATGCGAGACCCACTTTTGCAGGAGAAGCAAGTGCGAAGTTCTTCCCAAATCTCACGAGCAATAATGGCAAACAAGATGCTTGTGATAATTTCTTTGGAGACCAAATTATAAAGCCACAAAATCACAACACTGTTAACCCTAAACCAAGTAAGAAAGGAAGGATAATTCTCTAGCGGTTGGGGAAGAGTGTCGTTGATGAAGGGTAACTTATTATTGACGGAGAGCGCAACACGCATAGCTCAACTCCACGTTGTGAAGTTGGTGTGTTTGAGGGTTGAGAAGTTAGAAGGAGACCATATTAGAATGATGAAGGTAAAGAGGGTGGTTGGGGGTCAAGATGAGGTTCTTTACCGGTGGTAAGATCTTGGCTAGTGACAACAATGGAAGCAAGAAGAGAAAGAAGAAGGCAATAACAAGGGAAGAAAAACAAAAACGAAAGCTTTAGATGATAAAAGATCACGCTTTGATACCATATCAGATAAAAGAAGGTAAGAAAAGAAACAACCTTTTTTATTGAGAAACTGTGAGTGATTGAAAAGTTATTTTTTACATAAAAGCAAAGAGCTATATAGCCTATGATACAAAGGTTACTAAGAGAAACTAAAAAAATTGAACTAGGGAACAAACACTAACTAATAACTAAAACAATCTAACAAATACTTTCACATAAAAAATTGTAAGAGTGTATTTTGTGAAAATTTTCATCTTGCCAAAACAAAGATATAAAGAGTTATTATAGCCACAACAAAATAAAGCCTAAAACAACTATCGGTGACACTAACATTGCTAGTTGAATCTAAGCTACATCTACATACACAAAATAATTAGCTGATTGGTTTTCTCCGGAAAAAAAAAAAAGTGACAACAAATTTAAGGCATGTTAGCCAATTCACGTTTTGTAAAATTCATGGATTATGCTTTCCTATGTGTCTATTTGAAAGTAGACTTTGACATGTTAAGTTTAGAGTCACATCGATTTTAAACATGTGGTTTTGAAAACTTATTTGTTATCTAGAGTCAAGTTTTAGTTTATGTTAAAGTAAAATCCTCTTTAAAATTTATTGATTTACTTTTATATTTTTAAATATGATATTATTTTTTTTTCCAAATACACTGGTCACCTACGTATATTTCTAAATTATATTGCATTTTTTTCTAATCTTATGTGTTTGAATTGACAAAAATGTATCTTAGTAATATTACGATATACAAGTAAAGTTTTAACTAAGAATCAATTTTTTTTTCATCTGCATATGCATGTGATTATCCTAAAAAAAAAACTATTTTGTAAATTGTTACGTGTGACCACTTTATTAATTATAATTTTCCATGTAAAAGATTGAGATGTTGATAATACTTTCGTTTTCCCAGATAGTTCATACAATGACCGTTGGTTCATTCATTCCATTTATTTTATTTTGTTTCAAAAAATAGTAAGAGATTGAATCGTGATTAGAAAACTCAAATAAAAATCAGGATTATGCTCATGTTTTTCTATAAAAATTTAACTGAGTTAAACTAATGTGACACTTTTTGTTTTTTCTGAAATTATGAGCCATAAAATTCAGAACCAAGGGTAAGAAATTAACATAATTTTTCAAAAAAATAAAAATAAATAAATAAAAGAAGTGTAAATTGATGCTTTAGTTATCTTCATATCCTTTTCCATTAATAAGTAATTTTTCGAACTTTGCAACTCAACCTCTAACATTAAAAACGTTGTTGACAGAGTACAGTTCTTTAGCATCAATTCATGTGGTCCTCTTTTTTCCTAGTCATGTGAAGCATTTAATTGTATTTGATAGTAGAAGCAATTAATTAATGTATTACCTTTTTTTATTACTATTATATTGATACAAAATTCGATATCCACACAAATTCATTCCTCAATATGGTTTAAGGTTCTAATCTTAAATCATTTATTATACTTTTATGTTTAATATAATTCATTTAATGTTGAACTTCAGTTTGAACAAAACGATGCAATGTTATGATTACTATTTAAAGTTTGCTAGATGAACCGGAAAGAAATTTATTGATATTAATAGAAATAAAATAATTTTAACATTGTTTAATTCTAATTCTAATTTTCATATTTTAAAAGATTTGGTCACGTTTGAATTTTATGATAAATTTAGATATTTTTAATTGAGTTTTTATTAAATTGTTTTTACTTGTTAAGTATTAAAGTTTTTATATTTTTTCAATTGAGTTATTATCGTTTAATTTGTTCATATGAAATTTTATGATTAGTACATTAATTTTTATTATTTTCATCAAAATATCAAAATATATTGGATAACAAAAATATTTCATCAATAAGAATGAGAAAACAATTTCTTAGCCTGATAATGCAAAAACTATTGAAAAAATATGAGGACTTTGTTAAAAAGCCACTTTGATCCTTTAATTTTTTTTATTATGCATAAAATTGAACAAAGTTTAAAACGTATTTCAAATTTAGAGATTAAAATTGCCTAAAAAATAGAAGAGATTAAAATGAATTAAAATATAAGAGACCAAAATTGTGGAAAAAATAATTAGAGACCAAAATTTACGGATTTTTTAAAACATATAAAGACAAAAATTACAATTAATTGTATTATTACATATAACAAGTTAAAGCTTCTTTATTTTCGTATTTTAAAATCGAATCAAACTTTTATATATATAGTAGGTGTATTAAGTATTAATACAATGTATTACACTTGTTTGTTTATTAGAGTTCAAATTTTTTATTAACTTTTTTGTACAGTCTTTTTTTAAATATTAAAAATACAATGTATTCATATTTTAAATATTATTTTAATATATTTTAAAACGTCAAAATTAATAGTAATTATTGTATTATGAAGATACAATAAAAAAATAGCAAAAAAAATAATTTAAAACAGATAATCTAAATTCGTTTATTACTCTGTTAAATAAACATATAACTACGAAAAAAAAATTATAAACACAGAAATTCATACAATGATTATGAAGAACAACTTATGATGACAAAAACTAGATAGTAAACAATGAGATGAAATGGATAGAATAACTTTATGATAGTACTGTGTTTTATTTTGATTTCATCGATCTCTCCAAAAGATAGTAAACAATGAGATGAAATGAATAGAATAACTTTATGATAGTACTGTGTTTTATTTTGATTTCATCGATCTCTCCAAAAGGTAGTACTCAATCAATGGATAAACTCAAAACCTAATCAAAACCTAATCAAACAAAGCCTCAATCATTAACATGATCAATCAACAATAAAACAAAGAAACTGAGAATCTGGTGGAACTACTTTCTCAGGTGATGATTTCTTCCACGTTTATATATTCTTCTACAAAGATTTTCCCAAACGTTTCCACTTATTTACCAACTTTTCTATTGTCCTTGTTGAGGACCCATCTTCCATCATTGCACAGTTTGCAAGCTTCTTCAGTTCCTTCACTTTCCTGCGGATTTCTTCACCCTCCAAACCCTCCTCCATCACACCCTTTATCAGTTCAACAATCTCCTCCTTCACCACCACACCATTGCTCTTCCCTCTAGGGTTCTTCATCTTTGCCCTCAGAGCAACTTTCAATCCTTCACTCACCAAAGCTGCATTGCTTCTTTGTTCAGCAAACAAAGGCCATGCTATCATCGGCACTCCATGCACCACACTCTCCAAAACCGAGTTCCAACCACAGTGACTCAGAAATGCACCAATTGACCTGTGTCCAAGCACTTCCACTTGTGGGGCCCACCCACACATCACCAAACCCTGCTCCTTCGTCCTCTCTAGAAACCCTTTTGGCAAAAATTGCAGAGGATCATCATCATCATCCACCAAACCCCCATCACTGAAATAAGTAGCACTTGCCCTATCATTTGGTGCTCTCAGATTCACCCACAGAAACTTGTGCTTGCTCAACTCTAACCCTAATGCAAGTTCGTTTATCTGCTCCTGGGAAAGTGTGCCACCACTCCCAAAAGACACATAAAGAACTGAATCAGGTTGTTGTTTATCCAACCACAATAAACACTCACACCTACTTCTTGAACCACTCTGTGTGATGGGCCCAACTAAATACACAGGAGGGTAATCACCACCATTACCATTACCAGCACCATTACCATGTTCATTACCATTACCATGTTCATGTTCAGATATTGCTTTTGTTGTTTCTTCTTCCAATTCCATGAAGCTGTTCACCAATATACCATCATGAGCATCGAGGTATCTCTGGCATCGTTGGAGGAAAAGCTTGTATGCCAAACTTCCTCTATCTTGCATGCTGTCTGGAAGATCTCTGCCAGAGATAGAGATGCAACCGGGGAGGGGAATCAGACCAGGATGATCCTTGTACTCACACGAAACCTCGTGGTCGAGGTTTCGGGAATGGAAGCAAATGGACAGGACCATGGTGGAGCAAGGGAAGTATATGTAGGACAAGATGTTGAGTTCCTTGCCAAGCTCCAGAGCCTCGGGGGCCATGGCATCAGCAATGAGAGCAGTGATGGCAGTGGTTCTGGAGAGTGAAACTAGGGTTTCTCTGACGGAGGACATGGCTCGAGAGGCTGAGAGCTGAGTCTGGATTTCGACGGAGGCGCCATTGTTGTTCAGGTCTTGGAAGTTGACTGAGGGGAGGAAGATGCAGTGAATGTTGCGAGGGAGGGAATCGAAGAAGAAGGAGTGTTTGGAAGAGGAAGAAGAGAGTGTGGGAATGATGCATGTAACGTGGAAGGTGTCGGTGTGGAGATGGAGGAGGCGTTTTGCGAACTCGAGGATCGAGACTTGGTGGCTGAAAGCAGGGACGGAAACTAGGGCTATGTGGGTGGTTGTTGTTGTTGGTGGCGGTGATGACTCCATGGGAAGAGGTTTTTTGGACAAGGTGAGGAACACAGACAGAAGAAGATGACAATGGAGGCAACAGAAAATAACCTATGAGTTTGTAGAAGGTTGTTTGTTTGGTTTTTGTTTCGAAAGGTGGGTGGTTGCTTTTATAATTCATTATTATGGTTTAGGAGAAACTATTGCTTGTGTTAAACACGTGTGGATACTGTATCTGACATCTCATAAAGCAGAGGTATATGTGGACGATGCAGTCCCTTGTCTTAAAGCAATGTCAAATGTCAAAATTTATATCTTTCACATCTAAAATTTTGAATTTTCCTATTTTCATATAAGCACCTTTATCACTGGTATAAATGATATTTTGACAAATTTATCTTGTAATATAAGATATCATATTTTATAATATAGAAAAATAAATAAATAAAAAAATGAATAACTACTTAAAAAATCTTATTATATTGTAAGAGAAAATTATCAAAACTTAATTCTCAAAAATTGAAAATTTTAATATGTAATAAATTTAAAGTTGGAGACAGGATGTTTTAAACATGTTAACGTGAATATAGTGAAAATATTACATAAACTCCATTCAACAAATACTAAAATTTAAATAAGTCAAAAATAAATATAAAAACACTACTAATATCTTTTATATTTTATAAAAATTTTCTTACAAATTTATTATAAAATTTTATAAAAAAAAACACTTTTTTACTATTTTCTTTTAATTTTACTTAACAGGTAATTTCTTTATAAATAATTATTTTTTATAGAATTATAAAATTTACAAGTATTTTTTATAAAATTTCATGAAAAAAATATTTTGTGTAAAATATTTTACGAAAAATTTTGTACAAAAATCATACAAAGTATTATTTATAACTAAATCTATAAGTATATTCTAAATAAATAATAATAATAAATTGACACAAAATATGTGTTTTTTAGTAAAGAAAATGAATACGAGAAACTAAAAAAAATAATAATTAAATTTAATTTTAAGAATCTCATGCTTTGGGGATGTACAAATAGTGGTATGTCGACAATTCAACACTATCACATTTTTTATACTCTAACAAATCTAAATATTATTATTTTATTTTAAAATTTTACTTATGTACTTCTTGTATTAAAAACTATTTCATGGTCATATTATATTTTCTATACAAAATATTGGTTTTCTATATTTGAAAGGTCATATTAAAAGATTCATTTGTTCTCTATACCTAACCAAACATATACCTTTTACTTGTACATAATAAAAATCATTTTAGTCTATATTCATTTTTTTAATTAAATTTTAGTTCATAGGACTTCATATATGATATAAATTAAAAGCTATACGATTAGATATTAAATTGATAGGAAAGTTTATATAATTATAGGAACTGGTTAAACTTTTTTTCTAAACTTAAAATGTAAATTTTGAACGTGACCATTAAATTGTGATGCAGTTAATATTCTGACTCCTATAACCGACAACCGCGTATTGAATTAATATGGTTTCAAAAATTGAGTGTCTTCACTTACCAAATAAAGACTTAAAGACATGAAAAGTAAATAGAGAGAATGGAGAGAAAGAAGAACAAGCTCTTGATGTACATATAAAAAAAGAAAATAGCAAAAGGGAAAACTAATTAAAATTTAATACGTGCTAGACATGTGCCGGTATATAAATGTCAATAATACATGTCTAAGTGGGACATCAAACAAAATTTAATGTCATTGTTGGAAATGAGAAGCTAACATAACATATAGATGAACACAAATATATAAAAATATTTATACAGTCATTCAGAAAGTATTCATGTAAAGTCATGGTCACGTTGCAGGATAACATACATATGTATGCATGAACATAGGAACAATTGATACTAAATTCGATTATCTGGATACATGTCTAAGTGTGCCGGTATATAAATGTCAATAATACATGTCTAAGTGGGACATCAAACAAAATTTAATGTCATTGTTGGAAATGAGAGGCTAACATAACATATAGATGAACACAAATATATAAAAATATTTATACAGTCATTCAGAAAGTATTTATGTAAAGTCATGGTCACGTTGCAGGATAACATACATATGTATGCATGAACATAGGAACAATTGATACTAAATTCGATTATCTGGATACATGTATTTGACATTAAACTCATTGGTGGTGTGCACTTGTGGTGGTTTCCAAACTCTGTAAGTTTGGCCTCAAGGGATTATTACTCAACCACTCACAAGGAAAGTACATTTCATGCCTAAGACATGATCAAGTCCAGTACTATGACCCCCTTCTTCTCTTCACGACATAACTTACTCTACTCTACTTGAGTGTGAGTAGTTATTAGAGAAAGGATACCCCCATATTGAATCATTATGTCAATGCATACACTAAATGATACCACATAGAATTTCTCCTTAAAATTCTAGCAACCACATCACATTTCACATTCACAGGTATATATTCATATCAGGCACCGACAATATTCTAACCAATAATCCACATTTGCTAAAGTACACAAAATTTCACATAAAAAGGGTTGCTAGACTTGGATCCCTTGGCTCAGCGAGACTTAAATGAAAAGTGTACAAAAGTTCACTCGACCAGTGACTGGATGGCTCGCCGAACAAGTGAATCATTAGAGCTCCCTGAGGTAAATTCCTCATTAACGTGCTCAATGAGCTTAAGCTCGACCAGCAACTACAAAGTTCACCAACTCACAAACTTTGGATTTGCTGAGCAAGTAGGTACTCGACCAACGACCTCCAAGTCAGTAAGTTCCTAATTTTGGTTTCGCATAGCGAGTGAATTCTCGTTCAGTGACTTCCAAGTCATTTAGCCTCTGACTTTGGATTCGCTCAGCGAGCCCACTCTGGACCAACGAGTCTACATAATTATGAAAAATGAGATTTTGCATACTAAGGTCTTTTGAGCCTATTCTAAGCAGCTCTTTAGTGATTTCAAATGCTCAATTACCGAATTTCAAGTTCATAACAAGCATAAGTACAAAGGAGTCTAAAAACATATCAACTTAACAATTGCTTTCTAACAATCAACATCAAAATCAATACCCAATTTCACTCATTAAGAATTACATGCAACAACTCAATATTCATAAGCAATCTTAGGAAATCATACCAATTCCACATTTGCAAAAAACAAACATAGTATAATTAGATTCCTTTACCTAAAAATGACTCAAACGACCGAAGGAGTATCGAATCTCTCTTCCGGCTATTAGAACGCACAACTCAGTCTATGAACAACACAAACATGATCATAACACATCATTAGAACCTTTGATTAGTAAAAACTCAGAAAAAGACTTAAAAGCCACATCCAAGATACAATTGCTCACATGCATTCACTAGGAAGAATGAAAAGAGAAGAAAACCAACTTACTCAAATGAGGAAACTGGTCGGACATATGTGAAGAGCTCGCCACAGAAATCACTCCAGCGTCCTTCGATCTTCAAAGAGATGAACACACGATGAAAAACTTTAGAGAGAAGGAAGAAAGTTCTTAGAAAATGTTTTTAGAGAGTATTCTTTAAATAATTAGATCCTTTCATAAAATTTTTATTTATAAGTAAGCTTTTTATTATTAAAATAATAGTAACTCATTATTTTTAAAACACTGACACTCTTAAAACATAATTTTGTAGATTTCCACATTCTCTCTAACAACAAAAATTTTCTTCACTTACAAAATAAAGAATTAAACTCCAGACATAAAAGAAGAAAAATTATAATTTGACAGCTATTATTTTCTTTTATTTCCATTTTACAAGCAGATGAATAATAAAATATTATATTTAATTAATAAAAATAAATATAAACAAAATTTAAAAATAAAATAATTACTTTTAGGATTATTATTAAACAGGAGTATGAATTTATTTTAATTTTTAAGGTTATTTACAATATAAGGTCTTGTAATTTTTCTTTTTAATAATATTTCATTCATACTTTCTATTTTTTGAAATTTATAAATGATTTATCATTTTCATGATTTATAGTCTTGTTTAATATTTATACTCTTCAATTTCATGTAACTTCAACAGGAGCATAAAATTCCATTATAAAGCTTATAACCTTGGTTATGATTTCTTCATTAAAAAAATCACTTAAATTTAATACGAAATTTGCTCCTAATTACATATAAATAAATTTATCAAACATATGAATACAATGTTCAATAGAAAGTAAACAATATTTTGGATATTTTAACTTAAATCTAAACACACCATAGAAAATGTTGTGACTACAATTTCAACATTTCAATGGTACAAATGTAAATCATGTGGTCCTTCACGTCTCTCCTTTGTCAACTTATATATACTTATGATTCCACAATTTTATTTGTTGTGAGGTATTTTTTGCAACTGTAAATTAACTTTACATTTTTTAATTATTTATTAAAAAATAATAAATATATTGTTTAAATAAAATTTAGTTCAAAAGATGTAAATATATTATTTTATTGCAAATTTTGTTTGCCAACTTTTTCTTTTTGGCTTATTGTACTATTCAAGTTAAAAAATTAAACTAATGTTGCGAATCTATCAACTATTAATTGATAAGCAATTAAATTAACACGACCAATAAAATGTGGGAAAAAATTAAACATAAGCCATCTATAATCTCAATAGACAACTTATTTCTTTTTCTTTCACTATTTATTGATGATAGACACTTAATTGCTTTTCAATTCAAGGATTAATCAAACTTTTTTAATTTCTTAACTTAAAAATGATATGATGAATGAAGCTTTAAATAAAAATCATTAAAAAGGTTCTTCAGTCTGAAATATTAATATTGTATTAAAAATATACAATATTATTAATTTTGAATTGAATAATTCTGGTTGGCAAAATTAGGTGAAATGGTTTATAGTTTAATTCTTTTGAAAAATCAAAACAAAACTGATGGAAAAGATGAATTTTATTTTAAATTATAAGAAAATTCGATAAATAAATTTATGAGTTTGTTTTAGTCCACTGAATATTTAATTAAATTTTTTGATCTATCATAATCTTCTAAATAACAAATCAATTTAGATCACATTTCAACAAAATCTTTTCCAAAGAATATTCAGTTCATTTAAAAAAAAAACATTTTTATATAATTTATAATAAATTACGAGAGACTTATATTAATTTAGCGTGTGCAATTGAGAAAATAAAACTTAAATAAAATATAAATTATATAATAAATTCATATCACAGTAAAATAATACTATTTTAAACCTGAATTACAAAATTACAAGTGTGTATATTAGTTAATTTTGTTTTCAGCTCCTTCTAGACTTATAACTCCGGCCACCGAGAGCGGTTGCACCACCGACAAAGACAGCTCGTGGGATAACGGAACCTCCCCAACCACCGCCGCCGCTGCCGGAATATTTCGACGGTAATCGGCGCGCTAGGTGGAGAATTTTCGACGCCGGATTCGAAAACAGTGTTTTGATATTCATATTTAGTTATGTGAATATTTATTTATTTAAAATTTGGGTGATTGTCACTTTTAGTTACTTCCTCTGTGAAGTGAACACGAAACTCTCACATTAGAGAATGGCGAAGGTTGAAAGCAGCATGGCTCGGGTAGTTCTGGAGCCACACGCGCAGTTCGACCTCACCGCCCACTCACGCGCCAGTTCCATTCGATCACTCGCACTCGCCACACTGCCGGATGCGAGACGGCACCGTTCTACTGTCCTCTACGTCGGCACTAACTCCGGAACCCTCTTCTCCCTCTCCGTGGACATCGACGACGGTGACGGTGCCCCGAACGATGCCGTTCTGCGGAAGCTCTCGTTTCTGCGGAGTGTTTCGGTGAGCGACGCCGCAGTCGAGTGCATATCGGTGATCGAGGAGTTCGGGAAGGTTCTGTTGCTCTCCAATGGGGCTTTGTTCTTGGTGGACTCGGAGCTCTCGAATCGTGCTTCGAAATTGAGTTTCTCGAAGGGAGTGTCGTTGGTCACGAGGAGGAGGTTCAGGAACGGCGAATCCGAGGGTTTGGGTTTGGGTTTGGGTTCGGGTTCAGGACTAGGTTCGGGGTTAGGGTTGTTTCAGAAATTGAGAATGAACTCAGTGAAGGAGGGTGAAATGCAGAGTGAGGGTGGTTGTGTTTTTGCGCTTGTGGTTGGGAAGAGGTTGATTCTTGCGGAGCTTGTCTTGGGGAATAGGAATGGGAAAAATGAGAGGGATGATGGTGGTGGTGGCTCTCTTGTGGTTTTGAAGGAGATTCAGTGTGTGGATGGGGTTGTTAGTGCCATGGTGTGGCTTAATGATTCTATTGTTGTTGGTACTGTAAATGGGTATAGTTTGATTTCCTGTGTAACTGGGCAGAGCAGTGTGATCTTCTCGCTGCCGGATGTGTCGCGGCCGCCAAGGTTGAAGCTTTTGCACAAGGAGTGGAGGGTGCTGTTGTTGGTGGACAATGTGGGGGTTATTGTTGATGCACATGGGCAGCCGGTGGGAGGGAGTCTGGTGTTCCGCCATGGGTTGGATTCAGTTGGAGAGATTGGTTCTTATGTGGTTGTGGTGAGTGATGGGAAGATTGAGTTGTATCATAAGAGGTATGGTGGGTGTGTTCAGGTTTTGCCGTTTGGTGGGGAAGGAGTTGGGCGATGCGTTGTTGCTAGTGAGGAAGATAGGGATGGGAGGCTTGTTGTTGTTGCCACTGCTACCAAGGTATGTTGTAGTTTGAATCTAGTGTCATTGAGATCATAATTTAGTTGATTGATGATGTACTTGTGATATTATCTTGGACGGTCGGTTTATTTTTTTGATTTTTTGGTGTATCTGGAATAATGGATTGTTGGGGTAATCTGAATATGGAGTAGTTCATAATAACGATTGCAATTTTACGGGCCTCCTTTTGTCTCATAGTTTGCTGTATTGGTTTTTCACAACTTAAAGACTTGGATACTTCATAGATACATATAGGTGAATTATATGAGAATATTTGTGTTGGATGCATGAACCAAATGCACGAATAGGTGCTTAATAGCTTGTAATTGATTTTAGTCCTACGTTATATTAATGAATTTAGTCTCATTAAGCTTCACACTTCATTTCTTAACATATAAAAAGGTCAACATATAAAATACATAATTTGTATATAGTGTAAAATTAATGTCACCCAGCACTAAAGGTTTTGAAGTTCTGAACAGAGAACATAGTCTGCGAGGGGAAACTTAGGTTTGGGAGTTGGGAGAGGAGTTGAAATTGGTTGTAAGTGTCTTCCATGAACAGATAGTCGGGAGACAACAAATTATGTGAAAAAGGCATCCACCAAGGAAATGTAATAAGAAAAATCATTAGAAGAGGGAACAGGGAAGGTCCTCAGAAGTCACTATTTGAAAAGGTGATTCTGAACAAAAAGGCATAGAACTTTCACTATAAAATGGGATATCCTAATCTAAGGTGCCAAGTATGTAGTACATTGAGATTAAGATCTCCTGATCTAAGATGCCAAGTGTAGCTTGTAGAACAATTATTGGAAATAGTGGTATTAATACAAGTATTACTAGAACAAACAACAATACTCAGAGGCATAAACTGAAGACTTGAAGACTGAAAGAGGCCATTGGGTCCAACATGTCCATGAAGAAGAACTTCCTAGGATTTTTGAAATTTGACAAAGCAATGGTTGATAAAAAAGAACAAAATAGACATTGTTATCTTAAAGAAACTTTCTCACACTAATTAAATTCTCGTTAATAAAAGGAACCTATAAAAGTTATCGAGAGATAAGTGGGTTTTCAGATTAAAGAGTGAAGAGAAGGTAGTGGAACCAGAAGAGTGTATGTGAAGGCCTTGCCCATTGCCTACAAAAGTCTGATTAGATCCTTCAAATGGAGCATTCTGTTGGATGTTTTAAGCAAACTTTGTTACATGATAGGAAGCACCTGAATCTGGAAATCAGGTCTGAGATGTAGATGGTTCAGTATTTGTAACCCTAGCCTGTGGTTGAGTGGGATGAATATATTGATATGGAATGTTAGATGTTTGAGGCCAATGTTAAGTTGAAAAATAACCAGGAGCAGCTGCTGGGGAATTCGCCCAAGCCACAATAGATGTATGGGTCACAGATGATGATTGGTATTGTAAATTAAACTTGTGATAACATAAAAGGGCAGTATGACCGTATTTCAAGCAAACCTGGCACTATATAGAACTACAACCTCCTCAGCCTCTTCCTCAACGACAAAAGCAACCTCCTCGTCCTCGTCTAGAACCACCAAAACCTGTATGTTAAAACTGAGTATTCTGATCAATGTTCCTATGTTGATTTTTTTGATCATGAATGTGAGGAATGAGCCAATGGATGTTAAGCAATATTAAGAGAAAGAGTAGAATATGATCCTTTCATATACTTCTGTAATCGCAATTCTTTTGCAAGAAAACCTTCAACTTCTTCAATAGTAACAGTATCAATTTTGCTTTCAAGAAGTACAATAATAAAATCATATTTTAGTTGGAAGTCCTTCAAAAATGGAATCCATACGTTCTTTTGAAGAAGCAGGATCTCCAACTGAACAAAGAGAGTCAATAAGAGACGTAAGATGAAGAAGAAATTCTCAGTAACGGTAATTATCCAAAAATGAGTTTTTGAACTTCGAACACAATTGACATGCTTTTGTCCTAGTTTAATGATGAAAATATGCGTGTATCTTGTCCTGGATTACATACGACTGAGTACACCCATGCACACGCTACAAGACAGTGCTGGAAAGATACGACTGAAGCCATACAAGAAGCATTTGATCTTGTTCTCAAGAAAGATACTTTGTATTAATTCTATTAAGAATAAGAAATCTGGATGAAATGACGCAAACAATGTGCCTTACCTATTCAACCTGTATAATTTTTTTTTATCAATTTGTTCGGTAATTTGATGCAAAAAAATGCTACCGGAGCATGTACCAAAATAGATGACTGCAAATCTCCTAGTGGAGGAGGGGTTGGAGGAGGATACGAGGAGTTAGGATTGATGGAAGCCATGAATGAGGATCACATATTGAATTAACAAGAAGAGTGATTATTACTTGGAGTGAAAGACACAAAATTGAGTAAACCTTTGTTGCAAAATACATGTTTATAAGGACAAAGAAACACTACTTAATTGACAGCTGTTTAGTTGTAATGCACTAAAATTGACAACTGTTCAATTGTAACTGACTACAGCTAACAACTATTCAGTTGTAACCAACTGTTATTCAGTTGTAAACGCCAGGAAAAATAGAGACCTTGTGATGCAAAGTGATTGTTTGGTTTCTTGTTATTCTATTGCTTGTAGTTTTGTTGATGTCATTTACACTTTTAACTGTTGATCATGCCTCAATTAATTATTAGATCCTATGTTGGGTTAATTTATTCTGTTGTAAAATTAAAAATAATTTGGACTGTCGGAGTCCTAGCTCAATGAAGTATTTAATTCTTTTACATATCTTTCTAGGTAGTGTGTTATCAGAAATTACCTTCTGTAGAACAAATAAAAGACCTTCTGAGGAAGAAGAACTATAAGGGAGCCATATCCTTGGTGGAGGAGCTTGAGTCAGAAGGGGAAATGTCAAAAGATTTGCTGTCGTTTGTTCATGCTCAAGTGGGATTCCTCTTGCTTTTTGACTTACATTTTAAAGAAGCAGTGGACCACTTCTTGCTTTCTGACACGATGCAACCTTCTGAAGTATTCCCATTTATAATGCGTGATCCAAATCGATGGTCCTTACTGGTACATTGTGTTTGTCTCTATTTATATTACTGCCTTAAGCTTTGTTTCAAAATTGTACTTTTTTTGTTCACAACCTTTTGTTTTTTGTTTCGAGACAAGATAGTGTTTTTGACGGTTAGTTTTAACTATTGTTTGTTTGGATTATCAGTTTTAACTGTTGTTGTCGTGAGCCTTACTTTTAACTTTTGGATCCTTATTCATATATCAATCTCTATCCCTTCTAATAAAAATTTGGAAGAAAAAAAAAAATCAATATTCAAAACTAGATACATTATAATCAATATTTATTTTCTATTCAAATTTAAATAGAGATATTTTAAGCAAAATATTTTAGAAACTAGACAAATAATTTTAATGTAGATATTTTAAAATTTCAGGTTTCATTTAGTACTTGAAAGTTGAAACACAAATGATTTTTATAAAATTACTTATGAAGTATTGTTTAGTATTTAAATATTTATTTGATGTGTTATTTTTTTCATTTCATTTACTGGTTTAATATTTTTTCGATCATAAAATCTGTTATGATCTGTTAAAGTTTTTCGAACACTAATAATATAATATATAATAATAATACTTTTAATGGTTGGTTATTTATTATAAAATTAAAACAGTTGCCATCTAGCTCTATGCCATCCTGTCTTGGGAAAAGCCCAAGTTCTACGTTGAATATAAATAGTGTCAAGATATTTGGGGCAACCCTCATCTTGTGAACCAGCTTTTAGGGTTGTATTAGGCGTATCTAAATTAAAATTTTAAGATACTGATATAGTGTTTTTGGCAGTGGCTGCTTTGTGCTCTGACTATTATGTTTGTGATATGTAATATTTTTGGCAAAATATCAATGTGCAAGTGCGTATATGAAAGTATTGTTGAATTTGAATAGCAGCAATAGTGGTTCTATAGTGCTATCACATGGCGGATCCATGCTCTGCTATGCTAACTTTCATTTGATATGCTGACTGTTGAAGTGACTATCATGGCTGGTATGGTTCTTGTGCTTGTGGCATGGTTGGAGGTTTTGCAAAAATAGTTGTGCTTTTGAGAGGATAGAACTTCAGAAAAATGATGCAAAATACTGCAACAAGCTACTCAAATAAGTTCTTTTTATCAAATAGGTTTAATATTAAAATAAGCTAGTCAAATGAGCCAGAAGCTAGCTTAAAAAGCTTTGCTTAACACACTCATAATGGTTGAAGTTCATTCACTTTGTGATACCCTGGGCAGTGCGCTTAATGAATTTCAATTAAATATACTATATTAACTACTAATTTTTCTATTAGGTCATGTGGGCTATATTGTGAAATGTGGTACTTGTCCTTAATACATATACATTATTCAAATATTTAAAATTTGTCTGTATGAATGTAGTACAGATGTTCAAACTGGCTTTTGTAGGTTCCTAGGAATAGGTATTGGGGTTTGCATCCTCCACCAGCCCCTCTTGAAGATGTTATAGATGATGGCTTGATGACAATCCAAAGAGCTTCTTTTCTGAGGAAAGCAGGTGTAGAAACAATAGTAGATAATGATCTTTTTCTCAATCCAGTGAATAGAGCTGATTTGTTGAAGTCAGCAATCAAGAACATTAGTAGGTCTGACTTCAATTTTGTTATTATTCACTTATTTGTTTCAGTTTTGGATGTTGATTATATTCATGCAGTCTCCGGTATTTTGCATAGAAGATATGAATATACTTGAAAGTTGAAATATTTGCGTTTCAGTCTCATATCAAAATAGCATCATATATTAATAATTTTGTGGAAGCTTTCTTGTATCTGTTTTTATGGTCTTTGACTTGTTTTTGTAACCATCTATGTTGATCAATATTGTGTTTAGGTATTTGGAGGCCTGTCGAGAAAAAGACCTAACAGAATCAGTGAGGGAGGGAGTTGACACTCTGCTAATGTATCTCTATAGAGCTCTAAATTGTGTTGAAGACATGGAGAGGCTGGCGTCTTCTACAAACTGGTGTGTTGTGGTACGTACAAATTACTGTTATTGTGGCTTCCATATTTTATGTGATTTCTCAATAGATATATGCTAATTAACGCTTTTGTTTTTACATAAGCTCTGAATTCTGGATGTTGTTATTTTTGAATTTACAGGAGAGAAATAGAGAGAGGTGCGATGGAATTGTTTAAGTGAAATTGACTGACTTATAGGATGATGCTTAGGTTATGCAGAACATCTGTATATATAATAGTGATTCCTAATACTCATGAATGGGTGCTACTTCCAAAATACTTATTCTTAAAAATTTTAAGCATTTAAAATATAATATATGAACTGAACATTATTGTAACATGTATTTAATTATTTGATTGAAATGATTTTGATACGTTTTCGTAGTTAGCAATGTAAAAAATATGTAGTAAATAGAATTCGGAGATATTATTTCTAAGTAGATTTGAGGAATTACCTTTTCTTGTTCCTGATATGACTATTTTTGAAGTTCTATGGAAACAAAATAGCATCAATAGCAACCCTTTAATGAAAACTTAGGTTGCTTGAAAAATGACCTTATGAAATGCATTTCTCTTTCAGGAGGAATTGGAGCAGATGTTAGAAGAGTCTGGGCACCTACGGACACTTGCTTTCTTGTGTGCAAGTAAGGGAATGAGCTCAAAAGCTGTGCATATTTGGCGCATCCTTGCAAGAAATTATTCATCTGGCCTGTGGAAAGACCCTGCTTTGGAGAATAGCACGAAGGACAGTGGGGAAAGCCTTATTTCTAGCAGGTCAATTGCTGCAGCTGAAGCATCAAAGATTCTTGAGGAATCATCTGACCAAGAGTTGATTCTACAGCATCTAGGATGGGTACGAGTGTTTAGAAGTTTGTTGTTCCAACTTGATAATCTTATTGAGTGATCATTATTCTTGTTTTGAATATTTTATTTTCAGATTGCAGATATTAGCCAGGTTCTTGCAGTCAAAGTTTTAACTTCAGAGAAACGAGAGATCCATCTTTCTCCTGGTTGGCCTTGATTCCATGAGAATTTTGTGCTCGTTATTTGGATTATTATTATGATTTGATACTTTTTATTGAGAAATGTAAATCTTTACTAGTTTGGACTACTTGCTTTAATGAATATTATCATACAGTGCCTAATATACTCTGCCAAAAGGTTCTCGAATATGATAGTCATTGTTATGTTTTAATTTTTGTTAAGTTTGTTTTATTTCTGAAACAATCAGTGATGTGTTATTTCTTTCACATTACAGACGAAGTTGTTACAACCATTGATCCACAGAAGGTAGAAATTTTACAGAGGTATGCTATTATTGTGTTATCTGTCTGCAGTGCACTCACAAAACTATAATGCCTTAAGAATTTTATGAGAATTCCTATGGTTGTTGATTTGAAGGATTTGATAAAGTTATTAATTCTTCTTTTATTTCATTTTCGTTCCTTTTATGTTTTGCTGACCATATAATAAACATGACCACTGATTAGAGTTAGAAAGTGTTACATTAGTTAGGCTACACCTATATTTCCTGGAATATTATATAGATACACTTCTCATTGTTGCATCATCATTGTGAAATTCGTCCAGCACCTGTTTTGATGCCTTCTGTCTTTTTAGTTTTAAAACATGTTTCTCATTCAAAATCTATTAATATTTAAAATTTATCTACAAAACTGATCCCTTAGAATCCAAAAAATGAACATATTAACAATGTTTTTGTGATTCTCTTCTGTTTTCATGATGGTTGAAAATGTAAATTTCTCCTGGACTACTGATGTGCCATGCTTTTTTGAAAATGTAATTCATGCTCTGATTTATCTGGTATAGCACTGAATCCAAATCTGGTATGCTTCTTTGATCTGGTATAGTAGTGAGTCCTGTTTGATTTAATGCATGCTCGTTGGAAAATGCATACCCTCCTGAAATCCTTTGAATCGCTCCTAAGAAAGGAAAACTGACTCTGTATGCCTCCAAGATTTTAAAACTCTATATAGAGCAGAGCTTCTGTGACCTGCGTTCAGAATTTTAAAATTTTTATATCCACAAAACTCTATTTTTAGAAGGAGATTTTCTTGTCTTTTTTCTCTTCTTTACTCTGTTCCCCATAATTTCAATTTGGAAGCTGTATAGTACCATTATCCATGACATGAATCATCTTATCACTGATGCAGCCAGAGTTCCAAAATTTTCTAAATCTCCATTTCTTTGGCATTTTTAAAAAATTAGAAAAGAAGTCTAGTGATATATGCAATAGTACCAAATGTTTTTAGAATTCTACAAGGAAGGAAAAGGTACAAACTCAAGTATCTTGTATTTACATCAAGTATGACTCTTGTTTGTAAAGTATAGACAATTTAATATAGGCTTTAAGCTTGAAGGAGCCTTCACTTTCCGCAGTAAATTGGAAATAGACTGAGATATTTGTTCATTTTGATACTGAAATAGACTGGGAGATTGGAGTTTCTTAGTGTAAAAGCTGTTAAAATATGCTGCAAGACACTAATGATGGGGAATGTTTGGAGATTCGTCATTCTTGATCTATCGTCTCAAGTGACAAACTAGTAGCAAGAGCATACAACAACCAAACCTCTTCCCACTAGTTGGGGTCACCTACCTGGTTAAACTATGCCATAATGCTCTATTTAGAATCTTGTTCACAGACAAACCATTGATCTATCCTTCTTAATGGATTTTCCAGTAACTTAATTTCTTAACACCTATTTTCTGTCCCATACAGTTTTTCTTCTAGTCATGAGAGACCATGAAAAATGTTATTGTTCTACATGCTTTTACTGAGAAATATTTTTTTGGATTGATCTCGGTGGTGTTGGTTTATCCACTTGGCAAATTTTATTTGACAGGATAACTCTTGGTTGTTCTTGCCACCACAATATAAATTTTTCTTTTATTTATTAAAATTCTGATCCTTTAGTTTATGCACGGTTCCTTGTATTTAGGTATCTCCAGTGGTTGATTGAAGACCAGGACTGTAATGATACACAGTTGCATACGTTGTATGCCCTCTCACTTGCCAAATCAGCAATTGAAGTCTTTGAATCTGAAAATATCTGTGAGAATCTGGATAGTGAAAATATAGAGACGAGAAGTTTGGCTGTGTCGAAGAACTCAATCTTTGACACTCCTGTCAGGGAAAGATTGCAGATATTTTTGCAATCCTCAGATTTGTATGATCCAGAAGAAGTTCTTTATTTGATTGAAGGATCGGAATTGTGGTTAGAGAAGGTAATTTTGAAACTTTTGACTGTTTTCTTGGGTAATGTTTATCTAATGCTGACATACATGATACTAATGGTTCTTTGTAATTGGAGAGAGACAGAGAGAGAAACAAGAGAGAAAACATAATTACAACATATTGAGGATATAATTACAGAATATTCAGTTATCCTATTTTAGGTTAATAATATAAATATAGAAACAAGTGAATTCATTTTAATATCTAGTGTGACTATATTTACGAGATTCTAGCACTCTCTTCAAGCTGGAGCATATAGGTCATGCACCAAGCTTGTTACATATGTAGTTTATTTGAGGATCCTGTAGTGACTTGGGGAATATATCTGCCAGTTGATCCTGAAAATTTACAAAACTAGTAGATATTTCCCTGAACATGACTTTCTTTTGACAAAGTGACAATCAATTTCTATATACTGTCCATTAAGGGAATATTGGATTTGAAGTGATTTGTATGACTGCCTGGTTATCACATGTAAGTGAAAACTGTATAAGCTCCCAAATTTTAGTTCCTTAAGTAACTGTATTGAGCCATATTAGGTCCTGACTTGCTATAGTCATACTCTGGCTATGCACTGACTTTACTACAGTATTCTGCTTCTTGCTTTTTCAAGAGACAAGGTAGCTTCGACAAATATACAAAACCCAAAAGTGGACCTTTTATCAATGGGAGAGCTTGCCCAATCTGCATTAGAATATCCCATAACTTTAGTGTCTTTTGTTTTCCTATAAAAGACCCTTTCCCTGAGCTCATAGATGTATTGAACAGTGTGAATTATTGTGTCCTAATGTTCTTTACATATAGAGCTTAGAAAATAACGAACTACACCTACTGCGAATGAAATACCTGGACAAATACAACAATAAGCAGGAATAGTCATATAGAAGGCATTTTGGTAATGGTGGGAAAAGCATCCCATAATCCAACCTAGTGTTATAAAAAAACGGCCATGACAGTGCCATGGTGGAAAGCGGTGACATTTTTTGTTGACTGCCACAACATAGCGGTGGTGAATCAGTTTTCCATGGTGGCTTATAGCGGCTGCTTTGGGTGTTGCAAAATGGTGGTTTAGATTGGCCATGGCGGAAATAGCAATTCACGCAACTCACAGTCAAAAGAAAAAAGTCTTGAGTCAGTGTGACATGATCCAACCTAACACAACTCACGACAGTTTGTAACCCTAGTTTTCTTTTCTGTTTTAGTTTCTATTTTGGGTTGAACCCAGCCCAGTAATCAGCTCAATATTGTTGAAATGTTGAGTCATAGGACTCGACCCAAATCTAAACCAAAAATTAAAAAACATAGCGTGCCCACACACCCCATGCCACAACTTCTCATACTCAATTCCACTACCGCTCCAAGAAACCCACACTGTCATCATTGATCCACTTTAGTGTTCATTTCTTTTGTCAGTATCGGTGTTGCCGCACCACTACAACACTGCCTTCGATCTGGTGCAGTAGCAGTTCCACTCTCTTTGTGCAAGGTTTTTTGTTTTTTCTACTTCTCCTCCTGCATGTCAGCCTCTCGTTAGGCTCTTGATAAGATATTGAGAGAGAGAACAAGAGAGCATAAGATGAATACTGTATGTTAAACCACAAATAAGCTATTGAATTTATAAGATGAATTCCGTTACCTTATTTCAGGCTATTAATATAAATATAGAATCAATCTAATTAATCCTAATGTCTACGTTACTTCTATATTTACAAGATTCTAACAGTAATAGTAGACTTTTGGGAGAGTGTGGTTATTAGCTCCCTCAGGTTCAAATGGATGATTAACATTCTTTACTTGTTTTTTCTTTACTTGACAGGCTATTCTATATAGAAGACTGGGGCAGGAGACTTTGGTCCTCCAAATTTTGGCTTTGTAAGTGTCGATAAGCTTCAAAATTTTCACTAGCTTTCATTTAAATTCAGTCAAAGCTATGACAGTAAAAGTTAAACCCTTACGTAAATGAGCAAATAACAAGGTCATAATGCTAAAAGTTTGTTGTTCAGCATAAATAAATATATAGAGACAAACTTTTAGCATAAATAAATTAATTTTGGAACAAAAATACAAATTATTGACCAATTTATTGTTTTTGACTACTAATTTTCTTAGAGTTTGAATTTGTTGAAAGAGTCTTATAAATGGGGATGAAAGGAGTAATAGCAAATATAGAAACAACCAACACTTAATAGACCCAAGCAAGACAACTCTAGTAAATAGTGCTGCTTCTGTGTGCAATTTTTAGGATAGAAAATAGTAAACAATGAGAACAGATGAAGAACAGACCCAAAAGCAGAAAGAGAGTAATTTGTTGCAATAGAGGTGTGTGATAAATAGACCAAAAAAGGCAAGATAAACCTGGGATTTTCTCGTGATCAATAGCCCATGGACATTCAAAGAGTAATATTTTAGATTTTTTGAACTTGATTTCATCTTTGGACTGCACTACCTTTTGGAGGAGGGGGAGTTTTGATCTCGCTGTGGTTTTGGAATCTTTATTTTATTATGTACACTAGCAAGAAATGTGATTAAAGTTGACCTTGCAATAATTTGATTCATTGAAAAATTTGTTTTTGATTGGGATGAAAGAGGATGTTTTATCCTTATATTTGACTGTCCTCTTTAAGTGGGACAAGGCTTGGTTGTTGTAGACAAAATAGAAAACATGAATATGGATTACATTTTTAGCAAATATTATCCTTTTATGGTGTCAAAGCTTGCAGTTTCTAATAAATTGTAAAGAAAAAACATTTAAAAGCATTGGGAGATATAAATTTACCGTATTTTGTGATTAATGTCATTGTCTAAAGTTGAGATTTCTGCAATCAGCATGGTTCCATTGGATATGTATTTTAGCAGACAGTTGAATTTCTCATAGTTTTAGGATAGTGAGGTTTAATGTGAATAACGTTAAACACGCCCAGAAAAACCAATTGGCATACAATTTCTTAAATCACTGACTATTAGTTTTTTTCTTTATTATTATTATTATTATATGTTGGCTCCCAGGAAACTTGAAGACAGTGAAGCTGCTGAGCAGTATTGTGCTGAGATAGGAAGGGCTGATGCATTCATGCAGTTTGTCACAATTTACCCTTTTAATATTTGATTTATATATTTATTTATGCTGAGATTGGTTAACACGTTTGTGTTAATGCTCTTTTTTTGTTGTCCTCAGGTTGCTTGAAATGTATTTGGACCCACAAGATGGTAAGGATCCCATGTTTACTGCTGCTGTTCGCCTACTCCATAATCATGGAGAATCATTAGATCCGTTGCAAGTTTTGGAGGTACTAAACTCACTATATTAAGTTCTGAATCAAATCGTTTGCAACATCTATATTCCACTGCAAGAAGTACATATTTTGCACCCTACTCCACAGTAAATGGGTAAAGGATCTGTTAGCATGAAAATATGTCTACCTGTCTGTTAGGAATATCCAAACAGATACCGCCATGATGTGTATTTAATTAGCAAAGAAGGAAAAATATAAAGATGAATGTGAACAATGTTCTCCCCCAAGACAGAAGATATTTGGACTCCAATCAATTCTCAATTCCACAATGTCTGCTTCAGTTCTGATTCTCTCCCCTATAACATAATTCTCTCTCCTTGATTCACTTCCTTCTCCCCAAAATAGCTAATTCTGAATAGACAAGTTTCCTTTTGGGCCTATGGGGATAGAGACCTTGAAAGGCTTCTCTTAATTGGGTTGATTCCTTTCATTGGAAAAGTTCCTTTAGATTATTAATATAAATAAATGATTACCCCATATAAAACCATCAGGTTTTAAACTTGTTCAGCCCTTTGGTAAGGATTGAAGGGTTGTGTCACCTCCTCTCATCTGATGTTATTGTCAATAACCTCTTAGGTGAATGGGGCAGGGGCGACCAAAAAAATGCCAAAAAAACCTTAAGCTCTAGATATCTTGTTGAGAATAGAGAAAATAGGGTTTGAAATTAATTTCTCTTGTGTATAAATCACATATAGGGTAATCTATTTATAATAGAGAGAAGTACAACTAAAAAGAGTAACTGAAAATAAATAGACTAAAGAGAAGATATTGTTTGATATTGTGGTTAACAATATCTTAACAATATCAAACAATATCTAAACAATTTCTAACAGAAGGCATATAGATGGTTGTATTAAAAGTTCCTCCACATGCAAGATCATCTTGGGTTTGATGTTGGGACATCGAACAATGCAATTTACGACTCAGATCATGTTGAAACTCAACACTTGTGTAGAAAAATAGCGGTTGCAACAAATGAATTCTTGAGTGTTTGTCATGGGATCTTTAATACCGATATCAATGGTGTACTATCCCAAACCTCAAACTATTTGGTGATGTCTCATGAATAGTTTTATTATTTTTTATGAAACAGTCATATTATAAATTAGTCAATGGAGCTGCTTGAGCAAGCCACTCCGTAGGCATATTGAAAATGCTAAGTTTTATAATTGTTAGTGAAGGATATATCTCTCTGTAATTAAAGGACTCTTTTTATTGAAATGCAGTTTGTCATTTTTTAACTATACTTAATTCATTTCAGAGTTTTCGATCTTAATTTTAAAGTTTTGGCTTTATAATGCAGAAACTGTCTCCAGATATGCCACTTCAACTTGCTTCTGATACTTTACTAAGAATGTTCAGGGCCAGAGTTCATCATCATCGTCAAGGACAGGTACTTAAATGTTTTTTTTCCCAGATGGATAGATTGTCCTAATCTCAGGTCTTTTTTCTACGTGATAGAGAAAGAAAAATTAAACTCCACTCAGGGTGTAGTCTGTCAAGAATAATCAGTAATCCTAAGTTATGAAACTTCTCTGGAAGTTCGGTTTTTACAGCATTCAGCAAGACTTTGGCAAATGTAACTGTTTTTTAAATACTTATAGAACACTGTATATGACTTAATTTTGTGAGATAGTTTTGGTATAGTCTTTACAGTAGCACCAGTTTATATGGATGTAACCACCAAATTCATAGTAATTTCTGAAATGAAACTAATTTTACCAATAACTCCTACATGCCATCTTCCCGAGATTAATTTTTCTTTTTGCTCTGTACTCTGACATTTCAAGGTTGATTTCTTCTTTCTGTTGTCAATCAAGTATTATGGGCTTGTGATCGTAGTTAGAAATTGTTTCAGATTGTGCATAATTTATCTCGTGCTGTGGACATTGATGCAAGATTATCAAGATTGGAGGAGAGGTCAAGGCATGTTCAAATTGATGATGAGAGTCTCTGTGATTCCTGTGATGCACGCCTTGGTACGAAGCTATTTGCAATGTATCCTGATGACACTGTTGTATGTTACAAGGTTAGTTGTCCCAACCTTCCATGTCTCACCACAATCTTGCTACGCTGTTGCCAAATGTTTGATCTTAGGACACTTGATCTTTATTCCAATGCAACAGAGGAAATGTAGCTGCAAAACTTATTTCTCCATTTCTTTATAGAACTTTCTTGAGCTCATCCATTTCATTCTCGAAGTAATACTCCGTCATTTTGTTAAATAATCTGTTTAGTATAAAAATCCAGCTAGAACTTTTATTTTAAAATTCATTGTTTACTACTTTAAGAATTCAATTCTCTCATTTATGCTTTTTAATCCTTTGTAGTGTTACCGTCGTCAAGGTGAGTCAGTGTCTGTATCAGGTCGCAATTTTAAGGAAGACATCCTATTTAAACCGGGTTGGCTCGTGAGTAGATGATCTTTAAACTATGTCAAAGCTAGATGCAACTAATGCTTGGTTGAATCCCAGAAGCAGCTTCCACTTCTTATACCAATCCAAATTCATTCAAAATTTGGAAAAGAAAATTCGTTGATGATAGGTCGGGTTAGAGTAAAAAGCTTGGAGGATCAGGTTCTAACCTTCTAAACTAAAAGAGTAAAAGTTGATATAGTTATTATCCCATGATGCTACTGTAAATATCTGTTGAGTTCTCCATTGTGTTCTCCATACCTTCGGCAAATTCCTTTGTAAATTTGATGATGTAAAATGTAAATTTTTGCCCATAATAATCACCTCTTTTCCGTTTTAGTTCATAAGTCAATATACTGATATTTGCATCTCTGTTGAGTTGTCTGTAAATATCTCATCTTGCAGTCCTCTTTACATTAAAAAACGTTTCCTTTAAAGTGAAGGAAAACCAGTTTTGAGGATAAAGAAAATAATCACCGTTCATTAGAAAACGGACGATTGTAATTGTAATTGGTTGATTTTAAATTTATTAAGTATGTATTTGATTCTGTTAAAATTTAATCAGTTGATTTTCTAATACACTTGGTTATAAGGTTATTTTATCCTCTAAAGTGTGTCTCTTGTTAAGGCAGGGATGGCAAAAATATTCTAATTTTGCAGATATCTGCAGGTAAGATTAGTAATACGACTTTTATTATTAGAAATTAATTGAGACAATTCTTATGAAAAAAATATTATTCTCCTTAGTCAACAATCATAAAGATAGATTCAGTATTAGAAATTATTTTTTTTCCTTTTCATTTTTATTTTCACTATTTTATTTCAATTCTTAAACTCGCACATTATTTATATATTATTCAAAAATATATATGAAACCATTCTAATTTTAAGATAAAAGATTACGAGACACGTTTGCAAACCCCTTCTTTTTTATAAATGACATTGTTCTATATATCTCAAATAAAAATTGGATTAAACAATTCTATAGAAAAATAATTTACTTCAATATAATTGGTAAAATCCTCTTTCCTTAATGAAAAAGTATAGTATACTTTGACACTCCCCAAAAAAAAAAAACCCACTACAACCATTATATTCATATTTTAATCATACCTTTTTTTTTTATTTTTTTTTAATTCATAATACTAATGTGTATATATATTTTAATTAAATTGAGTTAAATGTTAACAATTATTTTTTAAAATTTAATCAATTTATAATTCACAGCTAAAAAATATAATTAAAATGTAATATAATGATAATTAAGTTGGTATTTTTTTATACATAAATATGAAAGTATCATCTTTATTTTTATAATCATCATGAGTCGTTTAATTCTATTTGAACCAAAGGTAATAATACATAAATACTTCATTGATAAAATTATATTTTCATCTTCAAATATAAAATAACTCAAGAAGAAATAAATAGAAAAAAAGATATATTAAAATTTTCTAGATATTAAATAGGTGTAAAAAACTAAAAGGTATACATATACCATTTTTCTCGAACCAATTATGCAAAAAAAAAAAAAAATTAAAAATGTTGTAATCACTGCATCAGAAACTCAAACTTTTCCACTTTAGTGCCAATTGTGTTAGGGTTACTGTTGAAGACCCTTCATCCTTCACAGCATCAAAAGCAGCATTTTTCAAAATTTTCATTCTCTGACGAATTCCCTTGCCTTCTTCTCCCACCATCAGCTTCCTTATGATCCTTCTTATCTCTTCCCTTTCCACAATCCCATTCTCACTAACCCTAACCCTAAGAGCCACTTTCAAATCCTCACTCAGCAGCACTGCATTCATCTTTTGCTCAGCAAAGAGTGGCCATGCAATCAGTGGAATCCCATGCACAACACCTTCAAGTGTTGAGTTCCAACCACAATGGCACAAAAACCCCCCAATTGCACCATGACCTAAGATTTGAACCTGTGATGCCCAATAAGGCACCACCAAGCCATGCCCTTCTGTTCTCTTCACAAACCCATCTGGCAGAAACTCAAAAGGGTCCCCATTTCTGGCACCAATGTCTGCAATAATGCCAAACCTGTTTGGTGGTCTTAACACCCACAAGAACTTTTGGCCACTCAGTTCCAATCCCCAAGCAAGCTCTTTTATCTGTTCATGAGACAGTGTGCCACCACTTCCAAAGGAAACATATAACACAGAATTGCTTTGTTGTTTGTCCAACCATCTCAGATATTTCGTGTCATCGTTGCTTCCCTCTCTGCATGGCTCCTCCTGCACAAAGGGTCCTACTGCATAAACACAAGGGATTCTTCCTTTCTCCTGTTCTTGTTGCAATGCCCTTATGGTCCCTTCTTCCATCTCCAAAAAGTTGTTAACCAATATTCCATCAGCTAGGTAGAATCTTTCATTGCCTTCATTACTCAAAAGATTCAAAACATCAGTGTTCATTATGAAAGAAAGAAAACAAAAGTAGATTGAAGCTTTCATTATTACCTTCAAGAAACTGTTTGTATGCTGCACCTGATCGATTCTGAAGAGGGTCTGGAAGATCAGTTCCATGAATCGGTATGCAACCAGGAATCTCTATAGGTTCTGCAAGGTCTCTGTACTCACAAGATATTGCCTTGTCAAGCACAGAAGAATACAAACAAAGTGACAGTAACATAGCTGTGGATGGAAAATATGTGTAGGACAACACATTGAGTTCCTTTCCAAAGGGTAACACTTGTGTTATCAAACCGTCAGAAATGACTGCAACAAGCCTTGAAGTAGCATGCAGTGCCTTCAATGCATCATGGATTAGAGGTAGAGAACGAGAGATTGTGAACTGAACTTGGATTGCAGGGTGAGTGTCATGTGGAAGGTCCTCCAAGTTCACTGGTGGAAGGAACATCTGGGTGAGGGTTAAGGGAAGAGAATCAAAAAGGGCTTTGGTGTTGTTGCAGGGTGAGCCAAATGTAGGGTTAATGCATGTGACATGAATATCATGGTGGAGATGAACCAGTCTCTTTGAGAACTCAAGAATTGAACGTAGATGACTGTATACTGGAACTGACACTATTGCTATGTGAGTTTTGGCCTCCATTGATTAACTATAATGCAGTTTTTCTCACCAAATATATGTTTCATAGGTTTATGAAAAAGTTGGTGAATTTATAGAGAGTTCTTCAGTTTGCTCATTCTCTCTCTCTTTTAGTTTGAAACATCTTCTATAATGTGGAAGTTTTGAGATATTTCATTGTAAAACCACCATTGTTGTTTTTGCAGTTTGTGGAATTTAATGAAACATGATTCTACATGCATTATGTTACAATACATTTCAAATTGAACGCTTTGAGAATTTGGAGTTACAGAAGAAATATCAGTGAATGAATGAGTAATTAACTTCAAAATGAAAGTGTGCAACTAGTTCACAGTAAGCAATGCTTGTTGATATTTTCATAACATCAATTAATTAATATAAGTAAATAATTATTCTCATAAATATTGAGATAACCTCTATAACATTGTTAACGACCACTTAATTAATTTCCTTAAAGCTACTTTAAACTGATATGCGTATGCATGTTAAAATATATAGAATTTTAAATTTGTTAGTGATAATATTTTAAAAAATTATTTATCGATTTCAAATTCTAAAAATAACTTTTTTAGCATTGTTTTGTGTATACTAAATTTGTGATCAATATTTTGGTGACACAATGACACTACAGGATTTATTATCTGTTACATTTATCTAAATGTTACCTTATAAATAACTATATCAATACATTTTAAAAAATATTACCATAATTAATTAAAAATGTTACTATAAATATTGTTACACATTTTTAATACATGTTATTATAAATAAGTAATTAATTTTCATTTTTCTTATCTTAATTGTAAAATTTTAAAATGATAACAATACTTTTATTAAAACATTGAAATAGTTAATATTAATTTAAAATATAATATTTTAAAGTAATATTTTAATTTATTTACAAGTAAATTTAAAGTAATATTATAATTTATTTAATAATAAATTTAAATTAACAACAAACCTTAAAAATTGTTTTCGGTTGTTTAAATTCTACATTGTTACAAATCAATTTTAAATTAATATTTTAATTTATTTAAAAATAAATTTAAAGTAATATTATAATTAATTTTTAGGATATACATAGCAATGGACCCGCATGTTTCTGTTTCTCAACTTAAATTTAAAGAAATATTATAATTGATTTAAAAATAAACATTAAGAATTGATTTCATATTTAGGGTATACATCCTATTCAAACCTCGTAAATCCTGCGTCTTTTTGTTCCTCAACTTCTCCAACATCCTTTTTTACTTCAAATTTCTGAATCTTACTCTATCAACATTTTTTTTCTTCCTCTAAAGTTTACGAGGTGGTGTGATTTTGTCTCTATTGACTCATCTTGTAGCCATTGCCATCTTTAGGTTTGTGTGTAAAAATCTTCTTTCGACACGTCTATTTTAGTTTCAATTATTACTAATAAATTACTGATTCATTGGTTTTAATTTCACATTAGGGGAAATCGGTGAAGACATCACAAATCAGGGAGGTGTTCTTTGCTTTCCTGAAGATATTGTGCATGTGAGTAAAAAATAAACATGTGTGTGCTTTGTCTGCTAGTTTAATCTCAGTTTGAATGGAATGTTAAATCAATTATTGTTATTGTTATATAGTTGTAACCGATCACAGAAATAAAATTATACACAATATCTTCAGGAATGCAAAGAACACCTCCCGTGATGCCTTCACCGATTTCCCCTAATGTGAAGTTAAAACCAATGAATCAGTAATTTATTAGTAATAAAGAGATATATTAAAATAAAAGGAAGAAATTTGAGAGAAACTTGTGAAGAAGCATTAGAATCTTTGAAGCTAAAAGAGACGTGTCGAAAGAAGATATTTACACACAAACCTGAAGATGGCAATGACTGCAAGATGTCAACGGAGACAAAATCACACCTCGTAGACTTTGGAGGAAGAAGGAAAACGTTGACAGAGTAAGATTCAGAAGTTTGAGGTAAAAAAGGAGGTCAGAGAAGTTGAAAAACAGAACACGCAAGGTTTGTGAAGTTTGAATGGGATGTATACCCTAAATCTGAAATTAATTTTTAATGTTTGTTTTTAAATCAATTATGATATTATTTTAAATTTAAGTTGAAAAACAAAAACATGCGGGTTCGATCGAGATGTATATCCTAAATCTGAAATTAATTTTTAATGTTTGTTTTTAGATCAATTATAATATTATTTTAAATTTATTTTTAAATAAATTAAAATATTATTTTAAAATTGATTTGTAACAACGTAGAATTTAAATAACCGAAAACAATGTTTAAGGTTTGTTGTTAATTTAAATTTATTATTAAATAAATTATAACATAACTTTAAATTTACTTTTAAAAAATTAAAATATTACTTTAAAATATTAAATTTTAAATTAATATTAACTATTTCAATGTTATAATAAAATTATTGTTATCTTTTTAAAACGTTACAATTAAGGTAAAAAAATGAAAATTATTTATTTATTTATAGTAACATTTATTTAAAAATGTTATAATGTCATAGTAACAATATTTATAGTAATATTTTTAATTATTTATGGTAACATTTTTTTAAAAGTATTAGTATAACCATTTATAAGGTAACATTTAGGATAAATGCAACAGAAAAATGTTATTAAATCTAATAAACCTTGTAGTATTGTCTAGTCATCAATTAACTGGCTTGTCATATTATAGCACTTGAGTTATTTGATATGGAATTAACTAAATCTACAAATTGATATTTAGTATAAATATTTTTATTTGGTAAAGTATTAAGGTGGAAATATAAATTATCATCATCTATATTGTCCCGACTTCTCCCACTTGCAGGATTTGGAGAAGAGATAAAAGAAAGCTAAATAATATCCAAAAAAAATATATATTAACATATATAGTTAACTCAACGTGATGTTTATACAAATTAACAAAAATAATCAAATTGAATTGATTTAACACATAAATTTGATTGAACCAAAAACAAAAATTGAGAACGAAACCAATCAAATCCAAGGATTTATAGGACCAAATAGTAATTCAACCTAAAAATAAATACAACTAATAACTCTAATCATATAATTCAATAATAATATTTTATAAATCAATCATATATATTGTTGTAACATATTAAAAATATTATTAAACTTTAAAACATAAAATATAACACAAAAAGATGTGAAATCAACTATATATTTTTTTGCATGCCAAAACAAATATTTACAATACAATATACCACACCAATAACATAATCACAGACTAAGCGACATTGAAAAGAAAACAACACAAATAATCACAACTGAAATTATTAACATTGATAATTAAGTTTGTACTTTTCCCAAATTATAGGATTCAATCAACTTTCATATATTAGTTTAAGAGGATGTCTAAAAACAAGGATTCCTCAAATAGCTTTCTAGTTTCTTGTATTTGTATAACTTGTTTAGCTTTACATTTTAACAATATAAATTACTTGATGTCATACTCAATGAAGGAGATTTACATTAGTCAATATAAGAGTAAAAAGGAGTTACGATATTTGTTATTGATACACCACAAGTTGCACAAGTTATTAGGAAAATAAACATCCCTAGTTTCACATCCAATTTTTAAATTTTCTTAAGGAAGTTGTTCCGTCAAGTAAATGTAAAAATGACCCATAGCTCCAGTACGAAATTTGTTTACGTATATGGACTCCAATGTTAGAATTTCATTATCTTTAATTTTTATAGAACCAGGTTTTGGATAACAAACCGATATTGCAACTAGGTAACCTCTTTCATTTCCTGCTTCTTTTCCTGATCCATACTTTGGTGTTGAAGTACATAACACCCTTCTATCCTAAGTTAATAAAAATATAAATTTAGAAAATAGTTAGAAAAGTTAACTTCTTAAAATTACATAGAGTTAATCAAGAAATGTTATTACGAATATATGAAAAACAAAAAGGTTCATAATGTATCTATTACAAATCATACATATTAATAGGAATGTTAATAAACATCAAATATTACCTGTCCATACAAAGTTGCATTGACAACACCAGTGTGCAAATGAGCAACACCGTATATAAGATAACCACCTTTTATTATTGTGATGTTTGCTTTCTTGATATGAGGGGAGTCACTTTCATGATTTCTTGGGATTGTATACTCTAACTATAACAAATTAAGAGATTTATGTTACTCATTTTTTCGTTCAAAAGTAATCAATAGATTACTAATTTTCTTTGGAATTTAATTAAGATTCGAACGTATGCTTATCATTTATGTAATTGTGTATATTGGATAAAATATCTATCTTACACTCATGAATTATTGTAGAACCATTTGATCTCACACGATTAGTAGGATCAAATATATAAAACTTAAGTGGCACTTGGTGTTCATCCCAATCAATCCATCTTATTTTGTATCTTAAGAAAAGGTTTCTTGTTGGACCATGAAAATCCTTTCGTAATTTGCATTGTAAGTTATCTTGACAGCAAAATATTCCTCCTTTGTAGTTTAAGTGCAATGGTTGGCCATCAATGCCCGTTGTGACATTGTAAAATTCCTTCGGGAGATTTAAAAGGTTGCATCTACATTGGGTGCAACCTTTTCTATCATGTGTGCCACGAGTATCAATAACCATGATGTTAAACAACCACTTTTCTGTAAATCAATGCTTGATTTTTATGAGATTACCTAATTTGATCACAAAAGGATCTGGAAGATTTGAGGATGTTCGTCGTGATTCTCCTCCCAAGCCCCAATAATGTAGTAGCACAAAATCTTGACAAGTTCCATCATTTCTTTCGTATTCAATACCGTTTCGAAGGTCATGAGATTGTTCAATGTAGTATGACAAGGTATTGTTTTCAATATATTTTACAGCAAACCAATGGTGAAGGTAAGCTTCATACAAAGGTACAAAATTACCATCTTCATCAACTACTTGAGCATTAAAACTCTTATCCTAATATGACCTTTTGGAAATTCAATATCTAAAAATATTTTCAATGCAATTTTTCCTAGTCCTACTTCAAATTTTTTAGACAAAAAAATAGTTGATTTGATATGACTTTCAGATTCTAAATAAACTGAATATACATTTCCAGACAATAATATTATTGATAATGAAAATATAGTTATTTTAGCCATAATCATGCTATCAACCTGCACATAAATCATTAGTTAGTTATGTTCATGAAATCACTTTTTGTATAATCTCAAATACAAATGGTTAAAATATATAAATTAGGAATGGTTTTAAAAAGAAGTAAAATTGCATAATGTTGATGACTAAAATTTGCATATTAGAAGAAAAAGAAAAATGTTTACCATGTTGAAGATTTCTCTTAATTGAAAGTGTACAATTGTTGAAATTTCCAAGCCATAAGTTTACGTTTATATAAAACTAATATTTTGTTTTATATATAGTTGATGACACAAATTGTGGAAATTACACCTCTATATTAAAATTAAACTTAAGACACAAATTAAATAATAAAATATACTTTGAAGTTGTATGAGAAAAAGTTATTCGTGTCTTAGGTGTTCGATCCTTAAAATAAATTGAAATGCAGATTAATATATTTCATGATTTTCAATGAATAATATTTGAATCAAAGGAAAGAAATACTGTTATTTTGATTACATGATTTTCATTCAACACAATTAATTGTAGAACATAACTTTCTTTCTTTCTTTCTCTTTCTCTTTCTCTGAACCCAACAATGGCTTCAAGTGGCGATGCAGCACCAGAGTTCTACCAAAACGTCGTCGTAATGCGCCACGGCGATCGCATGGACAACTTCGAACCCATGTGGGTCTCCTCCGCTGCCCGACCCTGGGACCCGCCCCTGGTCCAACAGGGTCGGGTTCGAGCCTTTGCCACGGGTCGCGAGTTCCGCAAAAATCTACCTTTCACTCTCAATCGCGTTTTCGTCTCTCCCTTTCTCCGATGTGTCCAAACCGCTGCAGAAGTCGTCACCGCCCTCTCCGCCGTATCCGACAACCAGGACCCAAATAACCTCACCGGCGATGGCGTCCCCATCGATCCTTCTAAAATCAAGGTCAAAATCGTCTTTCTCTTCTTTTTGCAGAATGTGAACATCAATGTTTAACTGGAATCTGAGGTCAACCCTGATTTGAGCCCGTAATTCTTTTAGAAAATATATTTTAATCATTTGAATTTGAAATAAAAAAGATACCTTTTTAGTTTATAGGAGTAAAATATACCGTTTTAACAGTAATTTTTAGTGGTCAACTGTAGATTGAAAGACTGAACTCATTTTTATTTTATTTTTTCAATTAAGAGACTACAATAATCTGCTTTAAATTTAAGGATAATAACTGGGTTGGCAGGTACTAAAGAATTTAGCAGATTCTAAACTCTGCTTTGAGGATTTTCATTTTTGTAACTTTTTAGTTCGTTGTCTTGTGGTAATTGTGTCTTTTATGAGAATATTTTGGTGTGACAACTTTGATTTTGATTTTTTAGTTATTCTGACTAAAAGAATAATTCGAATTTTAAAAGAATCAATTTCACAATCATGTCTGCACAGAACGAATCAATTTGCACTGAGTTTAAGAAATGATGTTGCATGCCTTACAAATCCTTAGCAGATTCGTATATGAGCAGCTATTGAGTTTAAGAAATTTTGTCCCTCTTTTCCACAAGTGCAGGTCTCTGTTGAATATGGCTTGTGTGAAATGATGAGCAGGGCAGCTATTAGACTTGATGTGGTTCCTAAAGATGGAAACTGGGGTTTCGATATACCGAAGATCGAGGCTCTGCTTCCGACGGGGACAGTGGATAAGAATGTGAAAAGGGTCTATGAAAAGGTATGGAAGTTTTCATCTTCACTTTCAATTGAGAAGTTTTAGCACAGTTGACAGTTATGTAGGTATGAATGCAAATGTCACTTGGGCTGATGAAATCTTTTTTGCTTGAGGAACTTCAGTTGCCCCAGTGGGAAGAAGATCCTTACTTGCAAACAAGGCCTAGATATAAGCAAATAGTTAAAGATCTTGCTGACAAATATCCTACTGAGAACTTGCTGCTTGTCACACATGGTATAATGTTCAATTTATTGCTCAACTTTATCTGCAAACACACCTTTTTCTTTGTAAATGCAATCTTTTACTGAATCTGTCAGTGGTCACCGGATGAAGTTGTGGTATATTTTGAAGTGTGGAAGAGATTTTTTCAAGCTGAATTCTAATTTGATTGCATCTTTTGTAGGGGAAGGAGTTGGGGTGGCATATTCTTCATTCCAAGAGGAGGTTGAAGTGTATGATGTTGATTACTGTGGTTACGTCCAACTCAGACGCCCGATTTTCAAGAAAGACCAATCATTCACTGCAGGAGAATTTGAAGCTGTTATTCACAATGGTCAAACTGGTATAAAATGCACCCAAAAAAACAAAACTTCACTATAATGGCCATCTACACCTCCGAGCCTGATTCTCACTTGCTACTGTGGCTACTTTATGTTTCATTCCTCCAAAGACTAAATGACTTCTGTATTGAGAATGCTTGATTCAGTAGGAACACATAAACACCATTATTATTCTTCACTCGATTGAATGGTAAACATAGGATGAAAAGAAAAGTGTTATAATCAGAATAAGTTAATGGATACATTATATGAATTGATAGAACTCTATGGTGATGGATGATCTAAGTAGACAGTTCTACTTATGAGAATCCTTGGTTTGTTATTACTGTTGCATTTGGCTTATTCTAATAGAATACCTTTTTTGTCACCCCTATGTTTGTTATTTCTGTGTTGTACATATAAAGTTTGTCTTTAGGAAATAAAGGAGGAAAATGCTTGTAAATTATATTATTAGTTTTGTGTATGTATTTGAAAGGAACAACGCTTTGTGTTAAAAGCTATTTGTTGAACTATTTTCAGCTTTCTTCCGATAACCAGGTCTTGAAATTATGTAATGTTCAATCTTCTTTGGAAATAATTTGTTTCCTCAAAACTGGACTGTCATGATCACTTACACCACACCAGTGTTCGGGTAGTATATTTCATGAATTTTCTATGATTCCAATTTTTATTTTATTTTTCTTCCAATTGAACTGAAGAAACTAATTTTGGAAGCTTAAAGCTCTGAAACGGAACAAAACATGAAAAAAGGTCAGAATGTAACAACCACGTTTATATCTCCTAAAGACGTGGTCAATCTGATAAAAGAACAGAAGCTAAACAAACCCCTGATACTTAGGACTTTATTAACAGAACAGCGACTAACAAGATCTTAATGCGTCAACTCAAAAATATTTACCAAAATTTATTTAAAGATAATGATATAAATATACACACTCCTTTTTTTTTTAAAAAAAATTATGATTATTTTTTCATTCTCTCTCTCTTTCATCATATCATATGTTTTAGAAATCTATTATTCTTTTTCCTTTCTCTTTAGATGTAAATCACCATTTTAAGACATGAAACAGATTCCTTGATCTAAATATAAGAGTTTAGTTTGGTTAAGACTGTATAAGATAAAAGTCCTGCATTCTTTGGCTGCAATATAAATAAATACTCGTTGAATAAACCAAAGATGTTGAAAATAATGCTTTGCACTGTTATCTGCATACACTCCTATCAATATTTATGTAATTTTGTTTGAATAGCAAGTGAATATCATTGCAGTTGATACCTTCAACAATCAATGATGAATTAATTAAGATATAACAGCAAAGATCATACTATTAGTAGCTATCAGTTGAAACAACTCAGGTCCAAGACTAGAACAATGTGGCCGTCAGAAAGATGGACAAATGCAATGTCTGTTTTTGGTTATCCTATGAATGACATCAGTATCAACAATTTCAAATACCAATGCATGACCAAGTTAATAACTATTAGCCTGCAGTTACATGACAGAAACACAACAACACATGGAATAAACGACAATGTCCACAAAAGTCATAATAAGTTTGAAGAAGGGCTTGGAGGTGGGTCCATGTTATCAAACATGTCCATAGGGAAGTCATCGAAGAAGCTGTCACTGCTTTTGAACTTATCAACGGTGTCCCTTGTCTCAATTCTGCAACTTCCTGGTGGCTCGAAGAAAGGGAATCCAAAGGGGTGCTGCAGATCTATTCCAAACTCAGATGCATCATCAAGAGCAAAAAAGTCTTCAACGAAATATGGTTCATCGATTCTGGCTAAGACATCTTGGCTTCCCATTGGGAATGTGAGATCATTTTGGAGTTCTGGAATCTGAGGAAAGGAAATCTGTTGAGTCTGCTCACTACTGTTATAGCTCTCAAAAAGGGTAAAATCTTGTTCGACATGGATTGGGTCAGAACTAGGTAACTCAGACTTTATGAGATCTGGCAAAGATACCATTTTGATAACCTCAGAATTCTCAATCAAGGGTAGTGAGCATGACTGAGGTTTTGATGATGACTCTCCCTCAGATGAAGAACTGAACTTTGGAGCCTATACAAGTCAACAAATATTGTTATTCCCATGTAAACAAACTGCAGCAGTGAAAACAACATTTTTCTCATTTTTGGAGTGTTCACACCCACATCCATGACCACAATTTAGAACCTTTGAGTAACATCAGTACATAGTAACAATTTTAGTTCTTGAAATTTGGTCTGTCACAATTTTAGTTGTCTTGTTTGTGGAATCTGTATTTCAGCATATTCCTTATTAAGTAAAATCTTATCATCTTCAGTAAAACAAACAAATGTTGAAACTGGTTTAGTGTTTCAGTTCCATTTTCTTTTTCTGTTGATGAACACTGATTCTAGGGAAGAAGTAAAAAAGCATTATGATAGAACTATAAAAAGCATGGAAATAGAGAAATCTCTCCATCTAATTACCTCGAAAACTGGAACATCAAGAAGGGTAGGAACTTTTGTTTTGCTCTTCTGTGATTTGGAAGTTGTTCCTGATGTCTGCAGAATCCTGGCCAACCTCTTTTGCCTACTGCTCCAGAAATTTTTCACATCATTGTCTGTTCTCCCTGTCAAAAAGGATGCAATCTTAGCCCACCTGTTCCCAAATTGTGCCTGCAACTCTATCACAATCCTCTCTTCCTCAAGTGAAAACTTGCAACCACTTTGAGAAGACCAAGAGAGACACAGAAAACAATAATCAGATAAAAAGCATCAAATTACTTTTTCTGTGTTAAAATAATAAGTTCTCTTCCCTTTAAGGCATGAAGTTTGGAATAAATACATCAACGAAATTACGGTTTTAGAAGAACTTGAGAAAAAAATGGCTTTTGACAAACTATAAACACACCATTGAAAAAAGGAAACTTTTTGAGATCAATTAAGCAACCCCATTATTGTAAAATCATCAAACACCAGTGCAAGTAACAGCCATAAACCTTCCATTTATATGTGAACACAATAACATGGACCAACTTGTAGCAAAAACTTGAACTCACTTTACGTAAGATCAATAGATAAAACGCCATAAAGGCAATACAAAATCATGCAAACCCCATAAAAAAAGAGTGTAATGTAAGCTTAAAAACACTGTACAATCCAAAGCTAGGACCAAAGAAAAGCAACCCATCCTTGTAACTTTTCATGAAACAAACACTAGCAGAAGCAACAGCCATGGCTTTAAATTGCTGTTGTGATTTGTGATTGCTGTTTCCTTAATATTTTAACAAAATATGACTGACACGACCAAGTTGAAAAACCTTAATGTTACTGATGCAACTTGTAACAATGATACATGGTACATGCAAAAGAACGAGGAGAAAATGAAGAAACATTGCTGACTCACTTCTTGAGGTTTGGTCGAAGCTTATTGACCCAACGAAGACGACAGGACTTGCCAGTTCTTTGAAGAAGACCCTTGGATCGAATGGAGCTCCAATCTCTGGGACCATACTTCTTCACATGGTTCAGTAGAACCTCGTCTTCTTCTGCTTTCCATGGCCCTTTCCTTATATACTCTTCTTGCTCCTTTTTCCCGTGCATTTTTCTCGCATGCATAGCACAAAACTCTAAAGAATCTTTTCTCTGGTTTTCTACGAAATACTTTTCACACTACTAAGTTTTATGTTATGTGTTCTATGTTTTCTGTTGTATGTTCTGTAAGATATTACGGTTATGCATGGCAGTTATTGCCTCGTTCCCACTAACTGGTCCACGTTCTCTCTCACTATTTAACATTTTCTCTCTCTTATTTTTTTTTTTTACTTTTACATTATTTATTTATTATTAACTAATTAAGGAGAATTTTACGGTGACATGGGAATTTCTTTATTTATTTTGATGATATTTTTGTAAAAATAGAATTATTACCCAAGCTCATTAATTATACCTTTTCAAGGATATATAGTTTTGTTATACTTGAGTAATATTAATGTAAAGCTTTTTTAGTTGAGATTTTACTCTTGTAAGAACAACTTTATTCTTGAAGTATGTTGAATTTTCCACCTTAAGCAGAATTAACAAATATATGTTGGAATCCATGTTTTATGGATAAAGTTGCATATATAATTAAATAAATGTCTTAAATATTTTTTTTTGTCAAGTAAGAAACTATTAAAATATAGTGAGTTTGTATTAACAAGGGGTTGAGACTAATAACTTCTTTTTTTTGTACTTTTTTATAAAATAATGAAATTATTTTAAGTAGAGTCAATTATAATATATATATTATAGTGAAAATATATATGCAGTGTCATGTTGTAATTAGTCTACATTTTTTTTATAACAATAAAATGCGAAATATTAACTTTTTTTTATAACTATTGTTACAATAAGATTTATTAAAATATAAAAATTATAATTATAATAAAATAGATATAAGAATTATTTATATTTTTCTTTTTAAAATAATTACTTTTTAAACAGATATACACATATATTTATTATTTTTTTTAGTAAATAAAAATTGTTATCGTAATTTAAGGATAAAATCATACAAAAACAGTTATAAAAGTTATAAACTAATATAACATATTTTTCGGGATGTTACAACCATTAAACTAATTTGCAGTTAGCTTTTCACTTGTATTATCAACTTTGAAATTAAAAGAAGAAATTGAAAATAGATAATGTGAATGTTTTGATTCATTGTATTTAAATATATAAAGTGGTGTTTATTCAAGTTGACGATGGTAAAAATTATGAAAAGAGAAAAAAATATCCACGAAAATCAATTTTAATTGTTCGTCTTGAAAGATTTTATTAGTTCAACGGATTTTAGCACCTCTAATTAAGTGGTTAAAATAAATTATTACAGGTTAGGAGAAAATTGACTAAGATGTGATAGGGTAAATTATATGAAATAATATATTAGATAAAACATACAATAAATTATGTTAAATAACATTTTTTTTGTAAAAGTTATGTTAAATATACATTAGATAGAATATATAAATTCTATGAAATGACATTACATAACTTTTAGTTTTATTTTGTACAATCATTAAAAATACAATTTTATCTAAATTGTATAAAATTGTATTTTATGTAGTTATTTTTCTTAAAATTATAGAAGTGTATTAAAAAAAATTAACTTGTACTTCTTATTGGTCAAACAATTTTATTAAAAAATATATTTTAATCTAATATTTTTCTCTACAAATTAAGTCCTCCAATTCTTTGCAAATTAATATATATATATATATATATATATATATATATATATATATATATATATATATTTATGTCACTCACTCGTCTTTCTACACGTGTAAACAATGCTTATGCCAATATAACTACAATATTAAGATGAATATACTATTATTTTGACATTTTACATTCACTATTTTACCTTTAGATCTTTCTTTTTTTATTATAAAAAAGTTAATATTTTTAATAAAAAATACCCCCCATATTATCATCTTATGCAAGTGGTGTAAAAGAAAAAGCTTTTACTATTAAGATATTATACGTAGGGTTAAATATATTTTTGTTTTTTAATTTTTAATAAATTTTAAAATTAATTTATTTTGAAATTAGACTAATTTAATTTTTCATCTTTTAATATATATAGATTTAATCATTTTAATCATATTTTATTAAGTTTATTTGATATTTTAAAACACGTTTCATAATAATATTTGACTTAATATTATAATAAAAATGTGTAAAATAATATTTTGTTAAAATATTATATGTATTACCTTACATGGTACACTTAAAACATTATTGTCACATACTCATGACATTAAACTTTTTTAACATTCACACACAAAAAAAAAAAACAATAAATACACAAAAACAAACACCACATTTATTTTCTCTCAGACAAGTACACATTTAATATACATTCTCACTAATACATATACCCTTAAAACATTGCATATCTTCTCACATGCACTTTAAAACATTACTCAGCTTCATAAATTCAACAATTATTACTCATTGAATTAAAATTAATATAAAATTTAACTTTTAACATTCCATGATAAGATAGTGTGACCTACAATAAAAAAAAACAATCATATCCATGTTTTCATTTGTATCAAGACAAATTTTGATTTTTCAGAATCACCCTCGACCACATAAATAAAAGAAATTTTCAAACATCTTATGTCAGAAATTATCGACACACCCTACATTTCCCAGATACGATTCAAATGCCATCTGAACAGTCAAAAGAAGCACATAAACAAAAAAAAAAGGTAATAATAGAAGATTTAGCCCTAATTATTTTCTATTTTTGATGTACAAATTGATCAAATTTCAAAGTATTTAACTTTTTTCTCCCCATGAGTTCCAATTGCCCCTTGAACTCATATAAAAATTAAGCCCTAAAATATTCGGTCCGTGAATGCATGTTTTTCATATCCTTCCAAAGCCTAACCCACAGTTTCATCTTCCAAACCCTGTGATTACTGTGAGCCCAGCTAAGCCAATCTCACACTATAAATTTGTAATTGAACTCTCACACTCCTTAGTGGCCACACACAAACATTCCACAGATCTACCCATGTCACTGGATCTGTGATTATCGTAGATATTGGTGTCATTACCAAAATTTGTACCGATCAATATCCAAATACACATCAAATCTAGTCACATTCTTTTTCAACCCTTTCACTCCTCAATTCACATCACACTCAACAACCATGGAGATTGATAGCAGGTTTTTGAGCACTGGGCTCCTCCTGGTTGCCACAATCCTTGTGGCAAAACTCATTTCGGCCTTCATAGTGCCCAAATCCAGGAAGAGGGTACCCCCAGTTGTGAAGGGGTGGCCCTTGGTTGGAGGGCTTGTCCGTTTCCTCAAAGGTCCAATCTTTATGCTCCGTGAGGAGTACCCTAAGCTTGGGGGTGTCTTCACCCTCAAACTCTTCCACAAGAACATCACTTTCCTCATTGGCCCTGAGGTCTCCGCACACTTCTTTAAGGCTCCGGAGACTGATCTCAGCCAGCAAGAGGTGTACCAATTCAATGTGCCAACTTTTGGACCTGGGGTGGTCTTTGATGTTGACTACTCTGTCAGACAGGAACAGTTCAGGTTCTTCACTGAGGCTCTTAGGGTCAACAAGCTAAAGAGTTATGTCAATCAGATGGTTGCAGAAGCAGAGGTATGTTTGTTTGATCCTTTTCTTTTGTTGTTGTTTGTGAGTGATCTTGTATGATGGTTTCGTTCTCTGTTGTTCTTGGGTTTAATCATTGCAATTGGGAATTTGTTGGGGTATTTTATTTATGGATTTAAGTTTCCCAATTTTTGGTTTCTCACTTTTTCACTTAATGGTCAAATCCCCACTTTTGAAAACCTCCACTCTTCCATCATGGTTCTGTAGATGCCAAAGTTTTCACCCCTTGGTCTACACATGCCAAAATTAGGTTGATTTTGGATATTTACAAAATTCAAAGACGAAAAATGATGTTTTAAAAGTTAGGAATAAAAAGCCCAATATTGTAAATTTTACTGTGATGATGATGAACACCATTAGCCCTTTTGTTTTCTTTGATTTTTATGGGGAGTGATGATGGATTGGGGGACTGGGAAAATTTTGTCACCCCCTTGGAAATTTGCCAGTTTTGAGGCTGATAGGCTTAGATTCCTTGCTTTTGTTATTGCCTTTTGTGCTTCACTTGACCCTTTTACGTTGTTACTTGAGTTCATTTCTGATATTAAGCCAGAGAAGTTCATTCTTCATTTAGATTTTGACATCACTATGGTGAAATGAAATGACATCAAACCTGACAGTTTTCATCGTCTCATGATGTTGTTTGTTAACATTAAACTCCTACCTTGTACTTTTTCTTGTCTGTATAAGAACTCTTAACATTGAAGACTGTTCTATCCCAAACACAAACTCAATTTGCAGGACTATTTCTCAAAGTGGGGACCCAGTGGTGAGGTTGATTTGAAGTATGAGCTTGAGCATCTCATTATCCTGACAGCCAGTAGATGTCTCCTGGGGCGTGAAGTTCGGGACAAGCTTTTTGATGATGTCTCTGCACTGTTCCATGATCTTGACAATGGGATGCTTCCAATCAGTGTGCTCTTCCCATACCTTCCTATCCCAGCTCACAAGCGCCGAGACCAGGCACGCAAGAAGCTAGCTCAAATCTTTGCCACCATCATAGCTTCTCGCAAGAGTGCAAGCAAATCAGAAGATGACATGCTGCAGTGCTTCATCGACTCAAAATACAAAGATGGTCGTCCAACAACTGAAGCTGAAGTCACTGGACTCCTCATTGCTGCACTCTTTGCTGGCCAACACACAAGTTCAATCACCTCCACTTGGACTGGTGCATATCTGCTGTGTAACAACAAGTACCTTTCAGCTGTGCAGGAGGAGCAGAAGCAGCTGATGGAAAAGCATGGTGACAGAGTTGACCATGATGTTTTGGCTGAAATGGATGTGTTGTATAGGTGCATCAAAGAAGCCTTGAGACTCCACCCTCCTCTGATCATGCTGCTGAGAAGCTCACACAGTGATTTTAGTGTCACAACAAGAGAGGGGAAAGAGTATGACATTCCCAAAGGCCATATAATTGCTACATCACCTGCATTTGCCAACAGGCTAGGACACATTTTCAAGGACCCTGAGAGGTATGATCCTGACCGGTTTTCGGCCGGGAGGGAGGAGGACAAGGCGGCCGGAGCATTCTCATACATTTCGTTTGGAGGTGGTAGACATGGATGCCTTGGTGAGCCATTTGCATATCTGCAGATTAAAGCAATATGGACTCATCTGCTGAGGAATTTTGAACTGGAGTTGGTGTCACCTTTTCCTGAGATAGATTGGAATGCCATGGTTGTGGGAGTTAAGGGAAAAGTGATGGTCCGATATAAGAGGAAGGTGCTTTCAGTTGATCAATAGGACTAATGTTTCATTTTCATGCATGATTTTATTGTAAGCAGTTACTGTTAGTCTTTCCTGCTTCAGATTCTGTCCAAGTTCACTGTCTATTTTGGCAATGGATATCTACAATCTTTGATTTTGATTTCATTTTGTAATGTGATAAGTGATTGTATCTTGTTTTGGTTTGTGTTATGGAGGCTACTAGTTACTTGGCTTCAAGTGAAATATGGTTAAACTAAAATGCTGCATGGGATATTTTGCTGCTGAATTTGGATTTTCTGTCTTTAAAATGCAGATTTTTGTGTTTCAAAGTATATTAAAAAGAATTTAATATAACAATTGGTGTATTTTTCTTGCTGATCAGAGAACAACACAAAAATATTTCATGTTATAATAACTATTAGGGAATTATAATATTCAACACATTTCAGAGATAAAAAATTTGTTTTATGGTGATATTTTCTAATCCACTCTTCTTTTGAATAAAAAAAAAAACTAAATTGACATGACATAACGAGTGTTCTCATATTATCAATAGAAAATAATAAAATAATTATATTATCATATATTAAATGTATTATTTTTTTTCAAATCAAAAGATTAATTGTATCACTTTAAATTTGAGGAATTACAAAACATTTGGCTCAAGTTCAAGAGGTAAAAAAATTATTAAGATTTATTAAATGCAAAAACAAAAAAAGATGTTAGGTTTTTAATCAAACATTTTAATTAAAATGTTATTTTCTTATTCAAAGATATCATTATATTTATTGTTGTTGTTAATTTCAACTAAAATGAATTTAGTTACAAAAGTATGTATTTTTTTAAAATTTGAATCATTGCTATTTTCTCCTATCAAAGTTAAATACAACCAGTTAAATAGAACTAGTAAAAACAAGTTTGTGTGTTTATTATTATTTTTAATTTTGAAAGTAAATATAAACAATTTATAAATTTTATTATAAATATTTTATATTTATTTTGTAGATAATTTTTTATTAAAAATATTTATTTTAGTTTAAAATGATTAATTTAAAAAATAATTAAATGAATGAAACAGTTAAATTTAATAAAATAGTTATTTAAATAATAAAAATAATAAAACAATTATTAGAATTTAAAAAAATAGTTATTTACTAAAGAATAAAATTAAAAGCAAAATATGAAAAAGAATGAGATATAATAGGTGTAAATATACATTTAAAATATTTCGGAATATTTCATTTCTCTTAATAAAATGAATGCATGTAATGAAAATAGGTGTTGAATGAATGTGATGCTTCACCAATCTTAGGTTTCTTTCTGGAATTTGAGAGGAATTTGAGAATTTTTAACTATGATACATAGATACGATACATGTATCAGATATGGTATATATATCTGTTATGCATATATGTTTTGAACATAATGAAATACGATACGTTATATATATATATATATATATATATATATATATATATATATATATATATATATATATATATATATATATAAAAACATGATAAATATATTAATGTTATCGTGTGCATCCAAATTAAAATCACAAGTATTAAACTTGTCAATATAAAAAGTTATAAATTATTGTCATCATAAAAATATTGTTTTATATATTAGATACTTCATTAATAAATATCGGTAAAATATTTTAAAATATCAAATATAAATACGTGTTAGGACACAGATACGTAATCCAAATTAAAGTATCGATATTTCATAGGTTTTCAAAAATGAAATCACAAGAACATTACATATTTTAAAATATGCAACAATAATATATTCATTAAATTAAAATTAATATAATAATTAAGTTTTAACTTATTATGATAAGTTAGCATGGTAAAAATTATAAATGTAATTAATAATATTAACAACAATAGTAATAATAATTATTATTACTATAGTTGTTTTATAATTTTCTTTTTAGTGTGTTGATACAAACAATTTTGTTTTAACTTTTATTAAAGCAAATCATTCTTTATTTTGAATTTTTTTTATTGACTTCTTTTTTTTTAAACTTAAAAAAGTATTATTATTTTTTACATATATACATTGTAATATTAAATATATGTATATACATATATAGAATATTTTACGGTTTTTTCACATATGTACACATTTAAAACATTGTGTATGTTCTCATATACATTCATTTACACTTAGAACATTATAAGTCCTCCTCCTTTCACACACATACTTGTAATGTGTGTGAATTAGGTGGGAGATTTAAGAGTATGAAACAAAAAATGAAAAGAAGTTAAAAGTGATGTTGTTTGTATCAAAGAAAAAAGAATAAGTAAACGAGAAAATAAAAAGAAAATTTGTTAGTACTTTAATAGATATAATAGATAGAAAAAAAAATTTCAATTGATGAAATTATAATATTACGAGTCCTTCCCTAATAATTAAAATTAATTTAAAATGACGTATGATTAAGTTTTTGTAAATATTAAACTATTATTGGTACATTATGTGAACTCAGATGAAAATAAAAAATTACAAATGATTTGACGTTATAAAAAGAATACAAGATTTAAAAAATAAATTTATATAAAATCAAATCAAATGTAAATAAAACTAATTGTAAAATTGCAAGCATTGTAAATTTCTTAAAAACTTAAAAGATATACAAAATTAGTGTAAAAATGTATGGTGCATTTAATACAAGACATGGTACAACAACATAATATGAAAAAGTACAATTAAATCACAATAATTAAGAAAAAAAAACCAATAATGTAATGAGTTTCTTCATAAGAGAGAATATTAGAAGTAATCAAATTTTCATTACAATGCATCAATTGGTTAATGTATTTCTTCAAAATCTTTGATGACTTTTATGTTCAAAATATTTAATCATTCTTCCATTTATAATTTACCGCCCCAAATTTGTAAAAACATTAATTTATAATATTTCTCTTAAAAATTGTTAAAATTTAATTATCAAAATATTAATGTTTTTATCGGACAATAAAAAATGTAAAAGTTAGTGTACAATCATTAATAACGAAGTAATATAGAAAAAGGTCTTTTAATCATTATAATTCTTAATTTATCGAAGGAAAATAATTTTTTATTACTAAATTTTGATAATTTTATATTAGTATTTTATTTGAATTTTTTAAGTAATTTTTTATTTTTCTATTATTTTATTTTCAATATTTCAAAATCACTTAAAATATTATCACTTTATATTATAATTTTATATTATAAAAAAAAATTATCAAAATTTAGTAGTCAAAATATCATTATTTACTAAATTTAGTAGTCAAAATATCATTATTTACTAAAAGAGCATATCAGTAACACGGTAGAAGTTGAAGGCAGTGAATATTAGAACAGCAACACCCACTATAGTAGAACTGCTTCTCCAAGGGTCTCTGAAGTAAACCCACCTCAATGTTCCCATTGCCCATTTCCAGTCATTGTTGTAGTGTTCATTAACATCTTCCATGATCTGGTGGTAGCACGTTGAATTTGTCACCACATGTTTGCAGAGATCATTCACCAGATTTGCCAATTCTTGATCACTTCCCAGTTCATGCACAATAGTTTCTTTCTCAACCAGCAACTCTGCATCATCTTTGGTATGAATAAGAGAATCAATCAGAGAAACATAGTTGCAGATGTAAGGTTCTTCAGGATAATGACACTGCTCAAATGCTATCAGGTTCCTCAGAACACACTCTGTTGTGTGGTCTACTTTCAACTGGGGTATCTGAAACCGAGCTTTGAACAACTTGCAGCATGGCAAGCAACCCAAGCAGAGAAACCAGCTGAAGAATCGTTTCTTCTCAAACTTCACATCGAGTAAGGATCTGTCATGAACCATGTCGAAGCTTATCCCAGCCTCATTCAACTTTGTTGCAGTCCTTAGAACACACTCCTTGTGACTATAGTTTTTCTGAATGCTCAGGTTCTTAGGGAGATACGAATTTCGAATGAGATCAGTGAAATGCAGTGATTTCTCCCACTTTCTTTGCTCAAACTTGTTCTCTGAGGTATGTTCGTGAGGATAATAACCCCCAAAGTACTCATGAGCCAGGTTAATGAATCTGGTGTGGCTTTTGACACTGCTTGGGACAACTTTATCGTACAGTTTTTCCAACACTGTCATTGGAAGCTGGTTCTCGAGCAGCATCAAGTCACACTGGATACTTTTTCCGACACAACCTTGTGTTACTAGGTAGTCCTCCTTGTGTTCCCATTTTTTTGATTGTCTGAGGAACAGTTCCATGATGAACACAGCATCCAACAACATTATCTCCACAAATTGGTCCTTGCTGATGTCGGGGAATTTCTTCTGGTAACAACGGCGCAGGTTTTGCTCTTCTAGTTGAAGGAAGGCTTTGTAGTGCAGCAAATCAAGCTTGCTCATTTGGCTCAGGCGTGCCCAGAAGAAATGGAAATATCTTTGTTTCTGCTCATGCATTTCCTCTAGTTGAGCGTTGTTATGGTGGACAGGGCCTATTGAGACCAATAGAGGAGTGTAGGCCACCACTTTCACCTTCAAAAGACTGGTTGGTACCTTGTAGATACAACATTCTGGCCACACTGCAGGCTCAATCACTTCTGGGATGTTAATTATGTGTTGGATGTTGTGTTCAACACAATTCTCCATCAGACCTCTTTTTTCTGCTCCTGTTCAGCAAACACACACCAGCCATCAGAGAAATTCTAGTGTTTCACCGGAGAGAACAAACACTAATGAGATCTGAGTCCAACCACATAAGACATTGACACCACTCTCAACCCAAAATCTTAGGACAATGGATTTATGGGTATTTATCCTTATATATTTAGTCAATGTAGAACTCAGATCCACACTTGGATTCTTAACACCTGTAGAGACTTTCAAGAAATAAAGAAAAGGTTTATCTTCACAACAATTTAGTAAATTTGGTTTCTTTGCTAGGTTTTTTTTGTATTGTTCCTCCGCTGAATTTTCAACAACATACATCGATGGACAATACTCCTCTAATATATCAACATCAGTACTTTTTGAAGACTAAAAAAAACAATATTAAAAATTTAGTAAAAAATCTGGACTCAAACTAAATGGGATAAGTAGTTTCGATTTCTACTGTTTACCTTTTCAAAACTTTAAAAAAATGACCAAACTTCTTTCTTCAGTCCTCTTGCTATGTAGAGATATGAACATTAAAATTCCTTCAAATTCATGAGAAATGAATCATGTTAAAAGACAAACCAATGTTTAGCATTCTTGGGGAATAAATATGCTAATCCATGCTCTCAGGTATAATAAAGATGTATTTTAATATAAAGCAGTAAAAAGACATCTACACTGCAGATGTGCCTCTTCAAAACAAGATAAATGACTTTGAAAAAGAAAAGGGCAGATTCCACTGATGCACAGAGGATCCATCCATCTTCATGTACAGACATAAAGTGAAGATATTTTTCAACCAAAAAAATGGCTTTTCCCCTTTGGCTAAAAGCATTCTTGCTTTGTATAAGATAAAGTTAGAACTTTTAAATATCAGCTACAAACAGAAGAAGGAATAGAACACACAAGGAAAGAGAATCACTAGTAAAGTGACATTTGCAACATCTCAAATAGAAAAGGAACAAAACCAAAATGAAAAAACCAGAAGTAGAACAGAAAAAGATGGGGGAGGAAGAGCATAGAAACAAAAGATCATGACAGTTATAGAGTGAAAAACTGATGAAAAAATTTAACTAGTACAAGGATCCTGTAGTAGGTATTATGTTTATGTTATCACAAACTAGTGTTAACTACAATGCACATTGTATGAACCTGAAAGAGTAGTGTCTCCTCTAACAATTTCTCAGTTCCAAGCTTTTCTGGATCTTCACTTCTAAACTCTCTCTTTTCTCGGTCTCTTTCTGGTTTGTGCTTGAACTTTTGGTGAGCTTTGTAGATGCAGTAAGTGAAAAATCAACTAGTCAAAGCAAATACAGTGCCAAGGGAAAAGAAAGTTCTTCACTACAACAGAAGTGATCGCTGTTGTTCCAGTTTTGTATGTTAATGTTTGGTGGATTTAATGATAAAATGAATTATTGGAAGGGTGAAAATGAATTTGGATTTTCTACTAAGTTATTTTTACAGTTTCTCTAGGATTTTTTTTTACTATTTTGTATTTTCATGATACACCGATTACAGTATATTTATAATTTTAATCGATAAAGAGTCTGCTGGAAATATCATGATATTCATGAAATTTTGTACAATTTTGTCAGGTTATGATAAATAGTAATTCAATGATCAATTATTCAATGGAAATATTGATGGACCAAGAAATTAATTGTATGAAAATATTGGTAGCTCAGATTTTCATTTCTTTGTTTTTTGGTGCACTGATTGAGTTTTATAACACATGGGGTAGGTGAGTAACAATAATGTGTTTGCTTCTGCTTTTTTCAGTATCATTAAATTTCTTATCTTGCATTATTTTCAAAACAAAAATACTTTTTAATTAATTAGTGTGGTCACTTCAATTTAGGATATTTCGTAGATCTCTCAGTTTTCTTTTTTAGAAACTTATTTTCTTAAAATGAAAAAAAATAGTTAAATATGTTTTTATTTTCGAATCACTTATTCAAATCGTATTTAGTTACGTCTTTAAAATATGTATCAATCTATACTTTTAAAAAGAAGAATATAAAACTTTCTGACATCAAAAGATAATTAATCTTGTAAGAGTCTCTACCAAAATATTAAATCTTAAAGAAAATAAAAAGAAATTGTTTTAGCCCCTTTAAATTAGTGTTTAAGGATAAAAACTAATTTAATCTAATACTAATTATTCATGATTTTTTTTTCTAATTTAGAAAAGCTCTATGATTACTATGTTAGTTTCATTCACCCTTATGATGAGGATAGTGTACAGTTGATTTTTAATCTCTCACTACAAATTTGTTTTATTTGAAAGCAGTTATATACACATTTTATAATTTATGGTATTAAACCATAAAAAGACGAAGAAAATATCATTGTACCTATCAAACTAAATGCGACTTTTTTAAAATAATTTCACAAAAATACTTGTTTTCTATTTAATAATTAAAATACATATTTTAGAACGTGTTATTACTATTAAATTTTGTAGTAAATTTTTAAATAGTAACTTATTCTAATAAATATATATAACACAATATTTGTCTCTATATATTTCATTAGTATAAATAGTACAGAAAAATTTAGAAAACACTATTATTAAAAAAAATAATGAAAGAGATATTTGTGCTCTATGAGTGATTATAGGACTGCTATAATATTATAGAAGAAAAATTAAAATAACCACAAAGAAATATGTTATAGTGTAAATAGATAATGAAAGTTGTAAAGATTAAATTAATCTTTAGATTTCTGATTTATTTAATAATTTTTAGTTAAGTGTCTAAAGGATTATTTTTAATTGGATTTAACTACGTACGGCTACATATTTATTATGCATGTGAGCATAAAATTCAATTTAAAGTTTTTATTTAAATTATTTTCATATTATATTTAATTAATACTATACAACATTTAATAATGCAGCCCTACTGAATTTGATAAAAATTTATAACAACCTATTCTATTTAATAAGATGCATTTAAACAGGTGAAAATTTTTACCCAACCTTCATGTCAAACGTCATATTCTCTTCAACCTAATTTCTATTAATCAATAATGAGCATTCATGACATTTATCTGTTTAATTTTTTTTTGTTAATTAAATGACATGACTATTATCTTATTTTCTGTATGTTAATAAATGTAAAATTACATAATTAATTTAAATCAATATTAAAATAATAAAAACCGCTTATTATTATATTATTCGTAGTATTATTTTATATTAATCATAACACTTCATACATTTTAATAAGTGAAAATACAATATAACAATTATGCCACCTGATTAACAAAAGAATCACACGACTTAGTAGAATATTAAAATAATTCAATAGAAAATTGATTAAAAATACACAAACTTTTTAAAAGATTTAAAAATAATTGAGCCTAAATTTAATGACTAAAATCGTAAAATTAAATGTAAAAGAGATTTGGATTTAGAGAAACTTCATTCCACTAACTTTTTTATATACAAAATTCGACTCATTCAATTTTTTTATCTGTGTATAATACACTATTGGCCGAATCTAATATTATTTTTAATTTAGTTAAATAAAATGTGGGTGATGTGAATAATTTATAATAAAAAAATCACCATAATTAATCAATTATTTTTCTTTTCCAAAATATATATATTGATTGCCATAACGAAATTGTGATTGACAATAATTGAGAAATAATTTATCAAGAAATTATTATATTATTTATTGACATATATGTTGTAAAAACATATGAAAATGTGTTAAACATTGAGAAATAATTTATTTGTCGAAATAAATGGAGGGCATCTAGTGTCAAATCGATAAAACTATTTTGTACAATGAAGTTGAAAGAATTCTATTTTTGTGGGAGGCACTTCAATACCTAAATATTAAAATATTAAAATTGTGGAAAGGATATTTATGAGAAATGTTATAACTTATAAGCCTACCATGAATTTACAAGTGGTTACCCTTTCTTGATGGTACCTAAATTAAGACATGGAAGAGAGCATCTAAGGAATGATGTGGTGTATGTTAAGTGTGAAAAACATAGACTCAAACGAAAATTGAGTCACAAGTATGGAGATAAAGGTATACGAGTGAGAGATTATAGTTACAATTCAAATACTCTGAGAAGATCGTATATTAAAAATAATGATAAATTTAAGGGTTAAATATGTTTTTGGTCCATCAAATTTTAGTGAAATTTAGAATTAGTTCTTCTTCGAAACTTTTGACCAATTTAGTCTTTCATTTTTAGAAATGCGTGAATTTAGTCATTCTAACCCAATTTTGTTAAGTTTATTTGACATTTCAAACGCGTTTTATGATAATATTTGAGTTAACATTGAAGTGAAAATGTGTGAAACGATGTAAACAATTTAAATACTATCATGAAATACACTTGAAACGTCAGATAAACTTAACAAAATTTGGTTAAAAGGACTAAATTCACGCATTTTTTAAAATGAAAGACTAAATTGGTTACAAGTTTTGAAAATGAACTAATTTTAAATTTTACTAGGACAAAAATATATTTAACCCTGAATTTAATGATAAATGTTACAATTTGGATTATCACATTTATAGATTTTTTTGTATCAATTTTTGTCTTTTCTCTGAAAATTTAGTTTCTTACTATTTATATTTCTATTCAATCATTTCAATGTCACCTTTGTTTATTTTGTGATGTTTGTTTGCAAAAACACGTTGGTAAAAGTTTGCATTTTTTTTTTTCACTTTCATGACATTAAAAACCAAAATTGAGCATTGGCTCATTTCTAGTACCAAATAAAAAAAAATACATTAAAATAAGTATTTTTGGATTTGTTTTTGATTGGGATGTTGTGCATCAAGTTTCAAGTGAACTAAATAACCTTAAATCATTTTTTTATGCAACACGTTAAATTCAAACAAATTTAAAAATGCTCATCTAAATTAGTATAACTTTTTTATTGGTGATAGATTTTTCTAAGACAAACTTGACAGCGTCCAACGTATATTGACGCATTTATGTCAGACTTATAAAAGAAGTTTTTGACATAAATTTATGTGAGATACTATTAAGTCAAACGTATTTTTACGTTGTATATTTGTCATGTAATACAAATTTACATGTATACAATAATTAGACATATATCTGACATAAAAAATCTAAAGTAATTGATATAAAAAGTCTTTGTTGTGTTAGTAACCAAACTAATATTTATTTATTAAATAGCTTAAAAATAATTTTAAAATTTTTAATTTTTATAATTCTAATAGAATCGGCTATAATCATACTTTAATAACGTGATAATTTAACCGACACTAACATTAAAAAGCCAATTTGTACATAAGTTTTCTTACTATTTTGTATTTAATTATATATATATATATATATATATATATAAAATAAAATTTAAACATAAAACTTTTTGCTAAATAACTTGTTACCAAGTTGTTATTACTCCTGAATTTAGAGTCTCTATCTACCTAGCACCTAACCATTATATATATTTTTATTAGAAGTTAACAAATCATTAAAAAAAATATCAATGACTTTGTAAGGGTTGGTTCAAGATAGAAATTCTTTTATATATATATATATATATATATATATATTATCAATTTTATTGATAGACGTAAAGTATGTATATCTATATCCATAATTATATTAAAAAGTATTTTAATTTTTTTTGTATTTCAAGTTTTACAAAAGCTCTTTTATATAATAAAATAAAAAATCACATATCAAAATCTTAAACTGTGAAATTAAATCGAGCACCATATTAACTTTTAAGTTATTTTTTCCATCATATCTAAATTCTTTATTACCAATTATTTAGATTATTTTGGTATAAATGTTCACCCACTTCGTGAAAAGTGGAAAGATTTATGTGGTGCAAATGTAAGATGGGTATAATGCATGTGTAAAGCAAAAAATAATAGATCAAACTTTAGAAAATAGAAAAAGCTAAAAGTTAAACCCTGAGACTTTGAAGATTGTGACATTTCCACTCATGAAAAGCAACAACATTTTGGACTATTAGCTATGTCATCAACAACTTTTGTTTTTGTCTCTGGGTAAATGGATTTAAATTTACTTTGTATAAATTACCCTATTTTCATTTCATAAAAACATTATCCACTTATTTTACTGTTAGGCTAAACTAATCTTTGAACAACTAATTACTAACTATTACACTATTACTTAACCGTTTTTATTATTAGCTAAATAAAATCTATGATAGAGAATTAAAACAACTAACAAAATGTTCTTTTCCAAAATGAAGAACAGTCCATATATATAAATTTTAGGTAGAAGAGAAAAAAAGAAGAAAAGAAAAGAAGATAGATATTTATGCCATTGAGAAAGAAGAAATAGACGCAAAGAAATTAGACTAAACATAGCAAAATTGAGACAAAACAAGTCAAATAAAAATAGTCCAAGCATGTTTATTCATGATATCCGTTTTCAAAATATGCACAAGCATTAACAAAGTTAGAAATCTTTAAAAAAATATACTACACTAAATAATATATAAGTAAAAAGACAAATTCATTTATTTAATATTTTGAGTTGGATGTAACATCTTTCACATTCACATTGATTAAAGATCAGATGATCCCATACCTTGCTTTTACAAATCGTTTTTGTAAGTTTTATATAATCCACTTATCGATGGTAGAGCCTTTTCAGATATTGTTGTTTGTTAAATTTGTTTAATTGATTATTAAAAAAATAATTATTTATTAGGCTTATTGTGTCATTCGCTATAAGATTATTAGACCACCGGTTAATATTTAGTGCAAACTTCACCTTAAAAGATTAAGAACAATGATATTTTGACTACTAAATTTTGACAACTTTCTCTTTTAATATGATGTGTCATGTCATCTTCTAAGTGATTTTAGAATATTGAGAATAAAAATATTGAGAAATGGAAAACCATTTAAAAGATGACACCTAAGATTATAAAAGAAAGTTGTCAAAATTTAGTCTTCAAAAAATCATTTTTCAAAGATTAAAACATTCTTTGTGAATTCATTTACAAGTATATCTTCCGAAAACCTATTATCTCAAAAAAACTTATATAACTAATTACGGAAGCATTTTCTCTTACTAAAGTAGCATAACGTCATAACATATTTCAGGACACATTGCATTATTTGTTGCATTACACATTCCCAATTAACACACCGTTTATTCATTACCTCATGCAGAATTGGATATGAACAAAATGTGTATGTATCATTCATCTGATGTACCATGAAAGCCACCACATACGTGATGATAAGCCCATTTTCTTACGTGTTTGCTGTGTTATTTTCTAACTAGAATTGAAGTTTCACTTCAGAAGTTCATGCATATATATGCAGCTATTTTACCAACGTGAAACAACACAAAAACACTTAACAAGAAGCTGCATGTGTGTGATGAGTTTTGATCATCCAAACACTGCACGAACAGCACGTAGGAACTGGAAAACAGCGAAAACAATGAAAGCAACGCCTACCAAAGTGGAACTCGCTCTCCAAGGGTCTCTGAAGTACACCAACCACAGAGCAGCCATGGTGCGGTTCCAAACATTCTGGTAATGCTTGTTCAGTTCATTAATAGTCTCGAAGTAACACGTTGAGTTCGCCACAACATGTTTGCTCAGACTATTCACAAGCGTTGCCACTTCCTTATCACTCCCCAACTCATGCACGATCACTTCCTTCTCAACCAGCAACTCCACATCAAGCTGAGTGTGTATCAGAGAATCGATGAGATTCACGTAGTTGCAAATGTAGGGTTTTTCAGGATAGTGGCACTGCTCAAAGGCAATGAGGTTCCTCAGAACACATTCAGTTGTGTGATCCACCTTCAACTGGGGGATCCTGAAACGTGCCTTGAAGTGGTTCAGGTATGGCAAGCAACCAAGGCAGAGAAAGGAACTCAGAAATGGCTTCTTCTCAAAGGTTATGTCCAGCAACCTTCTGTTCAGATGCTTCTCAAAGCTCACTCCTGATTCTTGCAACTTTGTTGCCGTTCTTAACACATGAAGGGCACACCCATTGCTTCGACCCCAATCTGTAGGAAGGTAAAAGTACCTAGAAAAAAATGGTGGTTCAGTTAATACAACTTGGTTTAGATCACAGAAGTCGTACTAGAATAGTACGATTTCAATTAAAGTTAAAAAGAAAAAATTCACACCGGAGGAATAATATGCTACCACAACTTTACTTTCATGAATCAAAAATCGTGTAAGTTCACACGACTTTAGCATAACGAAAACCTACCAAGCTGACAATTTGTTCATTTTTTTTTACTTATTTTTAAAACTTGTATCATACCTTATGAGATCAGTGAAGTGTTTTGTACTCTTGTTGCACCTATCTTTGTTCTTCGACTTAGAATATTTCTTGGAACTTCGGAGAGAGCCACTGAAGTAGTTTTTCCTGGACTGGTTCTTGTCAAGAACACGTTTGGTTTCATCAGAAGAAGACATTTGGGTGTCGTAAAACGCAAAGTACTCGATGGCAAGATCAACAAAACCTGCACTGTGTTCATCCTTCTTGCTCTCACTAGGGACAACAGTGTCGTAGAGTCTCTGAAGCACAAAAAAGGGTATCTGATTCTCCAACAAGATCAAGTCCCTTGTGATGTTCTTGCAGAGCCATGACTGTGTCAAGATGAGATCATCGCTGTGTTTCACCCGAAACGATTTGGTCTGCTTGTAATCGTGCTCGTGCTTGGATCTCTCAGATTTCCAGTGACAGTTTCGGAGCAAGAGTTCCATGATGAACACTGCATCGAGCAGCATCATGTCCACGAACTTCTCTCTGGGGATGTCGGGGAATTTGTCCGCGTAACATTCTCGGATGTTTTCTTCCTTGTCTTGGAGGTAGTGCTTGAAGCTCTTCATGGCTTGTTCGTTTGAGACACGCTCCCAGAAGCAGTGGAAGTACCTTTTCTTGTGCTCTTGCATTGGCTTGAGTTGGTGTTTGGTGAGGTGAATTGGGCCAATTGAGATCCACTGAGGGGTGTAGGCATCATCGTTCACCGTTCGGAGATTGTAAGGAACCTTGTAGATGCTGCACTCCGACAACCTTAGCTCCTCTAGCTCTGGCATGTCGATGATGTGTTTCACCATCTCAAATTCGGTTTCCGACAGTGCAGAACCACAAGTTTTGTAAGCATTTGCCATTGTTGTTGCAGAAACCCAGCTTCAACTCAACTTTCTCTTTATCAAAATCAAAAACTAAGCCTCTGTTGTCTGCATTGTAAATCATTCATTGGTTAAAGGAAAATGATTTTTTAAGGAAGTTTTGATAACTTTTTCTTATAATTATAATTTATCATTTTTTAAGTAATCTTTCATTTTTTATTTTTTTATATTTATAAATTAATTACAAAATGACACTTAAATTGTAAGAAAAAATTATCAAGTCAATTGTCCTAAGTTTAAAGGATTATAAACTACTGCATTAGTCTCAGAAGTATTTGAAATTTTTTGAATGAATTTCTAAATTATTTCTTTTAATTTAGTCTTTAATCATGCATTGTACGGTAACCTTCCTAAGTTTCTAAAACTTCATAAATTGCAATTTTTTTTTAACAAAAAATGCACCAAGAAACGTACTTTTAGTGAGACCAGTTAAAAAATGTTTTTTTTTTTTTGAGTTTCAGTGAGAAATTTTACTTTTAAAAAATATATATATAATAAGAAATGGTTAAATATGTTTTTTCTCTAAATTATTATAAAAATTTATATTTTATTTTTAAATTAAATTATACAAAACATTTTTTTCTAACAGAATTAAAATCCTTGAAAATTTTAGATTATGTACTGTTAGATCTCTCATAAGAAGTAACCCTGAGTTCATCTAAAACGTTATAAGGTTTTCAAGGTTTCTGCAATCATATAACTATATATAACTATACGTTTGCAATTGATGATTATTTTCAAAGATTATAAAAAAACTTGGACTCTAACCGCAATTTAAAATCTTTTTTATAATATTTATCATCAACTTTTTTTTTATATTGAGGAAAGTGGCTACTGGTAAAAGAAAAATTGTTAGGCTTTTTAATAATAATACAAACAGGAAAAAAAAGGCAAAAGAAAGAAAAATATGTAGTAGAAATGCTTTATATTATCAAAATAAGGTATATGTTTGGTTTTTGTTTGCTTTATTGAAAAAAATTCTGAAAACAAGCATCAGTTCCCAAATCCTAGGAAAAATTTCATGAAAAAACCACTTAAAATATGATTAATCAGATTTTAATGAATCATTAGTGAAATCTATAAATTATGTATCCCAGAAAATAGCTAGTTATCGATGCATCTCAAAGAATATGCAAATACGTAACATGCAACATAAATCACCAAAGGGAAAGAACATAGCAGAACCTGTGATTAAAACATTAAAAGGATAAAATCAAAAACTGGAAAATTTCAGAACCTGTTTGAGTGGAGAAATTATTTGAAGAGTTTGAGGTTTGTGTTCTTCTTCAGTAGCTGCCACCTTTGTCCATGTTCATGCTTGGTGTTGGTGTGTGTGTGTGAGTGTGTGCTTTTTATGTTGGCCAAAAGTGGAAAATGATGAAGACTTCATGCCACTTTATTCAATTATCAATGCATGCTTTTGTTTGGTAGCTTGTTCAAACAATTATTTAAATATGATTGAGGACTTTAAAATATATGGAAAACATAATATTGATAATTTTTTTATAGACTGAAAGAAAAAGGAGATAAAGTTTTGCTTTGAAAGTAAATATCCAAGGCTTTTTCTTCATTTTATCTTACATTAAAGTTATCTTTTGCTGTTGTACCAACTAGAGAGTCAATAATGTTAGGAAAACTAAAAGTAAAAAAAAAATTAGAATTTCCAATTTATATAACAATTTTAATACTATACTTTTAATACTTTAAATAGAAAAATGATAAACATTTAATTTCCAACTTTATCATAGGTGAAATAGTTTATGATGATATTTTTCTAATATTTATGTAGATGACGCCGATGCTGACCTATTATAGATGCGTCACGTATTTGTACGAGAGAAAAAAATTGGTCATATTTTAAAGAAATGTATTTAATATATGAATTTTTAGTTCATCATTGATTTTTCTAAACTCTATTCCTAGAGGACTATTTTTAATTAAGAATTTAATCTGTATAAGTTAATTTCATAATGTTAATTGATTGCATATTAATGTATGAAAGACAAAAATTGGGCAATTATCAGCAGAAACATAACACTGACTCATCATCCACCAATAAGATGGAAATGAAAGGTGTAGAAACATCATATCCATACAATAATTAATACTTTGCAAGAACATTTTCGATATATGCAATTAATTTCCTTCAAAACGTTTTTCGATAAGGGGGGAAAAAGTTAAATGTTTCTTATTATTTCATTTTTCATATTTTGTATAGATATCAAGATTTGACAATTAGATATGCATTAAATAATTAAATAATTTGAGCGTCAAAAATATTTTTCGCAAGTAAGCCATCAATTAAATTAACAAATGTAAGGAGAACGAGTGATTGGTATTTTTTTTATCAGTAAAGAATGAATTAAAATTAAAAAATATTCAAAGAATGTTCTAACCCTTATATAAAAAGTTAATTTGTATATATTAATACACTAATTCGATATCATAGTGTAACGTTCCATTTAATTAATAATCGTAATTAAAAGAAATGTCACACACAAATAGTACAATGGTGTAGTCTTGAGGTCCTTAACACAACCCCTACAAAATTAGGCACATCACGATGTCAACAGAAAACCAGATGAAAAGTCTAACCGGTGAAGGTAGAGTATTAAAGCATAAAGCAATACATGAGTCATAACCCTAAAGAAAACCCATTAAGAAATTTAAAGTCCAACCCATGGAGACTATACAGCGGAACCATCACCTCCCTGTTGCCCACGGGTGTTCCTCGCATCTGCTCACATCAACTACAAGTTGATGATCATCGCAAAAGAGAGTACCACACAACAGAACACACAACAATAAAAGTAGGGTAAGCTAGAGCACAAAAGATTTCATCCATGCAATCAAATATATTTTCACAATCTCATACACTCATATCAACCAAACATGTTATGACTTCTCAGACAATACACTAAGACACGACTCGACTCATCCAGATACGTATAACCTGGTCGGATTCAGCGAATGCTTGCACTTGTGGTGGATACCTCTGCTCACCCCCGAGCTGCTCACCCCTGAGCTATGTGTTACAAGTGTTACAATGAATCAATTTTCCCTTATCACAAGGTTAGCCCTTAATGAATTTCAGGCCTCCTGCTACTCTCACCATAGGAGTCAGTCCGCTCTAGGTGAGACTAACTGACCCCTTAGAGTGTCAGGATGCAACCTTTCCTTGAATCCTTACCTAGTTATACAGATGGGGCACCACCATAGGCACCCACTAACAGGGCCATGGAATTACGTCCCGACCATTGAAGCACGACCCTGAAAACCCCACCTAGGGATTTCCAAGGAATTACGCACTGACTACAGACCAAAACATTATCAAAACAAGTAATTATTCAACACACACATATGTAAATATCCCATGCCAACCTTGGCAATTCCATCCTCCATTGTATCCCATGTCAATCTCTTTCATTCACCAATCTCAAACCACGAAAGTAGGAGTGTGTTTCATACCGACATCATGCCATATTCATTAACCAATCTTCACTCATGTCTCATGCCAAATCCATACCAACACATCATTATAATTCCATGAATCATCTCATACCAAAAGCATACTCATATCATGTTAAAACTCATGAATCACCATTCATCATTCATCTTATTCATACAAGGCCACTCAATTCATACTTAGAAAGACATAAACAATTCATACATGTATTCAACATCCAAGAACAAGGAAATCCGTCAACATACATACTCCTCGCTCAGCCCCTCGCTCAGGCAGAAGAGCCTCACTCAGGCGAGAGGTCTCTCTCGCTCAGGCGAGTACCCTCCGTCTAGGCGAGGGCTCGAGTCTGGAACAGTGGCACTGTCGCGCCCGCTCGCTTAGGCGAGACCACCCTGCCTGAGCGAGATGGGTTCTCGCTCAAAACTGGTGCTCGTCGCCTAGGCGACCGTTCGCAAAAACAGCCTGGGCGAGTTACTGCTAATCTCGCCTAGGTGAGATGTACTCGCTTGGGCGAGACAACCAGAACCCGTCACTGTTCACACAGGCAGATACATCCAAACAGATCAAAACATGTTTTTAACAACTCCCACACAGTTTATAATGGCAATCCAACATTCAACTCACGAGACCAGACCGAGCATACAAGAACACGAAATAAAACAGTAAGCCCTAACTTCCACATACTGGAAAGGACTAAGAGCAGGGTGCGTCTCCAACAGCGAAACGCGAAAGTGTTAAATCAGATCTGTCTAAAAATCTTAACCAAGAAGGGGATCTGAATTGGTTAATAAGTTTTTCACTTAGTTATATTGAATCTTGAAAGTTTCTTTAACCCTTATGACCCAATTAACCAATTTTGCAGTTCTGTGTTAATGGACTATAAAGCAATTAAGAATGATGTAAGAGAAGAGAGAAACCAAGACACAACAGTTTATACTGGTTCGATTCAAAAAGAATCTACGTCCAGTCTTCTCCTAAGTAAACCCACTTAGGAGGATTCCACTAACACAATAAACATCCAAGAATTACAAGAACACCTATATAATTCTAGAACCTAAAATCCAAAGAACTTGATCTACCAATCAAGAACTCCCCCTAGGAGCAATGCATCCACGCAATTGCACCTACGCCTACACTTTACACAATGAAGCAACTGTAATCAGAGAAACAATAAAAAAGAAACAAGAAACGAATACACCTATTGTTGTGAAAATTTGTCAATTTGCTCCTAAATTCAAGCTAGACCCATCAAGGTAGAATCAACCATCAATCTCCTTGAATCTTCACTTGAATGATCTTCAAGAATGCTTAAGAACTCTGTGAATCTCAGAGGGCTGTTTCTCAGAATGTTTTTCAGTGATTTGTAACTTTTTCCAGACCAGAAACTGATTTCAGAAAACAACTTTTATACAGAGTTCTCTACTGTCATTAATGGATTAGGAATTTACCTAATCGATTATCGTGAGTGTATTTTCACTGCCTTAGTGCAATACTCACAACTAATCCATTAGTTAAACAAATAATCAATTCATGATTGCATAAGCAAGAGTGTGATGGTTAATTACAACTTAATGCAGGCTTGATTTACATTTGATAATTTCATACAAACAACCTAATGCACAACCTAACTAAAATAGGACTAATTCTAAACTGGTAATGCACATGAGATGTAGCCTTGGACATCATCAAAACCATCTTCATATGAGTTGAAGTAGCTCCCCCTTTCAACAGAAAGCCCCAGATGCAGATTACTGAGCTAGAAGAACAAATGCGAAAGAATAGACGTAAGCCTATGACGAACCCCCAACTGGAAGTACAAACATAAGAGCGGAAAGAAATCAAGACCTGAGGTGTAGAACACTTACATAAGGCTAGGAAACGTAACTGAGCTCACTGGTTCTAGGTTGTGAGTAAACCCTAGCAGAGGAAAACAGCAGCCGCTCTAAGGGTGTGAAGGTTCTGTGTTACCAAAAATGAGCACAAAGGTTAGGATTGACAGATTAAGTCTGATTCTTCCTCTTTGGGCCAGCCTTTAGGCCCATAAGATTGGTACAACCCTTAAAATAAAAGGGACAGAATAAAAAGGGCCTTACACATAGCGCTAACTAGATACAGATCTGCTAAAAATAGAAAGTAACATTATAAACATGTTTGACATTGAGTAGAGTGAAAGGAAAAACATGTTTAAGTGTAATCTTAATCCAACAAGAACATAGGCAAATTACACTTAAGCCTTAAAAACATCAAACTAAAACCACAAATTGACCATTAAGGAGCCTAACATTATTCCTCCACAACAAATACATGAATTCAACAAAAAATGTTCAACCAACGCATTAAAATTTCTAATGTTTTCAGCACGTTTAAAACTTTGAAGAATTAGATCATAGTCTCATGTAAGGCACGTATAAGACACATGATAATTAAATTTGCTGTCAATAAAGTAATATACAATAATATATAGACCATTTATGATAGTGTCCTTTTATAATAACATTTCTTTTGCACATTCTTCACACATCTTTCAAAAATATCAGACTCAGTTTTTCATATCTGTCATCTGAAGTAAAATTAATTGCATTTGCCTAACATAACAGCTGTATCACTCATAAATTCAATGAAGTTGCATCAAGCCTTTCTAGGTCAACCTATTTGGCCAACATAAAATGAGAGAAATGGAGTCATATTTTCACAACTCCTATTCAAACAAAGTTTCAGTTTCTCTCCTCTAACAGGTTCTCTATCCATTCTCAATTTCTCAAGCTGTCTATTTTTAATCATGGTGTCTTCTGATTCTTTCGTATTGTTCTTAATAATTCATTTATTTTATGGTAAATGTGGCTGATAGAAAGTTTTCTTTTTCAGTTAAAAGTCATTTGGAAAAAGTGATTTTTTTTTCCAGAAGATATCTCACGATAACTAAAATATTAAACCTAAAAAATGGAACCTAAGTTTGCTGAAAATTTAGTTTTTGCAGCTTTATTTTTCAACTAAGGTTGAATGGAGCTATGGTTACATATCTTGAATGTGTATTATAATGCTTGTTTCTATAATGTGATTACATATTTTATGTAGATAACAATAGTTATAGTTTTTAGATGTCAAGTATGCTATATAACTTGAATTCAGAATTTGTCACATGAAACAAAAGTGCATTAAAATTAAAATTTATAGTAAACTCTTCTTTACAGTATTTATTTTCTCACTTCAGTTTTTTCATAAACTTGTTTTTGGAATGTATAATATATATATAACTCTGAAAACTAAATAATATAGGGTGTTGAAGTGTACCTGTAAAATATTTATAAAGTGTTAAAATAGTTTTGTTCTAATAAAATATCTAAATATTTTTTTTTTAAATATTTTGAATACTTTATAATATTTTATATTTCTATAATCGATATAACTATTTGACAATCTAATATATGATATTACTTTATTTAAAATTTTTATTATAGTATAAATATAATATTATACACTAAAACAAGTTTCTTAAAATCGGTGGTTATGAAAGTATGATTTTCCTTCTTTTTTAATATTTTATACTATACGTTACTTAATATCTTAATAAAAATTCTTTAAAATTTTAAATAATTTTTATTAAGATAAACTCCAAAATATACTTCAACTTCTAATTAAATATGATAATGGATCTCATATTCACCTCACTGAAATTTGACAGACAGAAAGTTGGTATACATTTCATTCACTTGGGTTAACATGTATATGTACCCACTTAAATATTTGCTAAATAATTTGTTTTATAATTCAAATTAAAATAAGGAAAGTATGATATTATCAACAACTTATTATCATATTTTTCTCTATTAATGTCAAATAATAATAAAAAATATATATTTACATAATTTTCAAAATAAAATACTAAATGAATTAAGAGTAACTAATCATATAAAACAAAACAAGCTGGATTTTATAATTTCGTAATGAATTTAAAAAATCTGACTATATTGGTGATCTAGATATAGGAGAAATAAGAAATATATAATTCTCACTATTAAAAAAATATACTATGCATTAATTTAATTTATTAATAACATATTTATTTAAAAAATGTCATAACATATTTTATATATATATATATATATATATATTATAGCTTGTGAAATCTATCAAATATAACTAAGAAGATGGCACAAAATGTATTAAATGGTGTGTTGCGTAGTCACAAATGTAGGTTTACTTTTCATTTATTCTTAGTAAGACAAAAATATTTATTATAAGAAGATAAGGTAACCATATATATTGAGTGTTAGGGTGGTGATACTTTAGACGGCACAAAAGATTAAACTACATTCATTTGAGATTGAAAAATAATAATATTTTAATTATATTATATTATTTTTTTAATTTAAAAGCATAATATATATTGTAATATTATTAAAAAAAGAGTGTCAAATAAATGTATTTTTAAGATGACTGTGAAAAAAAAAAAACTTTTTCTTTCGAGTTAGGTGGAGTCATTTACGAATTAGTGTGTTGCCGTATGCTGTGTGGTTGAAACTTTGATTGAAGACAAAGGACTTTTACTGTACGATGATAGCTTCGTACTTTGGTTCCTGTTTGTTCCTGTGTGTGTACTAAAGTTCACGTGTCTGCAGAATCAAAGGAAGTTGAAACTGAGTTGCTGCAACAATGGGGGTGCATGCTGATCCTTCATCATCTGAACTCAAATCTCTTGTGAAGGTGAAACACGTGATCAACATCGGAGTCCCAGAAAACCTAAGGTTGTCTGAGCGTAGCATCTACAAGGTTCCATGCAATCTTCGAGAAGTGAACAAGGATGCATACACTCCTCTCTGCATCTCAATAGGCCCGATTCATTTCGAAAAACCAGAACTCAACACAATGCAAGAACACAAGCTGAGATACTATCAATGCTTCTGGATTCGTGTGTCAAACGATGAAGCCATGGAGAGCTACGAACACTACCTCCTGAACAAAGAACAAGAGATTCGACAATGCTATTCGGAGAAGTTCGAATTGCCCAAAGAGAAATTCGTAGCCATGATGCTGTTGGATGCCATGTTCATCATGGAGCTTTTCTTGAGAAACCGTGAGTTGAAATCACAATCGTTTCCAGAGAGAAACATTGTTGATGATGATGATCTCATCATGACACAGTCCTGGCTCGCCAGGAACATCGCCAGGGACATGATCCTTCTGGAAAATCAAATACCCTTTTTCATTTTGTCGGAACTCTACGAAAAGGTTGTCCCAGATTACCAAAAGAAAGAAGACACTGACTTTGTTGATCTTGCTTTCAAGTACTTTGCATTCTACGACCCTCAGATTTGTCCTTCTGAAAACATAGCCAAGAAAGAAAATTGCTTTGGCTCCAAGAAACTCAAAGGTGGCAGCTTTGAGAATCTGAATCTGAATCAGAATCAGAATCAGAATCTGAAACCAGAACACAAACACTTCACTGATCTGATAAGGTTCTACTACCTTCCCACTGACAAAAAAAAAGGGCAAGCTTCTGATCATGTTCCAAGAACTGCAACAAAGCTGCAAGACTCGGGAGTGTACTTCGAGAAAGGTGGTGAGAAGAAAAAGCTACTAGACATAACCTTCGAGAAGAAACAGATTCTGAGTCTGTGTCTTTGTTTCGGTTGTTTGAAATGTTTGAACCACTTCAAGGCACGTTTTAGGATACCCCAGTTGAAGGTGGACCACAACACAGAATGTTTGTTCAGGAACCTGATTGCCCTGGAGCAGTGTCACTACCCTGAGGAAGCTTTCATCTGCAACTACGTGTCTCTGATTGATTCTCTGATACACACTCAGCTTGATGTGGAGTTGCTGGTTGAGAAGGAAGTGATTGTGCATGAGTTGGGGAGTCACAAGGAAGTGGCGTCTCTTGTGAATGGTTTGTGCAAACATGTGGTGACGAACTCAACGTGTTACTATGAGACCATAAAGGGTCTGAACGATCATTACAAGAACAAATGGTACCACACCATGGCATCGTTGAGGTTGGTGTACTTCCGAGACCTTTGGAGAGCAAGTTCCACTGTTGTTGGAATTGCTGTGCTCATTTTCGCTGTCTTCCAATTCCTTCGAGCTATTCGTGCTCTCTTCAAAATGTAAGTTTTTGGATTTTGTGTCTGAGACTTTAGTGTTTCATCGTGTCACTTTCCTTCGGTTTCAATGTAATAATAAACCTATGTTTGTTGTTGTGTTTGAAATTATCTTCATGTCGTTCTTACACAACCATAGTTTTTCAGTTCTGTTGTTCTTATACAACCAGAGTTTCGGTTCTTTCATGTTGCATTCATTATTTTACTTTTCGATCTTCACTTTTTTTTTTTTAAATATAAAAATTAACTTTGCCTACCATACTACTTGTGGATCCTGAACTCATATAAGTAGTGAAAAAAAAAACATTTTATAAAAAGAAGATTTTTATATTCCGAAACAAAAAGCGAATTTAAAAGATAAATTACAAAAAAAAAGAAAGTATTTTTTACACCACTTACACCATTGGTAACTCATTCTTAGAAGTATTTTGATCATTACAAAATTAAATTTATATTTATTAAAAAAAATTAGAAAATAAAATAATAAATGTAAAGTGTATATAAAAATTTGGTGGACAAACAAATAATAGTATGAACAATGAAAGGAATCTAAAAGTTTAGAAAAAATGATAGGTTAAAGTCTTTTATTTACAAATTTCACAGACTACTTATTTAGGTAAAAAATATTATTTTATTATTTTATTTTAATAAAAAATAAAAATTAATCTATTTTAATTCTATTTATGAAAACTTTGCCAAATTAATAAAAAGAATTTGTCAAAAGATAATTATCCAAAAATTGAAAAAAATAATAGATTAACAAAGCTTTTTCGTAAATAAGTTCTATATATATATATATATATATATATATATATATATATATATATATATATATATATTTCAAACCAACACGCTCCTCTTTTCTAATATTTTGTTTGTTCATTATCTCTACTACTTTCAAACTTTTATTCATGAAACACGAGAGAGTTTTAATTTTTTTTATTGTACTGCGACTTCAAACATAAAACTAAAAGACTAAAAGAAAATCATGTTTATTAGAGTTACGACTTGTTTTGTTTTGTCATAAAATCATTTTTCCAAGCACAATAAAATTGTTCCAATCACTGAAAAAAATGTCCATTCAGACACTAAAAAGAATTGTGAATCCAAGCACGATTTACATATTTACATAAGGAAAATAATGTTTTGACAAATTTTTTTTTTTGACAAAGTTACTATAAATGGAATTAAAATAGATTATTATTTTATTTTTTAACCAAAATAAAATAATAAACTAATAATTTTTTACTTAAATTAGTAATTTGTCAAAAAGTTTGTTAAAAAACTTTGTTAACCAATCACTTCCCTTTACATAATTTTGATAAAAAAAAAACTATCTAAATCAGCGATTTAAAATAAATTGAACCATTTTTTATTGCAAGTTATGCAAAACCAAATTTTATTATACTTAGAATCAAAATTTTGATAAGGTGGATATCACAGTAGGACTTGTTACCCTGTCACAGTGATTTAATATTTCGAACCAAGACTCACGTTACTTTTAATATAATTGAAAACACAAACCGTGTTTCTATCCATTCCCCTGTTCACACTTCAGAACAAGTGCACTCCAACTGTTTGCATTTATAACATTTGCAGAATTCTCATCGGTTAATCGTGGAAAAAGAAATCGATCTCATAGCTGACACACAAAATTGCTAATCTGATAAAAAAAACAAGCATACCTTTCTTTCAACCTCAGTTGTTAGCATTTGTGTGGCAAGATTCTAACATCATATCAGTGTTAATATTTTGGTCTAAGCACACCAATGACCCTTAGAAAGTTCAAAATAGCAAACAAGAACACAGCAGTTCCCACGATAGTTGAACTGAATCTCCAAGGGTCACGGAAATACACAGATTTCAGCATACCCATGTAGTGTTTCCAACGGCAGTTGTAGTGTTCATTGAGTTCCCTAGTGATTCTGCCATAATAGTTTGAAGTCACCACAACATGTCTGCAAAGACAATTTATCATAGTTGCTAACTCATTGTGGCTTCCAAGTTCATGCACAATTATTTCACTGTCCACCAAAAGCTCTACATCATCTTGAGTGTGAATTAAGGAGTCAATTAGATTCACATAGTTGCATATGAAAGGCTGGTCTGAATAGTGGCACTGTTCCAAAGCAATGAGGTTTCTTAGTATACATTCTGTCACCTGGTCTACCTTCAAATGGGGTATTTGCAAACGAGATTTGAAACATTCACTGAATGGTAAGCAACCAAAACACAAGAACCAGCTCAGAATTGGAGATTTCTCAAACTTTACATCCAAATAGCTCCTTCCTTCTACAGATTCAAAACTAACACCTGCTTCATTCAACTTTGTTGCAGTCCTCAGAACAGATTCCACAGCACAAGGAGTGAAATGTGATGAATTCATGTTAACCTGGATTTGTCTAGGAAGGTAGGTGTATCTGATCAAATCAGTGAAGTTTAAGCAAGATTCACAATTCTTGATCATCTCCACCTTTTGAATTGACTTGTGTGGATAATAGTCTTCAAAGTAGTTCAAGGCAAGTTCAGTGAACTTGAGACAGTTTTCCTTGGTGTCACTATCTCCAAGGATGACCCTTTTGTGCAACTCCTCCAACACAAACATCGGAAGCTGGTTTTCTAACAGTGACAAGTCACGTTGAGTCATCTTGCAAATCCATGATGTGGTGAACATCACATCATTCTTCTGTTCAGATTTGTTTGTTCTTCTCAGAAACAGTTCCATGATGAAGACTGAGTCTAGCAGGATCATGTCCACAAAGTTTTCCTTCTTGTGGAGTTCTGGCTCGGAGTAAGAGTTCCCTATCTTTTCTCTGTTCTCTTCAAGGAAGATTTTGTACTGTGAGAAAGCTAAACACTGCTTGTGAGATAAACGTTTCCAGAAGGCATGAAAATACCTTTGCTTCAGTTTTTCCTGCTTCAGCTCCGGCTTTTCACTGTGAAGAGGGCCTATTGAGATGAAATATGGTGTATACGCTTCAACATTCAGTTTATGGAGATGGTGAGGAACCTTGTAGATGCAACACTGATCATGCATCTCAGGCTCAATCTGTTCAGGAATGTTAACTATGTGCTGAATCTGAGGCTTATTTTCAGGTATAGCAGTAAAAGTAGTAGCAGAAGTCATTGAAACACAACTTTTTTTCTGACAGCAAGGAAAAACCAGGTTGTTGAATGAAACCTTCAAACCTTGATTTTGGTCTGAATTCCTTGGATGCTTTCAGATTTCAAAATGGCCTGCATTTCACATTCATTTGAGAAAACATGAAAAACTGATATCTGGTGAAAAAAATAACAAGAATTTTGAACTTGAAACATACTAACACACATCAAACACCTATGGAAAGACACACATGTTACACAATCATAACAAGCATGGTAACACAAAAATGTTTTTCCTTTGTCAAATGAGTCATTCTAGAGATAAAACACAAACCTAGGTGGTTCTGGTAAACTTGAATAGAAAATGTTTCACTGGTGTGTTACAGCTTGCAAGGCCTAAAAAGATAGGATTAACACCTTCTTGTAACTTTCATACTCTGCTGCTACCTTGGTATGTGAGCTATTATGATGCAGTTTTTGTCTGTTTGCAATGATGCATGTGCATTTGTTTATAACAAAACGGGAATGTTTAATTATAGTAACTCTGCTTAATTTTTGTTAATGTTGGCAAAAGTGTGAGTGGTCCACCATTGATAGTTTTCTTAAGATGTGGTCTTTCTTCCCACATGCTATTTTGTTACTATTTATTGACTGATTTAACAACTTTGGTTCACTTTGCTGATTTGTACTCATTCAAAGATTTGTTGAAAATTATGAAAGAGTTTAAGTTTTTCTTCCGTAGATATACACGAATTCATCATCACATGTGTTCAATTTCAAAATTATGGTCTAAAAATGGTGAATTTGTGAGAGCCTTCTAGAGAAAATGAATGTGCTGTGTTATTTTGTTTTATCTTTTGGATGGGGTAACGTGCTCTGTGCTGCTTCGTCTCCATTTTCAAAGTTCATGACTTTTTTACACTTTAGCTGGGACACAGTAGTAGTATTAGGTAAAACTTTAACTTTCTTTCTTTTAGGTCTCTCATAATAAGACTAATAAATTCAAACCCAATTACATTTTAACATGTTTCTAAGAGGGTTAGAAAATCATGGAATCACTAAGACAAAACAATGAAAAAAAAACACGAATAAATATTCATAGTGATCAAACATAAATATAGACTATATGTAACTTTTTTATTCCAACGATGAAGATGAAAATATGCTAATTTATCAATATAATTGAGATATCGTAAGATCTTTGGTTAATAAATATTTGGTAAAGTCTTGGTATCATATATGAATGCCCTTTTAGAATAAATAATCGTGTTCACATTTAGAAAATTTACATCTTAAAAAAATTACACATTACGAAGGTTATGATATGAACTAGTACCCACCTATCGTGGTGGCAATAAAAAAATGAAATCAATTATTTTTAATAAATAAAGGAGAAAGTAAAGACTTTTTAAGTCCTTGTAGTTGACCTAATCTTTTTTCATGTAAGATCTAATTTATTTATGACAAGACACGTATATTTACTTCTATTAATTAAAATATGTATATATCCTTTAACATTATAGAAATAAAGTTTTATTTTGTTAGTTTTACTATCTCTATAGACTTACATAAATTTTAAGAATATGAATTACCATCCATATTATCCTATATTTTATTTTATTATTTAAAAATTAATTTAGTAAACAAAATAAATAATAAATTATTTAAAATATATGTATGATTATTCGCAACATATATTTAATTTTTTAAATTCAAATAGGATAAATCTTATGTAATAAAATTCACTTAATAATTTACAATATTAATGTATAGTTTATAATATATCTTCACTTATTATATAATCATAATCTTCAAGGATGTTAAGTATAATCTCTTGATCTATTTTATACTCTAAATGATGTTTTTATTACTCAATTTAAAAATATTGAAACTCAAAACTAAAAATATCAACACAGGAAATCTTTTTATATAAAACTCAGTAAGTCTGGTTTCGTTATGAACAAAAATACATAGAAGACAGTCAAATAAATAGTTTTATCAATACACTTTTATTTGATTTTTGAGAAAAAAAATAAACATTTTAAAAAATCATGATAATAACCAAAAGTAATGGTTCTAGAAAAGTTGTAGTTGTAGAGTATCAATCAATACCTTTTCTACTTAATTGATTTCTTTCTAAGATCATTTCTTTTTAAATATCTTTTCCATTTTTCATAATAAACTAAAGTGATCGGTGTTCCGTAAAATTGATATTCGTTAGATTTAAAAAATATTTTTTCATTTTATCTTATACGTCACACGTCCGTCAGATTATATTTAGGTATTTTTTAAATATACATGTTATTAAATTAATATATAAAATAAGGTTATATTTATTAAAAATTAAAAATAAAAATAAAATATATCATATAAGAAAATAATTGTCAACAAATAAGAAAAAAAGAAAAAACAAAGATTTTATAAAAGTTTGTAAAAATAACAGATAATTTTAAAAATTTAATAAATAATTAAATTTTAAAAAGTAAAATTAAAATTTTGAAATGTGAACATAAAAAAGTATATTATTTTATACATTGTTATAGAAAATTAAAAGTTTGACCTTAAAGATTAAAATGAGTGGTATTTGAATTAAAATTATTTAATGATTATTTACATTAAAGTTCATTAATTCAAACTAATTACTAATTGTTGCATCCTAATCAAATCACGTGTTAAATTATTTATTCATATGTAGAAATTAATTAACATTTTTCACGCACTGGATTTAACATTTTTCCTCAAAACTGATGAAGCAAGAATCCAATCTAATCAATGCAATTAACACAAAAAACAACTATATCAATTCATAATCAGTTGAACAGTGTTACAATGAAATGAAGTGATTACATTTCATCACAGTTCACAACATCAAGAAGAAGTTCATCGTTTTGGATGATACAAACCAGTAACACGAAGAAAGTTAACAATGGCGAATAAGAAGATAACAACTCCTACAACAGTTGAACTCAGTCTCCAAGGATCACGGAAATACACTGATCTCAACATACCCATATAATGCTTCCAATAACTATTGTAGTGATCATTGAGTTTCCTTGTGATTTTCCCATAATAGTTGCAATTCACAACCACATGCTTGCAAAGACCATTGATCATAGTTGCCAATTCACTGTGGCACCCAAGTTCGTGTTCAATGATTTCCTTGTCCACCAACAACTCAACATCGTCTTTGGTATGAATCAGTGAATCAATCAGAGAAACATAGTTGCACATGAAGGGTTGATCTGGATAGTGACACTGTTCCAAGGCAATGAGGTTCCTCAGAACACATTCTGTTGTCTGAAGCACTTTTAACTGAGGGATTCTGAAACGGGCTTTTACACATGTGAAACATGGAAGACAACCTAGGCAGAGAAACCAGCTCAAAACTCGAATCTCTTGAAACTTTATGTCTAACAAACACTTGTGGTGCCCTTTCTCAAAGCTAACTCCTGCTTCGTTCAACTTTGTTGCTGTTTTGAGAACACGTTCGTTTTTGGTGCATGGAGTGAAGTGTTCTGATGGATTCCAATCCTTGGCATGAACCTTTTCTGGAAGGTAGAAACGCCTCACCAAGTCGGTGAAGTGGTTGCAGGATGAGAAGTTCTTGAGAATGGTTTTTTTGTCTGGTGTTGTGGTGTGTGGATAGTAATCTTCAAAGTAGTTGAATGCAAGCTCAAGAAAGGTTAAATCGCTTAGCTTGTGAACACTTTTGTATAGATTTTCCATGAGAAAAAACGGAAGCTGGTTTTCAAGTAGTAACATGTCTCTCTGGATGTTCTTGCAGATCCATGGTGTGGTGAATATGTGGTCATTTTTCTGTTCAGATTTTCTCAGAAAGAGCTCTATGATGAAGACCGAGTCTAACAACATCATGTTCACAAACTGGTCTTTGCTGAGACAACCTGGCTCTGAATACCTTTGTTTGATGGTTTGAATGTTGTCAGTGAGGAAGGTTTTGTAACTGGCCAAAGCCCTTTTGTTTGTGACACGTTCCCAGAAGGAAAGAAAGTACCTTTGCTTCTGTTTATGCATTGGCTCTAGTTCTGGTTTTTTGTTGTGGTGAAAAGGGCCAATTGAGATCAAAATTGGTTCATAGGCTTCACCTTCGTTCAACTTTCTGAGTTTTGGAGGAACCTTGTAAATACAACACAGTTCATGATGCAGTTCTTGCTGAATTTCTTTAGGAATGTCAATTATGTGTTCTATCTGGGGATCTGTTTCAGGTACTGCAGTGTAGGTAGTAGCAGTAGAAGAATCCATTGAAACAACCTATGACAGAATCACTAGTTACTGACACAACCTTAATCAACACTGACAAATGAATCAAAGGTGAAACACATGGCTTGTTAAATTTGTAATTACCTGTGATCTGCAAAGGCTCTTATTTCAAAAGAGTCACTTTCTTCCAAAATGGTACCATCAGATATGCACGAAACTCTCTTCTTCCTGAATTTCTGTGCTAATTAATGTGTCTGAACTTGGTTCATTACCGAAGCTATTGGAGACTAATTTATACGTGCAATGACCTGTGTTACATTTTCTATTCGTGTCTCGCATGATGTGTACTTAAATTCCCACTTGTTATTCTATGTTACAAGCTTGCTGTGATGAATTCGTTTAATATTCATATGAATTTTCAACATTTTGTCGTGTCTCTCGGAAGACATTTTCCATACAAAAGAAAAATATTAATATTTTGAGAACAGTCTAATGTGTAAAGCTGTAGATCTAAACTGTTGCCAATTTTATGTCAGAATAGAACTCTCATCACCCATGACTATTAGATAAATGAGTGATGTCACCCAAATATATATATATATATATATATATATATATATATATATATATATATATATTGGAAGTTGAATATATTTAATGTCAATTTATTATATAAGTGAAAAATCCCATTCTACAAATCAATTTTACAACATACTATGAGATTTAAAATCCAATTTTTGATTTGGTATCAGAGTCACAAGGCATTATCTTATTGAAATTTATTATTTGTTGGGTCTATTGATTCGTCTGCTATATCATTCATTGACGACTAATCTCACGCTCAAACTATCGGTATGAGAAAGTGTAATAGATGCATCAACCAATTCATAATTTATAAATTGTTACATATTTTACTTTGCAAACCGATTTTATAAAATTAAGACTTAAAATCATATTATATATATATATATATATATATATATATATATATATATATATATATATATATATAATAACTCACCTTTTTGTTTGAATCATGGTTAAAGAACACTATTTAAACCTAACTCACATTCCATAAGTTGTTGAAGTGCTAGAAAATTAGAGAAATGTTCCACATGATAACGCATCAAAGTTTTTTGTGTTGAAAATCTTCTTGATCAGATAATGCATTAAAGTTTTTGTGTTGAAAATCTTCTTGAGATTTTTTTCCAACTAGTAAGGTATACTTTATGCAGTCAATGCAAAATGAAATGATCTATATAATATTTGCTACTTTGGCATGGAGAAGCATGATATCATTCATGACTTGAGAAGAGGGTCATGAGTAATTAAATATCAACCATTATGTTTGCATGATGGAGAATATATATGATTTTATATTCTGGGTTTAATTTTCAATTACAAACACAGTTACTAAATTAATCACAACAACCTTAACTTTATTGGGTTTTGCAATGATGTTGTGTGTAGTTATTAAATAAAGAAGATTGATATGATTTATAATTAAGAAGAGAATATGCATAATTGTTTTCTTTTCAAACCCAGTTCACATTTCAAAATATATAGAAAATAGTTTTCTTAATGATTATTAATATTGCCATTTCTTTCTTAGTTGTTTAAAATGGATAGGTTAGTTTGTTTAGTAAATAGAAAAAATATGATGATTCTTCATTGTATGTTAAACATGAATTTGGATTATCTGCTGGATTTTTTTGTGTTGTTCTTCTACTGTGTCTTCATAATATACTGATTTATTATTAATTTTGACGTTTTAAAATATATTAAAAAGATATTTAAAATACCAATACAATATATTTTTAATGCTCAGTAGAAGACAGTAAAAAAACTAGTAAAAAATCTGAACTCGTTAAACATCGTCTAAGAAGGAGAGAGACAGTGATAATTCAAAAGGTTTTGGTTTCTACTAGTTAGAAAAGTAGAAAATAGCAAACAATTAGGACTTTGAGCTTGTTGATAAGGATTTGGATTCTAGTATTTGGAAAAAGGAGTTATTACATGAATTAATGTTCGGTAGTAGTTAAAAAATAGTAAAAGAAAGATTAAAAAAATGTCAACACTTAGTGGAGGTAAATTGAATAAAATAAAATAAAACAAAAGTGAGAATTAGTATAGAAAGACTTAGAATTGAGTGAGGGGAATATGAATTGGCCAAAGTCATCAAATTTCTAGAATACTTACTAAAGCTTACTTCCTTATTTTAAGTTTATATGTTTGTTTTAGTTTGAAGTCACTTATAAGATGATTGAGTTTGATGCCTAATGCATTACATTATTTAATAACTTTTAGTAATATTTTCTTAGTTATATTTATTTAACATGTTGAAAGAAGAAAATTTCCACACACTATAGTAATATTTTTAAAATAAATGTCACTATTAATAATATAAACATAATATTATGACATTTTTTAGATAAATGTTACGTGTATGGTATTTTTTTTTTTAATGTTAAAAGGAATAATTTGTTATGAAAAATATAATGAAAATATCATCATGTCCTCAGTGTATTAAATAAATTTATGACCTTCAAAAGAATATTGAATATGAAAAATATGATAGTACATATCAAGGATTTGGTTCTACACTATCGGGATTTGTGAAAGGAGAATTACACATTTTTCATATATATTTTTGTTGTTGAATTAGGTAATCTTACAAAAAAATAAAGCATGAGTTTAAAAAAAATGGTGTACATAGTATAGGTATAAACTTATAAATTTTCCAAAAGACTTTAATATTAATGTCACAACAAGTTTTATTAGTCAATTATGTTAGAATTACATGAGGTAACCACAAATAAATAAATAAGAGAGTACGAAAATAAGGATAGATACAATTGTTAACATTCTAAGACATTTATATATATATATATATATATATATATATATATATATATATATATATATATATATATATATATATATATATATATATATATATATATTTATATATTTATTAAAAATCAATTTATAAATAAAAACTACTTTAATTATTAATTTAGATATAATTATAATTTTTTAGAACTATTTTAATTGTTATTAACTTTTAACTTTTAAATTAATATCCAAAATATATATTTTTTTAATAAAATTAGTCATTATTTAAAAAATTTCTTATAATATATTAAGACTTTATAAATAAGATAATTTATCTATAAGTATTAATAAGGGAGGCAATTTATCTCCGCGAGCCACCATTCCCACCGCCGGCGAATCCGGTCATCACCGGGGCCGTCGCCGGCGCCAACGCAGCACCTTCCTGGGCGAAGCCATCGCCGGAGACGCCGAGCACAGTCGGAGTCACCAGTGGCTTTTCGTACATCATTTCACGCAATGGATTTAACAGTTTTCCTCAAAACTGATGAGGTAAGAGTTCAATTTAATCAATGCAGGTGATACAAAAAAGGAACCAGATTAATTCGTTATTGATTGAACAGTGTTGCAATGAAATGAAGTGACAACAACAAAAACAGTTCATCGTTTTGGATACAAACCAGTAATATGAAGAAAGGTGAAAATGGCAAATAAGAAGATAACAACTCCTACAAGAGTTGAGGTTATTCTCCAAGGATCGCGGAAATACACTGACCTTAACACACCCATATAATGCTTCCAGTTACTATTGTAGTGATCATTGAGTTTACTTGTGATATTTCCATAATTGTTGCCATTCACCTCCACATGCTTGCAAAGACCATTTATCATAGTTGCCAATTCAGTGTGGGAGCCAAGTTCATGTTCAATGATACCCTTGTCCACCAACAACTCCACATCCTCTGTGCTGTGAATCAGTGAGTCAATCAGAGAAACATAGTTGCACATGAAAGGTTGGTCTGGATAGTGGCACTGTTCCAAGGCAATGAGGTTCCTCAGAACACATTCTGTTGTTTGAAGCACTCTTAACTGAGGGATTTGGAAACGGGTTTTTACACATGTGAAACATGGTACGCAACCTAGGCAAAGAAACCAGCTGCAACATGGAATCTTCTGGAGCTTTATGTCCAACAAACTCTTATGGCGCACTTTCTCAAAGCTAACTCCTGCTTCATTCAACTTTGTTGCAGTCTTGAGGACACATTGCTTTGTACTACAAGGAATGAAATCCTGGGTATTAACCTGTTCTGGAAGGTAGAAACGCCTTACCAAGTCAGTGAAGTGGTTGCAAGATGAGAAGTTGTTGACAATGTTTTGTTTATCAGGTGTTGAGGTGTGTGGATAGTAATCTTCAAAGTATTTAAATGCAAGCTCAAGAAAGCTTAGCTTGTTTTGCTCGTCAACACTTTGTTGGGAATCCAAAAGATCCATCACTATTTCGTATAAATCTTCCAAGAGATAAAATGGAAGCTGGTTTTCAAGTAGTAACAGGTCTCTCTGGATGCTCTTGCAGATCCATGGTGTGGTGAATATGTGGTCATTTTGCTGTTCAGAAATGTTGGATTTTCTCAGAAAGAGCTCCATGATGAAGACTGAGTCTAACAACATCATGTTCACAAACTCATCTTTACTAAGGCTAGTTGGCTCTGAATACATGTGTTTTATGGTATCAAAGTTTTTACTGAGGAAGGCTCTGTAGGCCAAAGCCCCTTCGTTTGTCACACGTCTCAGGAAGGCTTTAAAGTACCTTTGCTTCTGTTTATGCATTGGCTCTAGTTCTGGTTTTTTGTTGTGGTGAAAAGGGCCAATTGAGATTAAAATTGGTTCATAGGCTTCACCTTCATTCAACTTTCTGAGATTGAGAGGAACTTTGTAAATACAACACAGATCATGCAGTGCAGGCTGAATTTCATCAGGAATGCCAATTATGTGTTCTATCTGAGGATCTGTTTCAGGTACTGCGGTGGAGGTAGAAGCAGAAGAATCCATTGAAACTGTTCAACCTATGACAAAATCACTGCTTGGTTACTGACACAACCTTAATCAACAGTGACAAAGGAAATCAAAATGGTTACTGAGAATGAATTAAGTTAACAAAGGTGAAACAAGGTCTGTTAAATTTGTGATTACCTGTGATCTGCAAGGCTCTTAGTTCAAAAAAAATCACTTTCTTCCAAAATGGTACCATCAGATATGCATGAAACTCTCTTCCCTGAACTTCTAATGTGTCTGAATTTGTTTCATTACCAAAGCTCTGGGATACTAATTATACGTGCAATTTATTTGTCTACATCGACTTATATGTTACATTTTCTATTCATGTTGTGTTCTTAAATTCCCACTTGTTATTTTATGCTACATACTTGCTGTGATGAATTCATTTATATATTCATATGAATTTTCAACATTTTGTAGTGTATCTCTGAAGACATTTTCAGTACAATAAAAATATAAATATTTTGAGAGCAGTATAGCTGTAGATCTAAAGCTGTTACCAATTTTATGTCAGAATAGAACTCTCATCGCAGATGACTTTTAGATAAATGAGTGATCTCACCCATACTATTCAAAGGAATTTGTATCTTTTGCAGATGAGAAAGTGTTGAAGGTATAAAAATAAATGTATATTGAATCCCAGTTTGAACTTAAATATCACTTGCATTAAAGAACACTATTTTAAACCCAACTCATATTCCATAAAGTTCTTGAAGTGCAAAGAAAAATGTTTCATATATGTTATATCTTATTAATTAATTTTAGTGAATAATTTGAAAATCAATTCATAATAGAAATTGTTTAAGTTATTAATTTGAAAATTAATTTTAACTTTTTTATTCATAATAGAAATTATTTTAGTTATTAATAATTTTTAGTTTATAAATTAATCACTTATTATTTTTAATTATTGAAATTTATTATTATTTAAAAATTTTATTGTAATGATGGTAATTTTTTATTATATGTTACACATCATCGGAGAAGAAACTATTAACAGTAATATTTGGAAAGGACTTTGAGCTTGTTGAAAAGGATTTGGATTCTAGTTTTTGGAAAAAGAGTTACCAAATGAATTAATGATCAATAGCAGTTTAAATAGTCAGAAAAGAAAAAAATTAGTCTACATTTGGTGGAAGGGGAATTAAATAAAATAAAATAAAGTAAAAGTGAGAATTAGTATAGAAAGACTTAGAATTGTGAGAGGAATATGAATTGGACAAACAATATTTGGGATGATATAGTAATCAAACTTTTAGAATATTTACTAAAGCTTACCTCATTATTTTAAGTTTATATGTGTTAGAATACGTGGTTTTCATTCAATTCCTAATACCACCTAATACCACATGTTACTTAAACACTAATTATTAATTATTTACTGCTTAAGTTTTGAAGATTTTTCATATGACCTATTTAGTTCAGTTTTGAAGACTCTTCATATGGCTTATTTATTGGTTCAGTTTTGAAGACTCTTCATATGGCCTATTTACTGCTTTAGTTTTGAAGACTCTTCATATGGCCTATTTACTGGTGCAGTTTCTGAAGACTCTTCATATAGCCTATTAACTGGTTCAGTTTTGAAGTCTATAAATAACATCTCCATGACTTGAAAAAATATAGAAAAACATTTACAGAGACACATTTTGTATTATACACCTTAGTGTATTTTGGTGAGGATTTTTGTTCCCATTCAAGAACCTTGTACTCTTCTTTTCATAGTGGAACTTTGTTCATTATCGTCCCGTGATTTTTCCTCTTACATTCAAAAGAGGTTTTCCACGTAAATCCTTGTGTGTTATTTCTCTTGCTCTTTATACATGACCAAGAGCCTTGCAAATAAGCTTCGTCTCAAAGAACGCTTATATACCATTCGAATGGTTGAAGGTACTCATATTCAATCTTATCTTAATGAGTTTAATTCTATCCTCTTGGATCTGGAAAATATTGATATTAAAATTGATGATGAAGATAAAGATGTTTTGTTGGTTGTCTCTCTACCTTCTACCTATAAACACTTCAAAGAAATTATGTTGTATGGAAATAATGATACCTTATCCTTTGAAGATGTTAAATCTAATTTATTGTCCAAAGAAAAATTTGAT
>Ga0214544_1000291_pt1 | contig 84854 bp, 23 predicted proteins | sample CNSS3metaG_FD_160074 | JGI IMG/M metagenome (GOLD analysis project Ga0214544, IMG submission 160074) | Root nodule microbial communities from cowpea collected in UCLA plant growth center, Los Angeles, California, USA - CNSS3 | ecosystem: Host-associated > Plants > Roots > Nodule | place: USA...
ATAGTTTTAAAAGTAAAAGAATTTTTTTTTTTTTTTTTATGGTTATGGGGTATGAGAAAGATAATTTGTCAACTACAATTAGATCTAAGGAAATTATTATTTTGAATGTAACTTTGTATGATTTTTTTTATTACTTCATGGAGAAAAAATAACACATTTTATAGTTTGCATATCAATAAATGAGAAATCAACTTACAATATGATTAAAGGAAGTGTTCATGTTAAACTCTTAATGGAAACCAATTTAATTATATGATCTAAAGCACCAATAAACTATTCTAAATTATGGAAATATTGCAAAGTTGTAAAGTTTTCATAAAACATGAAATTAAATAATGACAAATCCAATGAAAGTGCATCTGATATAAAAACCAAAATTGCTTATTGAATTCTCAAAATTTGAGATGGATACACGAGTTAAATAAAAATGGTGAAGTCAATATTCAAATACCATAAGATGTTCTAATTCAAAACACTAGACACCCTTGCACTCTTTGGTTGAGTTTGTGTATTTATATATTTTTTTGCATAATTTGATACCTCGTATTTTTATTTTATACTAAATGAATACTTTGTCTTAGGACTTAATTTGTATAACAAGTTAATGACTTTATCTTATCTTTGATACCAGACAAAGAAAAAGCTTATTTAAATTCAAATACACTTTGTTAATTAGTTATCGTTTAAGTTACAAAATGGTAAGTTAATCATCATATCTATTATCCATGTATTATTTTCATACTACCTGGAATATTTTGATTACAATATTTATTTAAAATTGATTTAACTGGTTTTAATTGTTATAAAAAGAAAAAGTTGCATAGGTAAAAGTACTGCTAGTGCTAATGTACAATTAGAAATCTTAATTTATAAACTTCTTTAATTGACTTGTGATTGGTAAAAGTAAAATATTATAAAACAAAATATTTATATTAAGAATATATAAATAAAAATGATAGAATGAATTCTATTTTTTAATTATATTGATATACTTTCTATAATATTAATAAACTATTATACATGATATAGTTAAGCTTGTATCAATAATTTTAGGTAGATATTAATAAATGTTTTCTTAGATGTTACATCTTTCACCATTGTGAACAAAATTCTTTCCACTTCCTCGCATTATAACAATGTAACTACAGTTTAAGCACTCAATGGATACTTTAGGAAGAACAAATTATGTTTCCTTTTTTTATAAGTACTCCATTCTATTATAGCGCAAGGAAATAATAATGCATGTGAGATATAATATTTGTTATTAGTAACAAACTACTTCTAAAACCAATTTACCCAAATAATAAAACAATTAATAATAACAAAAACTTGTATACTAAATTTTTAAAACTCGATATTATCACTGCAAAAAAATTCTTAACTATCAATTAATTTTAATAATAAAAAATAATTATTCATTATAGTAACTGATTTAAATATTAATTTATAAATTAAAAATTATTAATAACTAAAATAGTTTCTATTTAATCTCTAAATTAATTATTAATATTAGTTATCAAAATTTTGGCTATCAAAAAAATTTGTCTCTAAATTAGTTTTTAATTAAGAAAATGATTATCCAGATGATTTCTAAACATTTTTTTTGTTATAAAATTAGTCACTACTTAATAATTTTTTTTAGTGTACAGTAAGTTGACTAAGAAAATATTAATACTTGGTTAGTTAGCTTTTTCAATTTAGCTTTATGAAATGCAAACTCTATTTTACACATTTTAGCTTAATATGCTAACGATTTAATATACATACCTTCTGTAATATGCTTTCTTATCTGTTTAACTAATAATTATTACTAAAAAGGTAAACTCTACAAATATAAATAAAAATTTCTATAGTTTAATGATAAATATTGAATCTATGTATTGCAATCATGTATAACCATATTAAAGACATTTTTTATGAAAATCGCCACTTCTAACAATAATAATTAACTAATTAATTAACCATACGTATATATGTTTAGGTTAAATATGTTTTTTATCTCTTAACGTGAAAATTGGAAATATTCCATCTTCAAAATTTTGGACTAATTTAGTCCTCCAACTTTAGAAATGTGTGTATTTAGTTTTTTTAACCAAATTTTTTTAAGTTTATTTGACATTTTAAACGCATTTCATAATAGTATTTGAGTTCTTTACATCGTTTAACTCATTCTCGTTTCAATGTTGACTGACAAACACGTTTAAAACGTCAAATAAATCTAACAAAATTTGGTTAAAATGACTAAATTCACCTATTTTGTAAAGATGAGAAACTTAATTGATCTAAAGTTTCAGAGAAACTAATTTTAATTTTCACTAAAAAAAATTAAGAGATAAAAATATATTTAACCGTATATATTTTGATTAAGTAGTGTATAGTTTTTTAGGAAAGCAAAGATAAAGTTTTTTTTTGGTAGACAGCTCCAAGAAACTTAGGATGCAGAGTTAGGAGAGAGAGAGAGAAAGAAAGATATGAGAGGCTTTTGCTTTTGGTTGTGGCAGTAGGTCACATGGGATCTTCTTTAGGATTCAGAATGAAGTAGTTTCGCTTGTCAGATTAAAATTGGCAAAGATCTATTTTTCTTAAAGCAAGGTATCTTCCAATAACAAATTATAATCCTAATCTTTTTTTATCAATTATTTTAAATATATTACACACGTTTTTCATTTTTTAACAGAACTAGTGGAACTTAAGAAAAATGTCAGACTGATATCTTTTAAAAACAATTAAGGAAGATAGATGAATCGAAAATAGAAATAGAGGATGTTCGTGTATTCTCTTCTTACTTGTTTGATTATCAATATATATTTGAGATATTCAACTCATGAGTTTTCCGAAAAATCACTGAAAATTTATAATATTAAGGAAGCATGAGCTGAATTCAAATAAGAAATTAATATTACTACTAATCTAAAATTTAATCTTTTTTATAATTTTTTTCATTTTTTCTGAAGAAATGGTTAAAACTACTAAAAAAGATTAAATTATTTTATTAATTAATATAATTTTTTTCCTCAGAACACGTGTTATAATTGTGGTGTAATTTGATTTTAATAAAGTTGACAAAGGTGAGTAGATGATTGAATTGTAGTAAGTTTAGTTTTGTTGTGAGTTACAACATATTTTTCTCCGTTGTTGGAGTGTGTGCAAAGGTTCAGAATCCTACTTCCCCCATCCCCACTACTCTTTGCAAAGTCCCAGCTAGATTTGGCTCTTTCTTTCATCCCATAAAACGACATGCTTCACTCTCTGCACCACTTCATCTCTCTCCTCACTCCTCACCCATTACCTCAACTTTCTCCAAACACCTTTTTCCATGCAATTTTCCATGACATGATCTCATGATTCCAAAGCACCAACATCAAATAAAATATATATACTTATCTATGTATCTATCTCTCTGCTTAAACAATGCCACCAGAGAATCCTATTTCCATCTCTGGCCCCATTCTACATTCCAGACCTGCAATTCCACTTAGGGCCACCTACATATCTAACCATATACTATATGCTATATTTTTTCTGCATAACTCTAAAGTTTAATACCAGATTTAGATCTAATTCATAAACAACTGTGTTTGAAATTCATTGCATTAATCCATTAAATTACATAAATAAATTTATTTACTTGTAAATTTTGAATGTAGTTTTTGTTATAGAGAGAGAGGGAGAGAGGGAGAGAAAAAAAGATGCTCTACTATTCAAAGTTCACCACCTCTCTTGATCATGACTCAAGTAAATGTGTTCAAACTCTTTATACACCAATCTACATCATAAGCATAAACTGAAGAAGAAAAAAAACTGGTAGGGAGAGAAAAAAAGTTGAGCTAAGCCTAATTAATGAACTTAATTACTTCTCACAACCTTTCAACCTCAAATCATTTATAATATCCAAAATCAAGTTTTTTTGATTAATGAAACTGGTGCTGCTGCTCGGTCCAGGGCCAAAAATTCTGCTGCTCATCAATGTTGTGGAACATGTTGCAGAAGCTCTCATCTTGAAGATCTGATCTTGATGAGCATTGAAGGAGTTGAGTCATGCTTGTTGGCTTGTTGTGGGAACTTGGTATGAGGCTTTTTCCATTCTGAGAAGACACAGGACTGTTCATCACTGGTGTTCTTGAGAGGTCCAAGTTGATTTCTGAACTGTTGTTGCTTCCATTGCTCCAAGAACCCTCAGTGTCTTTCTTCTGACTAACTACTGTTCCGGTTTCACAGCACTCCCTATTTTTCAGACTTTGTAGCTGCAAACACCACACGGTAAAAGTGTAAAACAAAAACTGTGTGTTCATGTGTTCATGTTCTAGTTTCATCTCAGGTTTTCATTCCAAGCCTTCATCATGTTACATTGTTCCATGTGAAGGATCAAATGCAACCTTGTCTTTTTCATAGCTAGCAACATGGAACAGTTATAACACAGAGTTTTTCAATGGAAAAAGGAAAGCAAACATTACTGTTAATTCGCAGTTCTCAGTTCTGACACTGTCACACTGACACCTCCCGAGAATGATCAACTCAATCAACTTAATGATGGAACCAATCTCTTTAGAATTAGTCACTAACGTTTGTTTGTGGGATCATCATAATAACACAATCAGTGAAATGGAACGGGAAAAACCAAAACTCAAAAGTAAAAAGAACAAAACACCCTCTTATAGTTAAAACACATATGTATGTACAAAAGACTAGCTTTCTTTTTTCAAACATGAAAAAAAGATCAATTTCATCCATTGTTTAGGGAAAAGGAAGCGCACTGAAACGGCTTAGAGGACCTTTACAAAATTTAGCTAATCAATCAAACTCTTGAAAATAAAACTGTGGTGGGAATAAACGAGACAAAGAACAAAACACCATTCCTTTCTTTACAAAATCCAATTTTTACAATTCAGCACCAAACAATTGGATTTTGGATTCATTTCAAACTCTACTAAGATTACATGGTGGTTCAATGATTTTCTGAACCAAGATCGGGATTCAAAAGAGTACCAAATTAACCCCCCAAGATCTCAAAAACTTCAAGCTCACATTTCTCCAAAACCATTGTTATCAAAACCACAAAGGAACCTCAGTCAATGACTAGTCACAAGACATGTTTTCTGGTATCGAAAATAATAGAACTTGGATGCAATTCTTTAAGTAATTTCGATAGTATTTTTCAATCAGAATTGAAGTTCTCCAAGCACAATATCATTGTTTTTCAGATTACTGGAACTGAATTCTGATGGGAGAGCAAGAGAAAAGAACTGCATCTAAGTTTTGTGTTGAAAACTGAAGAGTAGATACAAAAGCTGTGTATAATAGCATTGATTACCTCTGCATGTAGTTTCTGATTCTGAGCTTTGAGTGAATCATTATCAGCTTTCACAGCTTCAAACTGCTTCTTGAGAACTTCATACTCCTTCTCAAGCTGCTTGGTCTTCCACCTTGCTCTCCTATTCTGGAACCATATAGCGATTTGCCTCGGTTGAAGGCCCAAAGCCTTTGCAAGCTGCATTTTTCTCTCAGGCTCAAGCTTGTTCCCCAACTCAAAACTCTTCTCAAGAGCCTTCACCTGCTCCAAACTCAGCCTCTTCTTCTTCTCCCCTAGCTGAGATCCATCATCTGACAACTCGTCGTCTCCATGCACTTCATCGCACTTGTTCTCTATGCCTGAAAACGACATCGATCGCTTCATCATGAAACCTGCACCTGCACCACCGCCTAAACACCACACAGAATCAACAACACCAACATATTCAATATAACACCACTCTACCTAAAAGGAAAAACTTATTTTTCATCTTTCCAAAAATCATATACCCCAGAAGATCAAGATTTTAAAAAACAACCCATGATTTCAAAGTTCCCAAGATCTTATATAACCACAAAGAAACTGAGACTGCAGTTCTATGGGCTACATTTATCAGCAATCGTAATCAAACTTGAAAACTTGATATGCATACACATCAAGGTTTCAAATTGTGTTAGCTATCACAGTTTCATCACGATTCTTGATATTACAGATGAAAAAGGCGGTGTGGCTGAAATCATAGTGATGATACAATAACATAGAAGAGAAAAACTTTGATGCTGCAGGTAGAAACGGTTTTGTGTGACCTCGATATACATGAAGAAAGTACAAGAATTGAGATGGAATTAAGAGGGGGGGATGAGTGAGCGTTGTGATTACCTTGAAAGTGATGGGGTGGGAAAGAGGGGAAGGCGTTGAGGGAGGAAGAGGTGGAGCGTAGGTGGAGTTGGTGGTGGTCATGATCTTCATGGGTTTGGAACATGAAGGTGTGAGAGGGAGGGAAGGCCATGGTAGAAGAACAGGGAGAGTTGTTGTTGGTGTTGTGATGTTGTGAGTGGTGTTATCATTCATTCATGCAAGGCTTCATAGAATCAGTGACACAAACTCACAGAATCAAACACTCTTTTTTGTTGTTGTTGTTGTTGTGTTTGTTTGAGGTTGTGGTGTTTGGTAGAAGAAGAAGAAGAAGAAGAAGGGTTTGATGAAGAGGGTGGTGGCGATCACAGGAGTTTGGCTCTCACTCTCATGGTGACAGAGTTTTCAGAAAGAGGGATGGTGATGATGATAGGTATGCAGACCGAAAGACAGCGATTTTTAGGCTGAGAGACAGACAGCAGAGAGAGAAAACATCATAATAAGAGGTGTAAAAGCAAACTATGAAATGCTAGTATACATCAAATTCATATATTAGACTTTTCATGGACCCATCTTCTCTCTCTCTTCCTTCATTTTTATATGTATAATAATGTATAAACTAACATACAAACTCTACATTCATACCAATTATGCACTAACAGTTTTACATAGTTTTACATACTTATGATTAATCTAAATTCAATTTTATATATCATTATAATTTCATTATCAAATATTTATTTATTTATTTATATAGTTAATTTATTAAGTAACTTTTTACTACAAAAGTGAAGGAATGAAATGAAGCTTAAATTTAATTTTATTCACTCTTTAATTTTTAATTCACGGATTTCTTCTTTTATTTATTTTTCGTGATGATAACATTAAATTTTAAAGTTATCAAAATTTAACTTAATATTTAACACTGTATACGTTTATTTTTATTTTTTTATATTGGATTTTAATATGTTTTGGTTCCTTACTTTTTAATGAAATTTTGAATGTATTTATGTGAAACTTTGATTTAATTTAGTCTTTTAATTTTATAAATACGTGAATTATCTTTTTAATCAAAGTTTATTAAGTTTATTTGACATTTTATACACATTTTAGGATAACATTGAAATTGTTTATATCATTTGACATATTTTTGTTTCAATACTAGCTGGGATAAACTTAACAAAATTTAGTTAAAAAGATTAAATTCATGCATTTTTTAAAAGATCGTGGATTAAATTAATTTAAAGTTTTGATGAGAGACTAATTTCAATTTTTCTTGAAAATTAAAAATAAAAAACATATTTAACCTTCTTATAATTTTATAGTTTAAAAAATGCTAATTATATTTTGAGAAGCTATTCCCATATTAGAAAAAAATGTATATTTAAAAGGGTAAATTTATTTTATTTTTAATTTTTGTTTCAATTTAATCTTTCAATTTTTCTTTTTAACTAATATCAAAATCCTCCCATCAGTTTTCCTCTTGTTAAAAAAAACTTAATTTTTTATTTTTCTTTCCAAAAAGTTTATAATTTAGATTTGTTAGACTATCTAAAGTTCTCTTTCACTTAATAAATCTTGTTGCAGCATCATATTTATCGAAAATTAAGAATCTGTAAGTGTTTTTCCTTCTTTGAAATGATAACATAAAATGTAAAAGCAAACTTTGGAACCTTTCAAATGGTTTTCTATCTCAAAAAACACTTACTTATTTTTTATGAGCAAAGTTTTATCAGGAAAATATAGTAAAAGAAGACTAAATTTGAGAAAAAAAAATTAAAAAAAAATTATAGAAATAATGCTTCGATCATTTTCCGCATACAACTAAACTATTAAATTTTTAAACTAATATCAAATTTAAAGATATTAAAATTTAATAATTTATTGTGTTATTTTGAAATATGTTATTATATTTAAAATAAAAACAATAATATTTACGAAAGATATTTTTCTATTGAAGCCACATCTTCCGTAAAAGACGACTCTATCAATTCAAGACAGGCAAGATCCTTAGAAATGATAAAATTATTCCTCCAAATATTATACTATTAAAATACATATTTATAAATGTGTAAAATTTAAAATATAAAGTGATATAATGCATGTTAAAATATTTTCTTTATTTAAATTAATTTGTAAGCATAGTTACATTAAATATACTTTTCTAGAAAATATGTAGAAATACTATTTATACAAATTGACATTTATGTTTATTAATTTTATATATATGACATAGGCACACTGTGTAGCTGCTGATTTAAGATAAAGATGAACAGAAAAATCATAGATGTGTGTGATCTGTAACACCAATGGTTTTGTCAAAACTATAGTCCAAATTATAATAATGATGCAAAAACATATATTTTTATACACATGGCTGCTGAATTTTGTATCCTTCAACATGCAAGATTCATAGATATGCTAACTATAGCACACATTTCCATAATATTTTAATGGTCCAGAACAAATATCTCTCTCTTCTTTGTAAGTTTATATGTTTATATAAATTGAACTCCACAAAAAATGAAAAATAATTCAAACTCAATGATTCGATAATGAAGCTCTGGGACCATACAAAATAACTTATTTTATTTACATTATTATATTATTTGGAAATTTTGGCTTTTTTATTAATCAGTGGAAATGAGAAATTGGAGTGATGCAAGTCTAGTTTAGTTAATATCTGTCTACATCAAAAGCACAAGCAATCCCAATAAAGAGAAGAAAAATTGGTTTCTTTAGAGAGATCTAGACGTAGCTTGCTTCTTCTTGACATATATACATTATTGGGGTATAAGGAGTTTTATTTGAGAAAGTCATAAAAAGAAATTAAAATTAATGAATTTTGAATTTAACTTAAAAGAAAAAAAAAAACTATTGTTTAAAATTTTACTTGTTTATGATTTATAGTTTAGGGAAAAGTTGAAAGATGATTTCGGATAATTGACTATCATGTTGTGTTAGAAGTAGGTTTTAAATCTAACTGGTCTATTAGCGATTTGATATCGGATGGAACAGAATGTTCAAGAAAGTTCGCTAGGATATGTTCTAACATAGTTCTAATACCATGTTAGAAATGAGTTTTAAGCTTAACTCAACCTCACAAAACTGACTTGTAAGGTGAGGATTGTACTTACTTATATATTGTGAATCAGTCTTATCTCTAGTCGATATGAGACTTCCAACTTGTGATCTAATATCTTAAGAGTTTAAGAATATATTTTAAATCTCTGAATTATATTTTATTTATTTATTTATTAATATATAAAAAAATGTTAGTTTTCAATTTGGAAGGGATTAAAACTATTTGTTTTACAGGGATCAAAACTATTTTTCTTTTATAAAGACATGAAACAATATCATGGATTTACAATGTTATAACATTTTAAGGAAATGTTTATTCCAAAAAAAAAAAAAAAAACCAAACTTTTTACTTTAAGGACAACAATAGAACGAGTACGGTGTTAATAAGGGACGAACTTTTAAAAATACTAAAACTTTATTTATAAATACATAGAAATTTGAGAGAGTCAAATATATTAGAATTAAAAACAATATTTGCATTTACATATATTAAAAAAATTAGAGAAATCACCGGTTTTAATTATTTTATTTTTCATTTTCAAAGTAAAATTTATCTAATTTTTTATATATGCGAAATTTACGTATCTCATGTTTGTCTTAACGATTATATCATACTTATACGTGTATTACTTATTTATTAATTAAATAGTTTTTTAAGGTAAAACAATGTTATGATGAAAATGCCAACTTACATATTTGACAACTTGAATTAAGTTGGAATCTTGCCAAAAAAGAGCCACTTGGTTTTAAGGCAATTTAACTGGTTAGGTCATGCATGTGTGTGACGAGGAAACCTGGCATTTTGCAACGTGAAAATCCAGAATCCAAGGAGAGAATTATAATAGAAAATACTTTGAAAATGCACACTTCATCAAGCAGTGATTTTATTATAACTACTTTATTTTTTATTTTATTTTTCTGATGAAATTATTATATATAAGTATATACGCATCAGTGATGGAACTTGCACTAGGAATTAAATTAATTAAAGTGATGAGTCTGGCATCTGCTGGATATATTTGTCCATTTTCTATCAAACATATAGACTAAGATTTTGGAATATTTTCACTCCAATCGTGTACTACTATTTTTCCTAAACGTGCATATGGTAAAGATAGATTTGATTGTAAAAAAGAAATTAAAAATTCATAATCCTTTCCTTGCATAATATAAAATATGATTTCATATTGTACATATAACATATAAGAGGTTAATTTTAATTAATTCATAGTGTGGATTAGTTAGACCTAAGTATTTTTGTTTTGTTTTGTTTTCGAAGATATTTTTTTTTTCTTTTTTGGGTTCTCTTAAAAGAAGAATATTTTGTATTTCATCTATGGAAATCTTTAACTGCTTGTTCTTCTAATCCATGAAGAAGTTATCAAATATGTTCATGTCAAATTAACATAGTCTATATAGCCTCAAGGAGATGAAATGTAAAATAAGAAAAAAAAAAGAGAAGTATTGGAACTAAAAGAAAATCTCAATCATATTTAAGCATTTTTTTCTATACTAAATAAATGAATTATTTGAAATTTAACTTTATGATAATTGTTTCATTAGATTTAAAAGTCTTACATTACTTAAGAGTCGAAACTAAAATCAGTTTAAATACGTTTTTTTCTTTCAACACTCATCTAAAACTATTATATAAAACCGAATATAATAATTGACTCTAATGATATTATTTCAATGATATTGAGCTTAGAACAATTATTATTGCAACAAGTAAATATAGATTCTAAAAAAAATATTTAATCTCCTAAGATATATCAAGTTTAATATTTATGCATGTGGTAATTTTTGAAAGAGAATATATATCCATGAAAATAAGTTTGAAAAACTATTATAAATTGATAACTAATTATATTATGAAGAAAACCCAATTAATATACCTCAAATAAATCACATAATAAATGAAAAGATTATATATTAATGGGTTAATTAATATGTTTTTGTCTCTCAAGTTTTAGTGAAACTTAAAATTAGTCTCTCATCAAAACTTTTGACCCGACTAATTTAGTCATTCATCTTTAAAAATAGGTAAATTTAGTATTTTTAACCAAATTTTGTTAAGTTATCTAACGTTTCAAATGCATTTCATGATAGTATTTGAATTGTTTACACCGTTTGACATATTTTCATTTTAATATTAACTCATATATTATTATAAAATCCGTTTAAAATGTCAAATAAACTTAACAAAATTTGGTAAGAATGACTAAATTCACGTATTTCTAAAGATGGAGGACTAAATTAGTATGAAGGTTTGAAGGGAAACTAATTCCAAAATTCACTGGAATTTGAGGGACAAAAAAACATATTTAACCCTGTATTAATTAACATTTAGATTCCCTAAAAACAATAAAGATAAGTTTTTAGTTGATATAATTGGTCTTGATCACGTTACGATGTACCCCACTTTAATTTGTTGAATATATATACCAATAATTTCAAGGTAGAGCTAGAAGATAGGGCAAAACATATGTATCTTGAGGGATCAAATCAAATTGAGGGTATCTTTTTTTAGATCACAAATTTGCTTGTTCTACGGGATGAGTAGTGATGACTCATGATTTCATAATTTTTCACACACAAGGATTGTGAATGAATGAATGAATATATAGAGTTGTGAGGGAATGTGATAGAATATGTCTTTTATCCATTGATGGAGAAAGCATTGGGTGCTTTTACTTTTCTAATGCTAAGAGTATCTACGAGAATTTAACTCACAAGAATCACACCCACCTAGGTAAACTAATAAAAAAATATTTATCATCATACTTGTACTTATTCCATCCCTTTTAAAATGAATATTATTTTAGTTATATATAAGAGAATATGAGATTTAATTATATATAATGATCGAGTGATAATATTATTTAAATAAACTTGAGATTGAAATAATTATCCTTAAACTTTCTTTTTTTATTGTACACACAAATTACAAAATTAAGTATATGTTTACCTATCCATCAATTGATAAATAAAATAGGAGTTAAAGTATATGTTAGTTAATTTTAGATGGCAAAATTCACTGCAAGTTAAGCCTTTGTTTTTATCTCAGAACTCTAGAATCTTCCATTTCTAATCTCTTCTTTTACACTATGATAATCGGTCTATGTGGATCTTTTTCTAACTTGGGGAAAACTCAATTTTACTTATTGTGTTGCAATTATGTATTAGAATGAGTGCAAGAGAGCACAGTAAAATAGGGTGCGAGAATGTTTTAGCGGTGTAACGTACAAATTTAGGTTTAATTAGTAATATGATATCATTTTGGTTCATATGTATTATTTTATTTTCGTTTTTAAAAACGTGTTAGTTACGTTCTAAATGTTTTAATTAGGTCATTTTCAAACAGAAAAAATTAATGACATTAACGGCATGTCACATGTCAATATGTGGTTTTTTTTTGTTTTTTTTTATTTTTTAATTTAAAAATATTTATCACGTGTCAGGTTTCTAGTATGACACGTGGCACTGTCAGTGTCACGTGGCAAGGTACAAACAATGTCACTACTAAGTGTGTCATTATCTTCATTTCAATTCAATCCCTACATATCCCTACATATGTCTTTTTGTTTCAATTTAGTCCCCACATATGTCTTTTTGATTCAATTTAGTTCAATTTTTTTTTCAAAATAGAGAAATATTGTCCCTTAACTTAAGTACTTATATTTAAGGTTAAATATGTTTTGGTTCCTTAACTTTTAGTGAAAATTGAAATAAATCATTCCTCGTAACTTTGGTCCAATTTAGTCCCCAACTATAAAATAATGTAGATTTAGTCCTTTTAACCAAAATTTGTTAAATTTATTTAACGTTTCAAATACATTTCAATAAGGAACTAAATTGAGCCAAAGTTTCGAAGAGAAACTAAAACTCATGAATAAAAAAACATGGATTAATAATTAAAAGAAATATAATATGTTATAACGTCATTCCCAATAAAAGCATGAGTATAAAATGTATATAAATAATAACTTTGATCCCAAATTTAAGAGAGGGACAATATTGTTTTATTTTGAAAAAAAAAATAATTGGGTCTAAATTGAATAAAAAAGACATATATGAAGACTAAATTAAATTAAAGAGACATATACGAAGACTAAATTGAAACAAAGAAACATTTGTGGAGACTAAATTGAAATAAAGACAATGACATTTGGTAATGACACTAACATGTGTGGTACCTTGTCATGTGGCATGGATAGTGCCATGTGTCACACCAGGGACCTAACATGTGGCAATTTTTTTAATTTAAAAAAAATGAAAAAAATTCACTGAATGACATGTGACATGTCGTTAATACCTTTAATAAATTGTTTAAAAGGACCTAATTAAACCATTCTTTCAAAAGTTGAAACATAATTGACAAATTTTTAAAAACAAGAACTAAAATAATATATCTGGACAAAAGTGAGTATCATCTAGGGATGTCAAAAATATTTGTACCCGTGGATATCCGTGGATAAAATCCGCAATGGGTAGGAAATGGGTATTAAAAATGGATACCCGCTACCCGTGGGTACGGATATTTTTGATACCCGCATGTTAATGGGGCGGGTACGGGTATCATAGTATCCGTACCCGTGGATACCCGTACCCGCTAAATTTTATTTCACAAAAATACCTTTGTGTATATATATATATATATATATATATATATATATATATATTAGTAAAAAAAATTGTCCTAATTTTTTATAAGCTACACATCTTGTCTTCTGTAATTTCAAGTATTGGTATGTTGTCTTCTTCCAAGTACATCTCTTGACATTCTTCTCTTTTCCTTCTTTGAAATTGGGCATATACATCAAATCCTATATAGACAATGACGTTTATTGTATGTTTGTTGTCAAATGATGGAATCAAAATAAGAATACTTGGCACGTGACAATTGAGGTTTATTATTTGATTATTTTTCAGGAATCAGTCGGAGAAAGTAGGCTTGTTGATCAAACTAATTAAATAATTTTCATTGTGTTGAACATCATTTTATATTTATTTTTATAACTTTTTGGACTTGTATGGACTTGGGTTAGTTTGAAATTTATTTAAAATTTATGACAGTTGTGTATTTTATTTTATTTTATTTGAATTTATGATTTAATATTTATTTTTTAAATATCCGCGGGTACCCGTGGATATCCGCGGATATGAAAAAAATAGACGGGTACCCGCATAACGGATACCCGACGGATATGGGTACGGGTACGGGACGAATATTTATCCAGCGGGTAGGGTACGGGAGACCTACTACCCGTATCCTACCCGCCTCGTTGACATCCCTAGTATCATCCAACTAATTAAGTCTCAATTTATTTAGTTATACTAGTCTATATATAGTATTGTATAACATATGTAATTTATGCAGTTAGAACATTAAATTTCCGAACACACTATATGTAAACACTTACACATTACTAGGAAAGTTTAAAATGTTTCCATAATTCATATAAACTACTTGCAATCTCGTTTGTTCTTAAACTATAAGAATGATGAGACATCTAATTATTTTAAAATTTTATATATATATATATATATATATATATATATATATATATATATATATATATATATTATATACATATTATATACATATGTCATTCACATTCCAAATATTTTCTCAACAAATTACAATTTCAAAACTATTTCAACTAGTGAATACAAAATATTCAATTGCATCTTTATGAATAGTACAATTTTGTCAAACTTAAAACTTTTTTAAAAAGTTTTATTAAACATATTTCAGCAAAGATAATCATTTATCCCATAATAAACATATTTGATAAAAAAAAAACTTTATGCATAATAAATTTCTTTTCTTTATATAATTACATCATCAATGAAAAATAGAATGTTCCTTTTCTTTAATAAGTTTTATGTTTAATACTACCATCGCAATACCTTATCATGTTCCATCACCACAAACCCATAAAAGTCATGCATGACACCTGAAAAGACATACATGTCATAAATATTTTATATAATGTAACATACCATGTATATTATACAAAATAATCATTCCAAACATGCATCTTAACACATTAATCACATATATAATTACATATATCTTTCATCATCAATATAATATAATATAAAATATACATATACATACATACATATACATATACATACATACATATATATATATATATATATATATATATATATATATATATATATATATATATATATATATATATATATATATATATATATATATATATATCTTTCTTACTTAAGCGACTTTGTGTTCCTAAATTAAGGAAAACTTCATCACTTAAGCGTTTTATAAACCCAGATGCAAGAATTTGGTTACACCCATGTTTATTCGAACGCTTTTCTAACACTCGGGCAACTATTGCTTGAGTGCAATTCCAACAATTGAATGATACTTGTTGTATCATCCAACAAGATTCATAATCATTAATCTTACCACTTGAAGGACCATATTGTTGTTTCAACAATGTAGTAAGGGCTTTTGGTCCCGGTTATTTTTGTTATTTTGCCTAAGTTTTATAACCGAGGCATATTGGGACGAGACCAAAAGGGGGTGCCTTTTGACCTCGGTTATCACCCGAGGCCACAGAGACACTTTTTTGTCTCGGTTGTAGAGGGACCAGAGCCATAGAGACACTTTTCTGTCTCGGGTCTGCGAGACACATTTGATAAAAAATAATGTTAAAGTAACTATTACATATGTTATATAAAAAGTCTTTATGCAACAACTTCCTTGAGTTTCTCACTATCTTAAATCTTATATATATATATATATATATATATATATATATATATATATATATATATATATATGTGTGTGTGTGTGTGTGTGTGTGTGATTTAAAAATACATTGTATGATAAATAATCATTCCACACATGAATTTAAACACATCAATCACATATATAATTACATATATCTTGACACATTCATCATCATTATTATCATTACCATAAAATATATATCAGTTGAGGGTGCTCTTTCTCGTTTAAGCGACTTTATTCCCTTAAACTAAAGTGTTTCATATCTCTCAAGCAATTCAACTCCAAATGGGAGAATTTGAGTATACTTCTTGCACTAAAACATTCATCTAACACTTGAGTAACGATTGTTTGAGTCTCATTCCAGTTTTATCATCTAACTAGATCCATAATCATTAATATTATCGCTTGAATGAACATATAGTTGCTTGAGCATTGACATGTAATTTCATTATCTCATTTCAAAATCTCATGCACCATTGTTACTCCATCACTTAAACGACATTACATCGCTTGAGTGATATTTGCTCCAAAGAAGAGAAAAATTTCTCACTTTTATCTTATTCAACCATCAAGTTGTTGCTTGAACTGTGCATTTTATGTCCTGCATATCCATCATAACACTTGAATAATATTGAGTGATGAGTGTAATCTTAGATATTAGTGATGGTTCACCAAGCAATTTTAGTTCAAAAAGCAAAATTTTACCAAAAAAACATATAAGATATAATTACGACCACTCATTTCAACATACATTATCTCTAAATCAATCACCTCACACATCAACATATTTAATGTAATTATATCCCTGAGTCAACTAAACAAACACAATAATATTCATACATCAATGAATATAAATAACACATTTACACTATATTTCATATATCTATTTCAATATCAAATAAGAGTATATACTAAAAATTTGCACTTTTGTTTATTTAATCTCATTTTCTTAAATTATGACTTTTTTTTTGTTTAATTGACAATTTTCTAGATGTTCTATTTCTTTTATTAGGTTCAATAAATTTTAATTTAACATTCATTTATGATATCACAAAAAACTAATTAGTTAAAATATAAAATTAAAAATCATGTAAAATTGAGAACAAAATTAAATCATAAACATTTCAAAATCTAGAAACCAAGATCAAACTTCATGAATTAAAAAAATATACATGTTTTTAGTCCCTAAACTTAGACTCAAAATTGAAATTCGTCCATATTCCAAACTTTGTTATATTTTAATCCCTGAACTTTAAAATTTAATGTGTATAATCCTTTTAACCCAATAACAATAGTTTTTGTGGACTTGTTAAATGATGCTCTAGACTACCATTTGATCTGGAACATATCAAACGATGTAAACAACTCAAACGTTAATCTAAAATGTGTTTGACACGTTAAAAAAATTTAACGTAATTAGATTAAAAAGATTATATTTAATCTTTTTTTAAAATTTGAAAACCAAAATATATCAAAGTTTAAAACATGAACAAATATCAATTTTATATCCTAACTTATGAATTAAAAAATAGAAGGATGCATGTTGTTTTATAAATAACCCCTTTTGTAATCCATTGTAAAAACCTATTTTTTTTATTTTTCACAATGAAGATTTATTGTTATGGAATATGAGGATTGTGTTAAGGTAGTAATATTAGAGAAAAGTTGGTAGGTGGTAGCTTAGGTTGGTGTGATTGAAGTGTGTGGTGGTGAAAAAGAAAGAAGAAAGAAGAAAGAAGAAAGAAAAAAGAAGGGAGGGTAGGTAATGGGCATGAGTGGGAATGGGGCCCACCAGGTGTACCTGAATAGGCTAGGCTGTCCTACAGCACCAAAGTCCCTTTGCAATTGCAGCCCTTTATTGGAAGTTTGGGGGTAACCCCTTTGGAATAGGGTGAGACCATGTTATTCCCTGTTGCTCTTTCTCCCATAAATTAATTCATCAAACTGCTCTGAATCTTCTCCACATGCTCCCCTGTTCCCATGTGCTTCTGTTTTTTTTTTTTTCTCTTTTTTTTTCTCAATTCTTTTTCAATCACCACAACAAAAACATAGCTGAGCTGGATGTTTACTTCATTTTTAATGCTTCCATTCTCTCTCATTTTATCTTTTAATTATTCTTTCTGTCTCATATTATTTCTCTTTCAGATAATACCCTTTTTTTATAAAAATATACATATATAATATATGTGTTTAAAATTTAAAATATTTGAATATATTACACAATATTTCAATCTAAAGTTATTATCACAAGGTTATAGGATCACTTATGATCCAAGATTTCGAGTACATTGAGATGAATTTACGATAATGTAAATTTTATTTTACTAATTAATTTTGTAAAGTTAAAGTTTATTTTCTAAAATTATATTACAATAATTTAAAATTTATTTTAATAAACTTTTTTACTTATTCAATTTATTATATGTCGCAGCACATTCAACCGATTCACAAAATCTGGGATCAAACACACACATATTCACAATTTCCTATGTTATAAATCTACCACTGTTCCCCAGAAGACAATGATCAAGAAGAACAAGTTGGATATATATACATCATCCTTATGTAACTCATTCTTAAACAAAAACTATTTGTTTATGATTAGGGGAATCTAATAAACCATTCTTCTTTTTAACTTTTTAATCACATCATTTTATTTTATTTTTTGTGGCTAAGCATCATGACTCAAGAGTCCGCATACTATGAAAGATTTGAATTAAAAAAAATTAAAATATTATGAAAACCTAGCAACAAAAAAAATGGTGCCTTCAAAAGCCTTCCTAATTATTAACACATTATTTGAGTCTTTGTCTTTCTATTTCTATCTCTTTAACCTATATGAGCATGCTTCCCTAGACTAGGGTTTATAAAACTATTCATAGGTACCTCCATGATAAGAAAATCATAACTATAGCTTCATTTCTGCTTCATATATACCTACCTAGCTAAAGATATAACTTTAATTTTTGGGATGATAATAAATATTCCTTTTCATTGTCTTTTTCTACTCTTATTGTGTTTTTAGAATTAGTTATAAAAAAAATTACGTCTTTAACTACTCAATTATTATTTGTGAATTTTATCATTAAAGAATTTTCACTTTTTACTATTACTTTTTTCTTTTTTTAACTTTCACACGTTTTATTAATATGACAAAGAAGTAATGATGTGCGACAAAAGAGTTCTATAAAATTAAAATATTATACAATGTTGTTTCGCAAAAACTGGTTACAAATCAACGTTGTTTAGGTGGCCTTTTTTTTTTTAATAAGAATTTTACTATGAAATTATGATCGTGAATTTTATCATTCTTGCGTAATTTATTATCGTTCCTTTTAATTTTTACATACTTTATCCATTCTTTATAACAAGTGATAACGTGTTCCAAAACAAAAATTCAGAAAATTAAATCAATGATGCTGTTTTGCAAAAGTTGGTCACAAAGCCAAGTTTTTTATTATTATTTTTTTTTTGTTGACATGGTTGGTCAATTTATCTCACTTTAAAGTAAGTGTTTTTAAAATTCCTATTTTTTTTAAATAGTAATTTAAAAATACGTAACATTTACTAATGAAAATAAGTTGACGACTTTTTATTAAACAACACTTAAAAAACATAAATCTAGTTATTTTATTAAATATGCATTTTTTTTAAATAAACACAAATAATTAACCGTCCAGTCATCACTCTTTAGTAGTAAAATTCATAAAATGTTAAAAGTTTAGTGATCAAATATGCAATTAATTTTCTTAACAATTATTGCTTCATTAAGGAAATTATAGATAGACAAAATATGAAAAAATAAATAATAAATGTAAATAATAAATACATGAAAAGAAAACGTATGATGAAAATTTGAACACAACATGAGGTAGGTAGTAATATATGTTATTAAATCAAGAGATATAATAAATATTATTAGGGTTTTGATTGTTTTGCGTGTAGGATGAAAGTTCTTATAAAGTAATTTGTTCTTTGGGTCTATAAATATTCTCAATGCTACATACTTAGGTTTGTGTAGGAACAGATCAGTTTCCATCACATTGTACTAATATTTGAGAAGTTTTGGAAATGATTTAATAAGTGGTTTTCCATTTTAGGGTTTTGAGATGATAAAATTTGGAAAGAAAAAAAGAAAGGTATCTTAAGTGGAGACCAAGTGTTCCCCAACCATGTTACTTGAGTCCTTGATGCAAACCAACCACTAATCTTTTATTCATTCCCAACAAAAGAAAACATGGTAATGATTTGCAAGTAGTGACAGATCTACGTGTACATGAGGATGGACAAAACGTATCTCATAATTTTTTAAAATTATTATCAAATATCTAAAAAATATTATTTTGTCCGCTCACTACCAAAAAAAAAAGTGTTTTAGTGACTGTAAGGTCCTATTCTTTTTTTTGCCTTACATAAAGGGGCTGCCCCAAATCTGATAGGCCTAAGAGCTGGCCCAAAGGTTAAAGCTGAGTTCAGGGTGCCCTAACGCTCACACTTTCTTCATTCTCAGATTCGCAGCCGCCTTCCTCTTCACTGTACCGCTAGAGCTCTACTAGGGTTTGTTTCCCGCCTCGAACCGGTCCGCCTAAAAGCTCAAGTAGTGATTTCTACTCCACGTAAGTGATTCTAACCCTACTGTATTTACTTCCTAAAGCTGTTCTTCGTATTTCACCATTTAGAGTTCGAACTAATCCCGTTCTCTTCCACTGTTCCACTGCTCTACCAGTTCTGCAAGTCCATCACTCGATCTGCTGTGCTCCGAGGTCCCGAGTCGAAGTTCTGTTAGCCCTTTCCAGGTATGGGAAGTTAGAGTCCGAGTCTAAGCGATGTTTTTATGCCTGTTCTTGAGCTTGTGGATGGTTTGCATGGATAAATCACTGGTTTGGTGTGTGTAGTGCTTGGTATGTTTGGTTGGATCGAGAAACACCTTTGTTGCAGGTGAATCAGGGGCGAGGCGAGAGCTGTTAATCTCACCCAGGCGAGTCAGGCTCGCCTAAGTGAGTCTGAAGAAGGCTCGCCCAAACCCCCAATGCGCGAAAGGTCGCCCAGGCGACCCGTTCAAATTTTTGAGCGAGCGAACACCTCGCCCAGGCGAGAGGGGTCTTGCCTAAGCGAGATCCCGTGATGTTCTCTGGATGCTTCCTCGAGCCCTCGCCTAGGCGAAGGGGGGCTCACCTAAGCGAGCACGTCTAGCCTGAGCGAGACCCTTCAGCCTGAGCGAGGGGTTGGGCGAGGCAGTACACTGCTTGGGTGCTTGTTTGTTCTTGGATGATTGATATTGGTTTGGGTATGAATTGTATGATGAGAAACATGTATATAATGGAGTATTATGCATGCTTGGCATGAATCATGAATGGTAGATGATGGGTCTGGTATGAAAGTTGGCATGTGAACTAAGTGAGTTGGTTATTGTTAAAATGGCATGAAAATGAGATGAGTTGAGATCCTATGAGCATGAATGGTTTATGATGATTCAAAATGGATTGGGCCTGGAACATGAAAGGCTTTGGCTTTAAAAGTTGGTTCGATTAATGTATGTCTGCATGGTGAATATTCTTTGGCTACGTGAACATGGTTGATCTGTGTCAGTGCATAATTCCTTGGAGTCTCTAGGTGAGACTTTCAGGGTCGTGCTTCAATGGTCGGGATGTAATCCCATGGCCCCTGTTAGTGGGTGTCCATGGTGGTGCCCCATCTGTATAACTAGGTAAGGATTCAAGGTAAGGTTGCATCCTAACACTCTAAGGAATCAGCTAGTCTCACCTAGAGCGGACTGACTCATGTGGTGAGAGTAGCAGGAGGCCCAACATTCATTAAGGGTTAACCTTGTGGTGAGGGAAAAATGATTCATTATAACACTTGTAACACATAGCTCGGGGGTGAGCAGAGGTATCCACCACAAGTGCCAACATCCGCTGAATCCGACCAAGTTATACGTATCCGGATGAGTCGAGTCGAGTCTTAGTGTATTGATTGGAAAGTCAAAACATGCTTGGATGTTGTATGGATATTGAATGGTGAAAATAGATATTTGACTGTATGATATAAATGTTGTTGGCTCTAGCTTACCCTGTTGTTGCGTGGTTGTCTTGTATGTGGTTCTTCTTTCTTGCGATGATCATCAATTTGATTGATGGGAGCAGATGGACGAGGTTCTCGTGGTCAGCAAGGAAATGGCGATTCCGCTGCTTAGCCATCGGGGCTGGATCTCTTTTAATTTCTCATGGTTTTCGTTAGGGCTATGGCCCATGTATTGTTTTACGCCTTGCTACTCTTTTCTCTTTTGCTAGCCTTGTATTTGGTTTCCGTTGGTATCGTGGTGTGCCCAGGTTGTAGGGGTTGTGTTAAGAACCCCAGGACTACGCTACAGTACTATTTCGGTGTGACGTTTCCTTTAATTTCGCATAATAATTAAATGGGGCATTACAGTGACCACCCATTTTGGTCGCTTAAATGACCAAAAATCGGTCGTAGATTGTTTTGTGAACAAAATAAAGACTAAATGGAAATAGTGACGAAAACCCTAGTTGCAAACCACTTAGCGATGAGCCAAAATTTGGTCACTAAATAATCACTGAAATTGTAGTCGTTAATCGGTTGCTAAAAGGATTGGTCGTGTTTAACTCTTGGAGACCAATTTAGTCATTAAAATTTCCGTAACAAATTTGGTAGCTAATATTAAAATCTTAGCGATCCTTTTCTTTGATTGCTAACGACAAATATATATATATATATATATATATATATATAAATATAATTTTAAACTATTTTGATCGCTGATTCGATTATAAATGTCATAAAATAGTGATCATTTTTTTTCGGTCACTAAGTACTTCTAATTATTTACTGTTATTTTAATAGATTGGTGGATTGAGATTAAAAAAAATTAATTATCTCCATCAACTTATAAATCCATCTATGTTTATTCATTTTAGTTGGGTTTTCACTTAAATGAACCCAAACTAACATTTTTTTTTCTTATTTCTCTTCTACATATGTGTAACTAAACTTAATTATATATTTAACTACCATATTCTCCAACTTTATCAACTTTTTTTTTTCACCTTCTATTGTTATAATGTTCAATTCTATATTGTATTTTATGGGTGACGAGGTTTTGAAATGTTCCATAAAAAAAATGTTGTTTAATCTCCAATTTTCCCAACATGATGATATCTTTGTGAAAATTGTGTCATTTACTTAACATTTAAATAATTGTATAATGATGAAAATTATATAGCACCAAAAGTATATATGTTTGACTAAATTTGATTAGAGTTGATAATATATATGTGAATTTATCATAATGTGATTTTGATTAGTGTGTTATCATTTTTTACGTCTAATATATATTCATATTTTGTCTGTTACTTTGAGACATGTTACACTTATCCTCCACGAGGATTTCATATTCCAAACATATTTTTTTTAACTTTTTTATTTGAATAATTTTTTTCTAATTTGGTCTATTTTTCCTTAATTGCAGTTTCTATCCCAGGCAGGTCAATCTAGAGCCTATGATTTCTACTTGATTCATTTGTTTTTTTTTTCTTTTCTTCCTATATTAATGAGATATTGATAATGGTGTATTATTTTAATAAGCTTTAAATGGGTATTAACACTAGTACGAAATAGGGATTTCATAATAACATACTAGATCAATTAAATCAGACCAATGTAGAAGTGAACACAATGAGAATTTCATATAATAATAGATTTGCATCGCTTCTAATTTAATTGATGTAAAAATGATAAATTACATTGATTATGTAGTATAACTTATGGAAAATCATGGTTTTTTAAAATATTATTTCAAGAAATTATATCGCAATATATATAATGATGAAAAAAGTATATTTTAAAAAGAGTATATTGTCGTTTTAGTTTTCTAAAACTGTATAATAAAGTATATTTATAACCAAAATGAAAAAAAAAAAAATCTAGTCCCTTAAATAAAATCTTATGAAATTGGAGAATTTATTTAATTTTTTCTTAGTTTTAGAGATTAATATAACTATGAAATAGAATTTTAAGAATTAAATTGAGCATTTTGAAATATAATCATGGTTGGGTGCCGTAGAGATGTATAATATTGATTCATTATATTTTTCTTTTGCACCTGTAAACATCTTTACGCACTCCCTTTTAATTCCAAAATGGATATTATCAAACCACAGTTATCACAAATTTCCAGTTGCAAATTCTTCATGCACCTCCGTAATTTTCTTATTGAACTTTATAATATTTTATTGGGTTAAATATGTTTTTAGTCCCTTAACTTTTAGTCAAAATTAGAATTAGTCTCTCTTTGAAACTTTAGACTAATTTAGTCTCTCATCTTTAAAAATTGGGTAAATTTAGTCATTTTAACAAAATTTTGTTAAGTTTATTTGACATTTTATACTCGTTTCTCAGCCAACGTTGAAGCAAAAATGAGTTAAACGGTATAAACAACTCAAATACTATCATGAAATGTGTTTGAAACGTCAAAAGAAACTTAAAAAAAATTTGTTAAAAAGACTAAATACACACATATATAAAGTTGAGCAACTAAATTAGTCCAAAGTTTCGATGAGGGACCATTTCCAATTTTCTATGATAGTTTAGAGACAAAAAACATATTTAACCCTATTTTATTTTCATTTTGTCCGTTTTAGATCGTATAATTTGGAATCCAAACTAATTTTTGGATTGTGTAAACTGAAAAAAGAACTTCTGAATTATATAATCTGAAATTCATTCGACTTTTGACTTTCACCATTTAAAAGATATTTTTTATTTTAAAATTGTATAATCTGAAAGTATTTTCTTAAAAGGAAAATGAATTATAGATCGTACATTTCAAAAAATCATTTTTAACTTCTAAATTATACTGTCTAGAAGTCAAAAAAATGATTTCCAGATTGTATATTCTGAGAAGAACAAAATGGGGGAAAAAATTATGAGGGTGCAGGAAGAAAATGCCATTTCCAGTTTTTACACACCTGGAGGAATAAGTTGCCTAAGTTGCCCAAGTTTTTATTTCATAGTAGCGGCCCAAAAATTGAACATGGTGCAGTGTATGTGGGCTTTATGTCCTCTTCTCAAGTTCATAGAGCCCAATACACGTTTGGGCATGTGACCTGAAGGGCCTTAAGTTGCCCAAGTTCTTATTTCATAGTAGCGGTCCAAAGGTTGAACATGGTCCAGTGTATGTGGGCTTTATGTCATCTTCTCAAGTTCATAGGACCCAATAGACGTTTGGGCATGTGACCTGAAGGGCCTTATTGTGCTATAATTTCTTCATGTAATCAATTGTGGCCTCAATTTTAGTTTTTCTTTTTTTAAAAAAAAATCAGGTGTGGATACAAATTTCTTTTGTTGAGTGAATATGTACAATTTATATGAAAAAAAATATTGATATATTATCTTAAAATTTTTGATAATATCAGATCTAATACATAAGGTAATTTTAGGTTAAACCAGCACTTTTGACAATGCACAAGAATGTCTATTAATTAAAAGAGGAGAAATGTTGAAAAAGTGTGTTCTTATCCAATGCTTTGTATATAGACAAGTTGAAGACAATCACAGCTACAACTAACATTATTTTAATCCAAAAATGAAAATCACATTGAATCATATGGAGCATGGATGTTCTTATAGACAATGTGGTGTCCCACATCGCACGAGATAATCTCAAGACATTTTACTACAAAAGAAAAAAATAGTTAATATTAAATCTTGTGAAATCGAAATTAGATTGTCAATGTAAATATTAGATTTATATGTATTTTTACTTCATCTAATTTGATGTGTGGACAATTTGGCTCTCACAGTGTTAATTACTTGATTATAATTTAAAATATAGTGTCTTAATTAATGAAGGTTTTGATTGTTGGATTTTGGTTCCCACGTTTGAAGTATGAAAAATTTTAGTGTCATGGTTAACTTATCATCCAATTTTTAATGATTTTGATTATGAAAAGAAAATCCAATGTTAATTTCTTTCTGGTTTGATAGTATCTTCTGTGATTTTATTTCATATGTTAATGTAATATATATATATATATATATATATATATATATATATATATATATATGTATGGATGATAAGTTAATGATTAGACTGGAATTATCAATTTTTAAAATGTGTCAATGAATAAGGGTAGTTGTATGAGATCAAATTATATTTAAGTCATTTAAATAGATTTATATTAAATTCAAATCTATAATTTTAGTTTTTAAATTCATTTCACTTAACTGAATTTAATTGAATATTTTTTGGATTTTGAAAATCCAAATCCCATACCACTTAATTAAATTTTGATTAGATTTAAAACGGATACTTTGGATTTTGAAAATCCAAAAACAAGATGTGTCTAAGCCAAGCCAAGGCAGTTAAGGATCAAGCCGAAGGTCAACATAAGTCAACCTCAATAAAAGTTCAGTCGAGTCAACACTAGTTGAATGTCATCTAGTGTCAACCTCGATTGAAGATTGACTAGAGTCGATTTGGACCAAAGATCAATCCTTATAGATCCCAACCAAACATTGGGTCTAGTAAGCCTAGGCCAAAAGTTGACCTCTGTCTAACCGATCAAGGTCGAAAGTCAACCAAGTGGACCCTAAAATGAGTCATCCCTGATCAAATGTCCACCCAAGTCATCCCTGAAGAAGTGCAACCGAGCTGGCTCTAACAAAAGGCTAAGTTGCCCCAGCTAAAGGTTGGCTGAGTTAACCCTAACAAAATTTTACCAAGTTAGCCCCAACCAAAATTTTGACTGAATCTACCCCGGCTGAAGTTCGATTGAAGTGTGACCGAGTCGACCTAACTGAAGATTAACAGAGTCGGTCAGACTAAAGATCGATTAAGTCGATCCAACTAAAGATCGACAAATTCGACCAGACTGATGGTTCACCGAGTCTGCCAACCAAAGGTCGATCGAGTCAACCCAAGTTAAGGTCAGGCAAGTTGTTCTCGGTCGAAGCTTGGCTAGATCGGCTCTGACCAAAGGTCAACCAAAGTACAACTTAGTTGGCTTGGTCGAAGATTGACTAAGTTGGTCCAACCGAAGATCGCTCGAGACAGTCTGATCAATGGTGGATTGAGTCTTTTAGGTCAAAGGTTGACCAAGTCGACGTCGATGAAAGGTCAACCTAAATTAAGTCGGTTTTGGCAGAATGTTTGGTGGAGTTGACCTTGGTCGAAGGTCAACATTAGTAAATTCTAGTCAAAAGTCAAGCTGAGTCGGATGAACCCATATATAATAAACCTAATAGTTAGATATATTATATCGATTTTGTTGAATTTAATATCATTGACAAATTGGATTCAATCTAATTTTAATCTAATTTTAATCCAATTTAAATTAAATAAAAAAAAGTCCAGGTTGATTTAGTTAAAATAATATGAATTTTAATCCGTATCTATTTTAACTTATCCATATCTATTTTAACTGTATTAACTAAATTTTTACTATAGATTCAATCCATTTCATTAAGTCTAGACTAGATATTGAAAAGTTCTGTGCATGTTCACCCTTATCATGAACCATTCAAATTAAATGATTAAAATTCATCATTAGATGAACCAAAATAGAATAATTAAAACTAATAATAGGCATATTTTCTTATTTATGTGCAACAAGCATCATATGATGATAGGATCGTTAATTGTTACAATAAATGTTCTAAAAGTTCCATCTAATAAAATGATTCTTAATTAGTTAATTGTTAACTAAAGTACCCTAAAAATTAAAAAAAACAAATAAATTTTTAGTTTTACATATATATAATAATCGAAATTGATATTCCAAAGAAACCTGAGGTTATCATAGATGGAAGATGAAAGGAAAAGTTTAAAGTAAAGTTATATGATAAGATGGATGGAATTAGAAGAAGATGAATCCCAAAAGAAGAACATAGAATCTATTTATTAACATAAGAAAATTTAAAAGGAAAGAAAAGGTGAAAGTGTTGATATGGAAGAATGAAAATGGCTCCCCAACACAAGTGCAGTGATGATTATTGGAGAGCCTCCATAGCTAGGGCAACACAACATGATGAGAAAGCTGGAAAGAGCCATTTCCACGTGCCTTCATGTCACCACTATCACAAAAATGTGTTTTCAATTATGACTGTTAAGAAAACAAGGCAAACCAGATTACGAGTTATATAGTTTGAAGCTTCAAGATTTATAAAACAATTAAACTAACGAAGATTGATTTAGAATGTAACATTATTACATTCATCTAAACAATAGATTTTTGTCTTTCAAGTAACTTCACGGAATATTAAGCTCAAAACATTATTAATCTTCGGCAAAATAATTTCCCTCCATGATGTATAATCCTTACCAAATTACTTCAATTTTCATATATATATATATAGATATAACCACAAACTAGGATGCACGGCTTTTTATAAAAAATATATAAATAAAACATTTCAAAAATATACATTTTATAATCAATTAATTAGGACATGAATATTCTTCATTTTGGAAGAATAGGAATATTGACGATAGAAAGAGTCGAGACTATCAATTTCAACTTAAAAAAAATAATAATATTTTAACTCATTTTTTTTGACACATTTATAATTTACTATTTCAATTATTTTTAATTATTTATTCTTTATTTTTTATAATAATGTGATGTGATAATCTTAAAATAATTAAATGTGATAAATTAAAAATAGATAAAAAAAGTATGTTACAATATTATTATCTTTAAAAAATAAAGGAATTGAGGATAGTAAATTGTTTTCAGAACATTGGGAACTGACCTAAAGGCACTAATTAATGCATCGTTCATTGGTCTAATACCTGAGGTAGACATGATTATAGGTTCATCTCATTAATGGAAATGTATACAAAATAATCTCTAGAATTTTAGAGAAAAAGGTTTATAGATGATTGCACAAAACGTTAAGCAGTCAACTTTGATAGAAAGTAGAAGATTTTGGAAAGGGAAAAATAGAGAAAATTGGAAGGTAAATATATTTTTAATTTTTAAATTTTGACGTGAAATTGAGATTTGTTATTGTTTTAAATTTTATAGTTTGTTTTTTACTTTAAAAATGAGTAAATACAATTTTTTAATTTAATTGAGTTAAATTTTGTTTAATATATTAAGACGTCTTAGAAAATTTTTTAAGTTCTTTATACCAATTGATATATTTTCGTTCAAATGTTAGTTTAGAACATCATTTAAGAGAAAACAAATTTAATATTATTAAGTTTAAAAGCCTATATCAATTCATATTTAAAGTTTAGAGACAAAATATATAAAAATTTGATATATAGACAAATTCTAATTTTACATCCAAATTTAAAAACTAGAAACATATATAAGCCAAATTTATTAAAAGCCTATATCAATTCATATTTAAAGTTTAAAGACAAAATATATAAAAATTTGATATATAGATAAATTCCAATTTTACATCCAAATTTAAAAACTAGAAACATATATAAGCCAAATTTAAAAAATGTTGAGAGGAATGAGATTGTATTATTACAAACTAGTTTTAGACCTTGTCTATTAAGGATTGATGTTTGTTTATATAAATTTTTATGTTAATAAATATATGTTATATTAAAAAAAATTATGTTAAAAAAGATAATAATATGTTTAAGTTTATGTTTATAAGTAGAAACATTGTTTAAGACCCCAAAAATTCATTTTTTGAGAAAACTCTTTTCTCCTCTATAAACTTAGATCTCCCTGAAAACCTACCTTTCTCTTTCAAAATTTTGAATTAGCTTCCATCCTTATTGAAGAATCAACATTATTGGAGTAATCTACGCAATAAAAAACCTATTAAAACCCTCAGTCAATTTCTCTTAATGATGAGTTAGAAAATTCTACCAATTCTCTAAGAGCAATCTGTTTTCTCTTGCATGCAAGCCTATATTCAATTTCATGTCACCTCTTCGTTCTTAACGAATCTTTATCTGTTTATGATCCTGAAAAATTTGCCTTGATCATTGATCGAGTCTTTGATTTTGTAGATAATGATTTTTCATGTGTGACGCTATTTAGGAGACGAGAGCATAGTTAAATAAACTTTATCAAGTAAAGGAAGCTATTTTCATTCTTTTATAATCTAATGTTTTATTTTTGGAAAGATATTAATTGATGGTATGATTGTTTTGATTGAATGTTTGCTGCAAAAAAAAAAAAAATGAGAACTTCTTAAGAGAAGTATAAGTTTAATGCATAATATCTTTAGTGGTGATATTTTTCTTGGACTAGAGAAAGTTAAGAATTTGTGAGAGGAAAGGATTTTTTGAGTTTGTACTATGAAGTTCCTAGGTGGGGTGAAACTACCAGTGTTATTACATTATGAAATTGGTATGAAAGTAGTGATGAAAGATTTAGATGAGTAGAAACTTTATTAATTGAATGTGATTTTTGTGATTGCACGACTAAGTGATTTCTTTGGGTTTGGATGTTTGAGTGTCTTTGATGCAATGAGGTGATTTTATACTTATGACTTTATTATTATATGAAGAGTAAGGCTTAAAGAGAGTACAAGCATAGACGAATCTAAATATAAAGATATGAGGAATTAAATTATTAAGGAATATGAAGTTTATTGAGGTATCTATTGTTCAGAAATTTATGAATTTATTTTTGCATTGTTTGATTTGGGTTACACAGTTAGAATCTGTGATTTTGAAATTTTGTTTGATTGATGAGTTAATTAGGAACATGGATACATATGTTATCTTCTCTGGTAATCAATTATATGTCGAGTGTAATCAATTACAAGCGCGGGCTTTTCAAGAAATTTCTAGAATTTAAAAATTTTATGTTAGAGAAATCTATAATGATGCTTTCATACCTCGATTTGAAATGATGATTGGATTAAGTTGTGTTTGTCGATGTATATTTGTTTGAAAAATTTTAGTGGTGATACAATAGTTTAAATTAATTATTTCCAAGGGGATTACTAATCTAAAGCCAGTCAAAGTGTATTGAAGGGAATTTGTTATATGAGACTATCCTGACTTTACTAGTATCTAACTCACATAGAGGAAGATAACTAGTGGTGAGAGTCGAATGAGGCTTCATTTGGCAAATGATATGATATGAAAGATGATCATACTCAGGGAGCTAGGCGGGTTAATCCTGTCATGACTGATGAGATACATGAGTTTCATTTGATAACAAGTAGTAGAAAAGAATGAGATGGTGGTAAGTATGACAGGTGCAAAGTTTCCTAAGTCCATTCAATACACTAGTCTTCCAGAAGTAGAGTCTATATTTATTTTTTTGTTGATTCACTTTGGAATGATGTTTGGTTGATCCATTGGGTTGAACCATGTCGGTTGATACCTGGTATTTGAATTGGTGAATGTGAACTAATTGCAGTTTTTGGCTAATTCATGCAATGAAATGTATTGTTGAATGGGTTATTGGAATTAAGTAATGGAGTTGTATAAATGGGAAAAGAGAGACTAAGTTAACGATTGATTTCTAGCAAAGATTTGTTTTGAGAATCTTTATTATAAGTTATTACTGTTTTCATATTAAGCTTATTCTTTTAAATGCATTATGTGAGTTTTTATGTTGGTCTTTAAAGAGAATAGTTATTGAGTGAGTATTTGTGTAGTAATATATGGAGAAACAAGATAATATGATTCAAAAGCTTATTTTCTATCAAATATACTTTAATATTATTCATAATTAGTTTGATCTTTTACTATTTTTGGTATATTATTGCTCATAATTTTTTTATGTATTAGCTTACCTTTAACCTTGTGTGTCTCTTGTTTTCTTTCTAATGCAATGATAAGTGTCAATAATAAGCAAATTTTTCATTTGAAATTGACACTTATCATGTATCAAATGATGATATTTATGTAGAAAAAAAACCTCCTCAAGCTTAGGATACATAATAAGGCATTGAGAGTTGGAGTTTTATGAATTGTAATGATATTGTGTTGTTCTGTAGTAAATATGAAAGAAAATATCATGAATGCAGCTAAGCCACAGTCTCTGGCACTAAGCCATGGAAGTAGAAAAGACATAACAACTTGACTTTATGGTTGAGCACAACAAATTGGAACTGAGCCATATGAGGAAACCTTCTTTGCAAGGAAATCTGAAGCACAAATCCATGATGTTATAACTTAGAAAACCATTATAATAAGAAAAGGTCAAGTGCTATGCACCAGGATAAGGGGCTAAACTAAGAAGGAAATCCATTTGTGAAGTAACCCCTAGGGCTGAACACCAAAAGTTAGGCTGAGCCCCGCCCAAAATTCCTATAAATAAAGACAACATGTCTTCATTCTAGGCATTGAGTGGAGTGTTAGAAATGTAGCAGTAAGAGAGAATAGTGTTTGTGATGCTTGAGGAGGGAGATGCTCTTAGTGTAAATCTTATGTATAGATACTACTGGAATTAATATTTTATGAGTAGCTTAACTCCCTTGTGTTATGTCCAGGTTTGATGTAATTAATTCTGATTCTATACACTTCTACTTTTAAGGTATTTATCTTTACTTTCATTTAATTGTTTGCAGTTAGATTTATGCTTAATGATGACTTAATCACTCATCTATTTAACTGGTTTGGATTGAGTTGGAAATTGTGGTCCAATCAAATCATGATACCTATGTTAGTGCTTTCGTGGTACCTAGGGGATGCTAAATGAAAAAGTCTCGCACATGAAAGCAAGGGCTCATTCAACGAGTCTTGCACATTAAAGCAAGGATTCATTCAACCAGGAATTGAGAATCGCACTGGGTTTGAAGTCCTTAAATTCTAGTGATTCATGAATGAACCTAGATCTACATAGAAAGAGTACTACCAGGACATTGAATGATTTACATAGTAACTAAACAAAATGGTAGTGGTGTAGTTGAAGAAGATGAGATGAAATCAATTTATAGCCTCTACTCCACTCAATCTATATAATTACTACTATCTATATTTATATATACTATATCATAATCCAAAAACCCAAAAACTAACTATTAATATACTTGCTAAATCTTTGTGAATATGACACCCAATAATGAGATGGATAAAAAAATTAGAAAAAATTATTTAAAATGGGTTAAATCATTCTAGATGTCCCCATTTTTTGTAACGAAATCTCAAGTAGGTCCCTCATTTCTATTTGACTCAATTGGATCCCTATTTTGAAAAATTCGTTGCAATTAGGTCATTCCCGTTAGTAGTACTCTAACAGTGTTAACTATGTACCACGTGTCAGCACATGTTTTTTTTTTTAATAATTTTTTTTTAAAAAATTAAAAATTATCACGTGTCAATCTAACATTGTGTCACATGACAGAGACAATGTGATGTGACAGTGCCAGTGCCAGTGCCATGTGTCACTATTGGATGTGAAAAGTCTTAATGCAGTCCCTCTATTTGTTATTTTGTTTCAATTTGGTTCCAATTCTTTTAAAACTAAATCAATTTCATTCCTATATCAAATTTAACTTTTATATAAATTTTACAATGGTAATTTTATTATAATTGATATTTTTAACAAAATTAAGTTTATTTAAATATATATTTTGTATTGAATTTTATTTAAATTTTGTTTTAAATATTTATAGATAAATGTTAGAATTGCTTTAAAAATAAAAACTTTATATATTCAAATATAAAATTTTAAAACAATTTTATAACAATTTAAAATAAATATATTTATTTAAATTTTGTTTTAAATATTTAAATATTTATAATTTATAGATAAAAGTTGGAGTTGCTTTAAAAATATAAACTTTATAAATTCAAATATAAAATTTTAAAATAATTTTATAACAATTTAAAATAAATATATTTATTTAAAATTTTACAATTCAATTTATAAACTTGTTATTTTTAAACCAACTCTAACATTTGTCTATAAATTATTGATATATAAATATTTGAAACAATATTTAAATAAAATTCAATGTAGAATACACATTTAAATAAACTTAATTTTGTTAAAAATTTCAATTATTATAAAAATATCATTGTAAAATTTATATAAAAATTAAATTTGATATTAGGATGAAATTGATTCAGTTTTTAAGAATTTGGAACCAAATTGAGACAAAATAACAAATAGAGGGAGTACATTAGACTTCTCACATCTAATAGTCACATGTGACAATTTTTTTTAAAATATTAAAAAAATTAAAAATTTTATAAAAATTAATTTTTTTAAAAGAATTAAAAAATCATATGCTGACACGTGACATATAATTAACACCGTTAGAATACTACTAATAAAAATAACTTAATTATAACAAAATTTTCAAAATAAAAATTTAATTAATTTAAATAAAAATGAAGAGACTTACTTAAAATTTCCTATGAAAATATCTAAAATAATTTAACCTTTAAAATTTGACTAAATTATGAAAGTTAGAGAGAAAAATAATAAATTTAAAAATTAAAATAACATCTTTTTATGATAATAATCTGTCTACAATGCCGGTGATAAAAACAACCTAAACAAAAGAATGCCAAACTGCAATAGCGCGTAAGCACCGGCATTCCTCTCTGACTAAGCCGGCCCCACGCGCCAAAAATTGCGAGTGATGCTACTATTCCCTCTAGTAACAGAGACTGTACTAAAAGTCTGAAACACAATTTTAAAATAATTCAGCAAAAAATACAAAAAAAATTAACTTTAATATTCTTTAATATTTAATATAAAACTTGTGTTATTTTCATATTTTGAAGTATTCACAATTTTGATCTAATATTTAATTATACGTAAGCAGGTGAAATGTTAATAATTAAACAAAATTATAGTCTTTCAAATATAAAAAACTTAAATTATATAAAATAAAAAAATTAAGGAACGACTAAATTACAGAAACCACACATATGAGAACATATTTATCCACATGCAGTTTTGTTATGTGTCTCCATTTTGAAGGATAAAAAACATGATTTTAAAATTTATAATATAAACTATAAGCATCGAATTAATTTGACTAAGAGTAAAAATAGCCAAAATCATATTATACTCAAATATTTTATTGTTTAAGGTAAAATTTTATAATAGAAAATTAATTAGTTAATTTTCATTTTATACAAATTATTATATTTTCTAAAACATTTTCTAGATTTTTTTTTTCTAAGTTAGTCGTTTATCATTTTTGAAGATAAAATCTACTATAGGAAAACTAATAAAAAATAAAAGCTATACATATTCAATCATAATTTCATTTAAAAAATATCTTTCTCCTTTTTACCTTGGGTTATTTTTGCTAGTTTATCGTTATAGTAGCACTTTCTGTTTAATTATTAGAATTTTCTTTATACACAGATTAAAACTGCGTCAGTGAATTAAAGATGGTTGAAGTTTTCTGGTAGTAGTTCAATTTCCAGGCATGGAAATTATTGAATTTTGAATCTTCTAAATAATTTAGAGATGAATGTTAAGTTAACTTAAATTAGAAGTATTGAAATTTGTTTGGAAATATAATTTAGCCAATGTAGAATGATTAATTGTATACTGTTTAGTTATGAAGATTAAAGTAAATGATAGATTGAGGCCAACTATGAATATTCAAGATGGTTGAATTTCTACAAAGAGTTAAAGTACTCTTATAGAATATGTTTTAACTACCTTTAAATTGAAATTATTAAGACGATTTTTTAACCGTTGTTATATGAATCGTTGTCAAAAAGTAAAAAAAAAAAATTCTCAATGGTTTAAGGTCAGAGTAAAGTAAATTTATTTTTATTGTTTTGAATTGTTAATTATGTTAGTGTTTTTGACTTTTTATTATCTATTGAGGTGATGAGTTGAGAATCCATTAACTCATGGGTCATGTTTTCCTTCTTCCAAAACATAAATTATGTAAGTACCTAAATTTGACACATTATTAATAACACATATGTATAAAGTAACAAATAAAAATAACTTTAAAATTTAACGTACATCATCCATAATTGCACAAAAAAATGTTTAATTTCTGATCGCCTGATACAATCTTTATCTAATTAAACATATCTATGACCAATACACTTTAAACCATCACAAAAAAAAAAAAGTTTTTAAAAGTCATTCAACCAGAAAATCCAAAATTACCCCTAAGTAACTAAAAGAAGAAATTCAAAGTCTATGGTATGTAAACTAAAGAAATCCATTTATGATCTCAAACAAGCTTCTCGTCAATGATATTACAAATTTCATCAAGTTATTACCTCATATGGTTTTTGAGGTAAATATAGTTAATGATTGTGTTTATCATAAATTTAGTGGGAGTAAATATATATTCTTGGTGTTATATGTCGATGATATATTGCTTACTAACAACAATACATTGAAGCCACTTTTTTATTAGGTAGTAATATACTAAGAGATAATTCTCATGGTATCCTAAGCTTATCACAAAAGAGTTATATCGATTATGTTTCAGACAGATTCAACATGAAAGATAGTAAACCAAGAGATACCCCTATAGCTAAGGAAGACCAATTTAGTCTCAAACAGTGCTATGATAAAGACCTTGAAAGAAATGAGATGCAAAAGATCCCTTATGCTTCGATTATGGGTAGTCTAATGTACGCTCAAGTATGTACATGTCCTGCTATAGCATTTGTAGTGGGTGTTTTGGGCAGATACTTGAGTAATTTTGGGATGCAGCATTGGAAGGTAGTAAAACATGTAATGCGTTATTTGAAGAGAACAAAAGGACATATGTTCGCTTATTAGAAGTCTGACAGTTTAGAGATCATTAGATACTCTGACTAATTTTGTTGGATGTCAATATACCAAATGCTCAACCTTTAGATACATCTTTATGTTGGCCAAAGGATCTATCTCTTGGAAGTCTGTTAAACAGACTATAATAGCTTATTCAACCATAGTTGTGGAGTTCATTGCTTATTTTGAGACATTGAACCATGAAATAAGGCTGCGAAATTTTGTCACTAATTTACGTGTGGTTGATGGCATTTAAAGGCCATTGAATATATATTGTGATAATAACTCTACAATTCTCTATTCCAATAATAGTAGGAGTACAACCAAGTCAAAATTCATTAATATAAAGTTTTTTTATTGTTAAGGAAATAGTTCAGAAATAAGCAAATTTCTATAGAGCATATAGGGACTAATTTTATACTAGTTGATCCACTTACTAAGGGTTTAATGCCTAAAGTCTTTCATGAGCACACTATTCATATGAGTATAATCCTTATAGTACCTTAGTTTAGTAGGGGTCTATGTATGCTTTATGTTTTCTTTAATTATTTATTTTTTCAGATATTTATATTATTTGGATTTTCTACATAAATAAAGTTGATGGTTAGAAATTTTATTTTTTAAAGTAGCACTACAAAAAAATGTCTCATTAGTAACCAATTTTAGTGACAAAAAATAGTTAATCACTATAGTGACTAATTTAGATACCAATTTACAAAATTAAGAATTATTGGTTAGTAAAATAGTCACTATTATAAATAAAAATTTATAATTGGTCATTAATTAATTAGAGACCAATTTAGAAACTAGGTTATTTTGATAACCAAAACCTAAGTAGCTAATTTTTAGTGACCAATTTCCTTTGGTAATCAAAACCATGGTAGGTAATTTTAAAGATCAATTTAGTGACCAATTATAATTTTTCATTTATAATAGTGATTATTTTAGTAACCAATAATTTTTAGTTTTGTAGATTGGTATATAAATAGATCACTATAGTTACTAATAATTTTTTGTCACTAAAAATAGTCATTATTTAGAAGTTTTCTTGTAGTGCACGTTGGGGTCCGATTTTAATACTCTAACTTTTCTTTTACTGTGTGTCTAATGTATGACTTGACTTTTTAAATAAATTTTTCAAGAAAATAATAATCCATATTGTGTGTCTTTTAGAATTTAAATATATATATATATATATATATATATATATATATATATATATATATATATATATTGTTAGGTATATAGAGAGGGTTTTCACTACGAAGATACAACACCAATGAGACCTAAGTCCAACCACATAAGGCATTGACACCACTCTCAATCCAAAACCTTAAGACAATAGGTATATAAATTGTCATCCTTATATAACATTCTACTTTTTCATTTCTAGCCAATATAAGACTTCGACTCACACTTAAATTCCTAATATATATATATATATATATATATATATATATAAGTGTTTGGTAGTATTTGTAAATATGAAAATTAAAAAATTATTTAATTATTTTTAGTTGATGGGTTATATATTTATTTCTTGTTAAAGAAAATAGTAAAATTTGTATTTTATGATATTTATTAAATGATAAAATTATTTTAATTTAATATAAGGTAAAATTATTTATTAAAAAAATTATAAATACTTATAAAAATTATATTTACTTAACATAACAATTATATAAATAAATAAAAAAAACATGACACATACAACATAACGTGACAACAACAAAGACAGACGTGAGTAGAAGTAACTTCCATCGTAGTTTGTTATTTATTGTTAATTTCTGTTTTGTTTACCAAACCATTGTTCTTCTTTGTAAATTTTATTACTCAATTTTTTTTACACATTCTCCTACTGTATTTTTAAAATTTTATGAAATTTACATAAACTTTAAAATTGGTTATTATTTATCAGCATTTTTTCACAATTATTATCTACTACTTTCACTTAATTAAATTTAATCTATATAAATTGCCAACTTAAATTATTTTCACATAACATGAATATCCACTAAATACATGTAACATTCTAACATGTCTCAAAGCTTCAATGCTTCAATACTAACACCTGTTGTAATTAAACAAATAAACATTTGTTTGATTTATTGATATTTTAGATTATTGTTATATCAATATCTAATAAAAAGTTTATAGTATTTACGCTTAAAGTACTCCAATCCTTTTGTTATTTTTTTTAAATTAAAAAGAAATCTCATTTAATAATTTTTTGATGGACTTTACTTTCAGAATAAAAATATTAATCACTAACGGATATTTTTCTATTATTTTTCATAAAATTTCTATATTAAAATTTTTGACTCGTTAACCAAAAATAACTAAAAAACATCATGACAATCATATATTAATAAAGAAGATTTAAAATTAAATAAGATATTATCTACTATTCTATACTATTAAGTATTTTGTGTGTATTTTTTTTAATATTATCCTTTAATAATTATTTTTTATCAATTTTATTCTTTATATAATTATTTTAATTTAATTATTTATGTAAATTTAATATTTTTTAAATTTAATAAATAAAATCATAATTTTATTATTTTTTATTTATATCAAAAAAATGAACATACATGCACATTTAACACTTGTGTTTTTAATTATAATAATAATAATAATAATAATAATTAAGATTAATTGTGAAAATTATCTCTATAATAATATGAACCAATTACCTAATTATGTTTGAAATTGAGAAAGAGAGTTTTACTATAAATTGAAAAGTTTTAAATTAAAATTAAAAAATCACTTATTTAGATGAAATTGTCACATAAAAATAACATTTATTCATACAAATAAAAAAAATCATAGTACTCAAAAAAAATAAGTCATTGAAATCTACATAATATTGAGTACCATATAACTTTATTAATCTTTTAACGTCTTAATTAAATACCATTAAACTAAGTTATCTTCTTGAAAAAATCCTACTAGGTTTACTTGAGTTATATAAATCGTTCTAATCCTTATTAATAAATTTGTGTTTCCTTGATGAATTAAAAACAAAATAAGGGAGTATGATATTTATGTTTGTTTATTTTTTACACTTGTAATTGTAAAATATAGATCATCTTATGTATGATAAAAATAGAAATCACATTCTAGTATAAGTTATAACTGTTTATTCCTAATAATTCATTTTTTACATTGAATAAATTTAAATTTTTGTTAAATCATTAAATATCAATGATACATGTTTAGGGAATCAAATTCTTAAAACAAGATCTATTACTGAAAATCTGATTCATGGGAGTGGAATATTATTATACCTTAATATTCTCTAGTCAGAAAAGTTACCTGATTTATAAGTATAAACTCCTCTAGTCAGAAAAGTTACCTTAATATTGTGTTTGAGTTCTGTGATTTGTGTTGTGTCTATACGTATAAACTCCTCTAGTCAGAATCGTTACATCCAAAGGATTTAGTTTATGGTTTTTGTTTTCTCTCTCTAAAACTCTAGAAAGAGAGAGTGAGCGTGTGGGGATGATGAATGGTGGTTGAATGATTCATTTCTCGCCCTCTTTCTTTGACTTTCGATTCATTTCTGTTTCAATCACACCTTCCTCTCCATTTCTATTCTGGACTCTGTGTGTGTCTGAGAGTTTTTCTTTTTCTCTCTTCTTCTTCCTCTTCTTCCATTCAATTGTAATTAACCATTCAAAATCTTTATCTCTTATTTTGTGCCTTGGCATCAAATTTTGTGCAAGCTTTTTCATTTTACCATTTTTCACTTTTCTTTTTGGTTTGAGTGGACTGGGTTTGCGGTAGTTCTTTTGTGGTTGTTTGTGGGGTGTTTTTGATTCCCCAAACAAAGTTTTCTTCTTTTTTGCCTTTTGTGCCTTCTGTGTGTTTGTTAATTTACCAATTCAGATTTGTGCTTTTGTTTGATAATTATGGGTTGTGCCAATTCCAAGCCAAAGGGGTGTCAACATTGTCACTGCGACGCCCCTTATTATTCCTCTGTGCCTAGAAGCTTCTCGGTGCATGTACATCACCCACCTCAAACCAAAGGAGACAGTTACCATGTTGTGGCATTGACATCAACCACTCTAGGTTCTCTGGACCAGGTACCTCACATCAACCATGGCAATGGTTTAAGGCTTCCCAGTGGCAAGGTCATTGACAGTGACAGTTTCAGACCACAGGATGATGATGATGAGGATGACGATGAAGAAGAAGAGGAGAAGGGAAAGGGACAGAGAGAGGAAAAGACATGGTCTGAAATGATTGAGCAAATGTTGCCAAAAGCAATTATGAAGACTCCAATCTCAACACCGCCTTGTGAGCCAGAGACTATCAACACGTGGGAACTGATGGAAGGCCTTGAAGACACAAGCCCTTTTAGATCACCGAAGCACCTCAAGAGTTTCTCTTTTGATGTCAATCTCAAAGGCCATGTTCATGTTCATGATCCACCCAAGCCTTGTGGTTTCGTTGAGAATGGCAACGATTCAGCCAAATCAATAGGGCATCAGAAGAGAGAGGAGGAAGAGGAGGAGGGATCAAATGGTTGTTCAGGTGTCAACCCTGCAGCTTCAGATTTTGATGATAATCAAGTGGTTGTTGTTTACTCGTCAGATGAATCATTATTGCAAGGGAACATGACCAGAAAGGGGTTTTCGTTTTCTACTGAGGAAGAGAAGAAGATGAGCAATGATGATGATGATGATTTGAAGGGTACCCCATTTAGGAAGGAGAAGGTGGTGCTGTATTTCACTAGCCTGCGTGGTGTGAGAAAGACTTATGAGGATTCATGCCATGTGAGGCTAATTCTGAAGGGGTTAGGTGTGAGGGTGGATGAGAGAGATGTGTCTATGCATTCAGGGTTCAAGGAGGAGCTGAAAGAGCTATTGGGTCATGGATATGGTAAGGGAGGATTAGGATTGCCAAGGGTGTTTATTGGGAGGAACTACATTGGTGGAGCAGAGGACATTCAACAACTGCATGAGGATGGAAAACTTGAGAAATTGCTTGATTGTTGTGAGAAGATTAAAGACAATGTTGATGAAGAAGGAGTATGTGAGGCTTGTGGGGATGTAAGGTTTGTGCCATGTGAAACTTGCTATGGAAGTTGTAAAATCTACTATGAAGGTTATGGTGAAGAAGAACAAGAAGAAGAACAAGAAGATGATGATGGTGAGGTTGGTGATTATGGATTCCATCGTTGCCCTGACTGCAATGAAAATGGACTAATCCGCTGCCCCATTTGCTGCTACTAGTTCCCACTTTCTGCATCAAATTCACAATCCTAATGTGAGTGATTAGTTTAACACAGGTAATTGAACAAATTTTTTGAGTTGTGTATTGTGGTATTTTGTTTATAGTTTTGTACAGTGAGGTTTTTTCGGTGTGGTTGATCATATCAGAGAAGAGGAAGGAGATACAAGAGTGAATAATGAGGTGCTCTAATTATGCAGAACCAGTTCAATGTACTGCATAGTGTATACTTTTCTTCATTTTCCCCTTTTCACAAAACAAAAAATGCTTGGTTTATACAATCTTTTTCTTTCATGTATTAATAAAACATTTTCCTAAACAACATTACACAGTGTCTTTCTTAGGCCTGTGTGGTTAAGTCAAATATGATGTTTTTTTCTAGACTCAAGGAATCTGTGACTGCTATAACCAAATACACGGTTTCTTCTGGAACCAACAGAACCGTTCAGCATCACATAAATAATTTTAAAGTTTAGAGAAAGTTTCAACATGTAACAGCTTTAATTAACTATTTGCTACCTATTTAAGGGTGTCGGTTTTTCCCTCTGATGGTTGTCCTCACCCATTTGCTTTAAATTATTTCCCTTTATACCTTTTGTACTGAATTTCTTACAAGCAAGAAAAAGATACTGTCATAGGTTGATACACATAAATATAGGAGGCAAGAAAACTCACCAATTTTGACTTTGGTATCATACCAACCCAATGTAAAAATGGTTGCTACACTTTTTTCTTTCCATAAATCATAATAGAGATGGTGTCCCCACTTAATTATTTTACTTTAAAGGCAAAAATTATTAACATATAAAAGAATGCATAGTTACAGTTATATTACACACATTTTTAAGCACATTCATTAAATTGAACTTATTGAGCCTTAGTGATTATGTGAACTTAAAATAAAGTATCAATTTATGAAATTTAAAGTTGGAAATGTAGTTGTGCCATTTAGAAAAGGATGAACCAGCATGGAACAACTAATGATACAAAAGATTTGTGCCAAAAAATATGAACTTTTTCTTGAACCTATTAAGCTCCCTTTTTCAATCATGCATCATGTGTTCATGCACAAAAATGGGGGGCCAATTGGTAAGAAAATCCCAGTAGGTTGTGAGTTTCTATGTCACAGTCATTCCATCAAATCATAATCAGTTTAGAAATTAGTGGAAGATGAACATTACAATGCAATAATGAAGAAAATGTTGAACATAGGTTGATGTTGTGATAATGGACAAGAAGTGAAAAACATTAAATTTAGCAAAATTTTTAGTATAAGGATATTATAAGTTGTACGACTTAAAAATAAAAACACCCAAAGTTTTCATCACTACCTAATGGTTGATGCCTAGTACTAATACTTCTCACTTTTTCTTTTATACTTCGTTGCAAAAATACATAACTTGATATTAAAAATCAATCATCAAAAGTATTAGTATAGTTTTTATAGGATAAAACAGCAACAAATCATTCCAAATTATAACTTTGTTTTTATACAAATCGCATATATCCTAGTAAAACTAAATCAAATCATTAAGACAGCAAATCAATCCATTTTTTTTTTAAATAATTGATAAACAAAATATTTCTTCTAAGATTGCAAGTGTCATAGCATGAATTTCACATGTTATAAATAATCACTACTAAAAATACTTATATTACATGATATTTTTTTTGTAAATATTTCCTACAAAATTTGTTGCGAAAAGTGTTTTATACAAAAAATTCTGCAAAAAAATTGGCAGTAATTTTCTGTAATTTTTTTTTCATAACAAAATTTATAAATATTTCCTACAAAAAAAATTTAAAACAAAATTGACAAGAAATATGAGTTTTCTTAGTAATGAATTTCACACATTTAAATATTTTTTATTGATTTATAATAAACAATGGTATCAATCTTTTTAGTTATAGTTTTTAAAAAAATATCTTCCTAATTTTGCTGCAATAAGTTTTTTGTGTAACTCGGTATTCAATATTGTTTCTTTGCATTACACATGCAAGAGCCTTAGAAACAATTAATGTGCCTACAAAACAAGGGTGGGAAAGAAAAAAAAAAGAAGATAGTTAAATTTAGCTTGCTACATTCACAAATAATTTATAGTTAAATTTATATAAAATAAAAGACAACAAAACTCAATAAATTACTATTTATAGATTTTAAAACAGTATTTATATTCAATAAAATAAAAACACTATAAAAACTTAATATATTTGCTCCAAAAGTAGAAATGAAATATTTATCTAAAAAATTACCATTTATTTTAGAATAAAATTATGAAAGACATAAAAAAATGAATAATAGTACAATAGTACACCTAATTCTTACATTTAAATAGTCATCTTAATGTCTTAAATTATTTATTTTAACAATTATAAAAAGTGAGGCTGAAGGACCCTATAGCTCTCCAAAAAGTTCCCTGAGTGCCCTTAAGATCTGGCTTTGGGTCACTGGTCCTACCAAATATGGGGAGCATTGAAGTTTAGGAGTGAATGAATGCATCACAAAGGGAGTGAATAATTTTATTGAAAATAAAAAATTTAATTAGTCGAATGGTACCCACTCTCGTTTAAATGTGTCAGTTTGGTACCCGCTTTTAAAAATGTGTCAATTAAGTCTCAATTCTTGAAAAGATACCTCAATTAGATCCTTTTCAGCAAAAAATTATAAACACTGGTATTGATATTTAAAATGACTTACAAAATTAAGTATTAATATTTATATTAAAATTTAGTTGTAAAAATTACGAATTAAGTTAGCAGCTTTAATATTTTTTTGTCTGAAAGAAATCTGATTGAGACACTTTTTCAAAAATTGGGACTCGATTGACACATTCTTAGAAACGAATACCAAATTGACACATATAAACAAAAGTGGGTACTATACGACTAATTAAACCCAAATAAAATAGTCAGTAAGTTTTATGTTGAGAAAAGAATCAATGCCCTCTTGTCATGTTACTCGAGAGAAAAAGCTTAATAACTATAGCTGTTAAAGACTGTTCTTGATACAGTACATGAGAAAAAAAAGTGTATAAGCCTTAAAGTATTTTATGTAGTACATTGTCATGTTCAGAAGTTTCATCTCGCCTTAAAGAGTAAAAGGGTTTGGGTTAAAGTTGTGAGACTATTTTACACAAAATTAGGAAGAGATTGACATTATGGAAGGTACAATTATCCTTTATTAGTAGACTTTGTTTGATTAAATTTGTTATAACTTCTCTTCCTTTTTTTTCTATCTTTTTTGAAAATAAGGGTTGGAGATTAGAATAAAAGAAAATGGTACGGGTGAAATGGTCAATAATATGTAAATCAAAAGAAGTATGAGATCTAGATATTTTATTCTCACATTTTGGCATCGTACCTTTGATACAAATGGATAAGAGTAACAACACTTTCACATAACCAAATTAAGTAACATTTTCAATATTAATATATGCTAGGATTGAATAGTAATGAAAACTTGATATGAAAGACTACATGGTTGGCACTAATGAGAGGTATATGGGATCACAAAAATATGTTTTGTTTAGGAAGGGAAAGATCAGGGATGTCAACAGGACAAGTAGGGTTCGAGTAGTAACTCCTACGTATGATATTCGTTGGATAAATATTTATCTCGTATCCATACCCATATTTGTGTAGATATTCTCATATTTTTTATATCTACAGATACTCGTGGATATTTACAAAAGAAATATTTAATATTTAATAAATAAATTTAATCATAAATCTCAAACAAAGTAAAAATAACTCATTTAAATAGTGTTGAATGACAGTTTACAAATAAAAAGAAATTAAAACCGATTAATAAAAAATAATCAATTCAAAATCAATGTGTTATGTTTTAATATTTTTTTTTAATTTAAATTAAAATATAGCAAGTACGAGTATTTACTGTACAAACATGCATTTCATCTAATTACAATTTAATTTTGTGTAATCAAAATTCTGAAATTAAGATAAGAGATGAGGTTGGAATTGTTTTTTAGAGAGATGAAATTAAAATTTAAAGAAGTAAAAGCCAAAGAAAAGGTAAAATGAAAAGTTAAAATAAAAAGAAAAGAAAAAGAAGAAGTAAGTACACATGGTGTTGTGGAGAAACAAAAGGGATCCACATTGCAGATATGAAGCAAAGGAAGGGTACAACACCAACGTGATCAAAAGAAGAAAAACTGATGAAGTGTATTTTAATAGTAAAAGCTGCACAAAGATGTGTTATTATATACATATTTTTTTGCAGTGAATAATGGAGAACTAGAAGTGAGGATGCGACATGATTGACATTGGTGTTGTTAAGAAACCTAGGCCGGCAACAATGACAGATAAATTCATTGTTGGGTTGTAAAGAAATGATGGTAGATAGTGTTGTAATGCCTATAAACCATAAAACCATGGTCGGTGGCGATTTTTTTAGATAACAAATCAATCTATTTATTTACATATTTTTCAATTAAAAAGTATGATAGATTTTTTTTTTAATTACTCGTATGGTATCTACCTTGGCAGAGGTGTGTCAATTTGGTAGTCGCTTTTGAAAGAATGTCAATTGCATCCCAACTTTTAAAAATGTGTTTCAATTAGGTCTCTTTCAGACGGAGTTGACTAACGCTATTAACGACGTGCCACGTGTTAGTATGTGGTTTTTTTTTTGTTTTTTTTTAACTTTTTTTTATTTAAAATAATGTCACGTGTCAAGTCCCTGTGTGTGACATGTGGCATTGTCAATGTCACGTGTCAATATCACTCTCAAATGTCATTGTATTGATTTCGATTTAGTCCCTATATATGTCTTTTTATTTTAATTTAGTACCTACTTATGTATATCTGATTCAATTTTGTCCCAATTTTTTTTAATAATTAAAATATTTTGGTAATCCATCTTTTATAAATCGATATTAACACAACGACATTTGATAATGACACTGACACGTGAAATTGTAATACTACGTGGCATTGTAATGTTACGTGGCACTGACAATGCCACGTGTCACACAAAAACTTGACATGTAACATTTTTATTTTTATTTTAAATTAAAAAAATTTAAAAAGTTTAAAAGTTAAAAAATAAAAAAACAACAGACTGACACGTGGCATGTCGTTAATGGCGTTAGTCAACTCTATCTGAAAAGAACATAATTGAAGCATTTTTTTCAAAAAGTGGGATACAAGTGATACTTTTTTAAAAATAGATACATAACTTTATCAAAGTCGGTAACTTTATCAAAGTCGGTATCATCCGAATAATTAATTTTTTTTTTCAGAATACATTAACTATTGAATGAAACTCATCCTAAAAACAACTATTGTTAAACGAATTTATTATATTAAAAATACATTGAAAATTGAGTTCCCTGCGATTGATTATCATGATTTAGAGTTTATTTGGGTAATTCTTCTCATAAAGAGAAAAAATAAAAATAATTTCTATAAATAAAAATTAATTCTTATATTTAAATTAATATTTCTTAATGCAAATAACAAGTGGTTTCACCTTCTTTCTTGGCAACAAGGTATTAACTGGTTATTCTTGGACTTCACCAAAACTATCTATGGGCCTTTCATCCTATAATTTCTAGCTGCATCCTACAATCTATAAATGCACCTTACAATTTCTAACTGCGTCCCATAATTTTTTTAAATGATCATTTTCGGATTGTTTGCAAGAACGAGTTTTCTTTTTTTAGAATTTTCGAAACATGTTTTTGCAAAATTTATTTGATACCTTCTAGGGTTGAGCTTTCTAGAAATTAAAATCTTCTCAAATATTTTATAGCTTAGTTTGGAGGTGCAGATAGTAATCATGGGAGTATAGAAAGAACAAACCTAACTTTTCTATTTATACTCACCTTTTGTAGTTAATACACTCCCTTTTGTTTCTTTTGATTTAATTGAGATATTGACCATTGTTTTTTCCTTTATTTCCAAACATTCTTATCCCTTTTAGATTTATGCACTCCCCCTCATACTACACACACCTTTTTATTTTTTAACTCTCAACCTCGTACTTTATTTTTCATAGTGAAACTTGGGCGGAAAATGTTCTTGGAGAAAATACTTTCAAAAAGCAAATCTCAGTTTCATAACCTTCTAAAAATAGTATTGTACAAAATACTATTTATTTTAGTGTTTCATAAGTACTATTATGAATGATACAGAAACAAAAATATGTTTTTTTTTATACTACATTATAGAATATCAGAAAAGATATTCCAAGAATTAATTTTCAAAATAATCTCTTTAAAATCTAATATGTACTTTTATGAAATACATTTTTAGTTTTCTAAAATTATGGAAAAATAATCTTTTGATTTTCAAGTTTTGAAAAATTATTTTTTAATATTAAAGAAGATAAAATGTGTTATAGGAAAGTGCATTCTAAAATGTAAAAAAGGTTTTATAAGAATTACTTATCAAATACCTCATTAAATTGCAAAATGTACTTTTTAAAACACATTTTATTTTCTTAGTAGTTCTAGGATTGTCTTTTAGAATATTAAAATGAAAAAAAAAAGTGTTCCAAAAATTATTTTTTAAAATGTAAAGAAATAGTTCTGGGAAGTAATTCATGGTGCACTATTTTCCCTTTTTTTTTATATTCCGGATGCACTTTTTAGAAAGCTGTTTATTTTCTTAATATTTTGAAAAGTATTTCATTGAAAACACTTTTGTTTATTTTCAACATTTTGGAAAGTACTTTCTTGAACATGGAACAAAAAGGACAAATAAGAATAAATATGTAAATTTAAATAAAAGAAATAAAATAAAAGTGTATTTAGTTAAAAAGGGGAGATAGAGAGCAGAAGGCTATATACAATTTGGGATAAATACCAAGTGGACTTTATGGAATACAGAATAAAGTTTGGGCCTACTATCTCTCCCAAAATGTTTTCTTTGTACCTTCCATACTTTTAGTGAAATGATTTAGTTATCCCTTCTTACAAAATACTTTAAAACCTAATTTCAAACAACGGGTGATGAGTAATGGACAGAAATTTTAATTATTCCTGTCATTAGCAACAACACATTTTACATTCCTGAATATGTTGCGAACGTCAATGCAAATTATAATATTTTTGTTTGTAATTATTATATAAATAATAAATTTTTCAATCACTACTTTTATGTACATGACAAAGAATATATATTGCTTTTAGTAAATGTTATCATGAACCAAAATATTGTAAACATGCAGAATTTAAAAAATTAAAAACATTTTAGAACTTAAATTAAAAAAAAAATCTAAAAAGAGTTAATGAGATAGACTTGTTTCTTAAAGATTTTAAGTTACATAGCATTAAATCTAAGTGATTAAGATACACAACTATTTTTCCATAACTACTAAATAGCAATATATATTACGTTAGAATCTTCTTGATATTAAATGTTTATTAGTTAATTGGCTAATTCATTCATTGATATGTTTACAATTTATTTTCTGTTTTTACTTTCAAACTCAAAACCTCCATTTCTTTTACTATTCTCATTAATTGAATAAATGAGATCATAGATGCTAGTTTTGTGTTATCGACCCTACTTATAACTTATCAGTACTCAATTTATTTTCTAAAAGAATACAAATAAAATTTGTTTGCTTAATGTTCATCAATATTTTAGTATCGTGTATGGTTTGTTTTTGTTTTGCAGGAGAACTAGCAGATGATCCAAAGATAGAGAAGGTTAAGGAAAGAAGTTAAGCTATGGCAAACAATCTAAATTATGAATAATTTTAGTTTAATTTGAATTAGTGATTCAATTTTAACTTATCGAATGCAGATCAAAATATGCACTAAATAATTCATGAATACGAAAAAAAAAGTCAAGAATTTATGTCCCGTTTTTCTATAACTTTGAATTCTTATTAAGGGATATTCAACTTTATAAATTTGGATTAATAATGCAAGATTTATCGAAGAAACAGTAGAAAGTGAATTTTAAGCCTAATTCAATTATAAGATAAGGTTTGCACTTCATTTATATACTATAAAATTGTCTTATTTAGTTGATGTGAGACTTCCAATAATTAAAAATAAAGTAATTTACGGTATATAAGTTGATATAAACCTTTATTCAGACAAATTTTATAAGATTCAGTTAGACTAAAAACTCACTTCAAACAATCAATCATTTAACTTTCTTATTTATAAAACATAAAACTCGCTTCAAACAATTAGTCATTCAACTTTCTTATTTATAAAGCATTCTTAGGATGTAAGACTAGTAAAGGGAGGGGAAATAACCTACCAATTGATTGGAAATACATAACAATTTATCTTTAAGCATGTGGATGGGTTAACCTGTTTAAACTTGCACTCTCATAAACTTAGACTATAAAAATATTTATTTGTATAACCCATATTTTAAAATAATTTTAACTTTTGTACCCTAATTTGTCCTGTAAAACTCCCAAGTTAAATAGACCAGTTAATACTTATAGAAATACATTGGGATTTTAAAAATTCATTTACTTAATTTATTACAAATGCACAATCAATACAAGTAATAAAATTTGAATTCTTAGCTTAATTTGGGCACAATGATGGTGGTGGCAGGTAACCCATAAAGTTTGCAAAGAAACATGTTTAAACTTAGGATGTCAAAAAAAAATTTGTAATCACATGTATTTATGCATAAAACTCATAACAGATAGAAAAAGATATAGTAAATGGATATCTACATATAACAGGCACAAATATTTTTTATACCCGCTTGTTAACGAGGTGAGTACGGGTATCATAGTATCTCTACACGTGGATACTATACTCTAATTTAAATTAAAATAAAAAATAAAAAATAGAATTAAAACATTAACACATTCATTCTGAATGACTTATTTTTTATCAATATATTGGTTTAAAAAAATCTCCATTCCTTTGTAAACTGTCATTCAACATTATTTAAATGTGTGATTTGCACTTTATTTGAAATACCCGCGGGTAAATATGGATATTCGTGGATATTAAAAGTATGAGGTACCTATATAACAAATACTCGCACGGATAGAGGTATGAAATGAATATTTATCCAACGAGTAAAGTACGGGAGAGCCACTACCCATACCTTACCCTAGGAATGACAACGAGTCGGGTTGGGTACGGATAGTGCCTACCCTCTACCCGACCCACATGAAAAAACTGTACATGTTACCCATCCCGTTACCTGCTGAATACTCGCATTAAAAAAGTTCGCAGATTTTTTTTCAACCCACGGATACCGGTTGGATATCCGCAAATATTTTTTATATAATTTTTTTATTAGATCCAAATTAAATTACAAATAAGAAAAATAAATAGAGGTGCAGAAAAAACTTAAACAACCTAACATATAATGAAAATTGGTGCAAATATTAAAATGAGGGGTGTAACGTGTAAAACCTTGGTCAGACCCAACTCTCTCCTCTTCTCCCACACAAAGGCAATTAGGGTTTAACCTTCCACCTTCACGTTTGTGAGTCACCATGAATCTAGCAGCAGGTTCCGCCGCCACATGCCCCATGACGGCGAGAGATGTTGTCGGAAACGCTTGTCACCACCGTAGGAGTTGTCGCGAGAAACAAACAACACAACCTATCATTGTAATTATGCGCTTATGCCCGCGCCACTCCCGAGCACCACCAACAATGTCCCTGGCCTTCGTCTCAATCCATCTTCTTTGTCATTTCTCACAACTCACGAGTGAAACAAAAGCCTTACCGCCCCTCTACGTCAGGTTTTAAACCTCAAGGCGAAAACTACCGTGAGCCTACCATCAACTTCGACTTTGAACTTCGAACTCCAACATCGGAATGTCAACACCTCAACTTCGAACTCAAACTTGCTGGGAGTTAGAATGTTAAGGCCAACGTTTTGATTTGCCTCAATGAGAGAGGAGAAATACTTGTCTGACATTTGACGGCAACAAAGAACGAGAAGAAAAAAAAAACTTTAGCAAGCAAGACATGAGTAACTTAATAATGTAAAACCTAAGGATATAAATGTAATTTCATTTTCTTAATGGGTCACGGATACCGCAGGTACGAACAGTATGATACCCGATTCGACCCGTTAATGAATGGATATTAAATTATCTACTACCTGTGAATACCTATTACCCGCGAGTACCAACTATCCGTAACGGATTTTATCTGCAAATACTCATGTGCACGAATATTTTTGCCATCCTTACCCTACCCGCTGTTGGGTATTGGGCTCCTTTCCTATGTGGAGAAAAGCACAAAACTTGAGAAGCCCAAAACTTGAGAAGCCCATCTCTCACTTAACCCAGTGGAGAGGGGGCTATAAAATAAATAGAGAGGCAGAACAATAGAGTCAGAACATAATGAAAGTCCTAACACAGAGGGAGAGGTAGAGGGAAAATTCTGTTCACATTTTTCACAGAGCTGTCACCGTAAATTCGGCACTGCGGATTCGTTTACCGTTGGATCGGGCTGAAATTTTTACAGAAGGTTCGGAACTCATTGCTCTTCATTTTAACCAGTCGGATCGTTGATACGAGGTCTGAGTTGGGAGATATTAATTTCGCACTACAGCAGTGATTATATAGATTTTCCTATCTTGTTCTTCTCTATTTTGAAAGCTTTGTTGCTTTGTTATTTGGTTGGGTGTTGACACTAATTTGTGCTATTGATTGAGACTCTTTTGTACTCTTTTTTATCATAGTGGAGCTATTTCTTTGGTCTGGACGACTCATGATTTGAGGGGTTTTCCACGTTAAGAATTTCGATGCCTTTATTTGTACTTTTGGTGATTTATTATTGTTGCTGCTTTTTGATTGTTACTCCTCATAAATTTTTGCAAGTTAGGAAAAATTATATCCGTTGCATTCTCTAGTATATTGTTTGTGTTGTTGTTTTCCCATCACCCGCCCCATTGACATCCTAGCTACAAGAGTTATGTATGAAAACCCGCATTAAAATTTTTTCAAAAATATTAAACTCTCACTTGCACAAAATTGAGTTACACTCCTCATCCACCGACTTTTTCTTAAGTAGCCAATTCTAGCTCTACCTAGGACATATAATTTTAATAGAATGAGATAAATTTTCTAATTTTGAGTTTGTATATTTTTCTTCATGATTTTAATGTCTTTTACGTGCATAAAAAGAATGTTATATTATAATCTAAATATTGAATGAAGTATATTACCATCTTACATTGATTATAATATAAATAATATGTTTATTTTATTATTTATAAAAAAAAAGTGTTTTCATTCATGTCTTTCTCTAGGCAATTTAGGTGTGTAGAAAAATATAAATGAAAATAATAAAGGCATAAAATTATATAAATGGACTGATATAAACATAAAGAATGATTAAGGAGAATAATGAATGAAAATGAGTTTATTTAATTCATCATGATTCATTTTATGTGCCAATTGCAACAAAATTTTATAAATTACTATAACTGAATATTTAAAGGTCAATGCAAATAGTAAGTTTAATAAATTCATTAGACCCACATGTATTATAAAATCAAGATGACTATACATAATGTGAGTAAGATCACAAGAAAACTCATGTAAAAGTCCTCTTTACAAATCTTTTCAAAACCAAGCAAATAAAATCCATTTGACTTTCTTTACAATATTGTGTCGTTTACTTTTGTTTTTACATCATTAACTGTGTGGGAGATTATATAAACTTCCTTTTATTTCTTCTAGATAAAACGACTACTAAGCTAAATAGTAACATATCTTTTTTAAAGTAACCTATATTAAAGTAAAAAAAACATTTATTAATACATAGAAAGTATTAAATTATATAAAAATATTACATTTTTATGTATCCATCATCAAAATTTGACCTAAGTTATATATCTTTCAAAATTTATCTATACCTATTTATAACAAAATTCATCTTTTTTGTGCCCATATTTATTTTATTATTTTACCCATTAATTTTTTAAAAAAAATAACTAAAATAATTATTTTATCAATTTTACTTTTTAAGTGATCATTTATTTAAATTTAACCATATTTTATTTAACTATTTTTTAAATTTAATTATTTTTAATTATAAAATTACGTACAAAATAAAAGAAAATATTTATAATTATTTTTTTAAAATTATTTTCATTTAATAATAATAATAATAATAATAATAATAATAATAATAATAATAATAATAATCTTACTATCATAAACAAAATTGAACATATGTGTTAAAAGTGAAGTTTAAGTCTAACTAAACCCCACAAAACTAACTTGTAAAATGAATATTGCATCCATTTATATATTATGAATTGAATTTATCTCCAATCGATAAGGACTTCCAACAATATGCGCATTAACATGTAGGTGATAACGGATATTCTTAGTTTCACATTTGTTTAAATTCTTTTTTTCATCCCATTTTCTAAAAAATCAATACAAGTCACTACGTTTTTTATTTTTATTTTATTTTATCTTTCATTTAAGTTTTAATTAGTTTACATATATTTATTTACTATAGCATAAATATAAAAAAAAAAACAGCTTTTTATAAATATTTTATTAAAGTCAAGAAAAATATTATATTTCTTTTGGATTTTCCAAAAGAAATCTTAAACGATAATTAAAAGGGAGTAAAGGTAGTATTAATTTTACTTATATACTCCTTTTTTATCACCCTTAAGTCCTTTCATATTCGCTAAATAGTCCCTGAATAATTGTACTTACCTAGGGTTCATATTTCTAATTTTTTTCATAAACACTTTCAGACAAAATAAAATAAAATAAAATTCATCATAGAATAAATAAACTAAACTTATGTTGGACTTGTGTCTATCTCCATAACATTGGTGTTGGAATGTTCATGAAAACATTTATTCCCTTTTGTTTTGTTATTTATTGTTGGGTATCTATCTCAGCTTCTTTTTGAATATGGTGGCAATAACACAAGTTCAGAATTTGAACTACATTGATAATTATTAGCTCTGAAATTTAACTTCAAAACTAAAAGAAAAAAATGTCAATGGCTAATGAAACAATAGTTTATGACCTATTCACAGGCACGTTTCTTCTCTTACATGTTGGTTTTGTAAATTGGACTTACATGTAATATTAACCCTATTTTTCTTACTTGTCGGCAGAAACTACAGTCAATATTGTAAAATTATATATTATTGGAGTATATATAGGTAGGGGCCAAATCATACATATCCATATAGTTTTTTAAAATGTTAAATAATTAAATATTATATAAAAAAAATTCAATGGTTGAGTAGTTAAGACTAATGTTTTTATCGTAATTTGATTTAAAATTTACTTTTCAAATATTTTGAAGTAATTTTTTGGAGATCTAAAATAATTAGTACTAAAAATTTGAGTTTTTTTAAGGGTTAAATATGTTTTTGGTCCCTTAACTTTGATTGAATTTTGGAATTAGTCCATCTCGAAATTTTAGACCAATTTAATTTTTTATCTTTCGAAATATGTGGATTAGTCTTTTTAATCAAATTTTGTTAGGTTTATTTAATGTTTCGTACGTATTTAAGAATTATATTTGAGTTGTTTATACTGTTCGACACATTTTTACTTTAATGTTAAGTCAAATACTATTATGAAACGCGCTTGAAATGTCAAATAAACTTAAAAATATTTGATTAAAAGTGCTAAATCCATGTATTTCGAAAGATGAAAGACTAAATTGTTCTAAAATTTCGAAATGGACTAATTTCGAAATTCACTGAAAGTTAAGGGATAAAAAACATATTTAACCTTTTTTTAAAGGTCAATACTAAATAAAAAGAATTTGAGATTTTTTTTCCAAATATTTAAAATAAATATTTTACGTGTTTGAACCTTAAACTAACCCTAAATACACAATTTGATCAAAGTTATATTCGTGTAAATTTATCTCTTTTGATATCGGATAGAGTTTTGTAAATACTACTTTTATTAAATTTTGATAATATAAAAGTATTCTAAAAGAAATTATTTAATTCTACTAATTTAATAATTCGAATTGTAAATTATAATCTCTCTAAAATAGAATATATCGATTTACTTATTTACTTAATTGTCTTACATAATATCTATATTTTGATATCTCAGTATTTAGAATTCAGCATACAATATTTTAGGTACCTAAAAATAATCAAGTTATTAAACTGAAATATGATCAAGTCCGTATTTTATATAATACAATAAAATTTTCTTACAAACACACTGTATTATAATTTTTGAGTTAATGTAGTGTCTTTTTTAGTAAATATTAAATCTATAATCTTTAAACTTAAAAAAAATACATAGAAAAGGGAGAAACTAAATCTTTTTTCTATTATAAATTCGATTATAACTTCAATTTAATTAAGTACTTTTAAAAAATAAAAATGAGACTATTTATGATCATGAAACTCATTTTAAAAGATATATCAATATCTTATTAGAAAAGATTGTCTGTGGTTAATTGATATTGAATCCCTAATATTTTTATTCTTAAAAAACGCATAAAAATAACAGAGACTTTTTTTTTTCTCTAAGTACCTTTCTTATAAATAAAATATGAGAGTGATTGTGGCCATTAAAATCATTGAAAAGATACATGAATGTCTATTGCCGCCACATAAGGAAAAAAAGTGATGCGTTTTCCAAATTTGTTTACATATAAAGTCATGCTGCATAATCCACACATTGGGGAAATATTTCTAGTTTGATTGATTGATGCCATCATTTTTTAACCTTGTCAATGAAAATGTATTTCTCACATCAAAATAGCAATTGAGATATCATTTGTTAAATTTTTATAATTATTAATAGAAGGTGAGTTTAAAATAAAATATTTACACGAATAAATATATTTTTATCTCTTAATTTTTAATAAAAAATGGAATTAGTTTTCTCTTAACTTGAACCAATTTAATCTTCCATATCTAAAAATGCATGGATTTATTTTTTTAACCAATTTTTTAAGTTTATTTGACATTTCAAACGCATTTTAGGATAGTATTTGAGTTAATATTGAAATGAAAGATAAAATGCTATCATGAAATGTACTTAAAAGGTCAAATAAACTTATGAAAATTTAGTTAAAATGACTAAATTCATGTATCTCTAAAATTATGGGACTAAATTGAGTCAAAGTTTCAAAAAAAAGACTAATTCCAAATTTTAATTCAAACTTAAGTGACTAAAATCAAATTCAACCCTTATTTATATATTTATATGTCGTAAATCAATTTTTTAATTAATGTGAAATTTTTAATGTATTTTCTTGTGTACATTTTGTATAAGATTAAATATTTTGTGTATATTATAATAATGATCTTGATAATGGTTATGACTAGTGATAAGATCAATTTAGAATATATAACAGTGATAAGATCAATTTAGAATATATAAGTGGGTGCAAATCTTATTTTACAAGTTAATTTTGTAAGATTAAGTAAGGCTTAAAATTTACTTCTTAAGTGGTATCATTGTTATGAGTTAAGAGTCTATCCTAACGAAGTTCGTTATGTGTTGAGTCTATTGTTTCATCGTAGTTGGATTGCTATTGAATCACCTATTAATATTTAGTTTCACACTCAAGATGTACATGCATCAGCATGAGAGAGTTGTGTTGAAAGTCTTATAATATTCACTAGTGATACACTACTAAAAAAAACTCATATTTCTTGTCAATTTTGTTCTGAATTTCTTTTTTGTAGGAAATACTTATAAATTGTTATGAAAAAAAATTACAGAAAATTGCTGTCAATTTTTTTGTAAAATATTTTGTATAAATCACTTTTCATAACAAATTTTATAAATAATACTTACGAATTTTATAATTTTATAGGAAATTATTATCCACAAAGGAATTATATACCAATTAAGATTCTTAGAAAAAATAACAGACAAAAATAATTTTCTTACAATTTTTTTAATAAATTTGCAAGCAAAATTCTATGTAATACAAAATTTTTTAGTAGTAATAAGACCAATTTAATATATATATATATATATATATATATATATATATATATATGAATAGATGCAAAGTTTATTTTACATGTTACTTTTGTAGAGTTGAGTTAGATATATAATCAATTTCTTAATAATAATCGATGAAATTTTAAATCTAACATTTCAACAAATTTTATTAAAATAAATTTGGAAGTTTAATTCATTTTCATAAAATCCATTTATATCATAAAAATTATCTCCACATTGACATGCTAGTAATTGATTTTATGCATAATTGATGTGAAACTTTTAACTAATTAAATTAAACTTAAAACATAAAACTAATTTCAGAGTTTTTTTTTGGTCAAAAAATAGACGTAATCAACTCTTTCACCGTCATTAAGCACAATTATATGAACTTAAATTAAGATATTTTGAGGCTCATATTTATTTTCTTTCACATCCTTAAAGATTCACCAATACACTTCATTAATCGATGCATGCTTGCTTAAAAACATTAAATTTGAAGAAATAATAAACGGTAATTAGTTTTTGAAAGTTTTTTAAAACAACTATGATTCAGAATAAGTTAAAGCAAACAGAAATTGAGTGTTCCACTGTTAGCACTTCCTAAAGAGTTTGAGCAAGAAGAAGCAACGACAAAAAGTGCAAATCCTTAATTAAGAAAAGGACATAATAATGCTATAAGGTTAGTCTTAGAACAAAGAGAAAGAGACAAGTTGATAAGTGTACAGATTAAACAAAACTTAGTGTGGTACTCAACATGTCTAATTAAAGAAAATTAACAATTAATTAACACGCATAAAGTTTTTTGTACAAAACTATGATTTGTATAATACTATCCAAAAGCATGTTAATTATAGGCAAAAGTAAACTTGAGCACGCTTCCTTGAGTAACCACTTGTTTAACCTTTAACTCATAAAACCAAGACACTTTTGGGTTTGTGTCTTCGCTTGTTGTCACTTTCTGAATACAAAATTCAGGTATCTCTTTCTATTATATAGCCAACTATCCAACATTTTGATCAAATCACTTTCATGTCAAACTCTTGCACTCTGAACTTGTTTTTAATATTGTCATATTCTACAAACTTGAACTCAACTTTGCCGACAAACTTCAACTAATCACATTTCTATGCATAACCTTCATCTTATATCTATATATATAAATCCTCCATTAACTAACATTTTTTACAAAAAAAAAAAAAATCAACATAACCTCCACTTATATATCATAATAAGTCATCAAAGTATAACCCTGATCAAAGCGTAACCCTAAGTTAGACCTAATAGTCAGAGATCACACATGGATTAGAAATAAGTTCAACAAATTACAAAAGTTATCTGTTGTGTGATATGTTCAATTTATTGATATTGAATTAAATTTAAAATTTATTTCTTAATGATAATAAATTCGACAAAGGATAAAACCTACTTAATTAATGTGTATATTAAAGTTTATTAATTTTTATAACAATTACTTTAAAAATATTATAGGTATGATATTTCTTGATTGACATTAATGTAAAAATAAATAAATAAATACTCTTGATGGTGTATGCCGAGTAATTTTACTAAATAACTCATTAATTATTTAATGAAATGGCACATGAAAAATGATTAAAAGAAGATAGTTTCTCACATCTTAATAACTTCTTTTTTCTCTTTTTAACTCAGCTTAGCATTTGTTTAAGAAAATATTAGTCTCGAGCTCTAACTGTTAATTAAAATATCCAAGAACAAACAAAAAAACTCTCACATATTAATAATAATAATAACAACCTGATTTCACTGTCTAGATTATGTGAGACACATAAATATCACACGACGTCATTAGGTTGAATATAAAGCCAAGTTCTTACATATAAAATAAAATAAAGAAAAAGACTGAAATAAATTTAACAACATCTATAAATGTGGCATGCATATATTAATATATAGCACTATATAGCCATAATACAGAGTCCTTAATTTTGATTATTACAAAAACCTTTAAATTACAAGTGCACCAAAATCCTGCCATATACTATATATATAATATTGGAAGGACGCAACTCAAACTGCACTCTATGGCACCTAAGAAGAAGAAGAAGAAGAAACTAATACACTCTTACATATGATATATATCTCCTTGAATATAGGAAAATTAGATGATGAGACTTGCTTATTAATCATGATTATTACTAGTTAATCAGGCTCCTAATTATAGCAGCTTCAGGACTATCAGCATCAATTGTGGCCAACAACTGAGACAGTCTTTCACTCAAGTCATCCACTTCTCTGTGTAAACTTCTGATGTAGTTACAGGTCTCTTGTAGGACCTTAGATGCTGATACCTGCAAAACCATAAGTCACTTTCTTTTCTCTCTATCATTAAACATTATCATTATCTTAACACATGGCTAAAACATACTTTAATCACATTTCTCAAAGATAACAACACTTTCTTATGTAATTTCTTTTTTTTTTCTTTCTTTTTTGTGTTGAGTGTGAATGATATGTATCTTTATGTACGATGCAATCCTATTCAGAGACCATACAGGAACCTTCGTTTCACGAATTGGTCCAAATTAACCACATGATTGTTACACTGCACAGACCTTTTTTCTTTTTGAAGTCCCTTTCTTTCTGGGGTTCTGTGTTACTGTTATTAATCTTTAACAGTTATATATTTTCAAAACTATACATGTATATTTGTACGATCGAGTCAATGTGAACCCTTTGACGATTCTAGGGATCTGCATAAGATTCGGAGCTGTTGGTAACTTTTCCCCTAATATATGGTCAATTTCTGACTATATTCTTTGACCACTTGAAATTATCATTATATATATATATATATATTTATATATATTACATGTTTTACCCGAGTAATATGGCATCGAGACTCCAGAACATGTCACATAGCAACAAACAAAACATGGCAAAATACCATTCTAGTGGCTTCATCATCTATATATATAATTATATGTGCACATACATAGCTGCTTCAGGCCACGTGAAACTATGTATAATGTAGTTATATATTATTTATTTATTTATTTAGTTAGCACTTTTTACGACATCTTTTTCATCCTCTTTTTACCTCTCTCTTCATTGTAAAAACAGTACTTTACACGTACACGATAGCCATTGTTCAAACTATTTACTTATATAAGGCCTAAACAATGTTCACGAAAGTGAAAGCTCTTAAATGATAATATTGTGAATATCTTGATGAATAGTATCATATAGCTAGTAAATTTGAGTGCAATATTTTGAAATATAACCGAAAGATAATTCTGATAGACAGAGACCTAGAGAGAGAGAGATAAAAGAGATAAAAGAGAAAAAAGGAGGATATTCTGAAATACCTTATCAGAGCGTCTATCACGAATCTCAGGAACAAGTTGACGCAACTTGGAAACAAGGTCGATGATTTGGTCATCTGAGATCCTCGTTGATGCAGATTGTTGCCTTGACCTTCTGCTAGACATGTTTTTTTTTCTCTCTCTCTCTCTCTTTCTCTATGTATATATATATATATATAATATAGGTAGATAGTGCTTAATTGGTGAAATATAATTGTCTAGTACTTAATTATGAGGACTTGGTGGTATATGTAGGTTTCGGTTGAGTTTATTAGTATGCAAAGTAGGTAGAAGTGAAGAGAGAAAGTAGAGAAGATGATGATGAAGAAGGTGGGAGAGGGAATAGAGAAAAAAAAGATTGAAAATGGTTTTGGTTTGGTTTGGTATGGAGGGTAACAAATAAAAGACAAGCTATATAATATGGAGAGGGGGGGGAGAAAGGCTATGATATAGTAGTGTTGGGATACAAGGCTAGGGATGCAGAAATGGAGAAAGTGATAAGAGGGATATAAAGAGAAGGAAAATCAAAGGACCACACACAAAGAAAGAGTGAAAGATGGAGAAAGAAATAAAGAAAGAAAGAGAGAGAGAAAGTGTACAATAACATAGATAGACAGTGATGTTGGATGAGAAGAAAACAATTGCATTGGGAAGGCAGTGTCAAAAAACTTGGTGTTTAATTAAAATGAAGAGTAAGAGAGAAAAGAGAGAGAGAGAGAGAGAGAGAGAGAGAGAGATTAGGTTTCTTCTTCTGTGTGTGTTCCCATATTGGGGTTGAGGTTCAAGTGGGTTAAGAAGAGTGTGTTTGTTTTTAAGCTAACAAAGTGGGCCATAATGTACATGTCTCTATAAGCAGGACCATGTGATCATAGGAAACTGATCCTCTACAATTGAAGGGTTACCCTGTAAAATTGGGGTTGCTAATCACACAGTTCAAAGTAATTGTACCCCTAAACCTCTACCATCTTCAACACTCATCGCTCCAATGTTTCAGGCTTCACTTTCCCACATGGCATGCAACAATTGGTCAACACCCCCCATGTTCATTCAAACAAAAACTCATCTTAATTAATTAATTAATCTCCTTAATCACCATCTTAATCTTTAACCCAAGTGAGTGATTAATTAGTGTTGGAAGGACAGAACAGAACTACGTGAGGGGAAGGTAGCTAGGGCCGAGACATGGAGAGGGAGGGCATGAAAGTGATCACATGTCATTTCCATGGCTCACGAGACATGCCACGTGGCATGTATCTTGAGACCCAGTACCTATATAATGAAGGAAAAGAGGTTTCCCAAATCAAGCAGAGATTGGGAATTTCACACTTTTATCAAGCACCACCACGTGCAGCTACACATATTGGAGACCCCTCTTGCACACATGAGGGGACCTCTTCCTTTGTTAATCCTCCTGTCTCTGTTGTGTACCAATACCCACAACAATCTTTCTTCTTACTCCAAACCTTACAACAACCTTACATTAACACATAAATTACCATTTAAAAGTTCCACATCGAATAATATCAGTAAATTCTGAAATTAGTCTATTTCAAAATTTTAGACCAATTTAATCTTTCACCTTTCGAAATACGTAGATTTAGTTCTTTTAATCAAATTTTATTAAGTTTATTTTACATTTCAAACGTGTTTCATAATAGTATTTGACTTAACATTAAAGCAAAAATGTGTCAAACAGTATAGACAACTCAAATACAATCCTGAAATACGTACGAAACATCAAATAAACTTAACAAAATTTGATTAAAAGGACTAAATCACGTATTTTGAAAGATGAAATACTAAATTGGTCTAAAGTTTCAAAATTGACTAATTCAAAATTTACTGAAAGTTAAAGGACAAAAAACATATTTAACCCTATAAAAAATTATCGAAAGTCGAACATCGAACAGAGATAAAATCAATTTAGAATGAATTTAATCTATCCTAAAAGTCTTTATATATATAATTCTAATTGTCTTAGATTGAGTTTATTAAGTATATTATATATAATTTAGGTAAGTAATTAAGTCCTTTTGATCCCTACTTAATCAAACTCAATTAACTTTATTTCCTACCCTCAACTCCCATATCCAAAGTGAGGGCCATAGAGAATAAAATGGCCATAACTAATGTTTCCTACCTACTATATTAAATTATTAATCAACCTAGGTCCAAGTCGCCTTACATAACGGTGTGTTCAAAGAGATTATTAATTTTGTTGAATTAATTAATTAACCTACGATCTAACTTGTTTAATCATTTAAATGTAATTTCTCTTTTTGTCTCTCTCTCTCTATATATGTACTTTAATACATCATATTTTGGTTCTATTGTTATAATTTCTTGCTCTAAAATGATAGAATTCATTCGATCCATGTTTATCACAAACGGTATCAGAATGTGTTAAGCCGTAATTAAGGAAGTTTGAAAATTGACAATTACGATACGATCGACAATGTTTCGGATGATAAGAATGTAAGAAAAAATTATTGTAACTATGAGATCAAAAGGGTAATTAAATTATTTTTCTTTTTTTAGAAATAATGAATTTTTGTGCTGTTTGAATTTTATTTATTTATTTTTTATCATGATGAGATCTAGGATTATGCATGTGAGACATGAAATATTTGATATGGCGCAGTCATGGAGCATAGATGCTATTGCAATCATAAGGTGTTTGATGTTGAGTCCAAACTCAGTGAAATCTTTAATTATTGTATAGCAAAAATTATGATCAAAATATGACCGACCTACAATAACAAATTATATATATGTGTAGCTAGGTTTAGATGATAATTTGTTAATTGTAGATTAATTAACATTTCCTGTTCAAATTGAATTAATTATTTGGACATGTAACTTGTCACTTAGTTTATATTGAATTATACGTTTAGGAAAGTTTAATAATGCAGAAATGATTTAATTTATTCATGACGCTTGTTGAAATATTTAAATTTAATTATATTAAATATTTATTAATTACTTCTTAAAATAGAGAATGTTTATTTAGGTTTTCCTGTTTTTTTGGTCAATATAGGTGCTACGGAAGGGGGTTATTTGTATACACAGATTAAATTCTTCAGATAAAAATATTTAAGTTTAAATTATATTTTATCAATTTTCAACTTACTCATTCATAATGAGAACATCTCATATGAAATTTAGAGTAATTAGAGATTTTTTGAGTGATTCAATAATGACTAAATAATAAATAGTTTGGTAAATCTAATAAAAATATTAAATAAATTATCAAATTAACTTCTAATTTAGATTAGAAATTCCCTAAATATCTTGACTAAACATGATAACCAGAGCATTCTATCTCATATAATTCATTTTTCCAATCATTCACGCAACCTTAATTGGATTATGAGACATTTATTCAATTGCATAATCTTCACATTAGTTAAATAGAAATTTTATTGTTCTATCAATTTGTGGGGTTTCATCTATCAATATTAAATATTAAATTAAATAATTTTATTTTAAGAGGAGAGATAAAAACAAATGACTAGATGTTTTTGTAGCATCCCTATTATCTTCATGATTGAAGCTTCAAATATGACTAATTTATTCACATTTAAATTATATTGTATACTCATGATTACATGATCATGAATCTCATACAAACATATACCTAACTTACATTCAGTCAGCAACTTGATTATTTCTACTTAGCATCTAAATGTGTTTAGCCTAATAAATTTAGATTTTAATTATGTTATTTAATTAAGATTTCACATTAATTAACTACAAATAAAATCGAATTATAATATATAATGAAAAATAATTTACACATCAGAAATTAACTTTTTTAAAGAAGTTAAACTTAAACTTATTTCTTAATATGAAACATTATAACCAAAATCACTTTAGAAAATGGTATAAAATTATGATCTAAATTATAAAAACTGTTGTCTAAATTTTAGATCATAGTTTTTTAGGCATGGTATAGGTGAGTGTAGTTATAGATAATAAATAACGTTTTTAGTACAACAATACTTTTAAAATTGTTGCTTAAAATTTTCACAATAGACAATAATTTTTCAAGTTAATTTTAAACCTCACCTATATTTTTAGACCATCTTTCTATTGGTTTTATCCACATGATTTAAAGCGACAATTATATAATCATGAACTTTCATGATATTTATACGATATTATTATATATTATATGTTTATGTCGTATTTATTTAACCGTTGTATAATTTAGTGTGGTCTAAACTACAAAATGTTGTAGTGAAATAAGAATCACAAAAATTAAATTTTAGTCAAAATTTAAATGTATCATATAATTTATTATAAAGTCTTCTTCAATTTTTTTTAAAGTTAATATGAGAAGATATGTTAGATATGTATAAACATCCCTGACCTTAGAAAATGAAAATAATAAATTGATGATAAAAGAAATAGTGAAGTTAAGTGATTGTTGATTTCACATGCATTTTTTCTATGTTTTAAAGAGAAAAAAGGTAGTGTCACTATTGGCTTTATCGAAGGGAGAAAGAGGTGGACCATGATTGTTGGAGATACCAAACTGTGTTTTCATACCAAACAAACGTTATTTAAGAGGGCATATTCCCCTTTAGGTGTGTCCAAGTAAAATATTTCACATCATCACTTTTCACCTTTTACGGTCAAAAAGGAACCAATGCATGACATGACAATGTGTACACTTATCTCTCAACCCGACAAGAAGTTGGAAGTTAGAATTCTGTTGGAATTCATCATCATCAAAAAAATTAAAACAAACAATCAAAAGTTCATAAAGTAAACAAGGGGAAAATAAAATAATTAATTAACCTACTTTTTATGTTCCTAATTAATGCATGCGTAGTTCCGTGATTAGATTACTTTAATATCCAGGGAAATCTCCTTTACATCAACTTCAAACCCAATCAAAAGTGTGATTAGTTGATTAATGCCACGCTTAAGGGCTTTTTATCATTTCGCAAATCTAATTATAGTAATTTCTTCTTCTTCTTTATTCAACGGGTGAATATGGGTTAGAAGTGCTTTAGGACGTGTGTTGCAATTAAAATGAAATACGGTTTTTATTTCATTTTTATTAGGATTAAATATGACTTTTGTCTTTCAAAGAAATTTGAGATTAGTTTATTTTCAAAACTTTCGACCAGTTTAGTCATTTATCTTTAAAAATATGTGAATTTAGTTCTTTAAACCAAATTTTGTTAATTAAGTTTATATGACTTTTCAAGTGCATCTCTCATTATAGTATTTGGATTGTTTACACCGTTTGACACATTTTCACTTTAATGTTAATTCAAATGTTATCATAAAATGCGTTTAAAATGTCAAATAAACTTAACAAAATTTGGTAAGAAGGACTAAATCTAAGTATTTTTAAAGATGAAAGACTAAATTGGTATAAAGTTTCGAAGAGAGACAAATTCTAAAATTCACTGAAACTTGAGAGACCAAAAACATATTTAACCCTTCTTATTATATGTTTATAAGGTGGTAATGTTAAAAAAAAAATGCTATCAACAAACTCTTTCAAACATTCTTCCACTGATTTAAATTTATTTAGTTTCATCAAAATAAAAATACAAAGTCATTAAATATACAATTGACGGACTTGAAAGTAACATTTGAACGAAATCTACGATGATAAATATGTACATGTCATATTGTGTTCTTTTTTTGGAAGAGATAATTGATTTTATGTTATCTAGAATATTAACATGATAATGGATGAACTATATATGTTCACTTATGTGAAAGGTATTTAGATATAAAAAAATAAAAAAATAAGACTCTAAGAATGTCTAGATTCAAATTCTTCACTTCTTATCTTCCTTATAGCTTTTTTCTCTCTCTTATGAGTATCCCCAAATGTTTCGTTTAATATGTTTTTTGTCCATGAAAAATATATATAAATTGAGACCACACAATTATATTTTTTTTAATCAATTTCAATCGACAATATAAAGAGTATTTGAAAAGAAATTGTTAGAGAGAACAATTTTAGTATTTTCTTTTTAATATTAGAATAGTTATTGAACATGAATGTTCTGGTGATCAATTAAATAAATATATTTTTCTTGAATTCCAAGATAACAATCAATGTAAAATTAGTATGACTTTCTTAATTTTTTTAAAACACTTTTTAGATGACTTGTACCGAAATTAATGTTGAAAGTTCTAAAATTTTATTGGATATTTTAATTTTTTTTTATTAACTTTTAATCTACTACTTTAATCATTATCAGATAATCTATTTTGATTTTTTTTGTGATGTGATGTGATTATCTAATGATGATTAAAGTGGTGAATTAAAAGTGAATAAAAAAAATGAGTTAAAATATCATTACAATAAAAAATAAATAATATAATACATATGCCAAAATTGAGACTAACATGACCAAATGTCTAAACCAAGTAAAAATTGTGTATAAAGCCTTTCTAATTATTTTTATTCTAATTATTTAATCATAATATAAAATAAATGTATTATATTAGAATCCATAGAAATTGATTTATTCAAAGAGAGAAAAAAAAACTAAGGGTGAGCAAAATATTCAAATTTTGATATCCAATCTATAATAATCTAAGTTCATATTGTTTTAAGTCCATTTAAATGAATTTATTCCAAATCCTAATTTTTTGGATTTTAAATCCAATCCACCTCCACCTAATTAGATTTGGATTGCATCATTTTTTAGATTTTGAAATTTCTAGGCGGGTGAAGACCAGGCCGAAGGTCAACACGAGTAAGCCTTAATCGAAGGTCAGTCGAGTCAACCCTTGTTAAAGGTTAGCTCGAGTTGGTACCGGCTGAAGATCGTTTGAGTTGGTCCCAACCAAAGATTTGCTTGAATCGATCACAACTCAAGATCAACTCTAGTCGGTCTTAGCCAATCGTTGGTTAAGTCGGTCCTAGTCGAAGTTCGGCCAAGTAGGATCTAGCCAAAGGTCAACCTAATCAGTCCCAATCGAAGGTAGGCCAAGTCGTCCCCAAACGAAGGTTGTCCTGTGTCGACTCTAACCAAAGGTTGAGCCGAGTCAACAAAGACCTAAGATGGAACCGAGTCAGCCCAAGCTGAAGGGTCAAGCCGAATCGAGATAACACACACCTAATGGACCTAATGATCAAATATTTTGTATTGATCTTATATTATTTTGATATCATTGACAAAATGAATTCAATATAGTTTTAATCCACTTTAAATTAAATTAAAAAAATCAAATTTAGTTAATTCAGTTAAAATGAATATGGATTAAAATCAAGATTCATTTTAGTCAAATTATCTAAGTTTGAATTATAGATGAAATCCATTTTATTAGATCTACATTACATCCAAACTAGATATTAATAAATACAATTCATATAAAAAAAAATCAATTGTGAACTTGTTATACTGTTAATACCCTTATTTCTCTTTAGTTAAGTAAAATGTTTTCCATGTTTCCATGACTATAAAAAGAAGAAGGGAGAATAAAACTTAATTAATGAGTTACATTGAATTATACTCCTCTATTCTATAAACTCTATCCAAAGCTCCAATTTATTTTCTTATCTTTTTGGCATTTTCCATAAGAGATGGGTCAAACTTCCTTTGTCCCAAAATTACTGCATCTTTTTGGGCACATGTAATCATGATTTTAATACCTAATTCTCTCTCTCTCACACACACACATATATATATATATATCAAAACTTTTGGTTGGTAGGTCTAAAGGGTGCAACGGATTTCATGGAACTATACTAAAAAGTTACCCTTCAACTCCATAAAAATTATTATCATCGTTGACCCAAAAAAACTTTGTGATCTTCCAACAATGAAATCTAAAGTCGTTATAAATTTTTTTTCTAAGCTTAAAGTAGCTATTATTAAATTGTAAAAAAGTTCATCTTTCTTTGACGAAGACTTGTGGATAATAAAATATTAATTGCAAGCCATGAATCTATAACTAGCTAGGTTGCTTTATGTAGTTTCCGTTTACCCATAGAAAAAAATTCAGTTCAAATTTCCATGATCGAGAAGATTAAGGGGTGTCATTTTCAAATGAAAATCAACTTTATGCTATCCTCGAAAAGGAAATTATGTATATTTTCAACTGGGGTGTGTTAATCAAGTTTTGGTTTTTTTTAATCGTGATATTAGTACGGATTAAATATCATATGAAATATAACTAATTTCATTGGATACCTTGAACATACCTAATGTGAATAGTTTTCTCATAACATTTTTTATATATTTTAAAGTGACATTATTAAAATTCGAACTTTAGACCACCTAGTTAAATAACTCAAACTGTTATTACCTGGGGAAAAGCTTCCAATATCCAAGCCTCATTGATACTCATTGATAAGTATATCTTCTAATGTTTTATCAAAATCACAAGACAAATATTTCATTGTAAACAATTAATTTGTATTACTTATTTTATGCATACATCTAATATTATAGGTTTAAATACTTTTTTGTCCTAATTTTCGTGAATTTGTTTTGTTTGGTCCTCATTTTTTTTTGAAATGTTCAAAATGGTTCTAGTTTTTGTAATTTGTGGTTAATTTGGTTCTTTTTGTATACGTAGTTCAAATCGTTAATGGGATGTGAACCGTAACTACCACATGTTACTCTGTTGTTTTTTTAATTTTTTTTTTAAATGATTCAGTACAACATTTATATAAAAATTAAATTTGGTCAATTTGGAGAGGAGCAAAATTGAGACTGATTTGAACAAAATTAACGAAAATTTGGACTAAATTAAACAAAATTAACGAAAACTTGGACCAAATTAAATATAAGCCACGAGATACTGCCACATGTCACAATGTTGACTCGACACCTAGACAACATTTTTAAAATTAAAAAAAAATTAAAAAATCACAGAGTGACACGTGGTAGTTACTATTCATCTTCTGTTAACAATTTAAAACGATGTCTGCAAAAAGGACCAAATTGACCACAAATTACTAAAATTAGGACCATTTTGAACATTTAAAAAATGAAGAAACAAAGCTCACAAAAATTGAAACCAAAAGATATTTAAGCCAATATTATATAATCTCTAGTTATCACATTCTCCATGTAAAAACTAGTAATAGAAGAAAATGTGATATGGTAAAATATAAAGGCATTAAAGTACTATTAATTTTAAATAGAACAGCTCCCAAAATTTCTTTTGTGGCTTTGAGAAATATTTAAAATGTCATCTCATAAGGACAATCAAATGGATTTATTAACGAGACAAAATGATCACAATAAATAGTGACACTTGTACAATATTCAATTTTTTAATATAAAGAGATAGGTAAGTTGAATCTTGGAGTTTCCTAAAATTAAAGTAAAACTTTAAGACTTTATGATTGCTTATACAAATATTTTGCAATGTTATCTTATCACGACCAATTCTCTTATATTGTTTCATCATAATTAAAATAACACGTCCAAAATATCTTCTCCGCACATTTAATATGTTGAAAAGTGTCACATAGCATATGATTAATTTTTAGGACTTTAAGTCTAATTCAATCCCACAAAATTGGTTTATAAGGTAAGATTTGCACATCACTTATATATTATGAAATTATCTTATATCTGGTCGAGATTTCCAATATATATATATATATATATATATATATATATATATATATATATATATATATATAAAAGTATCACTTATGTTGATATGCATTAATTGCTTGTTCAACCATACATAATTGCTGAAAAACCCTTTTCAATTTGAAGATTAAAGGATGAAAATCTAACATGATTTTTAAAGTGGGGAAAATAATGAAATTAACCTAAGTCCTAGCCATGGATAAGGTGCTAAATTTATTCATTAATTTCTAAACAAATCAACAAAGTTAAAAGTGTGATTGATATGCTGGTACAAAACCAAATCTCTAACAACCTAATTAAAGTAACTTATTTTCAAATCGCATTATGTCGGGTAAGAAAGACCATTTTTCTTTGACATGACTAATCAGAAATCTTCCCAAATAATAATATATTTCACTTTGCCTCATTCTATTGATTCTAAAAAGCATATACATAAAGTGTCACAATTTAAATTGGATATTAAATCTAGGGTAAAGTTTTCATAATTGTTTCTGCACCAATTAATTAAAGTAGAATTATTTGAATCATCAATTTTTAGATATTTAATGGCATAATGATAAATAAGATGCCACTTTTAAATAAGTTTTCTTTGGATACAACTCATACCACGACTTAATGACTATAGAAATATTTGTTTTAAATGTGAAAATTAAAACTAATAAGAACATTCACGGTTAAAATTAAATCATCCTGAAACTAAAAAATATATATATTCCCTTCATTTTAAGATAACTACGGCTTAAAAAGTTTCTCACATATTAGAAAGTAATGATTTTTTTTTTTTGAAATAATTTCAGTCTTTCAACATATTCGTTACTTTTATACATTGTAAATATGAATATTGCTGCAATTTACTTGAAGATAAATTAGGGAAAAATGCAATTTTTTAAAAACTGAAAATGTTAATAATTAAATTTAAGAAAGCAAAGATATTGCACCATAATTAAATATATTCCAAATTTGTTTTCCCACCTTTTTGATTCAAGGATAGAGGTTTACTTAATCAACTATAGAATAAGGATAGAGTTGAATTCTAACTTTGCACTATCATTATTTTCAATCTTTTGTTCGATGACTTTCTTTTTGTAATGCACAATATATAGTATATGAGATGCAATATTCCATTTAACTGGGTAATTGTTGTTTTTTATATATTTTTTTGTATATTTTTGTGATCGGAGAAAATAGATTTTATTAGGACACTAATATTTTATAGAAATATGAAGACAATCAAAGATGAATTAATTGTATCAAGTTTTAAAATACTATTATTCCAAGGATAACCAAATCTTAAAATTATTATATATAGAAACGAAGGTAGTAGTTGTTACTAAATAAAACTAGAGAATATAATAACTTTATTGAATAATTTTTCTTTTATTTTCCAAAGCAAAAAGAAAACATATTAATATGCCCTACATCTTAGGGAACAAAGTGTAATGTGGTAGGTACATCGTCGATTCGATGCTTTTCGTTTCATGCTTCCTTTCCTTGGGTCATCCACAATCACTGCACAAATCTCGACCTCATCATTTGTTATTATTCTTTTTTAATTTTCTCAAACAAGTTGGAAAAAATTATATATATATATATATATATATATATATATATATATATATATATATATATATAAAAGTATACAAAAATAATGATAATGAAAATAAATTGGTAAACCAATCCGGTTACGTATATCAAATAGTTTCACATTATTTAAGAGTCAAAATTAAAAATAATTTAAATATATTTTCTCTTTTAATATTTTAATATAATAAAATTGTAACGAAATTTCGAGTTTTAAATACATCAAATATAACTATTGAGTTTAATCATATTATTTTAACGAACTTAAAATCAAATTATTAATATTATCGATGAAGATATGAAAACGAGATTTCAAACATAATTAAAAAAAAATCTTAATTTTTGACTAGAAAGCTTGATCTACGTAATTAAACTTGACATTATACCGTAATGATTTGTCTTACAAATTTTGATAATTCAAAACCCTCCTAAATTTCTTCTTAAAAACAAGTTATCTTTAAAATCTTATAAGTGAAATAATCTATCTTAGAGAAATTGAACCGAGAGAATAGAGAAAATAATGATGGACAAAAATGTGATTATTCACTTTACATTCACAATTACAAGTACACTAACTTATTTATGAGTCATTTATCGACAACAATTTAGTGTTAACAGTTGTATAATTACAAAGAAAATACTTGTACAAATACAAAGAAACCATAAGGATAAACTTATCAGATAACTATTTAACTTCAAGACTAAGAAATAATCTAATTTACCAAGTTGTTTTAGAAAAAAAAATGATATAAAGTTAAGCACTATGTAATATGTTGTACATAAAATAGGCCAGAAAGAAAAGAAAAAGAAAATTAGCATAGAATTAATTTTTCATAAGATAATGATTTCTTAGGTAGTTTTGCTAGAGCATGAATTTTGTGTTGTTTTGATTGTTAGAACATTTTGAGGAAAAAAACCTTGACTGAATAGGAAGGTAAATATGGTATAGATTTAAAACATGATATAGTTATAATAATAAGAACCAAAAGAATTGGTTGATATTATGTAGAAAGTTTGTTCCCAAAAGAAAGTGCTAAGAAAATGACTTTCCACCTTATAAGTTTTGGTCTTATTTTCTTTTTTGCTGAACATACATGTAGACTCCTCCCCACATATCTTTTTCAGGAAACTATGATTAAAGTAAAATTGGACCACTATGTATCACTAATATCTGTGTGGCTGCTTCTGTAAATCATTATTTAAGAATTTTAAATGTTTTATTACTTCTATAGCCTTACTATTGCATAAGCTTTTTTCAATCAAATTTTATACAATAAGAAAAAAAAATAAGAAGCTTTTAAGAAGAGAAGAAATTAAAAAAAAAAAAATGAGATCAATTTTTATAAATTAAGTTATTTATATGTTAGATTTAATTTCTGAATAAATTATTTCCATTTTTAGTTGTGTGTAAATGTTTTTTTAAGAAATTTACAATATGGTGTACAAAAGTCAAGGGTTAATTTCCTTTTTCATAAAAGATAATTATATTTTTTGTCGATCAAAATATTTTGTTGGAAGTCCCACATCGACTAGAGATAAGATCAATTCATAATATATAAGTTGGTATAATCCTCATCTTATAAACTGATTTTGTAGAGTTGAATTAGACTTAAAATTTACTTTTAATATGGTATCAGAACCTTCTGATTTTGGAGGCTAGAACGGTGTTGTAGTATAAATTAATTGGTGTTTAATATTTTTGTACGAAATGCACTTAAAGTACATATTTCAACAACTCATACTGCAGGCATTATGTATGGAAAGTGGGAGAAATTAAGAAGATAAATATTACATCAAATATTAAGAAAATATAAATAAAAGAAATGCATGTGAATACTAATTTCAGGTGCAAGTTGATCCAATGTGTTTTTTTTTTCTTTTAAAAAAAACTTTTCTTTTCTCTTTTTCCCCACATGCACAATAATGCAAGTAGGTATATGCAATTAAATATGTTGTTCACAGGGTCCCATGCAACGTGATCAGTGTAGAGATTCATCAGATCCACCTAATTCTTATTATTCATATAAAGTGCTTCAATATTAAAATTTGACTTCATTAAGAATAAATTTTTTTTTTTGGAAAAGATAATATTCTTCCATTTAGGTGAATATTGTATCCATATACCCTAAGATGGGATAAACAAAACTTCAAATCTAATAAAATCTAGTTTTTAATTATCGGATTGATTTTATACATGGGATGTTTTGAACTTTTTACGTCGAAAATTGAAATGAAAAAGAAAAGTAACAAAGTTTTACATGAATGCTAAAGTAAATTGACATAATAAATAATAATTTTTATTTTAATTATGTTTATAACTAATATAGGAACATTCTTTTAATATATAACTAACACAAATTAAAGTTAGGTTTAAAGTTCAAGAGGTTTTTGGTCATATGTTCCTCCTAGAAGATAAGCTATATTAATTATTATTTTGTCAACCTACACTTAATGAACTCAGCATTGTGATGAATGCATGAATCTTTCACATTCTGCAACTCATACTTTTCTTTTAGTTTCAAAATTACATTTTATTTTATGTCATTTAAAGTTTAAATCAACACTAGAAAGTGTTTATCCTGAATGTTGTAATTATACGTTGGTTCAAATTATAATTCTCACTTGAAATGTTCAAATTAGAGTTAAATGTTTTGATTTCATTGGTGGACATCAATTGTTCTCTGACGAAGATCAAATGAGTCTAATCACAATTGAATCGTGACATTTATTCGAGTCTGGATTCTCTGTTAAGTTTTTTTATGTTGTTGTTGGTTGAGTATTAAAAACATACTGTTTTGGTGCTTTAAAGATAACTTTAATATATTTTAAAATTTTAAATTAAAGACCATTAATGTATTTTGAAGACACAGCAAAAATCAGTAGAGTTCTCGTTTATTCTGTTACGATATTAAAGAAAGAGTTGTGTCCTGATACAAAATTATAGTTTTTAACATAATGGTAGCTGATATTTCATTATTTTTATTTTTATTTTATTTTTTTGTCAAAATTTGTTTTTATTTTATTATACTTTATGTGAAAATTGGAGTGGTTTGGTCCAGAATGTCTAGGCTGCTAATACATAAGAGATTTTAGAAAATAGAAGATGCATGTACTGGTCCATGCATATTTGACAGTGGTGGATAATGAGGGCCACATTAATCTTTTGGTGTGAAGGGACATGTTATGCTTTTTAGATTTTCCATTCATTTGGTGTTTACAACAATAGGAATATCACATTACTTTTTTCCATTAGTAAGTAAACACATGAGAAGAAAAGAAGAATCATTAGTATATATATGTAGTTTAACATAGTTTGATTAAGGTTTGTTTCAATAATTTTTTCCATAGATCCTTACAAGAAGAAAATAGAGAGAGAGAGAAAAAAAAACAATTCCCTTTTTAAATTAAAGTTAGTTTAAAGTATATAAATTAAAATACTTCTTAAACATAAATATTATATTTATTAGAGATATTTTAAAACTTATATATAAACTCATTTTAATTCATGAGACAAATTTTATTTCTTTTTATCTTATATAACTTCTCCCCGAAAAAAAAAATATTTTAATAAGACCTAATTCAATGCTAAAATACTGGAATTATTTACAAAATTTAATTATTTAGAAGAAGGAAAATTTATCAATTGTAAAGTATATTAGTAATTGAATTTGATAAAAGTTAATATGTTCATATTTATTGTTCTAACTTCAAATTTTTATAAGAATGCTGTTATGATCAATCATAGACAACGCTTGTTTAATTTGTGTTGTTTATAAAGTGTCATTAGACAGCACTTTTTTACAAGTGCTATCTATTAATAGATACCGCTCCAATAGATAGCGCCTAAAAAGCGCTATCTATTAACAAAAAATCATTATCTATTGACAATTTTGGCGTAGAGTTCAAAAATTTTATTATGATTTTTGTTCTGATAAACGTCACAAAAAGGTTATGAATATATAAATTATTTTTATAATCTCAACTTTTAAACGATATAAAATCACTGATTGTACCAAAATATTTATAATTGAAAAATTATCGATTCTTTTTATATAAGTAAAGATATAATCGGCGGTTATATGAGAAAAAAAATGTTTTGGGAACTAAATTTTGAAATCTATATTTGTAAATTATTAGGTTGGTGGTGGTTGCTAAAACTAGTTCATCATGCTAAAGTTTCCCATTATATTGTCTATTTTAACAAATTATTTAAAGACAATAACAAAACTAATATATATATATATATATATATATATATATATATATATATATATATATGAGATTAAATGCATGGTGAAATAACAAAGTTATGTTTTATATGTTATAACTAAAGCTTCAAGTTGGAAAATAGAAAAGTTCTTCATACAAAGGCAAAAAGACATATTGCATTGTAGTATATCATAATATTAAAGAATAAGAATATGAATAACATAGAATTGAGTTCAAAGTTCTATTTTTTAAAAAATAAAGTGAGAGAGAAAAAAGTATAATGAAATCAAAAGTTGATTTCATACAAAGAATTTGTTATGTTTTAAAGGAAAATGAAAAGAAAGAGACGTAGAGAAATAGAAATTGAGTTTGTAGAGGACATAACAAAGTACTAAATGTTCTTCCTAGACCCTCACAAAATTGATGGCCAACAAAATGAAAAGAGGAAAAAGATAAGATAGACAATAAAGGACGAGAATGAGAGAAAGAGACTATAAAAGAACGATGATAAATGTCAATAAGTGATGGAGTCAAAGAAAAGAAAAGAAAAATGATGAAAATGGAACAAAAAAAAATGTTGCACATTATTTCAGGATTTAATTGATAGTTAGAGATCAATTAATTTGATTGCTACTACTAGCTCATATTAAACACTTTTGATAGTTAACCTAAAATTTAATTTAGTAATTACTTAATTCAAACACCAATTTGTTAACTAACTTTCACTCTAAGATGATTAATATAATGTCTTAGTTACAAATTTATCAAAACACAATTTTATACGGACAAATATCAGTGACTGCTATATTAATCACTAATAACAATTCATTTTGTTCTAATAGGCTTGTTATGGATGGAAAAAATTTAGTGGCCAATAATTTCCTTAAAAGGAGTCTAAGATATTAATTGGGTAAGATAATGTGAATAATTTTAATCTATTTGGTTGAGTTTTTTTTTTATTATTATTAAAAAGTGAATTTGATTCGATTCAAATTGGTTTGATTTTGAAGTAATATGATTTTAGTCTTGCAATTTGGATGCGAAATTAAGATTCGTTTATATTCCAAATTTTAATATATTTTAGTTTTAAATTTTAAAAATGAATGAAAGCGTTAACTTTCTTTACATATGAACAATTCAAATCTAGTCACGAACATCATTTAACACATGAAAAAAGGTTGACACTGTTGGGTTAAAAAAGAAAATATATCTATTTATTTTTTAAATTTGAAAACAAAGATGTACCAAAATTTGAGACAAAGATGAATTTCAATTTCACATCTAAATTTAGGGATTAAAAACATATTTAACCTTAATATTTTAAACGGAGTGATATATAGGTTATTTGTGTTGAATACAAAATGAGACTCAAGTCAATCAAAACATATTTATTATTTTGAATTTGTATGTGTTGTTGATATTTAATTTAATTGGTAAAATAAAAAATCATTTATCACTCATTTAATGTTGATTGGAAAAAATAAATATAAAAAATTGTGTATTGACATTCTTTAAAATAAGTTGAATTTTTTATGTTAATTGTCCAAAATTTGATATAGACATATTATCTATAACAATCTATAAAGTGAATTCTCTCTTTTTTGTCCATATTTCAAAATACCAATTTTACCCTTTAAAATATAATTATTTATTAAAGTTTTGAGAATTAACCGTTAATTTTACAAGCTTTTTATAAAATTGTGCTTATTCTCTTTTTCTTTATTTATCAATGATTATTTTTTAATAAATATAATTTTATTTTATATGTTAACTTAATAACATTATAATATTATCACCTACTAATATAATAATATCACACATACGTACACACAAGCGTTATCACGCCTATGTTTAAGCTAATATAGGTTATGACTATATACTTGAAGTAAAAAGAATCTTTCTATATTGAAATGTAGGATAGTTAATCTAAGATAGTTAATGTAAAAAAAAAGAAAAAAATCCTTGTGTTTTCATTTATCGTGTGCTCTATATATTTAATTTATTGTTAAAGTTTAGTCTATGGTTGATTTTGAGAAATTTTAAAACGGATAATACGTAGTGAGAAAACATTTTTTGACAAGGTCAAGGCATTAAATTTCAATTTAAAGAAAAGTATTAAGTTATGTTTAGTTTTGCTATTTAATCAAGTCTATTAGTGTGTCATTAATTTTTTGTTCATTGTTTAAGATGATGTCCAACATAAAATAAAGGGTTTGCCTTGATATAAATATATTATTTAATCAACATGAATTCATTTTTTACATAAAAAAGTTAAGTATATAAATCTATTAAGTCTTAATGAATTCGGAAGTTTGAGAAAATGAAGGTGTAGATCCAATAGTTGTTGTATACACCTCTCACAGGCAATTAATTGTTATTATAATCACATATTACATTGTTGTGTGGTTTATTTTTCAATCTTATTTTAAAGTATATTATTTGTTTACTTGTATTTTAGTGGAAAGAACCAAACAATATATTTTAAATAAGGTTAATAATTTTTTTAACGTATATACAAATTATTTTTTCGATAAATTTTAAAAGTATTGTGTGATTTGTTTCTAATTTTAGTATAATAGGAAAACAAATTCATTTAAATGTGATTATTATTATACATGTTTCAATAATTTTAGATTTATTTTCATAAAAGTTCAATGTTTTAACATATTTTAATTATTTCATGATTCGATCCATTATTTAAGGTTGTAAATAGAACAATAATAAGCAAATTTTCAACATAATTAGTAGTTATGTTTAGTTTTGTTTAATTTAAATATTTTATATTTTTCGATTATTTATCATATTTAGATAATTTAAGTTAAAATAATCAATTTTTGTTATTATAATTGTTTTTGTTTTGATTGAACTACTTGAATAAATTAATATTATATAGCTGGTAGTTATTTTTTACACGTGTTATGTTAGTATAAAAAATTCATGTATTTAAGAAAAGATTAAAATACTTTTTTTTTCTCAAATAGGTTTTAATTTTTGTGAATTTTGTTCAAATAGATCTTTTTTGCGAATATCGTTTAAATCATTAACAACCATGAACAGTGACTGTCACGTGTCACTTCATGGTTTTTAAATTTTTTTAAATTTTTTTTAAATGTTGACGTGTAAATTCAGCAGTGTGTCACGTGTCAATTTAATGTTTTATATTTAATTTGGTCCTATATTCATAATTTTTGTTAATTTAGTGCCATTTTTGTTAACATGAATAAATTTTGTCCCTTTTCAATCTAAAAACAAATTTAATTTTTATATTAAAATTCACATTTTTAAATAAATATTTTTATATAATATATTAAAATTCACATCATTATAATTTTTATATAAAAATTAAATTAGGTTTCATCTTCGACACGGACAAAATTAGTCAATTTTAACAAAAAATGGGATTAAATTGAATAAAAATAACAAATTTAGAACCAAATTGAATGTAAAAGATTGACTCTGACATGCTGGATTGATACGTGGACATTAAAAAAATTAAAAAAAAATTAAAAAAAATCATGAAATGACATGTGACAGTCGCGGTTCATGTTCGTTAATGATTCAAACAGTGTTAGTAAAAAATGACTTAATTGAACAAAATTGACGAAAATTATGATATATTTGAATACACAAATAAAATTAAGATTGATTTGACAAAACTTGACGAAAATTGAAAAAAAAAATATTTTAAGCTCAAAAAAAATCAAGTTCTGTATCGATTATAATTAAAACCAATATGAAAAAGTGACTTCTTATATTTATAACTATAATAATATAAAACATGATGTATTTTTAATTTGAACTTAGGGAATCTAGATTAATTATTATTATTATAACTCAAATATAAAGTGAAATTTTTTTATGACAGTAACTATTTTAATTTAAATAGGATATATCATTTATGTAATGAGTAAAATTGATGAAAAATACCTAATTTTTATGTTATTCATATTTGTTTCAATAGTATAAACATTATAATTTAGTAAAAATATCTTATGTAAAAGCTCAATTTATATTTAATTCTTGTAACTGTAACTTTTATGTAATTTTACTTACAATAGTATGTATAGACTAGATAATATAAAAAGCAATAAAAAAAAAAACAGAAACTGATTAGAATAATATCAAAGTGTTGCAATATCTCAATACGCATATAATCAAAAGTTTCATCAGAAACTGCAATGTGATCAGAGTGATCAGAAGATGCAGAAGCAAATATAATATAACATTCTAAAAGTGTTATTATTTTCCATAAAATTAAAAAAGTATAGTCAAATTTGTGTTAATAACTTTTAGAAGGACATTGGTATATAAAATGCAATTTAATTCTCATATTTGAGAGTGGAAAAATATTTGGCAATATCATTTCATAATTTTGTCTCTATTATAACAATCACAATTATTGCTGTTCCATTAATTTCGAATTGCTTAAAACACATCACGTCTATTCTTAGACGTCTGATTTCTGCTTTTATCATTTTATTATTAATATATATATATATATATATATATATATATATATATATATATGGCAGAACAAACAAACAATTAAAAAATCGTAAGTCCTATTTCTAAGGATAAAATTAAGAACTTGAAGTAGTGAATTTCTTAGTTTTTTTAATATTAAAATTTTCTATAAATATTATGATTAATTTTTAATTTTTATTATATTTTATATATTGTTTAATTTTTTCTATATTTATGTATTAAATAAATAGTTATTATATTTTTAAAAATATAAAATTAAAATTAAAATTCGAGTTATTGAAAAAAATTTGTAAAAATATGAATTCACAAATGCATATAGATTTAAAATTGATCCAAATATTTGGATATAGACCTAGAACTTGATCCAAATATTTGGATCTAAATTTTTAAAAATTTAAACTGGTTTAAAATAAAAATAGATTTGAATCTAAAATCTGGTCCAATTTTCTAGATTTATATTGGATCTTAAAAAAATCTGATCCATAATGACCTTTATTTTAAATTATAATAATGTGATTTACATATACAAACGTATAAACTAAAAATAATTGTTTTAAAGAACCTCAAATGATTAGTTATATTATTTTTCCTAAACTTAATTTGGGGTTTTTGGATGGATTATTTGACTCATAACTTAACTTTTTCTATTTAGGCCACTATCATGGGGATAATTTGGATTTCTTGAAAATGAGATTAGGATTAATTTATTATAGTGTGCCAAAGTTTTTTTTGTCTCTCTTTAAGCACATATATATGTATATAGCTGAATCATGATTAATTGGTCCCCGGATTTGTCATTTCATGTTCAAATCAAGTCTATTTATCTCAACATTTGTCCCCCCTTAATCCTTAAAATCTCATAACTTGTTTTTCGGTTTAAGATACATCACTAGGGACCAAAATTAATTCTAATATTATATGGGTTGTTGATGTTGATTTATGGTCAAAATTAAACTTCGCTTTAATCATTTATATAATAAAAAATGATGAACTATTCTCTTGTATATTATTAAAGTAATTTTTTAAACTTATTTAGAGAGCACTATTAACCATGTTTATGATGTATTGTCTATGTTTTGGTAATTCTATGTGAAGTGAACTAGAGACAAAAGATAATTTCGAAATAAATTTGTATTCCAAAGTTTTGAAATATTAGGAACATGACCTGTCTCATTAAATCAAACTCGTAAAAACATGACAAGAAAGTTTTTTGTTTTTGTCTCTTTTTTTTTTTCTAATTCTTTGGATTTAGCTTCTTAATATGTTCCACATGCCGACATGCAATGCATTAATATTAATTGAATGGTCAACAATAAAATGACATTATTAACTTCTTAATTAGAAACAGTAATCTAATGGGCTTTTATTTCTGGCCCAAGTCCAACTTTTTATGGGCCCTATAATACATATGAGTCACCATTTCAAACCAATTTGGAGTTTTCTTGCTGCAACTCCAAAATTTCCTCTGCACTTCTAAATTTTTTTAAATCTCAAAAATACCCTTTGATCATTTGAACAAAGTCATACAAATCACACTCCCAAAATTATTTTTGAATGTTTGTCGACTTTCAGTGAAAAATATTTTCGAATGTCAAAATATATTACCGAAAATCGATTTCTAGAATATATATATATATATATATATATATATATATATATATATATATATTTAACACATATTTTTACAATAACATATAACATAATTAAAATATTCATATATACATATATTATATATCTTATAGTTTTGTGTGCATCTTAAATTTACATCATTTGATACATATTATATTTTTTACACTAGAAGAGGAAGAAGTATTATTTATTTATAGTTTTTCTCTTGTAGGTTAACCTTTAAACATGTGGAGCGAAAAGGTTATGGATAAGATTCACTTGGACTATTGGGGGTAAATAAAAAGTGATTCCAATTTTTCTCTCCAAGATAACCTGTGCATTTGGAGCATTTAGGAATGTGATAGTAGAATTTTCAGTTACTTGAAACGTTACCGAATTATTTACCGCATTAGTTTTTCATGCGTTTCCTGAGAATACTACTACTATATCGCAACAAGGAATGGATCAGGCATGTTAGAGACAGCCATCTACGATGAAATTATAATATATGTTTTTATGCACAACCATAAAATAGGAAAGTGAGACAAATATCACATGAAAATATAACATGTCTTAATGAAATAAATAAAATGAAATGAAAATTCATTTAACTCCATAAAACTTGGATCTTTATTTCATTAATAAAGATTTGATTAATTTTGTGGTAACCAATCAAGATAACTAAGTCTCATTATGGCCAACAAAGTAACTCAAGAACATCTCATCTTGAGTACTAACTACTCATTTAAATTCCCAAGGTTATACCTTCAACTACAAAAATCAAATATTTATTTATCATAAGTTTTATTTTGATGTTAAATCATATAATTATATAATTAAATAGGATTAGTGTATCACTAAAAATAAATAAAGAGGACCATTATATAATTGGAAATCAATATAAATAAATAAAAGATGGTAAATATAAATTGAATAAATAAGATCAGTGCATAACTGAAGATGAATATAAATAAATAAATAAATAAGAACGGAAACTAAATATAAGTTAGAATTAGGTTAGAGACACCTCACTTAAAGTAAATATAAGAATAAAAATAATTATGAAGAGATAAAAAAATAATAAAAATAAAAAAGATAAAATGATAAGTGTCTCCTCCCCTTACCTTATTTATTGTGGAAGATATACCAAGGTTGTATTGAGACTTTGATGATATATATATATTCTTCGTTGCACTCGCACCGTCTATGTCTATTTCTTATACTAGATGAACTTGATGAATGAATTCAAAGCAATAAACTCTCTCTGTTTTTGATTTTATTTTTACCTCCCCTACATTCCTTCACCCTTCACCTATTTATACTACTCAAGTAATGATTAGAGTTTTCTTTTAACCAAATACTTTCCAACATTGTGCCAATTATATTGATAGCTAAACATTCGTTCTTGATATGATATTTTATTTTCAGATAAACGTGCATCTATTTTTATACTTTTAATGTTTACATGATTTTATTACATGTGTTTGCAAACATACATAAGTAGGGGTGGCAATTAGGGCATGGCCTGTCGGGCTGGCTCATAGGCACCCGAAAAAAAATGCGGGGCGAGCCAGGGTAGTGAGCCCGCAGGCCCGCAGTGGCCCGACTCGCATAAGCCCGCGGGCTGACCTGCAAGCCTGTGTAAAATTAAAAAAAAAACGTGCACTTGTGTATATTAATTACTTTTTTTTATGAACCCTTATATTAACGTTTTAAATTCTTGTATAATTGAAAAAGACAAGTATTATGTATTTTTTTAATATGCTAAAATTTAAAGAATACATTGTGTATGTCATACTATGAATATGATGAAAATGTTGAATTATCAATTTATCATCCAACTCCCCAAAGTCTTTACTTAATTTTGTGAATTTTTTAAAGTTTCCCAATTTTTAAACATTGAAATTTTTATCATAAAAATTTAAAAAAATTTAAAAAAAATTTAAAAAAAACGGGCCAGTCTGCGAGCCCGCGAGCCAAACGCGGGACGGGGAGAGCTAATGATTGCAGCCCGCATAAATTGTGTGAGGTGGGACGAGCCAACCCGCGATGTGCGAGCCTTATGCGGGTCGGGCCGACCCGCATTGCCACCCCATACGTACATACAAAAAAAAATATATATATATATATATATATATATATATATATATATATATATATATATATATATATATATATATATATATATAAAAGATTTTCTCTTTTTTGTGTATATTTTTTATTATTTTTTTTTTTTTTTTT